>Ga0310811_10003902_pt1 | contig 18769 bp, 11 predicted proteins | sample YCmetagenome_FD_207642 | JGI IMG/M metagenome (GOLD analysis project Ga0310811, IMG submission 207642) | Soil microbial communities from experimental microcosm in Duke University, North Carolina, United States - YC | ecosystem: Engineered > Artificial ecosystem > Soil microcosm > Unclassified ...
CGATGACCAACAATGGCACGATCTCGACCGCACAAGGCGCCGGCAATCGCGCGCTACAGATGGCGCCGGGCGCAGCCGGCAATTTCGGAACGTTCAGCTATTCGGGCACCGGCAACATCACCAATACAGGCGGTGGCGATGCCTTGAGCATCAGTAATTCGGGGACCGGCAATATCGACATCAACGTCAGCGGCAGCAGCACTATCGGTGCCAGCGCGACCGGGAACGGCATCGTAGCGGGAGGACCCGGCACCGGCTCCGTTGGCGTGACCGTGCAGTCGGGCGGCACCGTGCAAGGCGGCGTAGCCGTTTCCTTCAGTGGAACGGCCACCACCAATACCTTGACCAACTTCGGAACGGTCCAGGGGATCGGTGCACTCTCGTCCGGCGTTAGCGCCACCGTCGCAACGATCCTCAATTCCGGAACGATCACCGGGCTCAGTAGCGGCGCATTTGGCGACAATCTCACCATCACCAACAATACCGGCCATACCATCCAGGGAACAGATGTCGGTGGTGTCGGGGTCCATGCCATCGGAGCCGTCGGATTTGCCAATATCACCAACAACGCCGGGGCCACGATCAGCGCGACCAACACCAATGGCATTGCGATCGCAACGACCACGGCCATGGTCAACAATTCCGGGGCAATCACGGGAGCGCTCGACGGCGTCAATACCCAGAATACGACCACACTGTCCAATTCCGGTACCATTACCGGCACCGCGCGCTCCGGTGTCCGGGTCGGCAGCAACGCCAGCGTCGACAACAGCGGGACCATCACCGGCTTGACCGGGATCGTGTTCCGCGATGCCGGCGCCGGTTTTGGCGCGCCGACCAACGGGAGCGTGTTCAATTCAGGAACGATCACCGGAACCGGCGGCACCGCCATCAACTTCGCAGCGACCGCCGGCGCCGGCCCGGCCAGCCTCACGATCGCGCCGACCAGCATCATCAGCGGCAACGTGCTCGGCACCGGCGCCGATACCTTTCAACTCGGCGGAACCGGCGCGGGTGCATTCAATGTGAACAACGTGGGCGCCGCCCAGCAATATCGCGGCTTTACAACGTTCAACAAGATCGGCACCTCGACATGGACGCTGAGCGGTTCGGGTGCGCAAAACTGGATCGTCGGCCAGGGCACGCTCATTGGTGACACCAATAGCCTGGCGGGAGGCGCGATCACCGACAACGCCGCCCTCGTCTACAATCAAAGCTTCAATGGCACTCATTCGGGGCTCATCGGCGGATCGGGCGCGCTGACCAAGACTGGTTCCGGCACCGTGATATTGACGGGAGACAACACCTATTCCGGCGGCACCACGATCTCTGCGGGCATATTGCAACTCGGCAATGGCGGCGCGACGGGATCGGTCGTCGGCAACGTCACCGACAACGCGGTGCTCGCCATCAACCGCGCAAATGCCGTTACGCTCGCCGGCGTCATCGCCGGCAACGGGGCGTTGCAGCAGAACGGCACCGGCACCACCGTTCTCACCGCCATCAACGGCTACACCGGCGCGACGACGGTGAATGGCGGGACGTTGCAGGTGGACGGCTCGATTGCTTCGTCCAGCCTGACCACGGTGAATAGCGGCGCTGCGCTCGCCGGCATCGGCACGGTTGGCAGCACCATGATTGCCGGCGGCGCAACATTCATGCCTGGCAGCGGCAGCCCGGGATCGTCGATGACGGTGAGCGGCAGTCTCGCGTTCCAGTCGGGCGCGCAGTATCTGGTTCAGATCAATCCCGCCACCGCATCATTCGCCACCGTCACCGGCGCCGCGACGCCGGGCGGCGCCACCGTGAACGCGATCTTTGCCAATGGCAGCTATATCGCGAAGAAATATACCATCCTCACCGCCACGGGTGGCGTCAACGGCACCTTCGGCACGCTCGTGAACACCAACCTGCCCGCGAACTTCAGCAGCAGCCTGAGCTATGACGCCAACAATGCCTTTCTCAACCTGGCGCTGAGCTTCATCCCGCCGAGCTTCACCCCGCCGCCAAACAGTGGCCTCAATCAAAACCAGCAGAATGTCGCCAATGCGATTGTCGGGTTCTTCAATAGCAACGGCAGCATTCCGCTGGTGTTCGGCGGGCTGACCCCGGCGGGTCTGACGCAAGCCGCGGGAGAGACTGCAACGGGATCGCAACAAACCACGTTCGACGCGATGAACCTGTTCATGGGCGTTTTGACCGATCCGTTCATCGCAGGTCGCGGTGACGCCGTGACGTATTCCACCGGCGCGCCGCTATATGCCGAGGAGGGTAGCGGCGCCAACGCCTACGCGGCTAACGGCAAGCCGCGGTCGACTTCCGGGCGCGACGCCTATGCCGCGATCGCCCGCAAGGCACCACCGATGGCCGATCCGTTCGTGCAGCGCTGGAGCGTGTGGGCCGCGGGTTTTGGCGGTTCGCAGACCACCGACGGCAACGCCATCGTGGGATCGAACACTTCTACCAGCCGCATCTTTGGCGCGGCCGTCGGCGGCGACTACCGGTTCTCGCCATTCACGCTGGCCGGCTTTGCGCTGGCCGGCGGCGGCACCAATTTCAGCGTCAGTGGCCAGGGCACCGGGCGCTCCGACCTGTTCCAGGCCGGCGCGTTCATCCGTCACACGGTGGGGCCTGCCTACCTTTCCGCCGCGCTGGCCTATGGCTGGCAGGACGTCACCACCGATCGCATGGTGACGATCGCAGGAATCGACCGCCTGCGGGCGCAGTTCAATGCCAACGCGTTCTCCGGTCGTCTCGAAGGCGGCTACCGCTTCGCCACGCCGTGGGTGGGGGTGACCCCCTACGCCGCCGCGCAATTTGCCACCTTCGACCTGCCGGCCTACGCCGAGCAGGCGCTCTCAGGCGCCAACACCTTCGCGCTGGCCTCCGCAGCCAAGAGCGTCACGGCGTCGCGCAGTGAACTCGGCCTCCGCACCGATCGATCCTGGGCCATGCCGGATGCGATCTTCACCCTGCGCGGCCGGTTTGCCTGGGCGCATGATTTCAACACCGACCGCAATATCGCGGCCACGTTCCAGACGCTGCCGGGCGCAAGCTTCGTCGTCAACGGCGCCGCACAGGCGCATGACGCGGCGCTGACCACCGCATCCGCCGAAGTGAAATGGCTGAACGGTTTTTCGGTCGCCGCCACGTTCGAGGGTGAATTCTCCAACGTGACGCGATCCTACGCCGGCAAGGGTGTTGCGCGATATCAGTGGTAAGGGAGCCGTTAGTTTCCGAACAGCCCACCGAACAATCCGCCCGGCCGTTGCTGCGGCGGAGGTGGCGGCGGCTGCTGCTGGAACTGCGGTTGCGGGGGCGGACGCGGCGCAGCCTGCTTCGGCGGCGGCGGACGTTTCGCGGCAGGCGGCGGCGGAGGCGGTTTTGGCGGATCAGGCTGCGCGCTGACAATGGTTTGGTCGGGGGCTTTGCAGTCGGTCAGCCAGATGTCGTAGACCGGATGCTCAACACCGTGGAGTCCGGGGCTTGCGGCGTACATCCAGCCCGAGAAGATCCGCTTCACCTCGCCCTGCAATGTGATCTCGTCGACCTCGACAAAGGCGTCGGTGTTGGCGGCTTCGGTAGACGGGCGCGTGTAGCAGGCGTTGGTCTTCACGCGCAGCGCGCCGAACTGCACCGTCTCGCCGATGTCCTCGTCGAAATTGATGATGCGGCCGGTGATCTTGTCGAGCCCGGAAAAGCTCGCCTTCTTGTTGGTGATCTTCGTCGCCGGTGGCTCGCTGACGACCTCGTCGCCGGGCTGCAGGCTGGCGGATGCCGGCGGCACGCCGCCCTTGGGCTGGCGTTGTCCCGGCGGTGGATTGGACGACGGCGGCGCGGTGGCGACACCGGGAGCAGCGCCCGGCTGCGGCGGCGCGACCGCAATCCCGGGCTGGGTGTTCTGCGGAACGACGGTGGTACCGGGCGGTGGCGCCAGCGGTTGGCTCTGCACGCTTCCGGGTGCCGGCACGCCCTGCCCCGGCGGCGGACGGTTCGGCGTCGGCAGCAAGCGGCCGCGCGGCAGTTCCGGCACTTCCTCGTCGTCATCCGGCAATTGCTGCTGCTGATTGCCGCGCGGGATCGCACCCGGCGGCCGCAGCGGGGGATCGGAAAAAATATTGCCGATCTGCGCGCGCGCGGGCGGCGCAAGCGAGATTGTCGTGGCGGCCACGAGGGCCGCAAAACCAGTCAGGGCAATGGTTCGAAACATCTCGCGGCTTCAAAAGGCGAATCGGGCTCGCGACATAGTACAGACATATCCGCCGCTCGCGTGCCCTCCGGTTAACACGCCGAATACGGCGGGGAAAGGGCGGTTTCCCCCACCCAGGGAACACTGGTCAGCCCCCGCCGCAAATGAAATAGTGGCCGCAATGAACGTCCGCGCGCGGGCACCCGCCCGCGAAATCATCAAAATCCGGGATAACCGGAACAAGCCAGAGGGATCCCTGCTATGCCCGATCGAATTCGCCTGGACGGCCGGGTCGCCGTCGTCACCGGTGCGGCCGGCGTTATCGGAACCGCGACCATCAAGCTGCTCGCCGAGCGCGGTGCGCGGATTGTCGCAGTCGACCGCAAGGAGGCCGATCTCACAGCCGCGATCAAGGACCTGCCGGCCTCCGCCGAGGCGCTCGCGGTCGCAGCCGATGTGACCCAGGAGGGCGACGTCGCCGAGTATGTCCGCGCCACCATCGACAAGTTCGGCGCCATCGACGCCTTCTACAACAACGCCGGCGTCGAGGGCGACGTCAAGCCGATCCATGAGTATTCGCTGGAGAGTTTTCGCCGGGTGCTCGACGTCAATGTGGTCGGCGTCTTCCTCGGCATGAAGCATGTGCTGCCGGTCATGCTCAAACAGAACAAAGGCAGCATCATCAATACCGCCTCGATCGCAGGCCTGATGGGATCGCCGCAGATTGCGGTCTACAGCGCCAGCAAGCACGCCGTTATCGGACTGACCAAGAGCGCGGCCTGGGAATGCACCGGCACCGGCGTGCGCGTCAACTGCGTCTGCCCCGGCATGATCGACAGCCGGATGCTCTCAACGATCCTGCTAGCCCGCGGCGGCGGCAACGCACTACCGCCCGTCGAGAAGATCGTCGAGCGGATTCCGGCGCGGCGGCTTGGACAGGCGTCCGAAGTCGCCTCCATCGTCGCGTTCCTTGCCTCCGACGAGGCAAGCTACGTCTCCGGCTCCGCCTACACCGTCGACGGCGGCCGCACCGCCGCCTGATCCTCCCATCCAACTTCCGAGGTCTTCATCACCATGCCCGTTGTTCTCGATCCCGATGCCGCCGCCGTCTACAAGGCTTTCCAGGAGGCCGGCCGCCCGCCCTATGAGACGGTGGGACACGTCACAGCACGCGAAATGTATTTGGCCGCGCGGCCGATCGCCAATCCCGAGCCGCCGGAACTGGAATCCGCAAAACCGCTCTCGATCCCCGCGCCCCATGGTGCAATCCCGGCGCGCATCTACACGCCGAAGACATTGCGCAAGACAGATGACCTGGCGCCATGCCTGGTGTTCTACCATGGCGGCGGCTGGGTGATCGGCGATCTCGATTCCCATGATGTGGTGTGCCGCAAGCTCGCGCATGAAGGCGAACTGATCGTGATCTCGATCGACTACCGCCTCGCCCCCGAACATAAATTTCCGGCCGCCGTCGATGACGCCATCATCGCGGCAAAATGGGTCGCATCGAACGCGAAACAGCTCGGCATCGACGCAGCACAACTGGTGGTCGGCGGCGACAGCGCCGGCGGCAATCTTGCCGCCGTGGTCGCCCTCGCCGCCCGCGACGGCAACGGCCCAAAGCTCGCCGGCCAACTCCTGATCTATCCAGCGACCGACTTTGCAATGAAGCACCCCTCGCACAGCGAGCCCGAGACCAGCATTCTCTTGACGCACTCCGTCATCAAATGGTTTTGCAACCACTATATCGGCGATGCCGACATCAATGACTGGCGCGCCTCGCCCGCGCGCGCCAAAACGCTCGCCGGATTGCCGCCGGCCTATGTGCTGACAGCCGGCGGCGATCCCCTGCGCGACGAAGGCGACGAATATGCTGCGCGGTTGAAGTCAGCCGGCGTGCCCGTGACATACAAGCACTTTCCCGGCCAGTTCCACGGCTTCTTTACCATGGGCAAGCTTCTGCCGCAGGCAAACGTCGCGGCGAGCGACATTGCAAGCTGGCTGAAGGCGCTGAACTGACTGGATTTATTTTTGACGCGTTTTCTTTGCGCGAACCGGTATCCTTCGCTCGAAAGCGCTTTGGCGATCAACACGGCCTTGAATTGAGGAACCAGCTTGGAAGCGTCCGCCTCCATCGAGGTCGCAAAGCACACGCTGCTGTCGTGCGGCCTGATCCTGGCGATCGGCACGCTGGCGAGCCTGCTCGCGCAGAAGATCCGGATTCCCGACGTCGCGGTGTTCCTGGTCACCGGCATCGCGATCGGCCCGCAGGCGCTCGGCCTCATCCATATCGAGGCGGATTCGGCGCTGAACCAGATCATCCTGTTGTTCGGCGCCGCCTACATCCTGTTCGATGGCGGCGCGACACTGCGTTTTGACGTGCTGAAGCGGGTCTGGATCACGATAGTCGTGATTGCAACGGCCGGCGTCGGCATCACCGCCGTCATCACCGGGATTGCCGCGCATTACATCCTTGGCGTCCCGATGGTCGTGGCGCTGCTGCTGGGCGCGACGCTGGCCTCGACCGATCCGGCGACGCTGGTGCCGATCTTTCGTCAGATCCACATCAGGGATCGCGTGGCGCAGACCGTGATGAGCGAGTCCGCGTTCAACGACGCGATGGGCGCGATCGTCACCTTCGGCATATTGGCGGTCGCCATGGGGCGCGGCGAATTCTCGCTTGCCGCCTCATTGCTCGATCTCGTCAAGCAATCGGTCATCGGCGTCGTCGCCGGCGCCGCACTCGGCTATCTCGCCGCGTTGCTGATCGCGCATGAAAAGATGGCGTTTCTGGCGGAATACGCCCCGGTCGTGACGCTGGTCGCCGTGATCGGCGCCTATTTCGCCGCCGACGGCATGCAGTCCAGCGGCTTCATGGCGGTGTTCGTGTTCGGCATCATGCTCGGCAACAAGGAGGCTTTCGGCTTCAGGATGGAAGAAGGCCAAGCGCAAAAGCTCGACGAATTCGTGTTGACCACCGCCTTCATCCTGCGGCTGTTCATTTTCATCCTGCTCGGTGCCCAGGTCGACTTTGCGCTGATGAGCCAATACTGGTTCGGCGGTGTCGTCGTCGTCACCGTGCTGATGCTGGTGGCAAGGCCCGCGACGGTGTTCCTGTGCGCGTGGCCCGATCGCCGCGCGCGGTGGAGTTTTGCCGAAATGCTGTTCATGTGCTGGACCCGCGAGACCGGCGTCATCCCGGCGGCACTGGCAGGGCTATTGCTCGGCATGAAGGCGCCGGGCGCGCAGATGATCGCCTCCGTCACCTTCATCGCGATCCTGATGACGATCTTGATCCAGGCCTCGACGACTGAATGGCTCGGACGCAAGCTCGGGCTGCTGGAGTCAAAATCAAGCTAGCCCGCCCGTGCCGCCCGGCGCAGCGACTGCGGCGGCTGGCCGAAGGCGCGGATGAAGGCGCGGCGCATCCGTTCCGGATCGCGAAAGCCGGTGGTTTCGGCGACGCGCTCGATTGCCTCGCTGGACGACTGCACGCGCTGCCGCGCTACCTCGATCCGCAACCGCTCCACTGCCTTCGACGGCGTGGTGCCGGTTTCCGCAATGAAGGCGCGGGTGAAATGCCGCGAGCTCATGCCGGCCTGCTCGGCCATGTCCTCCACCGTGAGCGGCGCATCGAGATGCTCGCGCGCCCAGGCGAGCAGCGGGGCGAACCGCCCGGTCGGCGCTTTCAATTCCAGCAGGGAGGAGAACTGCGACTGGCCGCCGCTGCGGCGGTGATAAAGCACGAGCTGCTTGGCCGTGCGCTGCGCGATCTCGTCGCCGTAGTCTTCGGCAACCATCGCGAGCGACAGATCGATCCCCGCGGTGATACCAGCGGACGTCCAGATATTGCCGTCGCGCGTGTAAATCTGGTCGGCCTCGAGCTTCACGTTGGGATAGGTCGCGACGAACTGCCTGGTGCGTTGCCAATGCGTGGTGGCGCGGCGGCCGTCGAGCAGGCCGGCCTCGGCAAGGATAATGGCGCCCGAACAGACGCTGGCGATGCGAATGCCGCGCTTGGCCATGGCGCGCACGAAAGCGAGCGTATTCTCGCATGTCGCCGCCGCCTCGACGCCCTCACCGCCCGCCACGATCAAGGTCGTGATCGCGCTGGAAGGTTTTAGGTCCCGTGCCAGCATCTCCACGCCCGACGTGCTGCGCACCGGCCCCGGCGTCACCGCCAACGTCCTGATCACGGTGGTAACACCGGCGTAGCGCATCGCGATTTCGAACGTCGAAATCGGGCCTGACGCATCGAGCAATTGAAAGTCCGGAAAGATCAAAACGCCGATCATGTCAGTTCATGTCCTGAAATGAGGGAAATATGCCATTTCGGACAAGAAGGCATCATGTCAAGGTGTTCGCGTCAAGTGAAATCAGGAGGTTCATGATGTCCGCGCCGCTCCAGATCGGGCTTGTGCTTTTTCCACGGGTGACCCAGCTCGATTTCACCGGACCGTTGCAGGTGTTTTCCAGCGTGCCGGGCGCTCAGGTGCACCTGATCTGGAAGCGCATCGAACCGGTCGCCAGCGACTCGGTGATGGCGCTCACGCCGACAATGACCTTTGCCGATTGCCCGCAGCTCGACGTCGTCTGCGTGCCCGGCGGGCTTGGCACCGACGACATGGTCAATGACGAGGAGGTGCTGGCGTTCCTGCGCAGGCAAGCCGAGGGCGCCAGATTCGTCACCTCTGTCTGCACCGGCTCGCTGGTGCTCGGCGCGGCCGGATTGCTCAAGGGCTACCGCGCGGCGACCCACTGGACCGCGATGGATTTCCTGTCGGCGTTTGGCGCGACCCCGACCAAGACCCGGGTATGTGTCGACCGCAACCGCGTCACCGGCGGCGGCGTCACCGCGGGCATCGATTTCGCGCTGACGCTGGTGTCGCTCTTGGTCGACCGGCGGACCGCGGAAGCGATCCAGCTGCGGCTCGAATACAACCCCGCGCCGCCGTTCAATTCGGGCTCGCCCGACACCGCGCCGCCGGAAATCCTGGCCTTGATGAAAGAGCGGATCGCGCCCGCCCAGGCCCGCCGCGCCAAGATGATCGGCCGCGCCGCCGCGCGGCTGGCTTGACGCAAGGCTTGACATCGCGACAAAGAAAAAGGCCGCCTGGTTGCCCAGACGGCCTTTCCTTTCCTACGGTGGCCCCACATTAACGGGCGATTTCAGAACCTGGTTGCCGGGGGCCTATCTCCCAGCTGATTCTTACTCGGGTGCCGCTGCAAATCGGGACAGTCGCGAACTGGAGCCCGAACCGTACGCGATGGTCTCCCATCTCCGTAAGATGGCTTCATTGAGCCGCGAATACGCCCGGCGCGCAAGCACGGCACGCCAGCAGTCCCCGCTGTTCCCGTTATTCACAGGCCCTCTGACATCCCGGGGGCGCAACCATAATGGGAGTATGAATGTCGGAAGTCTCAGCTTCCCGGCGTCCAGGCCTGGTAGTCACCGGTGGCCGCGGGCCGCCGGCCGCTGGCCAGCGTCGAACCGGACGGGCGATAGGCTGACGGCGTGCCGGTCAGGTTCGGGATGTGCGGCTTTTCCCACTCGCGCGGCGTATAGGTCTCTTCGGTCGGCGCGACATCGACGGTGTGATGCAGCCAGCCGTGCCATGATGGCGGCACCCTGGTCGCTTCCGCATAGCCGTTATAGACCACCCAGCGCCGCTCGAAGCCGAGCGTCGGATCGATCTTGCGGCCTTTGGTGCGATAATAGGAATTGCCCTGCTCGTCCTGCCCGACCAGTTCGCCAAACCGCCATGTCCACAATTGCGTGCCGAAGGTCTGGCCGTTCCACCACGTGAATATTTTGAGCAGAAACAGCTTCATCAGGGTATTGCCGGTTCGAGAAGAGCTGATGCTCTGATGCCATCGGCAGGCCGAATTGTCCAGATAAGTCCTGATCTTCCTGCCTCGTCCGGCGGAGCGGCATTCGATGCCGGTTTGGCGGCCAATTGCCGCGGAATCAGCGCAATCTGTTCATCCGGCATACAGTTCCGGTCTGGCACGTTGAGCGCTGCGCACGATTGGTGCGCGGGCTCGGGAACGTCCACCCTTTGAAAGGGTTGGGCTATGTCCCGCAGATGGAGCCAATAATGATCAGCCTGAAGGTTTTGAGTACCGCCGCAGCCATTGCGCTTGTCGCGTCGATGGCGCTGCCGAGCGAAAGCTTCGCCCAGTCGCCTCCCGGCGCCAGGCAAGGGGCTATCGGCGGCCGAGCCAGTGGTGGTGGCGGCGGCGCTGCAGTTGCCCCGCGGTTTAATGGTGGCGGCGGTGGCGTCATCGGTGGTGGCGGTGCGTCCGGCCCGAGGTTTAGCGGCGGCGGTGGCGGTGTCTATCGCGGTGGCGGCGGTGGCGGCTATTACCGTCACGGCGGCGGTGGCGGTGGTTTCATTCCGGGTGCCGTGGCCGGCGCAATCGTTGGCGGCGCGATCGCCTCGCAAGGTTATTACGGCGGACCGGGCTACTACGCGCCGGGACCCGGCTATTATGACGATGGTTATGTCGATGACGGCGCGGTAGCCGTGGAGGCTGCGCCCGGCGGCGATGACGTTGCCTATTGCTCGCAGCGATTTCGCTCCTACGACCCGCGGTCCGGAACCTATCTCGGCAATGACGGTTTGCGGCACCCCTGCCCGTAACCGCAATTGAGGACGCTTGAGCCCGGAGGGCGGCGCATTCCAATGTGCCGCCCTTTTTGCGACCGCAGTTCCACCGCGACGCCGCCGCGCGCGATCACCGGCGCGTCGATTTCGCGACGGAACCTTGTGCGCACTTGTTCGTGTTCTGGCACAGGGGATCGGATTTCGCCCCTAGGCAAATCTCATGTGCATCGTATCATACAGACGGTTTAGCGACGTTCCGCCTTAATCCCGGACGGGTCATGCGAGTTGCCTGACCGCAGGCCGGAGAAAAGGAATCATCGTGCCGCGCGTTCTCGTGGTCGATGACGACCCGATGGTTTGCGTGGCCATCGAGGTCTGTCTTCAGCGTCAGGGTTTCGAGGTCACCGTTGCCGACGGCGGTGAATCCGGAATGCGGGCGCTTGAAGCCGAAAACTTCGACGTGATGCTGATCGACGTCTTCATGCCGCATATGCGCGGCTTCGAATCGATCCGGATGTTCCACGAGCGGATGCCTGATGTCCCGATCGTCGCGATGTCCGGCTACGCCTTCGCCAATACCGAGCGCGCGCCGGATTTCCTGCGAATGACCATCGAACTCGGCGCCGCCTGCTGCCTGCGCAAGCCGTTCACGCCGAAAGCGTTGTTGACCACGGTCAATGAATGCCTCACCAAACAGGTACAGTCTGCGCGTCATCCGAAATAATGAAATAAAAGCGTCAATGCCCTCGCAGCGTATCATCCTCGGGACCGGCCTCGCCATCCTGCTTCTCATCGGCGCTGCCTCGATCGGTCTCGACCTGAAGTCGCGATCGGATACGGCTTCCGTCGACCGCGCGCTCGAGGTGCTGAAGAAGATCTCGGATCTGCGGCCGCTGATGCGCAGCGCGGAAAGCGCCGCCCGCGGCTTCGCGGTCACCGGCGACGCGGCATTCGCCAGGGAACACCGCGACGCCAGCGCGGCGTTCCTGTCGGCCTTCGATGACCTGCTCGCGGCCGTCAGGGCCAATCCCGGGGAAACCCGCACGCTTGAGGAAACCAAGGCGCTGGTGGCCCGCCAGATTGCGCTTTCCGGCGAACTGGTCCGGCTTCAGAACGCCGGCGACCGCGCCGGAATTGCCGCGCTGATGGCCAGGGCCGAAGATCGCACCGTGACGGAGGCGATCGGTTCCAACCTGGAAAAGGTCGTTGCCGAGGAGCGAAGGCTGCTGGCGCAGAACCGCGCCGAGTCCGAGACCAACGGGCGCGTGCTGCTGGCGATCGACCTGGCCGGCGTGGTGCTGATCCTGGTGCTGGCCATCGCGCTGACGCTGGCGGCCCGGCGCTCGAGCCGCGAGCTCGAGCAATCGCTCACCGCCAGCAAGGCCACCAACGAGGCGCTGGAAGCCGCGGTCGCCGAGCGGACCGAGCATCTGGTGAAAGCCCACGAGGATCTGCGGCACTCCACCGAAATCATGCAAAGCACGTTTCACAGCATGGCCGAGGCGCTGCTTGTGATCGATACCAAAGGCAAGGTGCTGCTCTCCAACCCGGCCGCGGAAAAGATGCTGCGCTACCGCCCGGGCATGACGATCGAGCTGTTGCGGTCGCTGAGCACGGTGTTCGATGCCGACGGCGTCACGCCGCTGGCCGCCCGCGACATGCCGTCGTCCCGCGCGCTGCGCGGCGAGGAATTCGACGCCACCGAAATCGTGGTGCGCCCGCGCAGCGGCAGCACGCCAATTCATCTCGTCATCTCGGGCCGGCCGCTGCGCGACGCCTCGCGCGCCATCAGCGGCGCGGCGCTGCTCTATCACGACATCACCGGCGCCCGCGACACCGAACGCAAGCTGCAGCAATCGCAAAAGCTCGACGCCATCGGCAAGCTGACCGGCGGCGTCGCCCACGACTTCAACAACATGCTGACCGTGATCACCGGCACCACGGAGACGCTGGTCGCGGGGCTGGCCGACCGCCCCCATTTGCAGAAAACCGCCGAGCTGATCGATGTGGCGGCGGAGCGCTGCATCGAGCTGATCCAGCATCTGCTGGCGTTTGCCCGTCGCCAGCCGCTGCATCCGCGCAATGTCGACGTCAACGGCACCGTGCTCGACATCGCCAAGCTGTTGCGCCCGACGCTGGGCGAGCAGATCGAGATCGACTCGATCCTCGAACAGGAAGTGGCGACCGCCCATATCGACGCCTCGCAGCTCGCCAATTCGCTGCTCAACATGGCGATCAACGCCCGCGACGCCATGCCCGAGGGCGGCAAGCTGTTGCTGGAAACCCGCAAGGTCGTGCTCGATCAGGCCTATGCGGCGGCCAATCCCGGCGTGCTGCCGGGGCCTTACGTGATGCTCGCGGTCAGCGACACCGGCAGCGGCATGTCCAAGGAAGTTCAGGACAAGGTGTTCGAGCCGTTCTTCACCACCAAGGAGGTCGGCAAGGGCTCGGGGCTCGGGCTGAGCATGGTCTACGGCTTCGTCAAGCAGTCCGGCGGCCATATCCGCATCTACAGCGAGGAAGGCCACGGTACCACGATCAAGCTGTATCTGCCACCCGGGCGCGGACAGGCCGAGGCCATCGTTGCCGCGGCAGCACCGCTGACCGGCGGCAGCGAGACCATTCTGGTGGTGGAGGACGACGAGCTGGTGCGCAACTTCGTCATCACGCAACTGCAGAGCCTCGGCTACAGGACGGTCGATGCCGCCGACGGCCCGGGCGCGCTGAAATCGATCACCAACGGCGTGACGTTCGATCTGCTGTTCACCGACGTGATCCTGCCCAACGGCATGACGGGCCGGCAGCTCGCCGATGAAGCGACCAGGCACCGGCCCGGCCTGAAGGTGCTTTACACGTCCGGATATAGCGACAGCGCGATCGTGCACCAGGGCCGGCTCGATCCCGGCGTCATGCTGCTCAGCAAGCCCTACCGCAAGTCGCAGCTGGCCAGGATGATCCGCCAGGCGCTGGCAGGCCATGCGCCGGGCGCCTGACTGGTGGTGCCAACCGGGCCCCGAAACAAAATATCGAAAACAACCCCATGCAAAGTAGGATTTGGCCCGCCACGGGGTGATGAAGCTATGCGCAGATAGCAACCGCGAAGGAACCGCGCTCACATTCCCGCTTGCGGGGAGGCTCACCTCTCCCCGACGGGGAGAGGTCGATTTGCGCAAGCAAATCGGGTGAGGGGGTGCGGCTCGCTCGGTGGACCATAACCCCTCACCCGGCGCTGCGCGCCGACCTCTCCCGATGGGAGAGGTGAACGGGCGCCATGCCGATCGGTGTGAACAAGAATCACCTGAGAATCCGGATACGGTCCCGGCGCCATTTTGGGCCCGCGGCGATCGGTGCGCCGGTACGTCCGGGTGGAAGTCTCCGTAGGCCTACGTGAGTCTCCAAAGTGCAATGCTTGACGGCGAATAAATACTTGTCCTGTGAACAGCGGGTGCAGGTGAAAAATAGGCCCACTCAGACAATTTTTTTCCCTTGGGAATCTCTGAGGACTCACTGATACTTGCACCGATCACAGACGCGGCATCGACCCCTGTTATCCCCCTCTATCCACCATATTTAGTATTTGATTCAGGAACTCGTACTAGTCCTTGACGGGTGCCGCGGAGTTGGCCTAGCTTTCTTCCTGTTCGGCGCGAGTGTGTTTTGGGTCCCCGCCGGTCATCCCAAATGGGTTCCGAAACGACCACTCCGCACTGCCGGTTGAGGCAGCGGGTGACGGGCTTGTCTGCCCAAAACGGGACTTCTGGGGCGCGAAAAAACGGGCCGGAATAGGCCCAGCTTTGCGAGCGTTGGGGCGTTGAAGTGCATGACCTGGAAGGCCCCTTTGGGTTGCCCAGCGTCTGCCAGAGAGAACAGGCCGGGTTCACCGGTTGAGCTGCGGATAGGGATCAGGGCTGCGCGGCCATGGTTCGGGAGTCCGCTCAAGGGATAACATCCGGCGCCGCCGCAAGCGGTCCGGTCAGAAAAAGACGGGGCACGACCAATGCGAATCGAACGCCGCAACACGACTACCGGCCAGTCACCCTACGCCGGGATTGATTTCAGATTGACGACATCGGAGATCCGCAATCCCGATGGCTCGATCGTGTTCCGGACCGAAAACGTCGAGGTGCCCCAGTTCTGGTCGCAGGTCGCCGCCGACGTGCTGGCGCAGAAGTATTTTCGAAAAGCCGGCGTCGCCGCCCGCCTGAAGAAGGTCGAGGAAGAGACGGTTCCCTCCTGGCTGTGGCGCTCGGTGCCCGACACCGAGGCGCTGGCGCAACTGCCCGAGGGCGAGCGCTATGCGAGCGAACGGTCGGCAAAACAGGTGTTCGATCGCCTTGCCGGCTGCTGGACCTATTGGGGCTGGAAGGGCGGCTATTTCTCGTCCGAGGAAGACGCCTCCGCCTTCTTCGACGAACTGCGCTTCATGCTGGCCAAGCAGCAGGTCGCGCCGAACTCGCCGCAATGGTTCAACACCGGGCTGCACTGGGCCTACGGCGTCGATGGCCCCGGCCAGGGCCACTATTACGTCGACTGGAAGACCGGCAAGCTGACGAAGTCAAAGTCGGCCTATGAGCATCCGCAGCCGCACGCCTGCTTCATCCAGGGCATCGAGGACGACCTCGTCAACGAGGGCGGCATCATGGACCTCTGGGTGCGCGAGGCGCGCCTGTTCAAATACGGCTCCGGCACCGGCTCCAACTTCTCGCGCCTGCGCGGCGAAGGCGAAAAACTGTCCGGCGGCGGCCGCTCCTCGGGCCTGATGAGCTTCCTCAAGATCGGCGACCGTGCGGCGGGCGCCATCAAGAGTGGCGGCACCACGCGCCGCGCGGCCAAGATGGTGGTGGTCGACGCCGACCATCCTGACATCGAGACCTATATCGACTGGAAGGTGAAGGAGGAGCAGAAGGTCGCAGCGCTGGTCACCGGCTCGAAGATCAACCAGAAGCACTTAAAAGCCGTGCTGAAGGCCTGCGTCAACTGCGAAGGCTCTGGCGACGACTGCTTCGATCCCGAAAAGAACCCGGCGCTCCGCCGCGAGATCAAACTCGCGCGCCGTTCGCTGGTGTCCGACAACGTCATCAAGCGCGTGATCCAGTTTGCCAAGCAGGGCTACAAGGAGATCGATTTCCCGGTCTACGACACCGACTGGGATTCGGAAGCCTACCTCACCGTTTCGGGGCAGAACTCCAACAACTCGGTCTCGCTGAAGGACGACTTTTTGCGCGCGGTGGAAACCGACGGCGACTGGAACCTGATTGGCCGTACCAACAAGAAGATCACCAAGACGCTGAAGGCGCGCGACCTCTGGGAAAAAATCGGCCACGCCGCCTGGGCGTCGGCCGATCCCGGCCTGCACTTCAACACCACCATGAACGACTGGCACACCTGCAAGGCGTCCGGCGAAATCCGCGCCTCCAATCCGTGCTCGGAATACATGTTCCTGGACGACACCGCCTGTAACCTCGCCTCCGCCAACCTGATCACCTTCTACTCGACCACGACCAAGCGGTTCGACGTCGACGCCTATGAGCATCTCTGCCGGCTCTGGACCGTCGTGCTCGAAATCTCCGTGATGATGGCGCAGTTCCCGTCGAAGGCGATCGCCGAACTCTCGTACGAGTTCCGCACGCTGGGCCTCGGCTTTGCCAACATCGGCGGCCTCCTGATGACCATGGGCCTGCCTTACGACTCCAAGGAAGGCCGCGCGCTGTGCGGCGCGCTGACCGCGATCATGACCGGCGTCGCCTACGCGACCTCGGCCGAGATGGCCAAGGAACTCGGCCCCTTCCCCGGCTACAAGAAGAACGCCGCGCACATGCTGCGCGTGATCCGCAACCACCGCCGCGCCGCGCATGGTGAAAGCCGTGGCTACGAAGCGCTCGCCGTCAACCCGGTGCCGCTGGATTATGCCAGCGTGCCGCAGACCGACATCGTCGAGCACGCCAAGGCCGCCTGGGACAAGGCGCTCGAACTCGGCGAACTCAACGGTTTCCGCAATGCGCAGACCACGGTGGTGGCGCCGACCGGCACCATCGGCCTCGTGATGGATTGCGACACCACCGGCATCGAGCCAGATTTTGCGCTGGTGAAGTTCAAAAAACTCGCCGGCGGCGGCTACTGGAAGATCATCAACCAGGCCGTCCCCGTGGCGCTGCGCACGCTCGGCTACCGCGAGAGCGACATCGCCGAGATCGAGGCCTATGCCGTCGGCCACGGCTCGCTCTCCAACGCGCCCGGCATCAACGTCTCCACCCTGAAGGCAAAAGGCTTCACCGACGAATCGCTCGCGAAGGTGGAAGCGGCACTCCCGACCGCCTTCGACATCAAGTTCGCCTTCAACAAGTGGACTTTTGGCGAGGACTTTTTGCGCGACACGCTCAAGATCGCGCCGGAAGCCATCGCCGCGCCCGGTTTTGATCTCCTCGCAGCACTTGGGTTTACAAAACGCGAGATCGAGGCCGCCAATGTGCACATCTGCGGCGCGATGACGGTGGAAGGCGCGCCGCATCTGAAGGCCGAGCATTATGCGGTGTTCGACTGCGCCAACCCCTGCGGCAAGATCGGCAAGCGCTATCTTTCGGTCGAGAGCCACATCCGGATGATGGCGGCTTCCCAGCCGTTCATTTCGGGCGCGATCTCGAAAACCATCAACATGCCGAACGACGCCACCGTCGAGGATTGCAAGTCCGCGTATCTGCTCTCCTGGAAACTGGCACTGAAGGCCAACGCGCTCTACCGCGACGGCTCAAAGCTGTCGCAGCCGCTGAACTCGCAGCTCATCAGCGATGACGACGACGAGGAGGATGCGACCGAGGCCTATTACGACAAGCCGATGGCCGCGCGCACCGCCCAGGTTTCGGAAAAGGTCGTCGAAAAACTGGTCGAGCGCATCATCGTGATGCGCGAGCGCGAGAAGATGCCGGATCGCCGCAAGGGTTACACCCAGAAGGCGGTGGTCGGCGGCCACAAGGTGTATTTGCGCACCGGCGAATATGACGACGGCCGGATCGGCGAGATCTTCATCGACATGCACAAGGAAGGTGCCGCACTTCGTTCCTTCATCAACAACTTTGCGATCGCGGTTTCGCTCGGCCTGCAATATGGCGTGCCGCTGGAGGAATATGTCGACGCCTTCACCTTCACCCGCTTCGAGCCGGCGGGGCCCGTGCAGGGCAACGACTCAATCAAGTACGCGACCTCGATCCTCGACTATGTGTTCAGGGAATTGGCGGTCAGCTACATGAGCCGCTTTGATCTCGCCCATGTCGATCCCTCCGAGTCCAACTTCGATGCCATGGGCAAGGGCGTCGAGGAAGGCAAGAATCCGGAGCAGCCCAGCAACAAGTATCTGTCGAAGGGCCTGACCCGCTCGCGCACCGACAACCTCGTGGTCATGCGCGGCGTCAGCGAGCCTCCGACGGAAGCCCGCAGCACCAGCAGCAACGTGACCTCGATGGCTTCCCACGGCCCCAGCGCCCGCGTCTCCGACACCCTCGAAGGCGCAGTCGCGCTGAAGCAGGAATCGCAGCACGATCTGTCACCGACGGAAAAGCTGGAAGCGCTGCAATGGAGCAAGGCCGGCGCCGCCGCCCAGGGCGCGCCCTCCAAGGCAGAGCGCCGGGCTGAAGCCAAGGCGAAGGGCTACGAGGGCGAGATGTGCGGCGAATGCGGGCATTTCTCGCTGGTGCGGAATGGCACGTGCATGAAGTGCGATACGTGTGGGAGCACGACGGGGTGTAGCTGAGCTATCGGTGATCGTTATGCCCGGCTCGACCCGGGCATCCACGAATAGAAAAGGGTGGTCGCCAGGCCGCCCTTTTTTTACCATCAGTCTGCTTTTCGCCTACGAGGCGTTCTCGGCGCAATAGACGTCGAGTATGGCTTCCTCCGGCGCAAGAAACTTCGAAATCTTTGGAGATGTCACTTGTGCTAACTCGCGCACAAACACTTGCTCGAAAACCAACAGCTTCAT
>Ga0310811_10003903_pt1 | contig 18764 bp, 13 predicted proteins | sample YCmetagenome_FD_207642 | JGI IMG/M metagenome (GOLD analysis project Ga0310811, IMG submission 207642) | Soil microbial communities from experimental microcosm in Duke University, North Carolina, United States - YC | ecosystem: Engineered > Artificial ecosystem > Soil microcosm > Unclassified ...
GGAAATCGCCACGCGCACCGGGCTCTAGGTCCAGTACACCGTCCTCGAAGTGCGAATTATCGTCGTCACCGGTCCACAACCGGACGCATCGGATCATCGGGGCGCCTCCGTCATCGCGCCGCGAACCTAAAATCGGCGTCCTGCGCGTTCTTTCAAAATTGAACTATAATGTACCGCCGTGTCTATGGGATCACACCCCGAAAAGGCACAATTCTGCGACGATCGCGACCTGTCATGGCCGACCCGGGTGGAAGGCTTCGATGCACAGCTTCGGCACGATCAGGCCAAATGTGATCGCCATCATGATCATCATGGCGGACGTGCCGTCGGCGATCGCCGCAAGCAGCACGTTCGGCGGGGCCTGATCGCCAAGCGATGCCACCGACACCAATCCGCTCGCCATGCGAAACAGGTAGACACCCGGGATCAGAGAGACGACCGATGCGAAGGCGAAAGCCGCGAACGGCATGCGCAGCCTGTCGGCGATCGGCGTCACGACGATGCCGACCAGCAGGCAGGCAACCAGTGCTCCTGTGGCGACGCTGGCGCCGAACAGCGTGATCGCCGCCCAACGCGTGGCATGGGCTGCCATGCCGATGACGATGGGGATTGGCAGCTTGCTCCACGGCATGCTGAAAAATGTGCCATAGGCAGCAACCGCAACCCCGGCCGCAAGCACGTCATAGCCAAACGGCACCGGTGATGAAGCGCCACTGACCGGCAGGCTTTCCCCGCCCATAGCGAGCCCGCCGAGCAATCCGATACAGATCACCAGAATGATCATCGTGGCGAACACCAGACGTGCCGCGCCCAGCGCGATGCGCGCGCGCACCAGGTCGATCGTGCCGTTCAGCAGATGCGGTCCGGGAACCAGCACCATGCACGGACACACCGCGACCAGCCGAAGCCCGCTGCTGAGGTGAAGCCGGGCGGCGATGGCGCCAATGATACCGGCGACCAAGGCGGCGCAGAGCGGCTGCACGAAGGCATTGCTGCTGATGTGCGACAGCCATCGGCGCACGCAGCCACCCGCACCAGCGCTGACCGCGATCAGCAGCAGCGTTATCGGATGGCTGGAGCCGAAAATCACGCCAAGCGCCGCCGCACCTGCTCCGGCCAGCGTGGCGAAGCGTGCCAGCGACACCGGGGACAGGCGAGCCACAGCATGCAGTGCGGACAGCGCTGCTGTCGCATCGATGCGATGCGCGCACGCGTCGTCCAGAACGCCGATGGTCGCTGCGACCTTGTGCATATCGACACCGGTCGGACTGACAGCGACGATTTCGTTGTGCACCGTTCCGTCTGGCGCGACGAAGCGGAGGATCAGTTCGCCCCAGTGCACCACCACTGTGAGCTGATGCCCCAGTGCAGTCGCGAGACGCTCCACTTCCAGGGTGGTGCGCTCGGTGGTCTGGCCATTGGCCAGCAGTAACGTTGCAGCCAGAGAGATAAGGGGAAGATCGCCCATACGCTGGGCATAGGCCACCGTATCGACAGCCGCAACGCCTGGACGGCGAGCAGGAACAGACAATACAGTCAGCAGGGGCAAGCGTTACACGGCCCAGCGTGACGGACCGTCGCAGCGCAGGAGACCTGAGTCATGGCGAAAGTAGCCGACCTCTTCCTGGACATCCTGCATTCGGCGGGCGTCCGGCGGATCTACGGCGTCGTCGGCGATAGCCTGAACGGCATGACCGAGGCATTGCGCAAGCGCGGTGACATCGCCTGGATCCATACGCGCCATGAAGAAACCGCCGCGTTCGCCGCAGGAGCCGAGGCGCATCTCACCGGCAATCTCGCCGTGTGTGCCGGAAGCTGCGGTCCGGGCAACCTGCATCTGATCAACGGCTTGTTCGATTGCCATCGTTCGCGCGTGCCGGTGTTGGCGATCGCGGCACAGATCCCCAGCGCGGAGATCGGCCGTGGCTATTTCCAGGAGACACATCCGGATCAGCTGTTCCGCGAGTGCAGCCATTACTGCGAGATCGTATCGAGTCCGGCGCAGCTGCCAGGTGTGCTGGAAACCGCCATCCGTACCGCGGTCGGGCATCGCGGTGTGGCCGTCGTTGTCATTCCTGGCGACGTCGCCTTGCGTGACATCGATCTTGCGCATTCCACCGGGCGTTCGCTGACGGTTCCGTCACCGGTTGTCGTGCCGCCGGACACCGAGCTGGATGCGTTGGCCGCGCTGCTGAACCAGAGCACGCGCACCACGCTGCTGTGCGGACGCGGCTGTGCGGGCGCGCATGATGCGCTGGTGCAGCTTGCCGATACCTTGAAGTCGCCGATCGTGCATGCGCTCGGCGGCAAGGAGTATGTCGAGTACGACAACCCGTTCGATGTCGGCATGACGGGGCTGATCGGGTTCAGCTCCGGCTACCATGCGATGCTCAGCTGCGACACCTTGCTGACGCTGGGCAGCGATTTCCCGTATCGGCAGTTCTATCCGGCAGGCGCGAAGATCGCACAGGTCGATATCCGGCCGGAGAATTTGGGACGCCGCACGCGGCTCGACCTGGGACTGGTGGGCGATGTCGGCGCGACGATCGCCGCGCTGCTGCCGAAGCTTCAGGCAAAGAAAGACCGGTCGTATCTGGATGCGGCGCTCGCGCATTATCGCAAGGCGCGCGAAGGACTGGATGATCTTGCGACCGGTCGACCGGGGAGGCCAATCCATCCGCAGTATCTCGCGAAACTGCTGAGCGAGCAGGCGTCGGACGATGCGGTGTTCACCTTCGATGTTGGCACGCCGACGGTCTGGGCTGCCCGCTACTTGAAGATGAACGGGAAGCGCCGGCTGATCGGCTCGCTCGTGCATGGCTCGATGGCCAATGCGATGCCTCAGGCAATCGGTGCGCAGGCGGCATTCCCTGGACGGCAGGTGATCAGTTTTTCGGGCGATGGCGGGTTCACCATGCTGATGGGCGATTTCCTGACGCTGGTGCAGCAGAAGCTGCCCGTGAAGATCGTGGTGCTCAACAACGGCGTGCTTGGGTTCGTCGCGCTGGAGATGAAGGCGGCCGGCTTCCTGGAGACCGGGACGTCGCTGACCAATCCCGACTTTGCCGCGATGGCGCGTGCCATCGGCGTTCACGCCATTCGCGTGGAGGATCCGGGCGAATTGTCCGGAGCGATCAAGGACGTGCTGGCGCACGATGGGCCAGCATTGCTCGACGTGGTGTCCAATCCCCAGGAGCTGGCGATGCCCCCGGCGATCGCTTTCGAGCAGGCAAAGGGCTTCGGCCTGTGGGCACTGCGGACGGTGATGAACGGGCGCGGCGACGAATTGATCGAGCTGGCGAAGACCAACCTGCTCCGCTGAACGGGCGACGATCGCGGAGCCAGCCTACCCGAACTGCTTCTTCAACTGGCCTGCCAGCCTGCCGTATACACGCAGCGCATTGCCCTCGTACACCTTGGCTTTCTGGTCCGGCGTGAACGGCAACTGCTCGATGTACCGCTTGGTGTCGTCGTAGTGGAAGCCGGTCTCCGGGTCGATGCCGCGCACCGCTCCGATCATCTCCGATGCGAACAGGATGTTCTCGGTGGGGATGACCTTCGCCAGCAACTCCTGCCCAGGCAGATGGTACACGCAGGTGTCGAAGAAGATGTTCTTCAGCAGCAGCTCCTGCAGCGGCGGCAGCTTCATGTCCTGCGCGATGCCGCGGAACCGACCCCAGTGATACGGTACCGCACCGCCGCCATGCGGGATGATGAACTTCATCGTGGGGAAATTCTTGAACAGGTCGGAGGTCAGGCACTGCATGAAGCCGGCGGTGTCACCGCTGAGATAGTGCGAGCCGGTGGTGTGCCAGGCCGGATTGCATGCCGCACTGACATGCACCATCGCCGGCACGTCAAGCTCCACCATCTTCTCATATAGCGGATACCAGTAACGGTCCCCCAGCGGCGGGTCTTTCCAGTAGCCGCCGGATGGATCCGGATTCAGGTTGCAACCGACGAAGCCGTACTGGGTGACGCAGCGCTCCAGCTCCGCGATGCAGTTGCGCGGTGAAACGCCGGCGCTCTGCGGCAGCATGCACACGCCGATGAAGTTGCGCGGGAACTGGGTGCAGACGCGATAGATCAGCTCGTTGCAGGCGGTGGCCCAGGCCTCACTGGTGGAGGCGTCGCCCAGATGATGGCCCATGCCAGCGGCACGGGGTGAGAAGATGGTCAGGTCGGTGCCGCGTTCCTGTTGCAGCTTCAACTGGCCATTCACGATGCTGTCGCGGATTTCGTCGTCAGTGATCTTCGGCCGGGCGGGCACCGATCGGCCTTCCTTGTGCGCGGCGATCTGCTCGGTGCGCCATGACTCGTGCTGGCGCGGCGACGTGGTGTAATGGCCGTGACAGTCGATGATCATGGTTGCCTCCCGTTATGCGCGAGGCGACGTAAGCACACTGGTCCGGCGGGCGGAAGTCAGGTCTGACGGGTCGGGCTCAGTCGCGCAGGGAGCAGAAGAGCCAGGCCCAGGGATACCAGCGACAGCAGGCAGGCCAGCACGTAGGTGTTGTGCAGGCCAGCGGCGATGATGTCGGTCAGGCGCTGCAATTCGCTGGCGGGCAGAGTGTTGCGTGCCTCCGGATCCAACAGCTGGTCCACGAGATGCACGGTGCCCGGCAGTTGCCGCAGCAGCGTGAAGTTGAGCACCGCGCCGAACGACGCCGCGCCCAGCGATTGCCCCAGGAAGCGCATGAACATCACCGACGACGTCGCGGCACCACGTTGGTGCCACGGCACCGAGGCCTGGATAGACACGATGAACGTCGTGTTGCACGCACCCATGCCGATGCCCATCAGCAACGAGCCGGCGGTGGCCCATGCAACCCCGCGTTCCGGCGTCAGCAGCACCAGCACGAAGGTGCCAAGCATCAGTGCCGCCGTGCCGATCACCGCGGTCAGCCGGTACGTGGTCCGCACCATCAGCCGGCCGCCATAGAAGCTGGCGACGGCCCACGTCACCGACATCGCACCCAGCACCAGGCCGCCCGTCAGCGCGCTGCGCCCCATCGCGCCCTGCACATAGGTTGGCAGGAAGGCCGATACGCCTGTCATGACAGCGGAGATCACCGCGCCACCGAGGCTGCCCACCACGATCACGCGATGATGCCGCCACAGCTCCAGCGGCAGCATCGGCTCCGGCGTGCTGGACTCGTGCACGATCAGCGTGATGAACGACAGCAGAGCAATGCCGCCAACGACCGCGAGCATCGTCGATGACAGGCTGCCGCCCTGCACCAGCACCAGCATCAGCGCCGCGACGGATACCATCAGCAGCAGCGAACCGATATAGTCGATGCGGCGCGGGCTATATTCCCCGGGTTCGGTCAGGAAGGCCGCGATCATCGCGATAGCCGCGACACCGATGGGGAGGTTGACCCAGAACACGAACTGCCAGGTCACCTGCTCCACCAGGAATGCGCCGATCGTCGGGCCAAGGATGGCGGACACACCGAACACGCTTGAGACCAGGCCCTGCACATGCGCGCGCTCGGTGGGCGTATAGATATCGCCCAGGATCGTCGTGGCGATCGGCTGCACGCCGCCCGCGCCGAAACCTTGCAAGGCGCGGAACAGGATCAGCATCAGCATGTTGCGTGACAGACCGCACAGCGTGGAGCCGATCAGGAACAGACCCGCGCCAAAGTAGAAGACCTTCTTGCGGCCATACACGTCGGCCAGCCGGCCATAGATCGGGATGCAGACGGCCTGGGTCAGCAGATAGACCGCAAACACCCAGGAGAACAGGTTGAATCCACCCAGGTCCGCAACGATCGTCGGCATCGCCGTTGCGACGATGGAGCTTTCCACCGCGGCCATGAATGTCGCCATCAGACAGGCGGCGAGCACCAGTGTGCGGCGGGCCGTGGGCGGATGGGCGACGTGGACTTGGGCGGTCGTTGGCTGATAGCCCTCGTCGGGCACAGGCTCGCCTCGTTGTAGTTGGGACGTGGTAGCGTTCTGTCACCGCGACGGTCGACTGGCAACCTGCACGGAAGCAGCCCTGCCGTGCTATGCAAACAGACAAATCTGCTTGACGGGGCCCTTGCATGGCGAAGTCTGTCGACATTGGCGTCGATATCGGCGGCACGTTCACCGACATTGTTTGCCGGCGCGCCGGCGAGCCGATGCGCACGCTGAAAATCGCGACCACGCGCGGTGATCCCAGCCAGGCCGTGCTCAACGCGATCACGCACCTGGCGCGCGAACTGGATGTGCGCGCCGAGGATATTTCCCGATTTCTCCATGGCACCACGATCGCCACCAACGCCGTGCTGGAACGGAAAGGCGCCAGGATCGGCCTGATCACGAGCGAAGGCTTCCGCGACATCCTGGAGATCGGCTACCAGCTTCGCCAGGACCTTCACCGCATCCTGCTGGAACCTGTCACGCCGGTGTTCCTGGCGCCCGGCGCGCAGCGCAAGGAAGTGCGCGAGCAGGTCTCGGCGCAGGGCGATGTGATCGTGCCGTTGGATGAAGCCTCGGTTCGCGAGGCAGCGGCCGCACTGGCAGCAGACGGCGTGCAGGCCATCGCCGTGTGCTATCTGTTCTCCTTCCTGCATCCTGAACACGAGCAGCGTACGCGCACGCTGATCGAGGCGGCTCATCCGGGCATCGCGATGTCACTCTCCAGCGAGGTCGATCCGACCTTCCGCGAGTACGAACGGACGGTGGTCACGGCGTTCGATGCCTACATGAAACCTGTGGTGAGTCGCTATCTGGAACATCTGGATCAGGGGTTGCGCGCGGCACATGTCACCGCGCCATTGCAGATCATGCAGTCACGCGGCGGCCTGGCCGGCACGGTCGTGGCGCGCAAACGGCCCGTGCGTTTGTTCCTGTCAGGCCCGGCAGCCGGCGTGATCGGCGGTGCGATTGTTGGTCGGTCTTCCGGCTATCGCGACCTGATCACCATCGACGTCGGCGGCACCTCCAGCGACATCGCACTGGTGGAAGGCGGCGAGCCGGTGATCCGCGCACAAGGCGCTATCGCGGGCTATCCCGTGCGAGTGCCGATGGTGGACGTGAACGCGATCGGCGCCGGTGGTGGCTCGATCGCATGGATCGACAGCGCGGGCGGGCTGCGTGTCGGACCGCACTCGGCGGGTTCCGAGCCTGGTCCTGCGTGCTATGGGCGTGGCGGCGAGCAGGCGACGGTGACTGATGCCTCGGTCGTGCTCGGTTGGCTCGATCCGGCGTATTTCGCCGGCGGGTCGGTGGCGCTGGATCCCGCCTTGGCGCGCGCCACGATCGACCGATGCATCGCGCAACCGCTCGGCTTGTCGGTCGAGGATGCGGCGCTTGGCATCCATCGCGTGGTGAACGCGCAAATGGTGGAGGGGATGCGGCTGGTGTCGATCCGGCGCGGGCTCGATCCTCGCCGGTTCACCTTGGTGGCGCTGGGCGGCGCGGGACCGATCCACGCGACATCGCTGGCGGCTGAACTTGGTATCGCTTGTGTGTTGATTCCGCGCCATCCCGGGGTGCTGTCCGCCGCGGGGCTGCTGGCCGCACCGATCGAGCATGAAGTGGCGATCGCCTTTCCGCGACCTCTGGCCAACCTGGAATTCGCCGCCGTGCGCACGGTGCTGGATGAACTGGATCGGTCCTGTTCCGCGCTGATGGCGGAGGAAAGCGTCGGTGACCTGCCGGTTTCCGTCCAGTATTCCGCCGACGTCTGGTACATCGGCCAGTCGTACCATCTGGAAGTGCCGCTAGATGCGCGCGCAGCCGATCCGTTGGGGGCGCTGTATCGCGATTTCCTGCAGCTGCACGATCGTATCTACGGACATGCGACCGAGCAGCCGGCGGCACTGGTCAACCTTCGCACGGTGCATCGCGCGGGAGGCAGCGATCACCTGGACGAAGGCGCCTATCGCGCCCAGGCCACCGACGCGCGCAAGCCCGATCGGACCATCCATGTGGCGGGCACACGTGCGCCGGTGACGGCGGCGATCTATCATCGTGCCGCGATGCCGGCCGGGATGAGGTTCGCGGGGCCGGCGATCGTGGAACAGGACGATACCACCACGCTGGTCGAGCCAGGCTGGCAGGGCGTGGTGCTGGACAATGGCAATCTGTTGCTGACGCGAGGCTGACATGGACGTCGATCCCATCACGCTGGAAGTGCTGCGCAACAAGCTCGACGGCATCGCCAACGAGATGCAGTTGACTCTGGTGCGCAGTGCGTTCTCGGCGATCGTGAAAGAGGGGCTGGATGCCTCGGCCAGCCTGTTCACGCTACAAGGCGAGACGCTGGCGCAGGCACTGGCCATCCCGGTGCATCTTGGCGCACTGACGCCGATGGTCGGGCGGCTGTTGAAGGATGTGCCGCTGGACCGGATGGGCGAAGGTGACATCTGGATCCTGAACGATACCTATCTCGGCGGCACGCATCTGCCGGATATCGCCATCATGATGCCGGTGTTCGCGGATGGGCGGGTGATCGCGATCAGTGCCGCGATGACGCATCACCAGGATGTCGGCGGCATGGCGCCTGGCTCCACGCCCACCAACGCGACGGAGATCTTCCAGGAAGGCATCCGCATCCCGTTGCTGCAATTCCGTCGCGGCTCGGTGCTGAACGACACGCTGGTCGCGATGCTGCGGCAGAATGTGCGACTGCCGGATGTGCTGATGGGCGACATCAACGCCCAGGTCGCCGCCTGCACCATCGGTGCGCGGCGGCTGAGCGAGCTGACCGGCAGCTTCGCCCGCGACGAGCTGGCGGCGCTGTTCGACGAGTTGTTGAACCGGTCCGAGACAATGACGCGCCAGGCGTTGCGTGGCTTGCCGGAGGGGACGTATCGGCACGTCGATTACCTCGACAACGATGGCATCGAGCTCGATCGGCTGGTGCGCATCGAAGTGGCGGTGACCATCGCCGATGGCACGATGATGTGCGATTTCACCGGCACCTCGCCGCAGGTGCGCGGCCCGTTCAACTGCATGGCGTCAGGGCCTTATGCGGCGGCGTGCTTCGCGCTGCGCTCCGTCACCGATCCGGAGGGACGCATTCCCAACAATGGCGGCTGCTTCCGGCCGATCGCGTTCCATCTGCCCGAGGGCACGCTGGTCAATCCGCGCGAGCCGGCGCCGACGGGATGCCGCACCTCGACGATCAAGCGGATCACCACGTGTATACTGGGCGCGCTACGCCAGGCGGCGCCGGATCGCGTGCCGGCGGACTCCGGCAGCGAGATCGTCATCATGCATTTCGGCGGGCAGCGATCGGATGGCAGGCGCTATGTCACGTCGCAGCTGCTGGTGGCAGGCAGTGGCGCTTCGACGCAGCTCGATGGGGTGGACGTGATCGAGACGGATGCCAGCAACTGCCTGAACGTGCCGGCCGAGGCGCTGATGCTGGAGGCCCCCATCCGCGTGCATCGGATCGCGTTGGCGCGCGATTCCGGCGGACCGGGGACGCATCGCGGCGGCCTCGGTGGCGTGTTCGAATACGAGCTGCTGGATGGCGAAGCAACCGTGACCTATCGCGGCGAACGCCACCTGTGCGATGCGGAGGGCGTGGCCGATGGCATGGCAGGCGGTCGCGCCAGTGCCGTGATCCGGCGCGCCGGCGGCGGCGAAGAGGTCGTCAAATCGAAGATCGTATCTACGCTGCGCAAGGGCGACCGCATCGTGGTCGCGACGGCCGGCGGCGGCGGGCATGGCGCACCGGCGGCGCGCGATCCCGCGTTGCTGCAAGCCGATCTGCGCAATGGCAAGGTGAGCCTGGAAGCAGCGCGGGAGTCTTACGGATATCGCGGCAATGTCTGAACCGCAGGACCTGAACGACCAGGCGCTGCGCGATCGTGCGGTGCGTGCGGCGCGTGGTCAGGCGCCGTTCGATGTGCTGCTGACGGGCGGTGACATCGCCGACGTCGCAACCGGTGAGTTCCGCACCGCAGACGTCGGCCTGGTGGGGCCGCTGATCGCCAGCGTGCATCCGGCCGGTTCGCGCAGCGATGCGCGCGAATGCGTCCCGCTGGATGGGCAGATCATCGCGCCCGGCCTGATCGATTCGCATCTGCATATCGAAAGCTCAATGGTGACGCCGCGGCGCTATGCCGAGGTGGTGGTGCCGCAGGGCACCACGACGATCTGCTGGGACCCGCACGAGATCGGCAATGTGTCGGGGCTGAATGGGCTGCGCTGGGCGATCGCGGCGACGCAGGGCCTGCCGCTACGCATCGTGGTGCTGGCGCCGTCCTGTGTGCCCTCGGCGCCGGGACTGGAGCGCACGGGTGCCGTCTTCGGCCCCGATGAAATGCGCGAAATGCTGCGCTGGCCGGCGATCGGCGGCGTTGCGGAAGTGATGGACATGCGTGGCCTGCTGGATCGCGGGGCGCGCATGAGCGGCATCGTCGACGCCGGTCTGGCGAGCGGCAAGCTGGTCTGTGGCCATGCGCGCGGGCTTGCGGGACGCGACCTGCAGGGCTTCGCCGCCGCCGGCATCGAAAGCGACCACGAGATCACCAGCGGCGATGACCTGCTGGCCAAGCTGCGTGCGGGCTTCACGGTGGAGTTGCGCGGTTCGCACGACTACGTGCTGCCAAGTGCGGTCGAGGTGCTGAACACGCTGCCGCAGATTCCGCAGACACTGACGATCTGCACGGACGATGTGTTCCCCGATGATCTGGTGAGCGCCGGCGGCATGAACGATGTGCTGCGCCGGCTGATCGCGCGGGGTCTGGAACCGATCCAGGCCTTGCGATGCGCGACGCTGAACGCTGCAATGCGGTTGGGGCGGCGTGATCTGGGCTTGGTGGCGCCGGGGCGTCGTGCCGACCTGATCGTGCTGTCGAGACTGCGGGATGTCGTGGTGACGCGTGTCTATGCGTCAGGCCGCCTTGTGGCACAGGACGGACGGCTGGTAATGGCTCTGCCGGAGAGCCCGCACGGCGCGCCGGTTGAAACGATGCATGTGCCGCGATTGTCCACCGATGATTTCCGGCTGCGCGCCAACGCCGGGTCGGTGCGGCTGCGCACCGTGTCGAAACCGCGCTTCACCGAATGGGGTGAAGTGACTGCAGCGGTGCGTGACGGCGCGGTTGTGCTGCCGGATGATGCGATCATGATGGCAGTGATCCATCGCCACACCAAAGCCGACGCAACGCCGGTGCTTGGCATCTTGCAAGGCTGGAGCACATGGCGCGGCGCGCTGGCGACATCGATCGCGCATGACAGCCACAACCTGGTGGTGTTCGGGCGCGATCCGGTGGACATGGCGGCAGCGGCCAATGCGGTGATCGAGGCGGGTGGCGGCATGGCCGTCGCCACCAACGGCGCGGTGACAGCGCGACTGAGATTGCCGGTCTGCGGATTGCTGTCCGATGCGGCGGCGGTGGATGTCGCGGCGGAGTTTCGTGCGCTGCGTGCTGCGGCGGATGCGATTGTCGATTGGCAGCCGCCCCTGCTGACGTTCAAGGCGATCGTCGGTGCCAGCCTGGCCTGCAATCCTGGGCCGCATGTGACGGATCTCGGCATCACCGACGGCACGACGGGTGAGGTGTTCGCGAATGCACTGATCGACGCCGTCTGACTGCGTAAGCCAGCAAGCCGGCGACAGACCGGCGCAACAGGGAGAAAGCGATCATGTCGATACCGACGTACGACTGGATTGCCTATCACGCGAAGGCGCGTGGCGACGTCGTCGCCATGGAGGACCTCGCGACCGGGCGGGTCTTCACCTACGCGGAATTCGATGAGCGCGTGGGCAGGTTGGCCTCCGGGTTGCGCGCGCGGTTCGGCGTTGAGCGCGGCGATCGAGTCGCCGTGTTGGCGCACAATTCAACAGACCTGTTCGAGCTACAGTTTGCCTGCCAGCGGCTCGGTGCTGTGTTCAACCCGCTGAACTGGCGACTGACCGTGCCGGAGCTGACATTCATCGTCGGTGATTCGCAGCCCGTCGTGCTGTTCCATGATCCTGATTTCGCCGACACTGCGCTGGAACTTTCCGCCGCGTGCGGCGTCCGCCACCTGTGTAGTCGCGATCCGCACGACAGCGCGTATGAGCGGCTGATTGTCGGTGCCGGGAACGATGTTTCCCCGGCGCCGCTGACGCACGACGATGTAGCGACGATCTTGTATACGTCGGGGACGACGGGACGGCCGAAAGGGGCGATGATCACGTATGGCATGCGCTTCTGGCAGGCGATCAACCTGACCGGACCGTGCCGCGTGACCGTGGACAGCACGACGCTTGTGGTATTGCCGCTGTTTCATGTCGGTGGCCTGGATGTGTTCGCCAATCCGGTATTCCATTTCGGCGGCAAGGCGATCGTGATGCGGACCTATGACCCGGCCCTGACATTGCGTCTGTTCACGGACCGCGAGGTCAATGTCACGCATTTCGTCGGCGCGCCGGCACATTTCCAGTTCATGGCGCAGCTGCCGCAGTTTGCCACGGCCGACTTCAATCCGAACCTGCTGGCCTATGCCGCTGCCGCGCCGGTACCGCTGCCCCTGCTGCGCCAGTGGCAGGAACGCGGGCTTTCCCTGCTCCAACTCTACGGCATGACCGAGGCGTGCGGCGTGATCACGTCGATGGAACCCTGGGATGCAGAGCGCAAGGCCGGTTCGGCCGGATTGCCGTGCCTGCATTTCGATGTGCGCCTGGTGCGCGCGGATGGGACCGATGCCGATGTCGGGGAGATCGGCGAGATCTGGGTGAAAGGACCCAGCGTCACGCCCGGCTATTGGCGGCGCGAGGACGCGACGGCTGCCACCTTCACCGATGGCTGGCTGCGGACCGGTGACGCGGCAACGGTGGATGCGGATGGCTACTACACCATCGTCGATCGCTGGAAGGACATGTACATCTCCGGCGGCGAGAACGTGTATCCGGCGGAAGTCGAAGACGTGCTCTACCAACTTTCCGCAATCGCCGAGGTGGCAATCATCGGAGTGGCGGACGAACGGTGGGGTGAAGTCGGGCGCGCGATCATCACGGTGAAACCGGAGCATGAGCTGACCGAGGCAGAAATCTATCAGCACTGCGAGGTGAACCTGGCGCGCTACAAGCATCCCCGGTCGATCCGGTTCGTTGACGCGTTGCCACGCAACGCCACGGGCAAGGTGCACAAGCCGACACTGCGGCAGCAGTTCGGCACGCCGTAACGTTCAGGACGGCCCCCAGCTTTCGCGCAACCGGAAGTGCTGCACCTTGCCGAGCGCGTTACGCGGCAGTTCCTGCACGAAGACAATCTCCCGGGGGACCTTGAAACGGGCGAGCTGCGACAGAAGATGCGCGCGCACCTCGTCGCCTGAAATGGTGGTGCGTGTGACGACAAACGCGATCGGCACTTCCTGCCAGCGTGGGTCGGCGACGCCGATGACGGCAGCCTCGGCAATCTGCGGATGGTCCAGCAGTACGCGTTCAACTTCGGCGGGATAAATGTTCTCGCCACCCGAGACGATCATGTTCTTCTTGCGATCATGGATGGTGAAGTAGCCGTCGGTGTCGCGCAGCGCTATGTCGCCGGTGCGGAACCAGCCGTCGTGCAATGCCTCGGCCGTGGCGGTGGGATTGCGCCAATACTCCGTCAGCACGTTGGGTCCGCGAACTTCGACTTCACCTGGCGTGTTTGCAGGGACTTCCAACCCGGAGTGGTCAACAATGCGTGCCTCACAGAGCAATCCTGGCAGGCCGGTGGATAGCGGACGCGAGAGGTCTCCGCCGAGGCGTGTATAGACAGCAATCGGACTGGTTTCCGTTGACCCATAAACCTGAAGCATGGACACACCGCGCGCCTGCACAGCATCAACCAGACCTTGCGGCACAAGTGTCGATCCTGTGCTGATCGCACGCAGGCTGGAGAGATCGGTCTGCTGCCATTGCGGATGGTCCAGCAGCGGCTGGATGGTCGAGGGCACCAGCACGGTCAGCGTGGGTTTGTCCATTGCGATCGCGCGCAGCGTATCGTCCGGCGTGAAGCGCGCATGCAGCGTGACCGTGGCGCCGAGTTGCAGTGCTGGCGTCGTCTGGATGTTCAGCCCGCCGACATGGAACAGCGGCAGCACGGTCAGCACGTGATCGTCTGACGTCATCGCGTGCATGTGCTGGCTCATCACCGCGTTGGCCAGCAACGCCTGCTGGGTGAGCACGGCGCCCTTGGGGCGTCCCGTGGTCCCCGCTGTATAGACAATCAGCACCGGGGTGGACCAGTCGGTGACGGGATCGACATGCCGGAGCGGCGGCAGATCGCGCAATGCATCGAGCATGACAGCTCTCGTCGATGCATCCGTCACTGCGGGCTCAAATCCGCCGGCGACAATCAGCAGCCGCACATCGGCATCGGCCAGGATGAACAGCAGCTCCGGCGTCGCGAGACGCCAGTTCAGCGGCACCAGCATGGCCCCAAGCCGCGCGCAGGCGTAGAGCAGCGCCAGGTAATCCGGATGGTTCTGCGACAGGATCGCGACGCGGTCGCCGCGTGCTACACCGAACTGCGCACTCAGCGCGTCTGCCAAAGACGCGATACGGTGCGCGAACTGTGCGTAGGTCCAGGTCTCGCCCTGACAATGCAGCGCCGGCTTGTTCGGGGTGAACGCGGCGTTACGATCGATCAGGTCAGCGAGGTTCATCCGTCAGTCTCACCCTCGTTGTAGAGGGCGCCATGGCCAATGCGCTCCAGGCAGATTTCCGCCGTCCAGGGCGCCATCAATGACCCACAACGGCTGTCGCGATAGATGCGCTCCAGCGGCAGCGACTTCAGCATTGAATGCCCGCCACACGTGCGGATCGCCAGACGGGCCAGTTCGTTCGCGGTCTCCATGGTGGAGAACTGCGCCGCATAGGCACGCAGGCGCTGTTCCGGCGTGGGATCGACGTGCGCCTCGCTCACCGCCTGGAACCAAAGCGCCTTCGCCTGCTCCAGCCTGATGCGCATCTCCGCCACGACAAGCTGCTTGGTGGTGCTGCCGCGGCGCTTGCCCGATGGCGCGCCGGGCACGTCTCCGCGCAGATAGCTCACGGTGAAATCGTAGGCGGCCTGCGCAAGGCCCATGTAGGTCGGCGACAGCGTCAGGAACATGTGCGGCCAGCGTGACGCGGCCTGGAAATAGATGCCGCGCGGCATCAATGCGGCGTCGTGCTCGACGTAGACGTCGGTGAGTTCCAGCGTGCGCGATACCGTCCCGCGCATGCCCAGCGGATCCCAATCACCGGTGACGTGCACGCCGGGCGCGGTCGCCGGCACGGCAAGATACAGCGTGTTGCGGCGCGACGGTGGCGCATCGGCGACTTCCGTGCACAACACGCCGTAATAGTTGGCGTGGCCCGACAGAGAGGCAAACACCTTGCGCCCGGTCAACAGCCAGCCACCATCGACCGGTCTTGCCGCTGTGCCAAAAGGAATGGCGCCCACAGCGGAAGCGTTGCCTTCGGAAAATGGCTGCGCGTAGATCGCACCGTCTTTGGCAATACGCTGGAAATGGATCGCACGCCGCCGGCTATGGTCAGCGCGCGTTGCTGTATCCATCTCGAGGTCGTCTGCCAGCGATCCAGCCCACAATGTGGAGCAGACATGCATGTTCCACGTCAGCGCGGTGGCGCCGCAATGGCGCGCGATCTCTGCTGCCGCCAACGCATAGGTCTGGTAATCGGCACCGAGCCCGCCATGCTCGCGCGGGATGCAGATCGCGAGCAGCCCCGCTGCATGCAGGTCGCGGTAATTCTCGGTCGGAAAGGTGGCTTCGCGATCATGCTCCGCGGCCCGAGGGGCGAAGCGCTCGGCGGCGAGCCGTTGTGCACTGTTGATCAGCGCGGCCTGCTCAGTTGTCAGACGAAAGGCAGCGGGATCGAAGATCGGAGCGGCAGGCGCCATGTGTCAGCGCCGCCCGCCCCAGGCGGGGAACGCAGCACCGTCCTCGGGCTTCGCTTTTGCCGTGCTGCCGGTCATCTTCGTGCGGCCGCCATCAGCGTGAACGAAATTGGCATGATCGCCTCGGTGGAAGCGGTTGCCGGCGATCTTAATCGCTGGCTCAGTTGGCCGATAGCCCACGCCGGCATGGAATAATGCGGGCGGCAATCGCGTAGATGCATGTACCGCTGATTGCGAGGTCCTGGTGCCCGCGACGTTCGACGTTGTTGCCAATGCCATCGCCACGACTTGCCGTGTGCCGCGCGAGGCGATCGTGCCGGAATGCAACATGGTGAGCGACCTGGGCATCGACAGCCTGGACTTGCTGGACCTCGGCTTAGCGCTCGAGGACATGTTGGGCGTTCGGGTGCCGCTGGACACTTGGCTGCGCGCAGTTCACATGCGAACGGAAGCAGCGGCACAACACTTTATCGTAAAAGAGCTCTGCGATCACGTCGATGCGCTGAGGATGGCTGCGCGATGATGCGTTGGGCATTGTCTGGCCTCGCCAGCGCGTTGTTGCCATTCAGCGCCACGGCGCAGACTCCGAAAGCTCCCGCAATCCCGACTATCATCATCCACCTAACCAATTTCGCATTTGTGCCGGATCGGATCCAATTGCGCGATGGCACCCCGGTGCGGCTCCACCTGGTCAATGACAGCAGCGGCAGTCACAACTTCAGCGCATCAGAGCTCTTCGCGGGTGCACCGCTACAGGGACAGATCGACGTCGCGGGAAATGGCAGCGCAGACCTGGAGCTCACTCCCCACACACCAGGCACCTATCAATTCGATTGCACCCACTTCCTGCATCACATGTTCGGCATGCACGGGACGATCGTCGTCCTGGCCCGCTGACAGGCTAACGGCGTTTTGCATTCCGTTTCCGTGGGCGTGCAGGCGGCTTCTTAGGCGTCTGGAAGTAGCGACGGATCCCGCTGACGCAAAGGCTGAGCATGGGGCCTGCTTCGGCCAGCAAGAGGTTCATTTCCGACCGGGGCAAACGTTCGTCTTCGTCCAGGTGAAGATTGGCCCTATCAGTGGTGCTGGCAATCAGCATGATCGGTTCAATGAGCGATCCGGCGACCAGGTCCGTAAGCAGCGGCTCCCAGTCGTCCTGGCACAAGGCCATGGCCTCGATGAAACCGACCGCCCAGTCGCTGGGGTCCACTGCGCCCGCTTCATCGACAGTGAACACGGGATGATAGGCGCCGGGACTGTCGTCGGCGAGGCGGATGATCTCGTTGTAGCGGCGCATCATGATGCCAAGAATCTCATTTGCCTGCTGCAGATCCTCGAACGCGGGGGCATCGTCGCGCCACACGATGGGCAGCCAGACGCTCGGCATGATCGGCCGCGGTCCAACCGCGATACCAGCCAGGAAACCGTCCAGCTGCGAAAGCTGCATGCATTCATCCGGTGCGCGATCCGACGCAAGAAAATCGTCGAGTGCGCCTAGGTCGACCGGTCCGTCGAGCAGTACGGCTTGCTGCATGACATCTGGCTCCTGGTGGCACCAAGCGGCAGGATGCCACTCGCGGGTCGAGTCGGGGAACCGGCCGGCTCCCTGGTCAGCGAGAGCCACCAAGTGGGATCAGTGCGCGTCCGCCCAGGTGCGGCCAACGCCGGTCTCCACCACCAGCGGCACCGATAGCGTGGCGGCACTTTCCATCACCTGCCGTGCCAGATCGGTCAGCGCCGGCACCTCGGCCTCAGGCGCCTCGAACAACAGTTCGTCGTGCACCTGGAGCAGCAGCCGTGACGTCAGCCCAGCGTCGCGCAGTGCCTTTGGCAACCGGACCATCGCGCGCTTGATGACGTCGGCGCCGCCGCCTTGCAGCGGTGCGTTGATCGCCTGGCGTTCCGCGTAGGCGCGTCGTGCCGGGTTCTTGTCCGCAATGCCCGGCACCCAGCAGCGGCGGCCAAACGGCGTGGTGACATAGCCGTTGATGCGCGCTTCGTCTTTTGTGCGCTCCATATAGGCGCGGATGCCAGGATAGCGGACGAAATACGCATCGATATACGTGCGCGCCTCGCCCGGCGAGATGCCGAGCTGGCGCGCCAGGCCGAACCCGCTGATGCCATAGATGATACCGAAGTTGATTGCCTTGGCGCGCCGCCGCGTCATCGGGTCCATGCCCGCCATCGGAATGCCGAACACCTCACTCGCCGTGCGCGCGTGGATATCCTCGCCGCGCGCAAAGCTTTCCTTCAGCGCCGGGATGTCCGCCACGTGCGCCAGAAGCCGCAGCTCGATCTGCGAATAGTCGGCGGAGACCAGCAGATGTCCCGCTTCGGCGACGAAGGCATGGCGGATGCGGCTGCCTTCCTCGGTGCGGATCGGGATGTTCTGCAGGTTCGGATCATTGGATGACAACCGGCCGGTGGAGGCGATGCACTGTGCATACGACGTGTGCACGCGAGCGGTGTCTGGATTGATCTCGCCCACCAGCGCATCGGCATAGGTGGACTTCAGTTTCTGCAACTGCCGCCAGTCCATGATACGCGCAGGCAGCTCATGGCCCTGATCGGCCAGGGATTGCAGCACGGACGCATCGGTGCCCCAGGCGCCGGTCTTCATGCGCTTGCCGCCACCCAGCTTCAACTCGTCGAACAGCACCTCGCCCAACTGCTTCGCCGAACCGACATTGAACGGATGCCCGGCGAGCTTGTGGATGTCCTGCTCGATCACACCCATGCGCCGCTCGAAATCCACCGACATGCGGCGCAGATCGTCGGCATCCACCTTGATGCCGGCGCGTTCCATCTGGATCAGCACAGGCAGCAGCCGCCGTTCCACCTGCTCGTACAGCGCCAGCGCACCGTTGAAGCGCAGCCGCGAACGCAGTGCCTGCCAGAGCCGTAGTGCCACATCTGCATCTTCCGCAGCATAGGCCG
>Ga0310811_10003905_pt1 | contig 18759 bp, 20 predicted proteins | sample YCmetagenome_FD_207642 | JGI IMG/M metagenome (GOLD analysis project Ga0310811, IMG submission 207642) | Soil microbial communities from experimental microcosm in Duke University, North Carolina, United States - YC | ecosystem: Engineered > Artificial ecosystem > Soil microcosm > Unclassified ...
GATGGCACAAAATATAGAGTTTAAGCTCGGAGGAAGACTTCGAAGGATATGTTACTTACTTCGAAGTGGAAGCAGTGCAGGATTCATAGTAAGCACTGGTAAGGCGTGGCGCTGTGGATGGAGATGGGCCTGTGCGAGCATAGTAAGCCGATTTTGGTGGATGAGGCATTCAGGCCTTCATGGGTACAGAATCGAGGCACGACCAGCGGGTTAGACATTGCATGAACGCCGGATGGGCATCACTTCAGGTCCTGGAAGAAATGTATGTAAGGCTGTGCTATTGGTTCCCTGATCTAGAAGCTTATGACAGCGATGACTCAAGTGTAGGGTACCAAGGAATTGGGAATTTAACTTGAATTCATGCCGCTTATGGCAGATCTGATCGCAGTTGATCGCAGGAGTGTCCTTTCGAATTCCTCACACGAGCTCGGTGTGCTTGTTTCCCTCTATTCTCCACTGCCAAATTAAATCCACACAGATGACCAACCAATCTCCACATACTCCGCTTCATTGATCGCAATAAGCATCATCGACCCCCTGGCCCAGCTCATCCCTGGAGGCTATTCATTTGTAAAGGCAGAACCATACTAGACGCATTTGTATTGACATTACGAGTCTTCTACTAATCCTCGGAACCAATTCGCAATTGACTTTGAAGAGACACCTAGTAGACATGTTTCCTCACAGCATGTCAGACCGACAAAGCGGGCAGCTTGATGAATGGCTGCTTTTGAACCACTGAAGGCCAATTCAGATCGTTAGAAGGGGCCGAGGGTTTAATACTTACTTTGTACAAGCAACTTGCATGGAAACGGTTCTTGCAGGTCTTGCAAGGCTTCTGTGGAAGGCTGCTATCCATGACACTGATAATCCTGCTGCGAAGTGAGGACCAATACAATCATACAAAAGACTTGCGTACGAATAACAGATTGCACACTCCACTTGACCAGCGAAATGAAGGGTCACATTCTTCGTGAATAAAGTTAAGCCGTCGACGATCCGACCGTTCTGCGTATGACTCGTTAGAGGGATCAGCATTGATCATTGCCATATCACTTACTTGTTGCCAAACAATTTGTTGCACTCCCAACACCCAAGCTCTCCATTTATCCTCAGATACCCCGACCATCTTCGTATCACGGATGTCAAGTCGGTGCAATGGCCAGTCATTTGGCAATCTCAGAGACAATTCCAGCACTTGATCATCGACTGTGTAGGAGGCTGTGACCTCTCCAGCGCTCGGCGACACTTTGATGACGAGATTCTCCGTTGTGTGAAGCTCTGACGCTGGATCAGCCTGCCGCACTTGCGCAAGCTCGGCTCTGATAATGCCTGGTGAGAAGTATGAAGCAGTGTAGTCCACCACGCGCGATAATAGCTGTCTGTCTGAACAGTCTGAGATCCAGGCTCGTATTAATGCTGGGACTGTCAGAAGCGCTCGATGATAGATATGGGCGGCTAGGAGTCGTAGACCGAGGACGCTCTCGGGCTCGAAGTCTAAGGAAAGTTAATTTGAGGGCATGACATAAGATAGAACCACTGACGGTCAATGAAAAAGTCATCGACTGCCCAAATATCAAGTTTGAATGCCTTCTTCTTTCCACTAAACAGACCAAGCACATCGAAAATATTAGGAATGAAGAAATCTGCCATGATACCGAGGCTCCTCATTTGATTAAAGTACTGTGACCTAACTTTGATAGACTGAAGTGTACGTTAGCCAAGAATGTTTTCAACCCCAAATCAGTACTCACAGCATCGATGAATAAATCGAACATGATCATCCATGCTAGTAGATACCCGGAAACCTTGTACAGTTCTGACAGATCAATCTCGTCGTCTGATTCATAATCATCGAATGCCTCTGCTGACGTGAAATTCGATTGCAAAATCGCAAGAAGTTCAGCAGGTAGTTCAGCGCTGAAATTGTCTTCAGTGTCAACAGCAGATTCGATGACAAAATGTTCGGTGCGCTTTCGAGCCGCTCTATGCAGGAGGCTGTACCCCATGCGCTGAACTTCATAGGAAGGATCAGTGAGCAAGTGACACATCTAGACATCAGGTATCAGCATAAGCACTCGAAACCATTTAAAGTATCACTTCGGGTAGAGTTTTCTCGTCCATCAATGAATCAGGCAGCCCTTGGATGACTGCAAGTGCTAGTTCCCTGCACAGGGAACGTGGCTCGGAACGATCGGCATTATCTATGGCAACTTCAGCGTCATCTACTGGTCTGAGTTGCGACTGACCGAGTTTTGTGGATACCAAGCTCTTGACAAGCGCCAAAATAGAATCTTTCCTCCCATCCCAGCTTGCACGCAGTGGCTTGTTGGTCAGGACTAGATCTTGAATAGCAAGGATAAGACGGAGCGATCTCCCTAGCATCGTCAGTGTTGCGCTGTCGGCAAAAGAACAAGTCTGGGTGTAACTTGGCGATGAGTATGACGACAACTTGTTATGACTGTCCGACACACCTCTAAGTTGTTCTCAACCACATCAAAGATAAATTCCCAATGGTTCCCAGCAACGTTCTGCAAAATCGGGGACAAGTGGATGAATAAAAGTGGCATCATATTCTCCACATCTTCATCAATATCTTCGTCAGAAGAAACCCAAGCTTGACAGGTCTTTACGACATTGACAGCACGCTGCTGTGGCAAGAATACCACGTCAGACTCAGAATCGGGGGCTGTCGCTGCAAGACGACGAAGCAGGACGACTCCTGTCGTGTTTGCTCTGCTCGCAGGCACTCCAAGGATATCCGAGGCAATCTCGTTGCGGTAACGATCCATTCTCAATGGTTCTGGAGCGAATTCAATGATGCTGGACAGGATGGCCACGGTAGTTTGGGGAGCTATAAACGTATTATTATGCGAACATAGACCACGACATAATCTATGCGGCGTACCTGTCTTTTCCAGCCTACGTGCTAGAGTCAACCATTGGTCAGAATCTGTTTTGCTAGCGCTCGCAAATAGATGCTTCAACACCGAGCGTAACACTAGTGAATCTCTGATAGTGTCCTCCCTTTTGGCGTGATTGACAACATCCACGACAAAAGACACCAAGGCATCTGATGAATTTGTCGCGCGAGCAGATGTACAAGCGCTGACAACTTGACTATGAAGACCATCATCGCCTGTAGACAGGAGGTAAGTGGATAGTTGGTGAACCTTCCCTAGCAGTCTGCGCAGTTCTGACCGCAATACATCTGGCCCAAATAATCCGCTTGGAGTTGTGGTGACACGTAGAGCATCGTTCGCGTATTGACCAAGTATCAATATGTGCCGAAGTGCCCACATGTTCTCCTTGGCGATGCTCCGGTTGTCACCCAAGTACGCCAAAAGAGCAGAAGTAACCCTGATGTATGGTGAATAGCCTCTTGAATCAAATTCCAGGCCAGAAATAATTGGGTTCTCAAATTCCGAGATGGCTGGGATAATGGACTCGACAAATGCAAGACTAGGGTCTGGTGGATCTGACGGAAGTGAGTTGACCATTGTGTTGAATTCGCCTGGTGTAGGGAAGATGTCTGCAAGCGGTGTGATATCGATGCCTTTTGGCCTGTGATCTGAAAGTGTTAGAATATATTCTGGTCTGCAAACAGTTTAGACATGCAACAAAATGTGGTAAGGCGTACTGACCGCGTGTAAGTAGAGCAATCCTGAAGAAGCTCTTTCAGCTTCTCTTTGATTATTTCGCTCAGGACGCCCTGTAGTCCAGTATCTGCCTTCGAAACCCACAGGTTCCAAACCCCTCGCGCGGTATCAATTGTAGTTGTTTCCAATATGGGGAATGTCACTGGCAGTAGATAGCCTACGATGAAAACATTTGGGAGAACAGATGCCAGTGAGTCACTGGTAAGCTCATAGTTCTTGCTGAGCATGATGTGTGTGAACTCTATAACAGTGGCTAGCCCAGTGAACGGCGCATTCGTTGTGTATAGAATATCGTCTACAGTGGACGATAACGACGATACGAGCGTCTGGAACAAAATATCTTGCCCGTTCTCCGAGAGGAAAAAGTCTATCCAACAGTCAATTAAGATAACCAAGACCAAAAAAGAACCCACTTTGTGCTTGGATGAGCCTCTTTACCAAATCACTGCGAGAAGTCGACACATCTCCGTTTAGCACCTCAATAAACAGGTGCTCTATGACGTCATCTAACTCGCCGTCCTCGGGCCGTAAATACTTGGGACATATGTCGGCGCCAATCACATCCAGCAGCGACGACAACATGTCGATCTGTTGGGAAACATCGACCAGTAAAACATGCCATAGCTCCAAACAAAGATCCTCGTCATTCCGACGAGACATGAACGCCGAGATTGCATGAGGAGAAGCTTGCAGAATGCGAAGCGCATTATTGACAAACATGTTGTCCATTCTCTGCCAACAGTTAAAAACTGTACTTCTACAAAGGAGGGGAGGGTTACACACCACAGCAAATTCGGTGTTCTGGAATAGATGGGATCCAAAGGTCTCCATTAGCGTGATCACCACGCCGATATTCTTCGAAATTCCAGCATTGGTCGCATCAGAGGCAAGGACAGTCTCGCACTTCCCAACAGTTTCATGCACATATTCGGTTATGAGAGTGCGTGTGACCTCTGCAAGATGGTCTTTCGTTTCGAAAGTGTCCACGAACATCCGGAGTACCGTAGGTGTAAGAGAAAGACTCTCGTCCTCTTGAGAAAGAATTGCACACGAGATGGTATTCCAGGCAGTTGTGAAAATATCTGCGAAGGAGATGTGTTTCAGATCAAGATGGTGGTGGATGTAACACACTCACCAATATTCATGCGATGCAGAGATAGTAACGAATTGGCTATCAACTTCCCCGCATCCTTCTCGTCAGTTCTTAGGCGCCTTGTTTTAAGCTCTTCCCAAATGCGCGTGAATTGAGATTTGACAAGTTCATCTGCTAAGTTTCGTAGACGTGTGTTATTTGGCACCAGGCCATCTGAGACAGACCCAGATAACGTTCCATGGTCCTGGGATCCACTTGATAGTCTTCTCAAGAAGAATACCAAACATTCCAGGAGAGACGAAAGAAATGAAGCAGAAGGCACCTTTCTCTCTAAAGAGCTCAGTGCACGGCCATCGATCGCTGCCCAGAACGAAGTGAAAAAATCGTCGAGGGGCATCCCCGTTCTAGAGGAAGCTGCGATCACCTGCCAGATGGATTACTAATCGCAACATGTTGCAGTAATGAACATACGGAGGAGGGAATTGTCGATAAAACAACAAGGACTGTAGGATACCCATCAACGGGTGATCCAGCACATCCAAGTTCAAGGAATTGAAGAAACTCGCGGTATGCATCAGAAGAATGTTCCTTGCGAGTGGAAGATGTTTTAGCCTCGAGCTCCTCGCTATCCGAGTCCGAATCATCACCATCCTCGTGTTTATCTGGGTCATATGCCCCTTCGAGAATCCACGCGTTCGGGAAATCTGTGGAGCCAAAAAGTTGGGAACATTTGGTATCAAGACTATTAAAATTGGTTTACCTTTGAGGAAAATCAAGACTGGATGGAACAAAGCATTTCTGACTGCTGAGTCCGTCTCAACCCATGCAGAACGAAGTAAAACAACGCTCAGTATGGGAATAAATGGCTCGATAGCGCCTGTACAATTCTCAGCGCCTCGAACAAAAGAAACAGTTCTCAGATAACCTTTGTAACGTTGTAGCAGCACTGACAATAATGTCCACGTGGCCTGGCGTACTTGAGGTTGCCCATGCCCAAGACCATGGATTTCAGGGTCCGGAATCCAAGGCGCATGCTCACCGTAATACAACGACGTCCAAAACAGTGGGTTAGATAACAGCCCGGATAGATCATCTAGAGACGTAATCTTTGAGGCAAGGCGAGCATCTAGAGAACTGTCAGGAAAACTATGAGCGTTTCTTTGACCTGACTTACCAAAAAGCCAGCGGAAAGCGCTCAGTGCACCAAAACGAAGCCGAGCATTCCTATCAAGATCACTTTCTTCATCTGCTTTGGTAGATTCTAGTTCTTCCTTAGGGGCTGTCGGAATAAATCTCCCGCCGGGCTTTTTGACGCCCGGAGTGGGAGCTGCAACTGGTGCAGCAGGGTTGAGGTAAAGATGAACTCCTGGAGGATCCAAAAGAGTTCTTTGAAGAAATTCCATGATAGAGGCCAGCATTTCGGAATTTACTAGTGTTTCTTCGTCTACACCCGGAGAGGTGATACTAGACCAGGATTTCTGTCCCAGTAGATAAACCTGACGGTCAACGTCATGGGCGAGCATGCACCATGTACCCATAAGAGCCTCAATTTGCTCAGATGTTGCAGTATCTCTCAAAAAGAAAGTGGCGGCATCCCGGACAGCAGGGATCCGTAGATATGAGAAATGGAGCGCAGCAGCCAAGAGGCGGATCCGACGGACAGGATGTGTAAAGAATACAGGAGCCCTATGAAACTAAATACAGTCAACGCCAAGATATGATCATGATTGCCAAAGACACACCCAAACTGGTAGCATCGTGACAAGTGCATCGCATTCCACGCTCTCATCCCCCTTCCTTGAGCTCTCGTCGATCCATTTCGATTGAAGTTCTTCCAGAGCCCGTCCCTTCGTGACGGGATCCTTCTTTCCCAAGGATCGAAGAATGATGACAAGCTCCGGAGGAAGTCTATGTATTATGCCGAGAGTATCCAACGGATCTGGTTGCGGTGGTGCTGGCTTAGAGGGAGGAATGTAAACCTTCTTTCGGGGCTCCTTTTTCTGTCCCTTCTGTTTCTTCTGCTTCGCGACCACAGGGACTTCAGGAAGGGGTATGCCTACAGCTGCCTTGCGAGCATTCTTTTTCCGTGTACCCGAAGTCGCTGATGACTTCGCGTTCTTCGGCATGGCAAATTATTTACACTTAATAAGAGCTGCGAGATGCAGCGCGCACCGCCGAGCAATTGCGATTACTAAGTGAGAGTGGTGGCTGAGGGTATGTGACTAGTGGTTGTTTGTACTTGTTAGATCCTAAAGCCTTTGATTTCCTTTTTAGAAAATTAGCTTCAAAGTGCGGTTCTTAAAAACTTCCTTCCTCTTACCATTAATTCGTCACGTCGTGATCTACCTCATTTTCGAGGCTTACAGCTTGTACATGACGTGCAGTCTGCTTTCTCGAGCGACGACGGCCTCAAGTAGAGCATGCTTTCGTTCACGACCCTTTCAGAGCCAAAGTAATGGTTTTGCGACATTTGGAGGAAAACGCGCAGGTATTATCATCCAATCTCTAGCCAGATGCAGCTGTAATAACTGTGATTTCTCAGGCATTTTAATTCCTCGTGTTCGTTCATGGAAGTATGAATCTACTGCAACGGCGCCAGCGGTTGCTCCTTCTGCTGATCTGCAAGAAAACATAGCAGATGCTCCAGCACCTACAGGTGTCCCAGCGGGTAATCTTCTTCTCGAACCACCATCATGGGAATCGAATAAGCAAATACTATCCTACCCGACACTCCGTGCTATCATCGAGAAGCCTTACCAGTTCAAAACGATGACCCCCGTTCAAGCTGAAGTTGTAAAGCTTCTCCCAGGGCTTGCTCTACCTCCTGGCTCAACATCTAACGATGCCCCCACACGCCCGCAGGATCTTTTGGTCAAGGCCAAAACTGGTACCGGGAAGACCTTTGCATTCCTAATTCCGGCTATCGAGGCTCGCGTGAATGCCATCCACGCTTGGGGTAAACAAGCGGTTCGCGATGCAGGCCTTGTTTCGGACAAACATTTAGAAGGTCAAGCTAGGAGACAATTCACCAGGGAACATGTCGGTACTCTTATCATCAGTCCCACCCGAGAGCTCGCTACACAGATTGCCAACACTGCTATCAAGTTGACCCACCATCACAAGGATTTTGAGGTTAGATTATTCTTTGGCGGATCAAGCAAGCGAATGCAGATGCGCGACTTCATGAAAGGGCGTAGGGATATTGTCGTAGCTACCCCCGGGCGACTTCGCGATTTGCTGCAGTCGGAGCCCGAAGTAGCTAAAGGTATCAGCAAATGTAAAATGGTATGCCATTCTGCGAGTTTCAGGATGATTTACTTACTTACCAATTTATGGCTAGGTTATATTCGACGAGGCAGACATGCTTCTCGATATGGGCTTCCGGGATGACATTGACGCGATCATGGGTTATTTGCCGCCTAAATCTGAGAGGCAAACATTTCTCTTTTCAGCAACACTATCTCGTACCGTTCGCCAGGTCGCACAGACAGTTCTTGCTCAGGACCATAAATTCATTGACGTAGTTCATGAAAGTGAATCCCCAGTTCATGCACACGTCCCCCAATATCACACTGTCCTCCCCAATCCATCTCAGCAGATCCCCCACCTTCTTCGCCTTCTTGCACACGACCAGCTTACAAACCCGGGCAAGAGCAAAGCCTTAATCTTCCTACCCACGACACGCATGACCCAGCTTTTTGCGACACTCACTCGCGAACTTGCAAAAGCAGTATTGCCTGCTGGAGCACACACCAAAGTGTACGAGATTCACTCTAAGCGCGCACAGGACTCACGCATAGCCGCCTCTGACGCTTTCCGCGCTGACAAGTCTGGAGCATCGATTCTCGTCACCTCCGACGTCTCCGCACGAGGCGTGGACTATCCAGGGGTAACACGGGTCATTCAGCTCGGTATCCCCGCTGCCACGGAACAGTACATTCATCGTGTTGGACGTACCGGTCGCCAGGGCTCTACAGTTGGGCGTGGGGACCTGGTTCTTTTGCCTTGGGAGATCGGCTTTTTGAGCTGGCAGCTCAACGAAGTTCCGCTGAAGCCAGTCACCTCAGATGAGCTCGCCCGCCAGGTTCAAGACCTTGCAGCTCAGTACGACGCTGACCCTCAAGCGGTGTTCAAGGGCGTACCAATTAAGCTAAATGACGGTCAGGGTCGGCCAATGAGGGGCGGACCCAGGATGTACGACGCGCCGCTTTCACCACGCCTTTCTTCGGAAGAAATGCACAAGAGTATCGCAGCGCTACTAGAACATATCGACGAAGAAGCCGTCAAGGAGACTTTTGCTTCCCTACTTGGCTATTATATTCCCAAGTCACCTGAGTTGCGAGTTCAAAAGGGCAATATTCTCGCTGGATGTAGAAGTTGGGCAACGGAAGCATGCGGCTTACCTACGCCTCCTTATGTCAGCGACGGCTTCTTGCAGAGGATGGGCCTCAACGACGGGCGCACGAAACACTTTGGCAAGTCGTTCCGAGACCCCAGATCTTCTGCGAGACCTACGAATTCATGGGAAACAAGGGGCAAGCAGAACAAGCGGTCTTTTGAGAGCCCCAGAGGAAGCTTCCGCCGGGATGAGCAGTTGGATGATAAGGACCCTTCTGGCGACGTTGACGAATATCGGGGTGCACGTTATGGAAGGGAGAGGCCAGAGCCGCGCAGAGAGTGGGGTCGTGACAACGACCGTTCTGGTAGCGCTGACGAGTATCGTGGCGCACGTTATGGAAGGGATAAGCCCAGGCCACAGAGAGAGTGGGTGCATCCCAGTGACCCTTCTGGCAATACCGAAGAGTTCCGCGGTTCACGCTATGGGAGGGATACCAGACCACAGAGAGAGTGGTCGCGTGATGCTCCGCGCCGAGAACAGCTCACGCGGGTTTGGCAATCGGTGAGGGATCGGGCGTGATACAATACTAATGTAGACCGCATACACTCAACGTTCGTTATTAGTCTATAGCCACACTTATTAATATCATCCATAGAGCATTCACAACGGCATTGATTCCACATGTTATTTATGGGTGATTTTGTATGCCATGCTCGCTAGCCTTTTAGTCGGTTGGTGGTGTCATAGTTCCGACACCATTGGCAATTGGATGTTCCTGCGTGCTTGTCCTCAGCGCCTCTTCACTAACCATCGAACGTTCGGGGTGAGGTGGATGGAAAGATCTCAATTGCTCCTGGATCTGTTCTTCAAGTACAGATTGTCCGCAAGACGCTGCGATGAAGCCTAGGAAGGGCGGTGAAGGATTGAGTGGTCTCGAACACAGTTCAGGATGGGCTTGTAAACCCATGAAAAATGGGTGATCTACAATCATGAATCGCAACAAATCTTCAGATCGATTCGCGCACGTCCATACCTTTGAGTTCAAGAATCTGCATTCTCTCCCCCTTTTCATCCTTGCCCACAAATGTAAGACCGCTCTTCTGCAGACGCTGAACCTGTTCCGGATTGACCTCGTATCGGTGTCGATGCCTCTCCCACATTTTTTCATTACCACCGTATAACTTGCGAGCCTTGGACCAAGTCTCGAAATCACGGTCAAATACAGTGGGTCGAAGACCCAGACGCATTGTCCCGCCCATATGGGTGCGTGAGATCTCAGGCATGAAAATGACAAAAGGGTTCTGCGCGTCAGGAACGAACTCAGTCGATTGAGCATCTGCGGAAAATGAGAGAAGCAATAGCTAATGAGAAATACAACGAACCTGATATGCCGAGCACGCTACGTGCCCATTCTATCACAGCCATCTGGAAGCCCATGCAAATACCAAGGAAAGGGACTTGCTGCTCTCGTGCCCATTTGATGGCAAGAATCATACCCTCCGTGCCGCGCTTCCCGAACCCACCTGGAACCAGAATACCGCTGTCCCGATCTGAGTACCAGACGATTTCCTAATCATGTGTACGGCCGACACTTACCCAGCACCAACAACTGCTCGCCACGCATCGTGGTATTTAGCAGGGTCAGACTCCTGCGTTGAAGGCTCCAGGTCCGATGACTCAACCCACTACGCAATATCACTATAAGTCATTTATTCTCGGGGGGCCCACACAACTAACCTGAATAATGAGTTTCCTGCGAACGCGGAATGCAGAATGTTCAAGGGCTTTTATGACAGACATGTACGAGTCTTTCAAATCGGTGTACTTCCCAACAAGAACAATTTTGACCTCGTCGAATAGGCGTTCTTGCCTGGATGATGGGAAATGAGAAAGAGATGAGAGAGGAAGATAAATGGCAGCACCCTTTTGTCACGCCTCTCCACTTCGCTTCCAAAGACAGCCCTTTGGAAACCCACTCCTCCGTGATGTTCAAACTTGCAAGATTGAGCCGCTTATGGAGATACTCGATAATTCGTTGTGACTGCAAGAGCAGAGGGACGTGATAGACAGACGAGACATCATGGACACCTATCACCTGCTCCGACGCAACGTGACAGAACATGGAAATTTTGTCCTTGGTAGAGGATTCAAGGGGTTGGCGTCCCAATAACCGGCACGCGATCTCCAGACAACGTCAGGTGCGCCACTTGGAAATGATACGCTACTTACTAGGTCGGGAAGCAAACCGAGCCCACGCAGCGCATGGACAGTAGTCTGAGTTGGCTTCGTCTTTTGCTCACCATGCATGTCGGGAACAAGTGAAACATGAATTAATGCAAAGTTGTCGTGTCCAACGCGAAACTGGAACTGGCGCATTGCCTCTATAAAGGGCGCCGACTCGATGTCTCCGACAGTGCCGCCAAGCTACAAAAAAAGTCAATATCACGACGGAAAGTATTACATGCTAATGTTCACCTCCACGATGCAGATATCAGGTTCCTCTCCCGATTCATCCACTGGTACTTTTGAAATACGTTGTATCCAATCTTGAATTGCATTCGTTACGTGCGGCACGATCTAACCATAAGGAATTAAGACTCGCAGTGATGTACGTTACAATCGTCATAGACGCACCTGCACAGTTTTTCCAAGGTACTCCCCTCTCCGCTATTCACAATAATAAACTCTAGTCAAAAGCTCAAGAGAAGATCAAACTCACCTCTTTATCGATAACCTCGCGATAGATTTTACCCGTAGTAATATTGTTGTCCTTAGATAGTGTAACATCCAGGTATCTTTCATAATTTCCCAGGTCTAGATCCACCTCACCACCGTCATTCAGAACGTATACTTCGCCTGGTGTACGAATCTTAGAGGTTTGTGGAGGAAGTCTCGCACTCAGATCTCACCGTGTTCTGTGGGTCGCATAGTTCCGGCATCTATATTCATATAAGGATCTATCTTGATAGCTGTAACCTTGAGGCCTGCAGTTTTTAAGAGTAGGCCCGTTGAGGAGGCTGGAAATAATAATAAACAACCTGGTACAGCGTCAGAAACGCTGTGTCGCACCGATAACACCCTTCCCGATCCCACTAACAACACCTCCAGAAACAAGGATATATTTTGTCATCACTGCAACAATCGGGAAGGTGGCAAGCAGATGAAGGAACTCGCAAAAGATTATGAGCGGTCCTGTCGAAATTTTGGAGACGTCACGGTGAACAAATAAGGATACATATACACTGCCGTTATCTTATCACGCCCCTGAATGACATCAAACGTGTATGAGAAGATCTACTACATGCACTGCCGCAATCAAATTTTATATCGGAGTGCACAACAACGGTGACTCTTTCGATTGAGAGAGTGACTAGATCTGGCACTCATTTCGGTCAAAGGACTGAGGGAGAGAGAAGAACGCAAAGAACGGTGTACTTATGTAAAATGATGATCAGGACTAATCAAGAATGAGAACGCCGATCTCAACCTCAAGTCAACATGCCCCGTCTTAAGTCCACCGTTGCATCACATAAATAAACGCGACCAGTAACACGGGTCTAACGTTAACGATCACATATGTAGGCTTGGGCGACTCATCGAGAGTCTCATTCCAGCGAGTGTTAGTCATATCAGGTCAGCCTAATGTATATCAGACATAAGTAGTCTATCCCGAATACTAGTATCTCTAGCTGCGGCCTTCATTCTTGATTTTCAAGTCCGCATGAAAAGCACATACCTGAATAATTGTAAATGCGATGTCATTGTCAGATGAAAAGAGAGCAGTGAAGTAGTTCAGCCCACGGCCTGTCTATCCACGCAGTCAACCCATGATTCCTGTAGAGGGCTCGCGCATATGGCACAAAATAGAGTACTCACATCGCAATCCTATAATGGGACGAATCTCTGTTGACAAAATCATCGCACTCCTGAGTCATTTGTGTGCAATATAAGAACAGGATGTTGATTCGACCAGCTTGCAATTGAATTTTACAATACATTGGACAGATTGACCTGAGAAGGCATCTCCCATCCCAGTATCCCCCCAATCAGATTCTGTACAGCACGAGTTGCCATTTCTACTCGGGTTTCCAGTGTAGCACTTGCAATATGAGGTACTATCACACATCTGCACGGCAAATATTAGCATGGCTGAGACAATTAAATCTAGCACTGACTTCGGCTCTTTAACAAGAGGATGATCAATCGTGACATTAGGCTCCCCCTCAACGACATCCAGTCCAGCTCCCCAGATCCATCCTTCTCTGAGAGCCTTTGTCAAAGCATCTGAATCAACCAACGTTCCGCGACTCGCGTTCACGAGGATACTGGTCTTTTTCATCTTCCTAAGCAACGTCTCATCTACAATATGATACGTTTCGCCCCCTCCAGGAGCAAGCACAAAGAGAACATCACTTTCCCGCGCAAGTTCATCGATGTCTACCTTTGAGACTGCCTGAAGGTTGTGCTGCTTTGCGAGCGCAGCATCCCGAGCGTGATTTGGAAGTGAGGATGGATTTGAGGAATACAAGCAGTGTGTGATCCCGAACGGAACCAGGCGCGCTAGCGTCGCTTGTGCGATTCGTCCAAAACCTAGAAACCCGATTTTCCTGGTGGGGGATGCGGCCGTGGTACTGAGTTGTGGCCCGCACATGGCAAATGGAGACCACGAGAAATTTGCCCACTGACATTGACATCGATCCTTCAACACAAGAGGTCCCACCAAGAATACGAATCACTGACCTGGCCCCTTTGCACAAGGTCCACACCGATGCCTCCATTTCGGCCAGCCATGAGAGCGAGCATGACCGACAGATCAGCAACTACATGTCAGGAAGGTAAGCGGTTTGGACCGTTTGTTCGTTCGGCGCCCTGTCCCACCTGCATCTGTCAGAACGTCAGGAGTATATCCCACTTTCAGACCACGTTGTGCTGCTTCCTTGAGGTCGATGTGTTCTGCGGGTTGAGGTTAAATCAAGCGTCGAGGCCATTTAGAACAGTAAACGCACCATATCCAACGGACATGGTAGATACCACCTTCAAAGACGGTCCAGCTATGAGCAGACACATGCTGGTCAAAAATTAGCTAGACTTGGTATGTGTTGCGCACGTACCCTTGTCTAGAAGCTCTGCATTAACCTAAGCAAGTCATCATCGGCGGGTGTACCATCAAACATTAAACAACCACTGTACTTTGTCCGTGAGCATGACAATTACCCCGGCCGCACCAGATATATTCTCCATCAACCATGACCGTTCACAGGCCCTGTCTTGAGGCCAGACAACCAACTACAACTGTAGTGAGCTTCACCTTTCTATACTAACCGGAGATTAACTCACGTCTAGCTCTGGTCTTGCTTCAAGAATGGACATGACATCGGGTCCGAGGTTGCGACATACGACAACTTTGGATCGTTGACTGTGTAGATGAGATGCGACAGACATCAGTCGCTGGGCGGGCGCAGAGAGAGTTACGATTGACCCTGAAGACATTTTAGCCTGTCACTGATCTTCGCGACTACTACTCCGAGGAGCCTCTAGGTAAGCGGACGCAAGAGAGATGTTAAAGTCTGCCAGTGATCGGACCACAAAGCTTACATAGTGAGAAGTAGGAGTGTGTATCAACGTTTCAACTCGGTCCGCACGGCAAGCCGTGGTCACCTGGTTCGTTCACGGGAAAGGACATGACATCTTGATGTGGAAAAGTAGCAGAAAAGTATAAACAGCCTAAGCACTACATACAAATGACCTATTCAGCAATTGCATTTTCACCCATATTGACATCAGCATCTTGGGTATCTTCCGACTGCTCGACCCCAATGCTCCCGGCAGGTCTCCAAACATTACCAATGGTCGCCTTCCACAGTCGCACGCGACCATCATTTCCAGCGGAAGACAGGACGGTTCTAGAAGAACACGTATCAATTATGCAGCATATGATATCTCGATAAAAAAACAAACCCAGTGATGTTCCACTCAACACAGCCAACCGCCGATCTGCACAAATCTAATCAGGAACAAAACCACAGGGGAGTGCGTATCGCACGCACTTGTGATGATCGAAATCTGCTACTACATTTGCAGACCATTTAGGATCGCCGCCTTCTCCTTCGACATCAGGTTCTTCCTCCGCAGGCTTGACTCGCCATATCCTAACATGTCCATCACGACCTCCAGTAGCTATAAGGTGATATGATCGCCCACACGAGGGCGCCCATGCCACCGACGTGATCGCAAATGGTGTTGGAGTATCTCCGTCGCTTGCAAGTGAGGTTCCTGCCTCAGTGGGCAACCCTGCCGGCGAAGGAGATGGGTCTAAAGTAAGGAGAGCCATAGGTCGACGAGAGGTAGACAATTGTATAATCTGTGATTCAGAGTGAGCAACGTCACAAAAAATACAGCGTGGCAATACTTTGATGGTACCAGATATCCCACAGCCAGCCGCGATGATCTCCCCCCAATATCTATCCTTACACCATGATATGCACCACCCTCCATCTGCTTCTCGATTCCCCAATCCGGGTCGTCCCTGAGTGACGGGGTTTTGCGATTGTTGCAGGGCTTGAGCGACCAGGGTTGCAGACGCACCCTCAAGAGTTGCACTTGTTTGTGTTGGTGTCGCGAATGCCACGGAGTATGACGACGACAGTGATACAGATGGAAGTATTGAGACATCGATTTCTTCAGAAGGTTGCCATGTGGCTAGCGATGATTGTTCCAGGCACTCGTAAATGCGAACATGATTATCGGAAGAAACAGTTGCCTTGCAGGAGCTCTCATAAATCTCCAACTGGGATGAACAACTGACGTACCAACTTCAACCCAAAATGATGAGGGGCAAATTCGACTGAGCGGACAGTGCCCCTTGCATCAACCAATACAGCCCTTTCCACCCATCTTGAAGAACCACCTGAAGTAGGAGACCCGGCACCAGCACCATTCGATTGGGAATCAGCTGTCGATGCAAAGCTAGTTTGCTCCCAAATCTTGACTGTACGGTCGAAAGAGGCGGATGCAAGTATGGTTCCAAATTCTGGGTGAGCCCAGCTTAGTTTAGAGACGGTAGCGTCGTGAGCCTAGCGTGAACTGGTTGATAAGCGCAAATACGCGTCTTCCAATATGCTCGCCTTCCAGTCATCTTCGACGCTCCAATTTCCATTGCTCTCGTCTAATTGCCAAACTTTGATTCTTTAATATCAGCGTAAGTCAGTCAACTTGTAGAAACAACATGGTTGCAATGAGGGAATAACATACCTCTGATCGAGACTGCAAGAAGCTAAGCGAAGCCCATAAAAATCATAAGCTACGTCTGTCACAAGATCATTGTGCGCGCTCTGGATGAGACCAGTTTGTATCATAATTTTCCAAGCTTGGTTGGTTGGAAAAACCGAATGAGATGAAGAATTTTGAATTACGTGTTGAGGCAGCTGTAGCGATTGGTTGTGGGGGTTTCAACTTCCAGGAAGGTTTGTGCAAAGCCTTTAGAATGCACTGTGACAGTATCCTATGACATTGATCCTATGTAAGAGTTCTACAATCCTAAATCTACGCGTCTCACTTCAGCTTGAAATACCCTTGTCTTCAACTACCCGCCACGCACGTATTTATGTCGTTGAATGTTCGTATTTGCGGCATCAATAAACTGGTGAGACTCAGATATTCCCAGCCGAAATGCTCTTAGCTAGACATGACGTTATAAGACAATAGGGACGTTCAAAGTTGGGTTTCGACGCCGTTTTCGACATTGTTTTCGATTTTGTTTTCGATTTTCGGCAGTGACGGCGGGTGCGTCGGACTCCGAAGTTCGGTACAAACCGAGCCGCTAAAGAACACGTTAGTCTTCCTAAATGGTAACCCTTGTCACACATGTAATATCACACAATCCCCTAAACCTCATTAGTGCATTCCTAGTCCTCTAAACCCTGGAAAACCAGGATCAGAAAGTTTAAGACCTAGACGATACAGTTAGACCTCAGTCCGAGATAAGTGACTTTATATAACTGTACCTAGACGATACAGTTAGACTAAAGTACATGTTAGCATATAGGTGGGCGGGAGAACAACGACATACCCTCAGTCCGAGATAAGTGACTGAGGGAAAAGGGTGTAGCTGAACGAGTCCGTAATATATAGTACATGTTGGCATTCCAACATTTGATCTCCACAGTTGGTGTTGGTATCAGCTCCAACACTCCTCCTCAACACTAACCGCATAACATCTCCTCCTCGCCTGGAATTGTTCAGTGGAGCCCAAGAGCGTTCCGAAGTCGCAAGAAATCTTTCTTCGGTAAGGCTTTCGTTAAGATATCGGCGGTGTTGCTTTTTGATTAAACATAGTGGAGGCGCATTTGTTTCTTGTGCACGTGCTCATGGATATAGTGATATTTGATATCGATATGCTTCACCCTGGCGTGGAACGAAGGGTCTTCGGAAAGGACGATGCTTCCGCTGTTATCGCAATTGAGATGGGTTGGGCCTTCTTGTTTGAAGTCAAGGCCGAGAAGCAGTGCTCGTAGCCAGACGCCTTCTTGGGTGGCCTCGCAAGCAGCGATGAATTTGGCTTCACTCGTCGACAGAGAGACAGTTTTCTGTTGACGAGTGCACCATGAGATTGACCCAGAGCCGAGGTTGAAACAGTAGCCGCCGACGGATCGACGTGTATCTATGCAGTTGGCGAAATCGCTATCGGTGTAGCTGACTAGGCGCGTTGGGTGTGGTCCACTGAGGACGAGTTTAAGTTCACGAGAACCTTTCAGGTAGTGGACTACACGTTTGGCAGCCTCCCAATGAGCGTCGCCGTAGTTGTCGAGAAATTTGCATAGCTGTTGAACTGCGAAGGTGATGTCTGGGCGAGTACCAATAGCAATATACATGAGTTTCCCAACGAGTGAGCGGTATGGTGTTTTAACGAGTCATTTGCAATCATCATCTGTCATAGGGGAGTGCTCCTTGCATGAAAGGTGGAGTCCTGGTTCCATAGGGATTGAGACTGGGTATGCGTCCTGCAAGCCAAATTGAGTGATGATTTGGTCGATTAGAGCTGTTTGGGACAGGGCGATCGTGTGTTTCGTTCGGTCACGTTCGATAGCGATACCCACACAGAAGCGTGCATCACCAAGGTCAGAGATTTCCCAATGACTTCGTAACTGAGTTTTGAAATGGGCAAGTGCCTGTTTGGTGCTACCTACATTGAAAAAATCATTGACGTGAACGGCGGTGAGAATTGTGCCGAATTGGTCCTGACAAAAATACACGCAGTGCTCGCATTCCAGCCGTTTGAAGCCCCAGGATAGCAGGGCAGCATACATTGTCCGGTTCCATACACGGCCGCCTTGTTTCATGCAATAGAGCCCCCTGTTAAGGTCGTGCTCAAGGTAACAGATCCAAAGGGCTTTGGCCTCAGCTCGTACGCTGTGCCCCTTTCCCAAGTATAGCCCCGTATTTCAGAGTGCTATAAGTATCGTACACGAAGATCCAGATGGCTATTGTAGCGTATCTGTAGGTCCGGACGACTATCGTATGGTATCCGGTTAGAGAGAAAGGCAACGTATTCCTATCCGAAGACAAGGAATAGTATCGTAGGATATCCGAAGGTAAGGATTGGTATCGTATTCCTATCCGAAGATAAGGAATAGTAACGTATGCGGATCCGGATGGCGTCCGGATATCGG
>Ga0310811_10003906_pt1 | contig 18754 bp, 15 predicted proteins | sample YCmetagenome_FD_207642 | JGI IMG/M metagenome (GOLD analysis project Ga0310811, IMG submission 207642) | Soil microbial communities from experimental microcosm in Duke University, North Carolina, United States - YC | ecosystem: Engineered > Artificial ecosystem > Soil microcosm > Unclassified ...
GCCCTGCCCAGGGCGTCCACCGATCAGCCAATTGGCTTCCAGCAGGGGCGCGTTCACGATCAGCCCACGCTGAGTCAGCCCGAACGGCACACCCTCGAACACATCTACCGTGCCGTCGTGCAGCAGCGGCCAATCACCCGCCCCGCCCTGCAAGGTGCCCTTGTCGGCTATCCAGAGGTCCAGCACTCCGTCTTCATCACCCTTGGTGGGCCAGGTTTCCAGCGACGCGCGGCCCAGGTTCGCCGCGAGTGAGCATCCGGTGACCTCCCGGACCCACGCCGGGGTCACGCTCACCTCAGGCGTCCGTGCCTGCCGGGCCACGGCCAGGTAGTCGGCAAAGGACGTGCGCCGTCGACGTTCGCCCGATCCGGTCGAAACGGCGCGTGAAATACGTTCAGACATAATAGGTTTGGTTCCTTTACCTGAGGTTCCGGCCGCTTCTGCGAACCGATGACCCAAGTAAGCTCTGAGGCAACGTAATCAACTATTCCGGCACTGGAATATGTCTATACCACTGCCGGAATAACCCCAGCTAAACCAGCAAATCGCGCGCACATCATATTCCAAGAAAGAATATTGTTGGTGAAATATTCCCCGTTGGGATGTTGATCATCATCGGGCAGGCCGGACATGTTCTGAAGTGCGAAAATACCGCTCGAAGCGCCTGCCGGACGGTCCCGGCGAGCTTCTGTCCGCCTGGCAGTCGAACAGCGGTGCCGACCACCCCGAGCACCGCGCACGGAGCGCGACAGAAAAACCGGCCGCCGCCCGGGAGATGCGCCCGCGACCTGCCGATATTCCGGCATGGACATGCCGCATGTCCAGATTGATATAGACGCGCCCTAGCTGTGGCGGCACGGTTGCGATCGACCCCCAGACAACCGATCGCAAGGGCAGGCAACCCCGATGACTCATCTCCCGCGTAGCAGTGTGATCCCCGTATGATCCTCACGGCATCCTTGACCACGGGCATCGCGCGCGTCACGCAGGGAATGCCGGACTCGGTCAGGCTCCTCGACGAGATTCTGAACACGGATCACGTCCACTGGGAAACAATCCTGCTCGTCGGTGACGTCGAATTCCACAGCTCAAAAGCCGGTCCCGTCCCCAATCACCAGTTTCGAGTCAGCGCCTCCACCACACATGACCTCGCTGCGCTCAACTACATGGACAACGACGACCCGGACATGCCGATAGCGAATTCATACAACCCCAGGCGGCCGGTCCCCGACGTCGATCTCATCTTCAACGGCTCAACTGGGGCTGTCTTCCCGCGCACCGCGCTAATCCCGATACGACAAGCACGAGCGGCATTGCTCGAATGGCTCAAAACACGAGCACGGCCAACCTGCGTCGAGTGGCGACCCTACGACAGCTACTAGGGACGACAGCGACAACTAACCGCCGTGAAAAGAGGAAACATGATCCGCACAGAAACCGGAACTCCCACAACATCTCACTTCACATTCGTGACGTCTGCTGATTCGGCCGGGTGGATCACCTGGTATCGGACACGGCTATGACGGACGGGTGTCTACTGCTTGCAAAACGTCATCGCTCAGCGTGGTCAACTTGGGAGGTTTCGATGACAACGCCGTTGTTGATCGTGCGCCCGTTACCCGGCACCGTGGGGGAGCGCCGACGGGTGGCTCACTTGCTGTCGGCTCCGGTCGGTAGGGAATTGCCCGAGCAGGTGACAGCGTATTGCGGAGCCGCTCTCCGGACTTGCGACCTGGAACTGCTTCCTGCGCTGGCCGGGATGCCGTGCGAGCTCTGCCTGCTGCGGGCACCCGCTCGGTCGGGGAGCGTGCCCGCTGTGTCCACCTCGTGCGGGTACCAGATGGTCACGGCAGGCAGCGCGAACGATCCACCGTGACTGTTACCTCATAAACAATAATTCCAACCTTTCACAGATGGATCAGAGGAATCCTCCTTCCCATGAAATTCGACCTTGATAACAGCAGGCCCGGCTACGTTTACAAAACAATGGCTGAACATATCCGGGCTCGCATCGAATCCGGGGAATTGAAACCACATACCCCGTTGCCGGGCGAACGGAGGCTCGCCGAGGAATACGGCGTGTCGTTGGGAACGGCTCGGCGGGCGACGAAGCAGCTGCGCGACTGGGGATTGGTCGTCACGTTGCGCTCTCTAGGAACGTTCATCGCCGCCCCGGCCAAGCAGGCCGATGAACCGACCATCGGCGCCACGGTATACAGCATGACAACAGCTCAGGGGCGCCAGCTGTAGATAAGCACCGCGTCCGACGCTGGACGCTGGCCTTCCCGCCTTCATCAGGTCGAGTGTGGGCGCCCATACCCTGTCCGGTTTGAACCGCGAACCGGCGGCTCACGCCCGGGCGGTGGTCTCCAGCGATGGAGCCCGGAGCCCCGGGGTGGCGCGACAAGTCACCCTAGCTCGGCCGGCGCTCGCGTTTCCCCGGCGTGGCGCCGGCTGAGCTATCCAACCTTTACAGTTCAATTGTGGCTCACGCGAAGGGGCGCTAAGGTCTTGCTGTAGGAAGACGCAATTCGATAAGCGAAAGGATGCGAACGTGATAGTCGCCTTTTCTGTGACTCCGCTCGGTGTCGGCGAGGGTGTTGGGCAAGCGGTCGCCGAAGCTGTTAAAGTCGTTCGAGCCAGCGGTCTACCTAACCACACTGACGCGATGTTTACCAGCATTGAAGGTGAATGGGATGAGGTAATGGCCGTAGTCAAAGCGGCGGTCGAAGCGGTGGCACAAAAGACCAATCGTGTGAGCATGGTACTAAAGGCCGACATAAGGGCAGGTGTGACCAACGGTCTCGTCAGTAAAGTTGAAGAACTTGAGCGTTATCTCTCGGAGGGCTGATAGCGATTTATTCAATCAATCAAAGCTCCATGTGGTTCCGTTAATATGTCTCGATAGCGTGTCGCGGCTTGCCTAGTCGAATATTTCTCAGGCATGGCAGGAAAAACCTTATTGCCATACCTGAGAAATGTTTTTGCGCAAGTCCTGGCCATGCGGCTAAGAACCGCGATTGAGTGAACTATCAGGACATGTGCTTGATCTGGTTGAACAAGTCACGAAAGTCCGCGCCCGCGCGTTGCCCGTATGTGTCGAGTTCGTGTTCCAGTTCAGACGCGACCATGAGAAGTGACGGGCGGCTCTGCCTACCATTTTGTAAGGCCTCGATGCCTAGTGTTGCGGCTTCGCTCGTCTCACCTTGCCGGGCGGCAATGACGGCTAGTGTTAGCTGTGCCTCAGCGTTACGCATTGGCGTCACGATCTGACCATCAGGCTTGACGCCGCGCCGCATGACTTCCAACGCATTGCGCCTCGCAAGATCATCTTGGCCGACGATCCTATAGGTGTCCATCGCGTAGAAGTCCCACTTGTCGGGATCGACAACAAAGTGGTTGTCCGGACGCTCCGGGAACGGCAAATTGTCAAGCAAGGCGCTGCCCTTTTCGAGCGCTTGATGCACCTCTTCCGGCCTGCCCATTCGAGCGTACGCCTTTGCCTGCTGTCCGTAGAGTTGTACTGCTACGGAATGAGACGGGGCCGCTTGAATTCCCGCCTCTGCCGCATTGATGACTGCGCGGTAGTTTCCTGCTGTAAGGTGGAACCATGCGAGCATTTCGTGGGACCAACCCACGATTCCGGATTCGCCAGCATCCTTACCCAGGTCCATTGCCATACGCCGAGTAGCCTCGGCTGCGGTCTGGTCGCCGAGATCGTTTTCAAGGCATCCGACAAGCAACGCGAGCATGCCAGCGTTGCTGAGAATATCGCGATGTTGCGCGAGGCTGAGGCGACCCCCAAGCAGGTCGGTCATTTTGCCGAGCCATTCCCTGCCGCTATGTATCAACTTGCGAGCGTCCATGTGCGGATAGTCGCAGCATAGCTGCTCGACTTTAATCGCTATGGCATCAACCGTTGACGAGTTTATCGCAGACGACCGGATACGATTGATTAGCTCAAGGGTATCCATGCCAGTATTTGCCAGCAGAATTTCATCTTGCGACTGCGGAACGATCAGGCTTCCATCGCGATTCGAGTCTCCGGCGCTTTTGGTCGGCAACGACTTTAGTCGACTTTGACCCGGGAAGTCGAACCAAAGTAGGTGCTGAGGTAGATGCAGGATCCGGGCATAATTCCGCAGAACCTCAAGATTCTGTTCGGGCTTTCCGTTCTCGATCTTGCTTACCTGGGCTTGTGTTAGCCCAAGCCAGCGCCCTAAAAGTTCCTGGTTGAGCCCTTTTCCGAAAAGCTGGAGGTGTCGGGGATGGTTTCGGTAGGCCTTGAACACCTTACCTATGTGCTGGCTTTCAAATGCAGCCCGGAATTCATTTGTCTCAAAAAAATCGTTCCTGAGCTGGGCGGGGGCGTGCGGAGTTGGTCGCGCTGTTCGCGGTGGCACCTCCCGCACAAGCGCGCGGTGTTGTCAGCGGCCAGTGCCCGCCGCAGCTCTGGCAACGGCGGTCGCCAGCAGCTTGCCGACCGGAACCGGAAGAAACCATCCCACCACCCGTGCTCGTCGGAGCGAATCCCGCCTCTGAGCAGGGTACATAGGGGGCACGGCCGGTAACAGTAGGGCGACCCGACGTACTCGTGGCACCTCGCCCAGTGGCTCCGTTTTCGGGCGTGTGACATCTACCACTTCTTGCGCGGACTGCACCTTAACCGAGCGATCGGACGCGGCGGCCGAGCTTGCTGACTGTTCGGGCGGAGGCGCGGGCGCGTTCGCGGTACGCGGCGTCATGTTGAGAAGCTGGCGCGCATAGCAAACGGCCCGGCAACCCCATCAAGCTTGGAGGTTGCCGGGCCGAAACGATCGTCAGCGGCAGTACCAGCCCGCCGAAACGGTGACCGCGTTCAGGATTGCGAGCGCGGCGAAAAATGCCCAAGACGCGACGAGTAGGCGCCAGAGACGGCGCACCTCTCGGTTCACCGGGCCACTTCCGTCAGCAGTGCCGCCAGCGCAGCCGAGCGCGTGCCGAACTCAAGTTCGCTGCTCCACCGCGCAGCGGTGTCGTCGGCCTCGCGCCAGCAGGCCCACCAACGGCGGCCACCGTGCCGCCAACCGCGCCACGGGCGGCCGTCGCCGACCCACCCCACCGGGCGGCCGTCGATCTCGACCCGGTACGTGACTTCGCCGCTCGCGTGCATCGGGTCGACCCTGATCAGCCGGGGTCGGGCCGGGCGCTCGACCCCGGGGCCGTCGCAGCGGTCACGGTGCACGGGGGGTTTCGTGCACTGTCGCACCTCGCCGGTCCCGAGGTTCTTGTATCGGATGCCGCACTCGCTGGCGGCGGTATCGTCTTTCACGGGTCGGACCTCCGCTGTCCGATCAAGGCCCCGGCCGGTGCTGCAATCACCGCGTTCGGGGCCGTTCTTTCTGTACGTCTTAAGACCATCCACCGAACGCGATGTTCACCAACGTCGAGGGTTCGTGGGACGAGGTGATGGACGTCGTCAAACGTGCCGTCGAGGCCGCGGGGGAGGGTTCGCCGCGGGTCAGCCTGGTGCTCAAGGCGGACATCCGGCCCGGCTACGACTCCGGTCAGCTCGACGGCAAGGTCGATCGCGTGGAGCGGGCGCTTTCCGGCGAGGGCGGGGCGACCACCGGTTCGTGACCACGGCGCGGCGGCGGGCGTCCCGGTCGCGAACCGGTGGCCGCACGGCGGGACGCGGCTCCGGCGGGGCCTGACGGGTGACGGAAACGATGTCGCGGAGAGCGCCGGAAAGGGTAAGGCGCACCGGACCGGGGAGACGTGCCAGGATGGAAGGGTGACGAATCCACGCGGAGCAGCAGCGAAGTCAGCCGCCGTGTCCGCCGCGCTGTCCGGCGCGGTCGACCTGTCCGCGCTGAAGGCACGCGCGGACGCGCGGCAGCAACAGCAGTCCCGGCCCGCTTCGACCCCCGGCGCCGATGAGGGGGGCGCGGTGTTCGACGTCACCGAGGCCACCTTCCAGGCGGATGTGGTCGAGCGCTCCCTGCAGCAGCTCGTCGTCGTCGACCTGTGGGCCGACTGGTGCGGGCCGTGCAAGCAGCTCAGCCCCGTGCTGGAGCGGCTGGCCGGCCAGGCGAACGGCGCCTGGGCACTGGCCAAGATCGATGTGGACGCCAACCCGCGCATCGCGCAGCTCTTCGGCGTCCAGTCCATTCCCACCGTGGTGGCGATCGCCGGTGGCCAGCCGGTCGACGCGTTCTCGGGGGCACTGCCGGAGCCCGAGATCAAGAAGTGGCTCGGCTCGCTGCTCGATGCGCTGAAGGACAAGCTGCCCGGGGTGGGCGGCGCCGAGGAACCGGTCGAAGAGCCGGAGGACCCGCGGTTCACCGAGGCCGAAGAGGCCTTCGAGCGCGGCGATTTCACCGCGGCCGAGGCGGCCTACCAGCGTGTCCTGGACGTGGAGCCGGCCAACGAGCAGGCCAAGGCGGCGCTGGCGCAGGTTCGGTTCACCGCCAGGGCCACCGCGGCCGACCCGTCGGCGGTGGCGCGGGCCGACGCCGACCCCGCCGATCTGGACGCCCAGCTCGCGGCCGCCGACCTCGAGGTGGCGCAGAACCTGGTCGACGACGCCTTCGCCCGGCTGCTCGCCGCCGTGCGCCGCAGTGTCGGGGAGGACAAGAACCGGGCACGGGTGCACCTGGTCGGTCTGTTCGAGCTGTTCGACCCGGCCGACGAGCGGGTCGCCAAGGCACGCCGCGAACTCGCGAGCGCGCTTTTCTGATTCACCCGGCACGACGAAGGGGTGTTCCCGGCGCGGGAACCCCTTCGTTTGTGTTGTCCGCCTTCGCGAGTGGATCCAGGGTGATCGATCAGGGGTACATCAGGGGTACTGCGTACTGCACGGCGCCGAACCCTGCAGGTAGCCGGTGCGCATGGCCTCGACCCGGGTGAACCCGGCGTCGACGCGGTTGCCGTCGACGTCGGCGGCCACCAGGCTGTCGGGCCGCAGCAGGTCGGAGATCGCCTCGTCGAGGTCACCCGCGGACAGCCGCAGCTGCGCCTTGCCCTGCGCCTGGATCTTGGTCGTCGCGGCGGCCCAGGCGCCGACCAGACAGGCCGTGCGCAGCCCGGCGTCGGCGTTGTCCACCGACGCGCCCACGCCCTTCTCGATGCCGATGACGTACCGGGAGGCGATTTCGGACAGCGCCGCGAAGTCGCCGTGCCCGCCGCTGGTGTCACCGGTGAACTCGCCCTGCTGGTCGACCGGTTCGCCCAGTGCGGCAAGGGCGTTCAGGTCGATGTCGACGGCGTTGGTGGCCGGGCAGTAGGACGCGGGTGGTGTGGCGGGCCCGCCCGGGCAGCTGCCGGTCTGAGCGATGATCGAGGGCGCCGGCACCTTCGCGCCCGCGAAGGACTGGTTCAGGCTGGCCTGCAGATAGCTGATCGCCTGCTGGTTGATCGGGATGTCCCCGTTGCCCTGGTCGCCCGCGTCGAAGGGGCGCTCGGTCAGCCGCGGCTGGATGTTGTTCATGTTCAGCGCCGCGCACTGCTTCGCGCCTTGCTCGAAGCCGAGCTGGAACGCGTAGATCCGGTCGAAGGCCGTGCCGTGCGCCTGTTGGTCGGTCGCCGCGGTACCGGCGGTGTCCCGCACCAGGAACAGCGAGGAGAGCGCGGAGTTGAGCCCGTCGGAGGTGGACACCGTGAAGTAGCGGCTCTTGCCCTCGACCACCCACCGGTAGTAGGTACCGGCGAAGCAGTCGGCCTGCTGTTCCTTGACGATGCTCGGGGTGTCGGCGGTGATGCCGGCCTTGTCCCCGAGCCGGAACTGCACCGCGTGCCCGAATTCGTGCGCGAGCACCGTCACCACCGACAACTGCCCGAACTGCTGGATCATCTCGGGCAGCAGCACGCCCCGGTCCCAGTTCACCGAGTCGTCCTGGCCGCAGTAGAACGCATTCTCGTTGCCCCTGGTGTCCCCGCAGCCGCTGACCTGGTCGGGTCCGTTCGACTCGTAGGACAGCAGCTTCGACACAGGCTGGAACCGCACGCCGAAGTCGGCCGGGAGTTCGGTGCTCCAGAAGTTCTGGACATCGGCGATGGTGTCCATCGCCAGCGTGTCGGCCTGGTCGGTGCCGGCGTTTTGCACCTTGAGGTCCGGGGTGGGCGCGTTCGCCTTGAGCCCGCTGTGGAAGTGGGTGATCGGCAGCCCGTCGACCGTGCCCGGCACGGTGCCGGAGCCGCCCGCCGAACATGCCGTGAGCGCCGTCAGGCTCAGGACCAGTGCCCCCGCGAGCACCGCGGCCCGTGGCCGGGCGCTCCCCCCTCGATTCATGCGCACCCCAACCATGATCACATCCGGACACCGGCACGGGAACCATACCGACTCGGGCCCGTACCCGGTGGCCGAACGCGAAGAGCGGCTCGGGCGAGAACGTGTCGACGCTTGGTGGCCAGGCGGCCAACAGAGCGTGAACGCAGTGCCGACGCGGTGAACAAGAGACTGAAATCGCCGTACCGGAATACCGCTATGGTCGATCGTTATGAAAGCGATCCGCCGGTTCACCGTGCGCGCGAGCCTTCCGGAGCCGCTGGCCGGCCTCCGGGCGCTGGCGACCAACCTGCGCTGGACCTGGCATCCGCCGACGCGTGACCTGTTCGCGTCGATGGACGACGAGCTGTTCCGGCGCGTCCGGGACCCGCTGCGGATGCTGCTCGCGGTGCCACCGACCCGGCTCGAGGAACTGGCCGCGGACGAGGAGTTCCTGGCGCGGGCACGGGCCGCCACCGAAGACCTCGACCGCTATCTGACCGAGCGGCGCTGGTACCAGCTGCGGGACACCGCGAGCGAGGCGCCGGCCGCGATCGGCTACTTCTCGCTGGAGTTCGGTGTGCACGAGGCGTTGCCGAACTATTCGGGCGGACTCGGTGTACTGGCCGGTGACCACCTCAAGGCGGCCTCGGATCTGGGCGTCCCGGTCATCGGTGTCGGTCCGCTGTATCGCTCCGGTTACTTCCGGCAGGCGCTGTCGCTGGACGGCTGGCAGGTCGAGCACTACCCCGTGATCGATCCGAGCGGACTGCCGCTGGAGCGGCTCACCGGCGCGGACGGGAAGCCGGAGCTGGTCGCGGTCGCCATGCCGGGTGGCCGCGAACTGCGGGCGCAGGTATGGAAGGCGCAGGTCGGCCGGGTCCCGCTGCTGTTGCTGGACGCCGACATCGACGAGAACGACGACGATCTGCGCCGGGTCACCGACCGGCTGTACGGCGGTGACGCCGATCACCGCATCCGGCAGGAGATCCTGGCCGGGATCGGCGGCATGCGCGCGGTCCGCCGGTACTGCGAGCTGACCGGGCACCCGCAGCCGGAGGTGTTCCACACCAACGAAGGACACGCCGGCTTCCTCGGCCTGGAGCGGGCTCGGGAGATCATCGGCGAGCACGGCCTCGGCTTCGACGAGGTGCTTTCGGCGGTGCGCGCGGGCACCGTGTTCACCACGCACACCCCGGTTTCGGCCGGAATCGACCGGTTCCCGGTGGATCTGGTGCAGCACTACTTCGGTGACGGGCGGTTGCTGCCCGGCCTCGCCCTTGGCCGCATTCTCGCGCTGGGCGCCGAGGACAACCCCGGCATGTTCAACATGGCGCATATGGGTTTGCGGCTCGCGCAGCGCGCCAACGGCGTCTCGGCGTTGCACGGGCGCGTCACGCGGCGGATGTTCTCGCGGCTGTGGCCGGGTTTCGACGAGGCGGAGGTGCCGATCACCTCGGTCACCAACGGTGTGCACGGCCCGACCTGGGTGGCGCGGGAGCTGACCGCGCTGCTGGGCGGCAAGCACAAGGAGTGGGGCCACAACGGTTCGGTGCCGAGCAAGCAGGGTGTCAGCGACGAGCAGCTTTGGGCGTTGCGACGCGATCTCCGGCAGAAACTCGTCGCCGAGGTGCGTCGCCGGGTGCGTGCTTCCTGGCTGCAACGCGGCGCTTCACCGCTGGAACTGGGCTGGACGGACCGGATCTTCGACCCCGACGTGCTGACCGTCGGGTTCGCCCGCCGCGTGCCCACCTACAAGCGGCTGACGTTGATGCTGCGGGACCCGCAGCGGCTGCGTGCGCTGCTGCTCGACGAAGACCGGCCGATCCAGCTGGTGGTCGCCGGCAAGTCGCATCCCGCCGACGAAGGCGGAAAGGCGCTGATTCAGCAGATCGTCCGGTTCGCCGACGACCCGGCGATCCGGCTGCGACTGGTGTTCCTGCCCGACTACGACATGTCGATGGCCCGCTACCTCTACCGCGGCTGCGACGTGTGGCTGAACAACCCGACCCGGCCGCTGGAGGCCTGCGGCACCTCGGGCATGAAGTCGGCGCTCAACGGCGGGCTCAACCTGTCCATCCGGGACGGCTGGTGGGACGAGTGCTACGACGGCAGCAACGGCTGGGCGATCCCGACCGCCGACGGGGTCACGGATCCGTTGCGCCGCGACGAACTGGAGGCCGCCGCGCTCTACGACCTGCTCGGGCAGCAGATCGCGCCGCTGTTCTACGACCGCGACGCGCACGGCGTGCCCCCGGGCTGGGTGTCGCGGATCTGGCACACCCTGGACACCCTCGGACCGCGCGTGCAGGCCTCGCGGATGGTGCGGGAATACGTGGAGTCCTGCTACCTGCCGGCCGCGCGGACCGTGGCGGCCGCGACCCGGGACTCCTACGCCGGTGCCCGGTCGCTGGCGGAATACCGCAGGCGGGTCGGCTCGGTCTGGATCAAGGTGCGGATCGTCGACACCGCGCTGACCGTCGAACCGCCGGAGTCGCTGGTCGTCGGCACCGACGTCCGGGTGCGGGCGCGGATCGACCTCGCCGGACTCGATCCGTCCGATGTGGAGGTTCAGGCGGTGGTCGGCAGGGTCGGCGACACCGACGATCTGCACGAGCCGATCGCCGTGCCGATGTCGTGCACCGGGATCGGCGAGTTCAGCGCGGCGGTGCGGCTCCCGCACGCCGGTTCGCTGGGCTACACCGTCCGGATCCTCCCGCACCACCCGCTGCTGGCCACTCCGGCCGAACTGGCCCGCGTCATTCATCCGTAGGCGAGCGGGGGCCGGCGAAGTGGGCGAAGCGTGAACGTCGTCACAGCGACCGGGGTCCGGCAGGTGACGTCCCACCTACTGGCACGGGGGCGGCGCGACGCGGGCCCCGGTGGCTAGACACAATGGGGCGCGTGACTGACCTTGACGATCTCGTGGTGCGGATGTCGGGGGTGGCGGTCCGCCGTGCCCGCAACGAGTTGCTCGCCGACCTCGACTGGAGCGTCGAGCTGGACGAGCGCTGGGTGGTGCTCGGGCCCAACGGCGCCGGCAAGACGACCCTGCTCCGGCTGGCCGCCGCCGAACTGTTTCCCACCAATGGGACCGTGGAACTGCTCGGTGAGCGGATGGGCTCGGTCAGCGTCTTCGAGCTGCGGCCCCGGATCGGGTTCAGCAGCGCCGCGCTCGCCGCGCGTGTCCCGGGCGACGAGCTGGTGCGCGATGTCGTGGTGAGCGCCGGGTACGCGGTGGTCGGTCGCTGGCGCGAGGCCTACGACGAAATGGACGTCGACCGTGCCCTGGAACTGCTGGCCACGATCGGCGGCACGCACCTCGCCGAGCGGACCTTCGGCACGCTTTCCGAAGGGGAGCGCAAGCGCGTGCTGATCGCCCGCGCGCTGATGACCGACCCGGAGATGCTGCTGCTCGACGAGCCCGCGGCCGGACTGGACCTCGGCGGGCGGGAGGATCTCGTCGCCCGGCTTTCGGCGCTGGCACTGGATCCGGACGCGCCCGCGATCGTGCTGGTCACCCACCACGTCGAGGAGATCCCGCCCGGTTTCACGCATGCCCTGATGCTGCGGGAAGGCCGGACGGTGGCGGCCGGTCTGCTCGACGACGTCCTCACGGCCGAAAACCTGTCGAAGACCTTCGACCAGGATCTGCTGCTCGAACGCTCTGGTGACCGGTTCTTCGCCCGGCGACGCTGAATCCGGCGGCGCTGAATCCGGGCGCGGAATCCGCCGGTGTGGAGCCGGCGGCCCGCTGGACACGCGCGGTGGCACGGGGAACAGTTAGGGTTGCGGGGATCTACCGGTGAGTAAGGAGGACGGCGTGGGCGAGTTCGTACGGCTTGAGGTGGACTCCGGGGTCGGCACGATCCGGTTGGAGCGGCCGCCGGTCAACGCGATCAACGGCCAGGTCACGGCGGAACTGGCGGAAGCGGCCCGCGAGGCCGCGCAGCGGGCCGACGTGCGTGCCGTGATCCTTTACGGCGGCGAGAAGACCTTCTGCGGTGGCGCGGACGTCAAGGAAATGGCCACTCGGTCCTATGTCGACATGCGGACCTTCGGCACCGGCCTGCAGAACACCGTGTCCACGGTGGCCGCGATCCCCAAACCGACCGTCGCCGCGATCACCGGCTACGCGTTGGGCGGCGGGCTCGAACTGGCGCTGGCGGCCGACCGGCGGGTGGCCGGCGACAACGTCAAGGTGGGACAGCCGGAGATCCTGCTCGGCATCATCCCCGGCGCGGGCGGCACGCAGCGCCTGGCCCGGCTGATCGGGCCCAGCAAGGCCAAGGACCTGGTCTTCACGGGCCGTTTCGCCAACGCCGGGGAAGCGCTTTCACTGGGCATCGTGGACGAGGTCGTCGCGCCCGACGACGTGTATTCGACCGCCCTGAAGTGGGCGTCGCAGTTCACCAGCGGTCCCGCGGTCGCGCTGGCCAGCGCCAAGGCCGCGATCGACGGCGGGCTGGACGTCGATCTGGCCAGCGGGCTCAAGCTGGAGACCCACCTGTTCACCGCGCTCTGGGCGACCGAGGACCAGCGCAACGGCATGCGATCCTTCATCGAGAACGGGCCGGGCAAGGCCAGCTTCGAGGGGAAGTGACGGTGCCCGACCCCATGCCCGACCCCATGCCCGACCCCGTGTCGGATCCCGATCCGGCACCGCATCCGCATGCCACGGCCGAAGAGGTCGAAGCGGCCTACGCGGACCCCAAACTGGCCAACGTGCTCTACCACGACTGGGAGGCCGGCACCTACGACGAGAAGTGGTCGATCTCCTACGACGAACGTTGCATCTCCTACGCCACCGATGTGTTCAACGCCGTCGCCGGCGAGGACGGCCAGCCGTATCCGACCGCGTTGGAACTGGGCTGCGGCACCGGATTCTTCCTGCTCAACCTGATGCAGGGCGGGGTGATCAAGAAGGGCTCGGTCACCGACCTTTCGCCGGGCATGGTCGAGGTGGCGCTGCGCAACGCCGCGGGACTGGGCCTGGACGTGGACGGCCGGGTGGCCGACGCGGAGCGGATCCCCTACCCGGACAACAGTTTCGACCTCGTCGTGGGACATGCCGTGCTGCACCACATCCCGGACGTGCGGGCGGCCTTCGGTGAGGTGCTGCGGGTGCTCAAACCCGGTGGCCGGTTCGTGTTCGCCGGTGAGCCCACCAGGATCGGTGACTTCTACGCCCGGCGGCTGAGCCGGCTCACCTGGTGGCTCGCCACCGGAGTCACCAGGCTGCCCGCGCTGTCGGCGTGGCGTCGTCCCCAGGAGGAGCTGGATTCCTCCTCGCGGGCCGCCGCGCTGGAGGCGGTGGTGGACCTGCACACCTTCGATCCGGCCGAGCTGGAGCGGATGGCCCGCGGCGCGGGCGCGATCGCGGTCCGGGCGGTCACCGACGAGTTCACCGCGGCGCTGACGGGCTGGCCGATCCGCACCTTCGAGGCCGCCGTGCCGCCGGAGAAGCTGAGCCTGCGCTGGCGCCTGTTCGCCTACCACCTGTGGCTTCGCCTGTCGGCGCTGGACCGTAAGGTGTTGGCCAAGGCATTGCCGCGCGAGCTGTTCTACAACGTCATGATCACGGGTTCGAAGCGCTGAGTTACACGTTCACCCTCGACGATGTCGAGTTCCTGGGTTCGGCATCCGGCGAGGTGGCCCTCGCCGGATGCGACGCGCTGCCGCTGACCGATCGGACCCGGATCGCCGATGTCGCCGCCGCGCGGCGGATCGCGGGCGCACGGTCCGCGGCGGTGCTGGAAACGGTGCTGCTGCGGCGAAAGGCGCCCGCCAAACTGGACTCCGCGCGGAAGTGGCTGTTCACCGCCGACGCGCTCCAGCAGGCCAGCGCGTCACCGGTGGCCCGGCACCGGGCGGCCCGGCTGGCGGACCGCGACGTGCACGACGTGACCTGCTCGATCGGTGCCGACCTGGCCGAGCTGGCCCGGGTCGCCGGGCGCTGTGTCGGGTCCGACATCGATCCGGTCCGGCTGGCCATGGCGCGGCACAACTGTCCCGAGGTCGCGCTGGTCCGCGCGGACGCGCTGCGTCCGGTCAGCCGGGACACCGTGGTCGTCGCCGATCCGGCCCGGCGCGACACGGCCGGTCGCCGGCGGTGGCGTCCCGAGGATTTCCTTCCCCCGCTGGACGATCTGGCCGCGGTGTACGCGGGCCGTGACCTCGTGGTCAAGTGTTCACCGGGCATCGACCGCGCCGTGGTGCCGTGGGCGGGCGAGGTCGAGCTGGTATCGCTGGACGGCCAGGTGCGGGAGGCCTGCCTGTGGGCCGGCGGTGTCGCGACCGCCGCGCGCCGGGCCACCGTGCTGCGTTCGGACGGTACACAGTGGACGATCACCGACGCGGAGCCCGACGACGCCGGTGTCGGTGCGCCCGGTGAGTGGATCATCGACCCGGACGGCGCGGTGGTGCGCGCCGGGCTCGTCCGTCATTACGGCGCCCGGCACGGATTGTGGCAGCTCGACGAGCGGATCGCCTACCTGACCGGGAACACGCCGCCGTCGGGCATCCGCGCGTTCCGGATCCTCGATCACGGGCCCTACCAGGAGAAGGCGCTGCGCGCGCTGCTGCGCGAGCACCGGATCGGCCGCCTGGAGATCCTTGTCCGCGGCCTCGACGTCGACCCGGACGCGCTGCGGCGCCGGCTCAAGATCGGCGGCGCCGGGGAGGCCACCGTCGTGCTCACCCGCATCGGCCGGTCACCGCACGCCTTCCTGTGCCGGGCCGAGCGGACCTGAGCTTTCCGCCGCTGGGCTCCCCCGCGCTACCGGGGGAACCGAAGCGGATCAGGAACAGCTCAGCCGACGATCTCGTAGCCGACCGGCGGATCGGTGTTGATCAGGAACTGACCGTTCTGCTCGATCATGCCGAGGCGGTGGGTCTCGCGGTACCGCGTGCCGTCCTTGGTGTATTCGATGGTCACTTCGACGGTGTCCGGCCCGACCTGGGTCGGACCACTCACCACGGTCAGGTTGCTGATCCGGAGCCAGTAGGACTCGTAGTTCGCCTTGCCCTGCTGCTGGAGGACGGGCCCGAGCTTGGTCCAGCCCAGATCGAGGTTGCCGGGGATGATCGAGTAGTACTCGCTCACCGCCTGCGTCATGGAACTCGCCGGGGCCGCCGTGGTGACGGTCGCCGGTGTCGTGCTGTGGGTGGCCGGGGTGGAATCCGTCGTACCGCTCGAATGCGACGCCGAAGCGGACGGCGCCGCCGTGGCCGGTGACGGGGGTTGCGTCCCGGCCGGTGTCGCCAAGGGTGGCGCGGGCAGCGAGCTCGTCGCGGGCGGGGGTGCCGCGACCGCGCCGCCGTGGTTCGACGACAGCAGGATCGCCCCGGCCACGCCGGCCGCCACCACGACGACCACCGCGAGCCCGGCGAGGACCAGCGCTCGCCGGCCCTTGCGCCCTGCCGGGACCGGGCCCGACACCTGGCCCAGTTCGAGCGCGACCTCCGCCATGGTCGGCCGCTCGGCGGGGTCGAGCCGCATCATGCGCGACAACGTTTCGGTGAGCGGACCGGCCTGCGTCGGCGGGGTGTACCGGCCGGCGGCCGCCGCGTACAGCAGGGCCATCTGGTTGTCCAGGTCGCCGTACGGGAAACGTCCCTCCACGGCGGTGTAGAGCGTCGCGCCGAGCGAGAAGACATCGGAGGCCTGGCCCGGCGACTCGCCGCGAGCCGCCTCGGGGGAAAGGTAGGCCGGGGTGCCGGCGAACCGGCCGCTCCCGGTGATGGTCCCGTCGTCGGCGGCCCGGGAGATGCCGAAGTCGGTGATCTTGGCGCCGCCGCCGTCCCCGATCAGGATGTTGCCGGGCTTGACATCGCGGTGCACGATCCCGGCCGCGTGCGCGGCGGCGAGCGCGGACGCCACGTGCGCGCCGATCCGCGAGGCCTCCTCCGGAGGCACCCGGCCGCGCTCGGCGAGCACTTCGGCCAGGCTGCGGGAGGGCAGGTACTCCATCACCAGGACCGGCTTGCCGTCGTCCTCCACGACGTTGAAGACCGTGATGGCGTCGCGATGTTGCAGCCGCGCGGCCAGCCGGGCCTCGCGGAACGAGCGTTTGCGGGCCTGCTCGGCCTCCGCCTCGCTCAGCGAGTGCGGAAGCAAAAGTTCTTTCACCGCAACGGTTCGGCCCAGCACGGTGTCGTTCGCGAGATACACCACGCCCATCGCGCCGCCGCCGAGTCGCCGCTCGATCCGGTAGCGGCCCGCGATCACCCGCTTGTCGGCGTCCGCCTGGCCGGACGCCTGGTCCGAGGATTCGCCGCCCTCGGCGGGCTGCTGGCCGCTCGGTTGCCTGGCGGGCGCGGCGGGCACTGGCGCATCCGGCTGCTTGGCCGGTTTTTCGCTGCTCTTCGCGGTGGGCCGTTCCGCCTGCTCGGCGGGCTTCGCTTCCGCGGGCGCGTCCGGCTGCTCCGCGGGCTTGTCGACGGTCTTCGCGTTCGGCCGTTCGGCCTGCTCGGTGGGCTTGCCTTCCGCGGGCACTTCCGGCTCCTCGGCGGCCGTGTCATCGAGCCCGGTCGGCTGCTGCCCGGGAGGCTTCTCGTCCGGCGCGGGCGCATCGCGGTTCTCGGATTGCGAAGACGTGTCCTGCGAAGGCGCGGTCGACTGCTCCTTTGACTGCTCGTCCGAAGCAGGCCCGGCGCGGTTTTCAGACGTCTCGTCCGTTTGTCTGTCCCCGGTCACCTGCCTAAGGCTACGGGTTGATCCCACGGGTGATCAGGAGGCCGCCCCCAAGCCGGCCGGCGCGCTGTCCCGAGTCGCCGCCACCGGCGTCGGTGAACCGGGCATGTCCTCGGGGAACAGTCCGGGGCGATCCGCCGCGGGCCACGGCTCTTCGGCGTCGGCGTGGCGGTCGCCCGACCACGTCCCACACCCGGGTGATCCTGCTCGGTCGAGGAGCACGCGGTCGTCGGCTCGACCTCGTCCGCCGGGGCGTGCCGGCGGCTTCGGTGACGATCGTGGCGTAAGGATGGTCCATCCCGATCCGGCCGCGGGGCTTCGGGACCACTGAGTTCCGCGGCGCAATCTTGACTGGCGTTTTGATGTCCGCACGGTGTACACATGGGCATGTTGATCTTGGGCGGGCCGTCCTTGATTTCCCGCCATGTGACGGCGTCCGGTGACTTCGTCACCAGCGGTCCACGGTGGCGAAATTGGTCTTGCCGGGGTGATGCTCGCCGAATCGTGGCGGAGGACGCTGGCAGGCGGCGCCGCCGGGGTCACACCGAGAAATTACGTGAACGACGCGATGCTGTAGACGGCAAGCTGTGAAGAGAGCATGCTTGCCGTGAGCGGGCTTTCGTCCGAAAGTCCACAAAGGACTGTCTCGGAGCCGGGCCACGTGCGCTTGTCGGGTGACGGTCATTCGGTGGTCACACAGCGCGGTGCGCAGGAAAGCAGGAGGTGCTGACGATGGTGGCGGTGGAAGCTCGTGATGACCTCGTTCCCCTTCGGACGGACTTCGACCGGTCCTGGCGCGGGTACGACGCCCGGCAGGTTCGCGAGTACGTGCGCAGCGTGGAGGCCGACCTCCGACTGTTGATCTCCGATCGGGACGCGGCCGCCGCCAACGCCGAGGACCTCGCGCGGCAGCTGGAGGAGCTGCGCAGCGAGAACGACCGGCTCCGCGAGCGGATAAACCGGCTGGCCCGCACCCCGATCGAACCGGACGGGCTGAGCGAGCGGCTGCTCCGCATGGTCGAGCTCGCCGAGGAGGAGGCCGCCGAGATCACCGAGCGGGCCAGGGCGTCGGCCGAGCGCAGCTGGGCTGCCGCCGAGAAGGCCGGCCGCCGCCTGCGCGAACGGCACGAGCGGCTGGTCGCCGAGCTCGACACGCGTCGCCGGGAGATGGCCGCGGAGCACGACATGCTGATGGCCCGGACCCGCTCGGAAGTCGAGGTCATGAACAAGCAGGCCGCGGAAAGCCGCCGCAAGCTCGAAGAGCAGGCGGCGCGCCGGCGCAAGCAGATCGAAAACGACTTCGCCGAGGCGATGGCGGTCCGCCGGTCCCGGTCACTGGAGGCCATCGCCGAGCGGGAGCGCAAGGCCACGGCCGAGTCGAAACGCGTCGTCGCCGAAGCCACCGCGAACGCGGCTCAGATGGTCGAACAGGCGCAGGGCAAGGCCGACGTGCTCGAAGATCTGCGCCGACGTACGGCCGAGAAGCTACAGACGACGGTGCAGCTCCTGGCCGAGGCGACTCCGTTGCTTCAGGAGCCCTATCAGGTACCCGAACCGCGCACTGCGGCCGCGGCGTCCGGAAACGGCCGGGAGAATCCGGCGAAATCGGGTAGCGGGCGGGAATCCCGGAACGAACCCGTCGCCACCTAGGCCGAGTCTTCAGGCCTGTCACGACCGATTCTTTCGTGCATCGGCTGGTCACGCGCAGTGATGATCGCCGGTCGCGCTCGTGATCGGTACGGTGAAATCGTGGAGTCAACCATCGCTGGTCTCGACGAAGAGTTCATCACGACTGATCCGGCTGTGCTGGAGTC
>Ga0310811_10003907_pt1 | contig 18751 bp, 18 predicted proteins | sample YCmetagenome_FD_207642 | JGI IMG/M metagenome (GOLD analysis project Ga0310811, IMG submission 207642) | Soil microbial communities from experimental microcosm in Duke University, North Carolina, United States - YC | ecosystem: Engineered > Artificial ecosystem > Soil microcosm > Unclassified ...
AATTTGTCGGATTTATCTTTGCGACCGCGACGCTGGCCGTGATGCTGGTTGCCGGCATGGTGGTGAAGGGCTACGCCGACGGCGGCTACACCCTGGAAGCCTCGACGGTCGACGCGAGCCGTTAAGAACTCGTTACCTCCGCGGGGCCACGAAGTGGCCCCCGCGCGGCGCCGCGACGCGGCCCCTCCTTCAGCGGCTATACACGAACGCCAAAATCGCGATCGCAACCGCCAGCAACCCGACAAAGCGCAACATGATGGTCCGGAACTGGTTCGGCGCGGGCCGCAGCGGTATCGGGTCCGTGTTATCGGGCCGAATGCTTTCCATCTGAAATTGTCCCCGAGGCCCGGCCGTCAGCGGCACGGGCGCTAGGCATTGGTCGCCGACGATGGGCGGAGGGTTCAAGGCACACTCTCGTGTCCCGGACGCGCTGCAGCGTGCAACGCTGCTGCGCAGAGCCGGGACCTATCGTCTCCCGCATTCACCCTGACAATGGGCCCTGGCCCTGCGGCGCGTCACTGCGTGCCGCACCGCGTCCGGGGCACGAGACCCACCCTGAATCAAAACCGCCGCGTCCCTTCCGGAACGCGGCGGCCGGTGATGCCTCGTATTCGCGATCAGCTGTTGCGCAGGCCGTCGGCAGCGCGCTTCCACTGCGAGACGTTGTCGGCGATCATGCGGGTCGACTTCATCGCGGCCTGGCTGAGCTGGGCGTAGCCCGAGATCTCGCGCTGGACGCGCTGGCCTTCGGCATGGAGCAGGTCGCGCAGGCTCTCGAGTTCCGAGATCAGGTTCTCGATCTCGGCGAGCGAAGTGCCGGCGACGCGCTGGATCAGCGAGTTGACATTGGTGACGGTGGCTTCCGCGCTCGGATCGAGCGGCGGCGAATCCGTGGTCGTGGCCGCAGCCGGCCGGCGCAGATAGGCGATGTCGTTGCGGACGAAATCGCGGATGCCGGCTTCGACTTCCGTCACGGCGGCGAGGTTGTTGTCGACCGTCTCGGTCTCGGTGGCGGTTTCGGTCTTTTCCGGACGCATGGCGTTCATCGTTATTCCCCTGTTCGCGTTGAGCGCAGCGCGAGTGTCCCCCGCACGACGATGTGTGTCAGGCCGGTGCATCTGGGCGCCGGATTTTGACCGCAACAGGGCCGAGATGCGGCAAGGGCGGACCATTCGGGGGCCTTGCCGTGGCGTATGGTTAGGGAAGTCTAAAGAAGGCTCACCAGCTCTTCTTGAAACCCGCGGTCAGGCTCTTGTTGATCGCGCCTTGCGAGGTTTCGCCGACCGAGCCGGAGACGGTGACGTTGTCGAACAGCTTCTGTTCGGCGCCGACCTTGCGCAGCCATTTGTCGTCGCTGGTCGACATGGTCTGCCCGGCGGTGATGCTGGTGCCGGTGTCGGTGATCGTGACCTTGGCGGACTGGTCGGTCTCGTAATTGCGGGTGATGTGGCCGCCGACGCCGGGCAGCGCCGTGGTGCCCTGCTGGTTGACGCTGTAGCCGTTCTGGAGCGTCAGCGAATAGTCGCTCGACAGCGGCACCGATTTGGTCAGCGACGCCCCGAGCTTGCTCTGCTCGGAGCCGGGATCGACGCGGGCTTCGACCGCGGTCTTGTCCCAGATCGCGCCCGCGCCCGGCGCTGTCGCGGCGGCCCAGGCACTGCCGGAGGATTGCGGCAGGTTGCCGCCGTTTTCGGCCTTTTGCGCCAGCAGCTCCGACATCGTGGTCGGCTCTTTCGTGACAGTCATGTCGGCGCCGATGCGGGTGTCCCAGAACGAGGACACCGACTGTTTCACGGTGACGGCCGAGGAGCCATCGGCGTTGGCATTGGATGACCAGTTCATGCCGCTATTGGCGGCGGCCTTGGCGCGCTTCTTGGCGGTAATGATGTCGTTGAGCGTGCCGGCGTCGATGGCGAGCTGGCTCCAGTCGAGCTTGTCGACGTCGATCCCCTTGAGCACGTCCGCGTCGTTGACGTCAGGGGTCGTCTCGGCGACCTCGGCCTCCTCGTCATCAGGCGCGGTCGCGCCGGGGGGCGGGGAGAAGGGCGGAATGATCTGCGCCTGGGCTGAAAGCACCGAGCCGAAAATGAACGCGGCCGCCAGCGGCAGCCTGGTCCAGCCCAAACCTGTCGAGAATTCCATTGCCTTGCCCGCGAGCCCAGTTCGCGCGCAGGATGCGGCGCTATCGTTGCAAAATTGTGGCGTTCGCCTCGCCGGGAATGACGAACCAACGGGCCGCGCGCAAATCACGCGCGCCCGATGACGAGCATCTCCACAACAGTATCCGGCGGGGCTGGAGGCCAGAACGCGTCGCGGGAGCATCAATCGACCGGTCCCGCATTGCGGAGCCCGTTGGTGTCCCCCTCAGCCGACGCTGGTCATCTTTGGCAGATGAATGGCGCGGCCGAGTGCCTGCTCGACCAGATCGAAGGTGTCGATCAGCACACGCATGTTGATGAGCCTGTCAGCCCTGAACTGGGCGAACTGCGCGACGCGTAACGAGATCGGCTTGTCGGAATCCAGCGCCGTCAGCGAATAGCGCAGCATCGAGGAGGCGGAATCGACGCCCAGCATGATGCTCTCGCGGTCGAAGCGGCGGACGTGGAAATTGTCGGCGAGCTGGCGGATGACCTGCAGCACGGCCGCCTTGCCCTGGCGCGCGCCCAGGAACGGAAACATGTCGATCGGGCCATAGATTGCCCATTCGACGTCCTCGTCGATCAGGGTCTCGATATCCTCGAAATGCCGGTCGTTGATCGCGCGGTGCAACGCGCGCGAGAAACGCCAGAGGCTATGCTCTGTCATCTTGGGCAGTCCTGACGCTGGTTTGCAGAAAACGGAAAACAACCCCATGCACCGCAATGTGCCTCGGGGCCGCTCAACTCATTTGTATACGAACAAATACGGGATTTCGGCCAAAACGCAATTCACGTTTTTGCAATGCACAAGTGAGCGCAAAATGTGAGATTTGCAATAGAACCCCGTAATTTACCGGTCCCGGCCAGGGGCCCTTCCCGCCGTGGGGGCCAGCTCGATCGCCATGGGGTCGTACAAAACGCCTCGATATGGGTTTGGGGAGCGGCAAGGGAGGTTCGAGCCCCGCCGTCGTCCTGGCGCAGGCCGGGCTTTCCCCGGGACGACGCCTACTCCCCCTCGGGCTTCCCCACGATCAGCGGCCCGATTTCCCGCTCCAGCACCTGCTGCACCAGATCGTAGGAATCGATGATCTCGCGGATCTGCGCGATCTGCCCGTTCCGGAAGGTGTAAAACACCGCCATGTCGAACTGCACGATGCGGCCGTTGTCGCGCTTGGTGAAATAGGTGTGCAGGTAGGTCGCGACATCGTTGCCGTCGGCGACGACGTGCGCGGCCTTGTAGCGGATCTCGGAATAGCGCGACCAGACCGTCTGCCAGAGCTCGCGCAGCTCGGTCTTGCCGTGGCGCGGGCCCATATGCGGCAGCACGTCGATCGGGGCGTGGGTGAGGAAGTCGACGTCGTCGGTGCAGCACGACAGCGCCGCCTCGAGATCGCCGCGCGCGAACGCGTCGAGCAGATGCAGCACGCGTTGCCTGATCAGCGATTCAACCGTCATGCTGCTTCCCGCCCGCGTCGGCCGTGGATTGCAAACGCTATCGCGCGGGGCGCGGGTCCATCAATCCGCAAAAACACAGGGATATTCAGCGATTGGTCGCGCTGCAACGTACGGCGGTTCATGCGAGCGGGAACCCGGCCCGCTTCTTGTTCGTTGACGCGTCGACACCGCAGGAGACATCGATCCATGAAATCCCCGCTTCTCGCCGTCGCCGCCGCGCTGCTCATGCTGGGCGCGACCTCCGCCGCCAATGCATCAAGGGCGCCATCGTCGGCGGCGTCGCCGGCCATTATGCCGGTCATCACGGCATGCTCGGCGCCGCCGCCGGCTGTCTCTACGGCCGCCACCACGCCAACGAGCAGGAGAAGCAGCAGCAACAGCAGAGCCAGGTGAACGGGCAGGGCAAGCTGTAAGCGCATCAGCGGTGCGCTCCCTTTCCCCGCTTGCGGGGCGAGGTGACGAGCACCGCGTGAGTCACCTCACATTGCGCGTTTCCCCCTGCGGCTACCATCATCCGCATGTCATGAGGGAGACGTGCCATGGCCGTCGCCGCCGCCGTTAGAAAGTCCCGCCCGCGCAACGCGCTCGAAGGCTTTGCGCTGACCGTGATCCTGCAGAGCTTCCCGACCTTTGCCGCCGCCGCGCTGCTGCTTAAGCTGTGCGCCAACCATGACCTCGTCGGCGACCCCGGTGTCGCCATCTTCGTCGCCTTCGCCTCGCTGCTCCACGCGACCATCGCGATCACGCTTGGCTCGAGCTTCGGCGCGCTCTCCAAGATCCTCTACGAACCGAAATTCTTCGACTGCACCTTGTCGCTCTCCGACAAGATCACGGAATGGCGCACCCACCCCGTCGCCTCGCTGCAACTGGTCGCGATCGTGATGATGCTGTGGGTGATGGCGGTGGTGTCGGCGAGTATGGGGTAGGGCTTCCCAATAAGAATAACGGATCGCAGCTGCTTTCGCGATGCAACCAAACTGAAGCTATCTTGCACCGCATGCGAGCTGCAAATTTCTCCGCCAATTGCAACGGAGGGTAGAACCGATCTAGTATCTATGTTGACCAAAAAAGGATCGGGGAGCGATGAGTTATTTGGGTTGGAGACAAACAGAACTTTGGAAACGCCTTCTTGATCGTGGTCAATCTTGCGAAAGCCTTCGTCACTATCTTGCATCGTGGCTTGACGAAGTCGAGGTGCTCTTGGCGAAAGGAGGGACCGCTCCACTGAGTTTTACGCTTCACGACGATGAGCATAGCTTTCGTGTTGCGCAGCGCATGATTGAACTGGTGCCCGAACAAACGGCAAATGGTCTGTCCGACTTGGAGTTAGGACTATTGCTGTCGTCGGCGTATCTGCACGATATTGGCATGAATCCTCGTCGCGAAGTAGTTGGCCAAATCCGAGACTATCTACTTTCTGGTAATTTGGGTGGCCTTAGCGACGACGAAGCCAGAAGGTTACAGCGTTGGCTTGACGAAGCTCATCCTGGCGTGGAGTCACCAATATTAGGTGGCAAACCTTTGACTGAGCGTCTCCATCAAGCAGAAGTTCTCACTGCTTTCTTCTGTCGCTATAGACACAATGATTGGAGCGGAGATTTCATTGTCGAGAGAGCTAAAGGGATAAAGAATCCACCCCATGTGAACTGGATTCAAGACCTTGTCACCCTTTGCAAAAGTCATCACTACGGCCTTCCCCGATTAATGGATTCGGCGTTTGATTTGAGGCTGGCTGGTCCCGAGGGAAAGTTGGTCAACTTGCGATATTTGGCCGCTCTTCTACGAGTAGCTGACGTGCTGGAATTTGATCCAGAGCGCACGCCTCAAGTGGTTCTCGAGCATCGATCGCCGGGACCGTATAGTGAGGTCTATTGGTACAAAGATCATGAGATCGGCCTTGAGCTTGAGCGAGGGAGTTGGTCCATCGCGATGCAAGCGCGTACACGCGATCCGTGGACGCATCGAGCGGTTCAGGAGACCGCCGATGCGGTCGACCATGAGCTCGAAAATTGCGCGACGATTGAGCGTCAAAACGCCTTCCTGCGTGGAAGAAAAGTGGAAGGCGATGAGGTCTATATTTGGCGCTGGCCCGCCAGACTAGCTCGTACGATCGAGCCTATGCCTGACACTTTTGTTCCGATCGATGGAACATTTCGGCCCAACGCAGAGCGAATACTGGCGCTTTTGGCTGGCACTCGATTGTATCGGACTCCATTGGCCGCAGTCCGCGAATTGCTTCAGAACGCTTTTGATGCGGTCAAGGAGCAGATCGCCTGGGAGTCGCTCCAGGACGAGACGTCGGATGACAGTCGAGTTCGTGAAGCTCGCGCGTTGCTGCATCACGTAAAGCTAGTGCTCGAACGGGATAATGATGGCGAGCTCTGGCTGACGTGCTCTGATAGCGGCGTGGGAATGACGCGTCGCGTGATTGAAAAATATTTGCTTGTTAGTGGGTCGCAATCAAGGCCGGAGGTGCTGGAGCTCAGCAGAGAGTCTGCAGCAAGGGGACTGAGGCTAGAACGAAGTGGTGAGTTTGGAATAGGCGTTCTGAGTTACTTCATGGTGGCGGATCGAATGGTGATCGAGACGCGTGCTGCAGCTGGGATAGAGCTCGATCAGGAAAATCATGGCTGGCGATTTGTAACTGGTGGATTGAGTTCTGTCGGTGAACTACGGCCATTAGCGCGAACAGTCAGAGGTACGTCGGTCAAGCTGCGGATTAAGGAGACCATGAAGGATTTGTTCGCGGGAGAGCAATTCCGAAGCTTTGTTGATGAGGCGATCACCAGGGCGCCTTGCGTATTCGAGTTCCGTCACCTCGGTCGTGCAAAATCATTTGGGCCTGGCTGGGCTTGGGATGAGTCCGACCTTTTGCGATTCGCGCTCGACAACAAGCTTCCGAAACTTGAGAGGTCCGAGGATGATCTTGAGAAGTCAGAGGATCATAAGGCCCTAATCAAAGCCCGTGTCGAAATTCGGAAGCTAGCAGGGGAAAGGCTCAAACTCTTCGGGCCTTTTGAGCATAAGCTGCCCGGTGAGATGGGGGTGATGCGTCTTTATGTTCCGTATTTTGCCTTAGATGACGGTGCCTCCGTGCTCTTTTTTAAGGCCGTAGGTCAACTTATCCGGCGGGTGGCGATTCCGTATGACGACGAAGATTTCGGGGTGCTCCTTGATCCGGCAATACGTCGCTCGTGGAGAGGTTTTTCAACCTCGATGGCGGTTGGCGAAGTGACGAGTATGAGTCCCGGGAGATACTTTCAGGATGCGAGATATATTCGCACATCAAATTTCACGACTAGTCTACCGATTGCGATCGAGATGGATTTTCTCGATCATGCGACAATATCGATTGATCGAAATTCTCTTGTCGTTGCTAGTTCAGGTGATGCGCCAAAAATTTTTAGAGAAGCTTGCGTGTCGGCGCTCGTCAATTTTGCTCAATTCCAGAAAGCGTCGCCATACCTTGAGGCCACAATCGCGTTTTTTCGAGAGAGTAACCTTGAAGTCCCAGAGGAGCTGAAGGACCTCTCGGGCAGATACTGGATCTTTCCTGCAGAGGGCGACGAAGATGCGTTCTCATGGCGAGAAATTCGCTTTCCTGCCGTATTGAATTTAGATGAGCCGTCCGAGGAATATAGGTTAAGCCGTAGGTGTTCCGAAAAGAATCGGCTCTATCGTGATGAGGTAAGAAGGTTTGTTTTAGACTCGGAAATCCGAGAGCATCCCTTTAGTGACTTGGTGCCGACAAGGTTACTTCTCTTTAGGCGAGACCGAAGATTTCAAATTGCGCTATTGTTTGAAACTCGTGACACGTCGCGAGTGGAGGAAGAGCTAATTGCTCGATTCCCCGAGAAATGGGAGCGGCTCATTGCTATCGAATACAATGGAGGAATGACAATTTATAACAGTCAATCCCCTTGGGCAAGTTGGTAACGCACCGTGGTTGGGAAGCGTGCCGTAAGATGCGGCGGGAGAGTATGGATCGAGACCGAAATTGGGGGGATTCGTCGGATCTCGAGTCGCTCGTGAGGGAATTGGCACAGGTAGTCGAAACGGATGCGGACACTGCGTCTGCATTTATACTTCACTACTGCAGCAATATTCGTTTTGAGCGTTGGAATGAACTGAAGAACGCCGCTCCACTCCATTGGACGGCCCTTTTCTCGTTAGTTGGATTGCGTGCCAACGAAGATTTTGTCGTCTGGTGGGAGTTTGACGTCGACGCACAAGGAGGGCAGCTGTTGCGTCTCTCTGTAGAAGGCGCATCTCAGTTGGAAAGGCATGCGGCGCCCGGCCGTCACACAGAGCTATCGTTGCCGCAAGGCGAAGAGTGGATTGATTCAGATTAAAGAAAAAGGGCGGCTTCGGCAAAGTATCTAAGGAAACCTACCTCTTCTTCCACCCGCCCCGTCGTCCCGGCATCCCACCCGTCGACTTCGGCGCGGGCCCGAACTCCGGGCCCGACTGCCGCGAGTCAGTCGGCTGGATGATCCGGCTCGTACTTCCGAACGGTTTTGACGGCAGCGTCTGTTTCTCGCGGTAGGGCAGGGATTCCGGCCCGTGCATCTCGTCGAGATGCGGCTTGTGCACCTTCGAGCCGCTGCCGCTGCCGCTCGCTTTCAGCGCGGAACCCACGGTTTTCTTCTTCATGGCGCTGACCGGCAAGTTGGCGGCGTCGCCATACTTCTTGCTGCCGGCATAGGCGCCGGCCTTGCCTTGCACGACGCGTTGCTTGGCTGTGGGATCGTCGACGACGGCGAGCTCGGTGGCGCGCAGGCGCTTGACCTCGTCGCGCAGGCGCGCGGCTTCCTCGAAGTTCAGATCGGCTGCGGCCTCGCGCATCCGCGTCTCGAGATCGGCGAGAACGGCCTCGAAATTGTGGCCGATCGAGATGATGTCGTCGGTCATGTCGTGACCGCCGACCTCGACCAGCACGTGGTCGCGCTCGTAGACGGAGTTGAGGATGTCGCCGATCTGCTTCTTCACGCTCTCCGGCGTGATGCCGTTGGCGGTGTTGTACTCGACCTGCTTTTCGCGGCGGCGGTTGGTCTCGGCGATGGCTCGCTCCATCGAGCCCGTCATCTGGTCGGCATAGAGGATCACCTGGCCGTCGACGTTGCGCGCGGCGCGACCGATGGTCTGGATCAGCGAGGTCTCGCTGCGCAAGAAGCCTTCCTTGTCGGCGTCGAGAATGGCGACCAGTGCGCATTCGGGAATGTCGAGACCCTCGCGCAACAGGTTGATGCCGACCAGCGCGTCGAAGGCGCCGAGACGGAGATCCCTGATGATCTCGATGCGTTCGATGGTGTCGATATCGGAGTGCATGTAGCGGACGCGAATGCCCTGCTCATGCAGATATTCGGTGAGGTCCTCAGCCATGCGCTTGGTCAGCACCGTGATCAGCGAGCGATAGCCGGCCTGCGCGGTGGCGCGGACCTCGCCGACGAGATCGTCGACCTGGGTGCGGGCCGGGCGAATGTTGACCGGGGGATCAATAAGTCCGGTCGGACGAATGACCTGCTCGACGAACACGCCGCCGCTTTCATTGAGCTCCCAGCCGCCTGGCGTCGCCGACACCGCGACCGTCTGCGGCCGCATCATGTCCCACTCCTCGAAGCGGAGCGGGCGGTTGTCCATGCAGGACGGCAAACGGAAGCCGTATTCGGCCAGCGTCGCCTTGCGGCGGAAGTCGCCGCGGAACATGCCGCCGATCTGCGGTACGGTGACGTGGCTTTCGTCGGCGAACACCAGCGCGTTGTCGGGCACGTATTCGAACAGCGTCGGCGGCGGTTCGCCGGGCAGGCGTCCGGTGAGATAGCGCGAATAATTCTCGATGCCGGCGCAGCTTCCCGTCGCCTCCATCATCTCGAGATCGAAGGTGGTGCGCTGCTCCAGTCGCTGCGCCTCCAGCAGGCGTCCCTGGTTGTTGAGCTGGTCGAGCCGTTGCTTAAGCTCCGACTTGATCGACTTGATCGCCTGCACCAGCGTCGGACGCGGCGTCACGTAGTGCGAGTTGGCGTACATCTTGATGAATTCGAGCTCGTCCTGCTTGTGGCCGGTGAGCGGATCGAACTCCTCGATGTTCTCGATGGTGTCGCCGAACAGGTTCACGCGCCAGGCGCGGTCCTCATAGTGCGCCGGGAAGATGTCGATGACGTCGCCGCGCACACGGAACGTGCCGCGGGTGAAGTCGGCCTGGGTGCGCTTGTACTGGAGCGCGACGAGGTCGGCGATGAGCTGGCGCTGGTCGATGCGCTCGCCCTTCTTCAGCGCGAACGTCATCGCGGTGTAGGTCTCGACCGAGCCGATACCGTAGATGCAGGACACCGAGGCGACGATGATGACGTCGTCGCGTTCGAGCAGCGCACGCGTCGCCGAGTGGCGCATGCGGTCGATCTGCTCGTTGATGGAGGAGTCCTTCTCGATATAGGTGTCGGTGCGCGGGACGTAGGCTTCCGGCTGGTAGTAGTCGTAATACGAGACGAAATATTCCACCGCGTTGTCGGGGAAGAAGCTCTTGAACTCGCCATAAAGCTGGGCCGCCAGCGTCTTGTTCGGCGCCAGGATGATGGCGGGGCGCTGCGTCTTCTCGATCACCTGCGCCATGGTGTAGGTCTTGCCCGAGCCGGTGACGCCGAGCAGCACCTGCGAGCGGTCGTTGCGCTGGATGCCTTCGACCAGCTCGGCGATCGCGGTCGGCTGGTCGCCGCGCGGCTCATAATGGGACTTGAGCTCGAAGCGCACGCCGCCTTCGGACTTTTCCGGGCGCGGCGGCCGGTGCGGCGTCCACACCTTCGTCGAGCCGTCGTCCTTGCGGAACTCCGGCCGGCCCTCGCGGATCAGCGATTCCAGCGCGTCGGCGGTGGCCTTGACGCCGAGCGCCTCCATCTTGGTGCGCGGCGGACGCGCCAGCGCCTCGGCATCATCCTCCTCGGTGGGGAGGCCGAGCTGCCGGGCCAGTTCCGGATCGAGCGTCGGGATCGTGGCCGCGGTGCCGTAATTGGCCTGCGGAGCCTCGTCGAAACCCTCGGTCGAGGCGCGTGCCCCCGCCGGCTGCGGATTGGGGCGCAGCGGCATCGGCTTGGTCGTGTCCTGTGGAAATTCTTTCGGCGTCGAGGCGCGCGCCCGGTGCGCGGCGGCCTCGCCACCGGCGCGGCGGTCGCGCGAATTGTCCGGTGGCGGCTGCAAGCCGGTGCCCGATCCAAGCCCGGCATCACCGCGATTGATCGCGGGATTGAGCAATTCGGCCAGTGCCGGCCCGATCGGCTGCACATCGGGCCGATGTGCCTTCGAATTCGGAGCTTTGGATTTAGGGGATTTTGGGGGAGCAGGTTTCTTCGCCATGAGGCGAATATGGGACGAGTCCGCCCCTCAGAAAAGGGCGAAGGTACGTCCCCATACAGGCTGCTGACAGCAGGTTGGCAGCAGGCCCTGCACTACGCCGCCGGCTGCGGTCCGTCGCCATCGACGACCGTCAAGCGCGGCTCGAGGATATCGAGATGGATCCCGCCGCAATCGGTGCAGCGCATGGTCCAGTACTCGCACCCGGCACGGCCGCCGATCACACGGAGCACCGTGAGATCGCCGTCGCATTCCGGGCAGATCGCCAGCACCTTGCGCGAATAGATTCTCGGCCGCGGATCGTCGTCGTAGTCGGTGACTGACATGAACCGGTGTCCCCCCTGTTGTCCTTCAGTCTTGTTGCTGTCGGCCTATTCGTCGTCGCGGTCGTCGACGTGCCGGCGGAAGCGATCGATGTGATGCTTGGCGTCCGCGATCGCAGCGTCGGGATCGGGCCAGGCGAAGCCGACTTCCATGGTCGGAAACAGCACGCCGTCGATGGCAACCGGGCTGAAATCGGCGCGCCGGATACGGGCGTGCCACAGTCCCTTGCCAGCCTCGAAGGATTCGATGTCAAAGCCGTCGTAGAGGGTCGTCATTGGTAGTCCCCAAAAGCTCTCTTCTCGGAGGGTTAGAGGACCACGTTTGCGAATTTCGATATGTGAAGCCGTTCACAAGAGGCGGGCTTTTTCAGCCGAATGCACGAGAGGTCAGCCCCGCCCGGCGGCGCGTCCGGAGCGGCGCGGACGGGCCGCGGGTTCCGCTGCCGCCCGCATGATCCAGCGGCGGAACGCGGCAAAGTCGCGCTGTTCGGTCTGGAAACTGCGATAGACCAGGTACCAGCGCATGCCCTTGGGCACCGAGAGGTCGAACGGCGCTACCAGTCGCCCGGCGGCGAGGTCGTCGTCGATATAGGGCCGGATGCCCATGGCGATACCGAGCCCGTCGGCGGCGGCTTGCAGCGCCTGGCCGTAGAACTGGAACTCCGGCCCGCGCGGATTGATGCGGCCAAGGCTCGCGGCCTTCAGCCAGATCGGCCAGTCCTCGGGGGAATGCTCGACGCGGATCAGGCTGGGGCCTTTCAGGTCGGCCGGCCGCCTCAGGCTGGTGGCGAGGCGGGGCACGCAGACCGGCGTCAGGTCGCCGGCGAACAAAGGCTCGGCCACCAGCCCCGGCCAGTCGCCGGTGCCGAGTTTGATACCGCAGCTCCAATCCTCGCCGAACGGGACCGACGCGCCGCCGGTGGTGAAGCGCACCTCGATGTCGGGCTCCTCATTGCGAAACTCCGATAGCCGCGGGATCAGCCAGCGCATCGCAAAGGTATGTCCCACGCCAATGGTGAGCACGCGCACGCTGGACGGCGCCGTCACCTGCGCGGTGAGGCTGGCGAGCGCGTCGAAGATCGGCGTCAGCCCGCTCTGATAGGCGCGCCCCGCCTGGGTCAGCACCAGCCTGTTGGCCTTGCGCTCGAACAGCGCGACGCCGAGCCGCTCTTCCAGGAGATGCACCATGCGGCTGACGGCGGCCGCCGACACGCTCAGTTCGACGCCGGCCGCAGCAAAACTGCCGGTCCGCGCCGCCGCCTCGAATGCCTTGATGCCGTTGAGAAAGAGCAGCCGGCGCAAATGGAGGACCCTCAGGAAAGCTGATGCCAGGCCAAGATAACTCAGTTTGCGCCGACGCGGCAAGCGAGGCACAAACATCAGCGTAATTCATGCTGATTTGTCGAGCCGGTGGCGGTCGTCTTTCGCCTCCCCCGCAAAGCGGGGCGAGGGGGAATTAGCAGTCTGCGTCCCTAACCTGTCGATCGGAGCCCCTCTCGTGACGCCCATCATGATCGCTGCCCTTGGATTGCTGATGGTCGCCACCGCGTTCCTGTCGGGGCTGTTCGGCATGGCGGGCGGGTTGATCCTGATCGGCGTGCTGCTGGCCTTGATGCCGCTGCCGACCGCGATGGTGCTGCATGCGATCACGCAGATGGCCTCCAACGGCTGGCGCGCTCTGTTGTGGCGGGCGCATATCCGCTGGCGGCCGGTCGCGAACTACATGGTCGGCGCTGCCGTCGCGCTCGCGGCCTGGTCGCTCACCCGCTACGTGCCGGACAAGCCGATGGCGCTGCTGCTGCTCGGCATCACGCCGTTCATGGCGCGCTTGCTGCCTACCAATATCAAGCCCGACCCTGACCGCCTCTGGCAGGGCAGCGTCTATGGCACGATTTGCATGGGTCTGATGCTGATGACCGGCGTCTCCGGCCCGCTGCTCGATACCTTCTTCCTCGGCGGCAATTTCGGCCGGCGCGAGAAGGTGGCGACCAAAGCGATGTGCCAACTGATCAGCCACTTCACCAAGCTGATCTATTTCGGCGGCATCATCGACCAGGCCGCCTCGCTTGATCCCGTGCTCGCCGGTATCGCTATTGCAGCCTCGATGCTCGGCACCTCGCTGGCGCGACGCATTCTCGAAGCCATGACCGACCAGCAATTCGTGGCCTGGTCGAACAAGCTGATCACCACGATCGGCTGCTATTACATCGCCTATGGCGGCTGGCTCCTGCTCCGCGTCCCGGTGCAGGCTGCCTTCGACAAGGGAGTTTTGCAATGAGCTGTAAAGCCGACCCGCTGGTGCTGGACTTCGTCGAATGGATCGCGCGCGAGCCGCGCGCCTATGCCGAGGTGATCTCGACCTGGAAGACCTCGTGCCCGCGCCTCACCATCTGGGAGGATGCCGCCGACCGCGGCTTCGTCGCGCGCGAGACGCTGCCCGGCATCGGCCTGATCATCGCAGTGACGGAAGATGGCGAGAGGCTGTTGCGGACGAACGGGCGGTAGCGCCACATCGTCATTGCGAGCGCAAGCGAAGCCATCCAGAATGTCCTTCGCGGCGGCACACTGGATGGCTTCGCTGCGCTCGCAATGACGGAACCCCAATATGTCGCTCAAGCTCTTCGAACTCGTCGGCACTGATGCCTCTCGTCCGTTTAGCCCGTTCTGCTGGCGCACGCGGATGGCGCTGGCGCATAAGGGGCTGAGCGCGGAATCGCTACCCTGGCGCTTCACCGAAAAGGGTGCGATCGCGCCGCACGGCTCGGAGAAAGTCCCCGTGCTGCTGCATCACGACAAGCCCGTGGTCGATTCCTGGACGATCGCGAATTATCTCGAAGACAATTTTCCTGATAGCCCGTCGCTGTTCGGCGGTGAGGGCGGCCGCGCCATGGCACGCATGCTCAACGCGTGGGGCGATATCGCCATCGTCGGCGGCATCTTCCCGCTGATCATCGCCGACATTCCGAAGAATCTGGCCGAGACCGACGCCGCCTATTTTCGCCAATCGCGCGAAGCGCGCTTTGGCGGCAAGACTCTGGAAGAGGTGATGGGAAGCCGTGACACCGGCGTCGTCGCATTCCGCAAATCGCTGGAGGTGATGCGACAGGCGCTCAAGAAGCAGCCCTTCATCGGCGGCAGCGCGCCGAACTATGCCGACTACATCGTGTTCGGTGGTTTCCAATGGGCGCGCGTGGTGAGCCCGTTCAAGCTGCTCGAGGCGGACGATCCCGTCTATGCCTGGCGCGAAAAGCTGCTCGATGCGTTCGACGGCATGGCGCGCAAGTCGCCGGGGCACGCGGTGTAAGCCCGGCTCTCTCCCGTCGTCGTCCTGGCTTTCGCCAGGACGACACTGGGAGTGTTGCGATCTTCTCGCGTCTAACGCGCTTCCGCCGCCGCCTTGCGCAGACACTCCCGGCACAGGCAATCCTCGCCCTTGACCGGCATCGGCAAGCGCGCGGTCTCTTCCGCGCACCAGCAACTGCCAGAGAGATCGCAGCCGAACTCGGCGCCGCAGCGGGAACAGGCGAGCCGGCGTGGGGCCGGCTGCGAGGGCGTGATTTCTTTCGGATTTGTCATGATTTACGCAAAAGCTTCAACGCCATTTTCATGTCGGGTTCATCTCGACCTCGGCTATATTAGGCGCCGCGCACGGACCAGGGAAGCGGTTGGCAACGCGCGGAGAACAAATCGATGGCCCGCGATTCGCAAGCCGCCCTCGTCGCGCTGAACCGCTTCGGCTTCGGTGCCCGGGGCGGCGCATCCGGCGATCTCATCAATGCGGCCTCCGATCCCCGAGGTTTTGTGAAGGCAGAACTGGCGCGTCCCTACGGCGTGCTGCTGGAGGCGCCGGGGCTGCAATCGACGCCGCAACTCGGACAGGCGGCGTTCGCCTACCAGGATCAGGTCAAGCAGGCGCGCGAAGCCGCGAAGGCCGCGACGCAGAGCGAAGCGCCACAGCCGTCCGCAGAGCCAAAGCCCGACAAGCCGTTGCGGCGCAATCTCTCGCTCAACACCGTGATGACCGAGATCGCCGGTCGGCTGGCCGGAGCCAAACCTGCCGACAAGCCCGCCGACAATGCGATGAAGCCCGACAGCATGCAGCCCATCGCCGCTGCGCCGCCTGCCGCAAAGCCGTCGCCGCAGCCGCTCAACGTGATTCAAAAGACCTTTCGCGCCGAGGCGCTGGCGCGGCTGCAGCGCGCGATGATGGTCGATTGCGGCTTCACCGAGCGTCTGGTCGTGTTCTGGTCCAACCATTTCTGCATCTCCGCGAGCAAGGGCGAGCTGGCGCGGATGTGGGCCGGCGCGTTCGAGCGCGAGGCGATCCGTCCGCACGTGCTCGGTCGCTTCGCCGACATGTTGAAAGCCGTCGAGCAGCATCCGGCGATGCTGTTCTTCCTCGACAATCAGCAATCGCTCGGACCGGACTCGCGCGCCGGCCAGAACCGCAAGCGCGGGCTGAACGAAAATCTCGCGCGCGAGATCATGGAGCTGCATACGCTTGGCGTCGGCGGCGGCTATACGCAGGACGACGTCACCTCGCTCGCGCGCATCATCACCGGCTGGACGTTCGCCGGCCGGAAGGGGCAGATCGGAGCGCCGGGCTCGTTCGCGTTCAATGCAAATGCGCATCAGCCCGGGCCGCAGCTGCTGCTCGGCAAGACCTACGAGGCGACCGGGCTTGCGCAGGGCGAAGCCGCACTCGCCGATATCGCGCGGCATCCGTCGACCGCGAATTTCATCGCCACGAAATTTGTTCGCCACTTCGTTGCCGATGATCCGCCGCCGGTGCTGGTGGCGCGGCTGCGCGATGTCTTCGTCAAGACCGACGGCGATCTCAAGGCGCTTGCCACGGCTTTGGTCGATTCCGATGAGGCGTGGAAGGCGCCGCTGACCAAGATGCGTTCGCCTTACGATTTCCTGGTCGCGACCGGCCGGCTGCTCGCGCGTGTGCCTGAAGATCCCGGTAGCTATCTCGGCAACCTGAACCTGCTCGGCCAGCCGCTGTGGACGCCGGCCGGGCCGAACGGCTTCCCCGATACGGCCGCGGCCTGGGCCGCGCCCGAGGGCATGAAGCTGCGGCTCGACATCGCCTCGCAGATGGGCGCGCGGCTCGGGCCCAACATCGATCCGCTCGATCTTCTTGAATTCGCCGCGGCCGATGCGGCGTCGGTCGAAACGCGCAAAACCATCGAGCGCGCGGAATCGCGCCAGCAGGCGCTGGCGCTGCTCTTGATGTCGCCGGAATTGCAGCGGAGATGAAGATGATCGACTGTGTCGAAAACCGGCTCCTCACCTCGCGCCGCGGTCTTCTGCTCGGCGGCGCCTCGTTCGCGGCCTGGGCCTATTTGCCGAAATTCGCGCGCGCCGCGGACGGGCGCGACCCGCGCCTGGTCGTGGTGATCCTGCGCGGTGCGCTGGACGGGCTCGCGACTGTCGCGCCGGTCGGCGATCCCGATTATGCGGGCTTGCACGGCTCGATCGCGCTCGCGGCGGATGGTGCGCATCCCGCGCTGATGCTCGACGGTTTCTTCGCGCTGCATCCGTCGTTGCCGGAATTTGCGCGGATGTATCGCGCGCAGCATGCCGCTGTGATTCATGCCGTCGCGACGCCGTATCGTGATCGCTCGCATTTCGACGGGCAGGACGTGCTCGAGAGCGGCTATGCCGGTCCGGGCCGCGTGCAGTCCGGCTGGCTCAACCGCGCGCTCGAAGCGCTGCCGCGCGGCGAGCGGGTGTCGAGCGGGCTTGCGGTCGGTCCGACCACGCCGCTGGTGCTGCGCGGCACGGCACCGACCGTCGGCTGGGCGCCGGTCGCTCTGCCACAAGCTGATGATGACACCGCGATGCGGCTGGTCGATCTCTACCGTCACCGCGATCCCGCGCTGGCCTCGGCGCTGTCGCAGGGCCTTCAGCTGGAGAAGGCCGCGAGCGGCGACGACATGAAGCCGAAGCCCGGCAATGCGGTCGCGCAGATGCGGCAGGTCGCGCGTGGCGCGGCCAAACTGATGGCCGCCGATGACGGCCCGCGCATCGCCGCGCTTGCCTTCGATGGCTGGGATACGCATGCCAATGAAGGTGGCCCGGTGGGGCGTCTCGCCTTTCTGCTCGGCGGTCTCGACGGCGCGCTTCTCGAATTCGAAAGCGGCTTGGGAGATCGCTGGCGCGACACCGTCGTCGTCGTCGCCACCGAGTTCGGCCGCACCGCGCGCATCAACGGCACTGATGGCACCGACCACGGCACCGGCACCATCGCACTGCTCGCCGGCGGCGCGGTGAAGGGCGGCCGCGTCATCTCCGACTGGCCCGGCCTGAAGCCCGCCAACCTCTACGAAGGCCGCGACCTCAAGCCCACCACCGATCTTCGTTCGGTGATCAAGGGGGTGCTGCAAGGCCAATTCGGCCTGTCGGACCAGGTGCTGGCCCAGGCAGTGTTCCCCGATAGCGCCGCCGCGCGACCGATGAAGGGGCTGGTGGCTTAGCCGCCACTGTCATTCTACCTCCGCGCCTTGCGGCGCGTCGCAGAATGACGACATGATTGCCCGAGCATCAGGAGAGACAAGCCATGTACATCGCCATGAACCGCTTCCGCGTCACCAAGGGATCGGAGGCTGCCTTTGAGCAGGTCTGGGCGTCGCGCGACACGCATCTGGACAAGGTGCCGGGCTTCGTCGAATTCCATCTGCTGCGTGGGCCCGAACTCGAGGACCACACGCTCTACGCCTCGCACACCGTGTGGGCGAACCACGCGGCGTTCGAAGCCTGGACCAAGTCGGAGGCGTTCCGCGCGGCGCATGCCCGCGCCGGCGACAACAAGCCGCTGTATCTCGGCCATCCCCAGTTCGAAGGCTTTGAGGTGATGCAGACGGTGGGACGCGGCGCGAAGTAACGCGCCGCGCCGCCAAGACTATCCCAGCGTGATCTTGTCGATCTCCGCCATCTCCCCGGCGCTGAGCTGCCAGGCGATCGCCTTGACGTTCTGGTCGATCTGCTCGACGCGGGTGGCGCCGGCAATCACGCTCGACACCTGCGGACGCGCGGCGAGCCAGGAGAAGGCGAGCTCGAGCATCGAGTGGCCGCGCGCTTGCGCAAAGGCCTGCAACTTCTCGACGATGTCCTCGTTGCGCGGCGTGACGTAGCGGTCGCGCAGCCGCGGCGTTTGGCCGAAGCGGGTGTTGTCGGGCGCGGCCTCGCCCCTGATGTACTTGCCGGTCAGCAGTCCGCTTGCGAGCGGGAAGAACGGCAGCAATCCGAGCTTGTATTCCTGCGCAACCGGCACCAGGTCCTTCTCGATGTCGCGCACGACGAGGGAATACTCGTCCTGGCACGAGACGAAGCGGCTGACGTTCATCGCGCGTGCGACGTATTCCGCCTCGGCGATCCGCCAGGCCGGAAAATTCGAATTGCCGATGTAGCGCACCTTGCCCTGCCGGACGAGATCGTCCAGCGCGCGCAGGCTCTCCTCGATCGGCGTCAGCGGGTCATAGTCGT
>Ga0310811_10003908_pt1 | contig 18750 bp, 15 predicted proteins | sample YCmetagenome_FD_207642 | JGI IMG/M metagenome (GOLD analysis project Ga0310811, IMG submission 207642) | Soil microbial communities from experimental microcosm in Duke University, North Carolina, United States - YC | ecosystem: Engineered > Artificial ecosystem > Soil microcosm > Unclassified ...
CACTCGAGCTGGCCGCCAAGATCGCGGCCAACGCGCCGCTGGCGCTGGCCGCGACGAAGCAGGTGATCGTCGAGTCGGCGGACTGGTCGCGCGAGGAGATGTTCAAGAAGCAGGGTGCGATCATCAGTCCCGTCTTCAGCTCCAAGGACGCGATGGAGGGCGCCGCCGCCTTCGCCGAGAAGCGGCCGCCGGCCTGGAAGGGCGAATAGCCGAACTTCCCCGGTTCCCGCGTGAATGATCATGCGGGGGCCGGGCAGTTTTCCCACTCATGGGCAGAACAAATTACGGTGAAGCCATGAGCGATTCCGGGAGCGGCCTTTCCCCAGCCGGCGGATCGATGAAGGACCGTACGGCACGGCTCCTCAACGGAGCGCTCGGCAGCGCGATCGTGATGATCGTGCTCCTGTCCGTCATGTGGGTCGTGGAGATCGTCGACTACGTTCAGAACGGCAGCCTCGACCACTACGGGATCATCGCGCACGAGCCGGACGGGTTGCCGGGCATCTTGTTCGCCCCGTTCCTGCACGCGGGTTTCGCCCATCTCATGGCCAACTCGGTGCCGCTGCTCATTCTGGGTTTCCTGGCGGCGATCCGGGGGATCAGCCGCTTCCTCACCGCCAGCCTCGTGATCATCCTCGTCAGCGGCTCAGGCGTGTGGCTCACCAGCCCGCCGAACACGCTGACGCTCGGCGCGAGCGGCCTCGTTTTCGGATATTTCGGCTATGTGGTGGCGCGCGGGTTGTTCGATCGCCGGGCCCTGGACATCGTCCTCGGCGTGATCGTCGCCGTTCTCTACTACTCGATCCTGTGGGGCGCGCTGCCGAGCCAGCCCGGCATCTCGTGGCAGGGCCATCTCTTCGGCCTCATCGGCGGCGTCGTCGCCGCCTGGTTCCTGCGCCGCCGCCGGGCCTTGTGAGCCGGCCGCCGGAGAGGCGGGGAGAAGGGCGTCGAGAAGCCGGCCGTCCGCCGGTCTCGCCTGGCTGGCAACGCACCGCGCCCAGGGTCCCGGACCTGCTCAGGGTTAGTGTGGGACGTCTCCTGGAGCGGCGCGAGGTGGTCCTCGCGCCCCGCCGCCATCGATCGCGCGTGTGATCGGCCGTGAGGTCCTCGATGGGGCGCGGGCTCCGGTGTGAGCGACGTCATAGGAACCGGCGGTGCGCGGTTGGCAGAACTAGATATGGATCCTGGGTTCCGCGCCCGTGTTCGGGCGGGTGACGAGACCGCGTTCGTCGTCCTTTTCCGGGAGCACGGGACGGCGGTGTACAACCACTGCTTCCGGCTCACCGGAGATTGGTCGGTGGCCGAGGACTGCACCTCACTGGTGTTCCTGGAAACCTGGCGCCTGCGGGAGAAGGTCGAGCCGGAAGGCTCCAGCCTGTTGCCGTGGCTGCTGGGGATCGCCACGAACGTGGTGCACCGCCGGCGCCGGGTGACCCGCCGCCACCAGGCGCTGATGGAACGGATGCCGGCTCCCGGGCTCCTGCCGGACTTCGCCGATGAGGTGGTGGGCCGCCTGGAGGACCAGGAGAAGATCGCCGCTGTGCGCCAGGTTTTGGAGCGCCTGCCCAAGGCCGATCGCGATGTGCTGGCCTTGTGCGCGTGGGCGGGGCTCGACTATGCCGCCGCCGCCCAGGCGCTGGGAGTCCCCGTCGGCACGGTCCGCTCCCGCCTGTCGCGGGCCCGCCGTCGCCTGGAGAAGCTCGCCGAGAAAGATCTTCGCCGGAACATGGAACCCTCGCCCGCGGGCCGGCAGCTAACAGGTGACCGCGACAGTGCGGTCCGGCCGGATGAAAGGAAGCACCGATGACGTCAGGTCCAGACGACGACCTGCGGGTACTGCGTCGGATGTTGCCGGTGCCCGCCGAGCGGGACTTCCCGCCCGGCCGACGACACCAGCGTGAGGAACACCTGATGAGCACCTTGTTGCACGCGGGCGAAAGCGCCGCCGCCAAGGAACCGGCCGGCAGGGCGCCGGCCCGGATATTCCGCCGACGGGGACTGGCGTTGGCCGGAACCCTCGCCACAGTCGGAGCACTCACCCTCAGCCTGACCCTGGTCACGTCCGGGACCGGCGGTGCGCCCACCCCTGCCGCGGCGGCCGTCGCCACACCCAAGCTGCTGACCTATGTCCAGGACGCTCCCGCCCAGGACGCCCCCGAGATCCTCGGCCGGCTCGCGGACACCGCCGCCCACCGGCCGGACACCGTCGTCACGGGTACCGAGCACCTCAAGAATCGCGGCTGGTACCTCAACAGCAGTGTCGACGACGGCAAGACCACCTCCGCGGTGGTTCCGACCGAACGGGAGTCGTGGATCGACCCGGACGGCTCCGCACACTCCGTCACGCGCACCGGCGCGCCGGAGTTCCCCACGGTGAAGGCCCGCGACTACTGGAAGAAGCAGGGCTGGTCCACCAAGCCCGGCAAGCCCGAGGTGAAGGACACGCAGGCCGGAGTCGAAGGCCGGATGTGGAAGGACCGGCCCCCCACCGACCCCGAGGCCCTGAAGACCTGGCTCGAGCAGGGCCATCCGGTGAAGAACGGCCCGGCGGAAACGGTGGTCGCCATCACCGACCTGATCGGGGAACGGGTCCTCAGCGCTCCGGAACGCGCCGCGGTCCTGCGCGTGCTGGCCACGGTTCCCGGCCTCAGGTACGACGGCACCACCACCGACCGGGCGGGCCGCACCGGCAAGGCGTTCTCCTTGGACAGCGACCACGGCGGCCTGCCGAACCGGAAGACCTTGATCGTCGATCCCGCCACCGGGCGCATCCTCGACGATGAGGAGACGCTCACCGAGACCGCGGGCAAACTGGGCGTGCCGATCCCGTCGGTCATCTCCTACACCGTCTACCTCGCCGCCGACACCGCTCCCAGGCCGTAGACCGCGAGGTAGACCGTACGACCGAGCCGGCGCCTCTCCTCAGCACGTGGGGCCGCACCCTGTCCGGGTGCGGCCCCCCGCGCATGAACCCGAAGGAAGGGCTCAAGAGCCGTACGGCCGGACGGGTGACTAGAGCCGCTCGACCACGTAGTCGACGCAGGTGGTCAGCGCCTCGATGTCGGCCGGGTCGATGGCCGGGAACATCGCGACGCGGAGCTGGTTGCGCCCGAGCTTGCGGTAGGGCTCGGTGTCGACGATGCCGTTGGCCCGAAGGATCTTCGCCACCGCGGCGGCGTCCACCGAGTCGTCGAAGTCGATCGTGCCGACCACGTTGGAGCGCTGCGCCGGGTCGGCGACGAACGGCGTGGTGTACGACGTCTTGTCCGCCCAGGTGTACAGCCGGGAGGCGGAGTCGGCCGTGCGGGCCGTCGTCCAGGCCAGACCGCCCTGGGAGTTCATCCAGTCGAGCTGGTCGGCCAGCAGGAAGAGGGTCGCGACCGCGGGCGTGTTGTAGGTCTGGTCCTTGACCGAGTTGTCGATCGCCGTCGGCAGGCTGAAGAACTCGGGCACGAACCGGCCGCTGTCCGCGATCTCCGTTACCCGGGCCAGCGCCTTGGGCGAGAAGAGGGCGATCCAGAGGCCGCCGTCGGAGGCGAAGCTCTTCTGGGGCGCGAAGTAGTAGACGTCGAACTCCTCCGCGGACACCGGAAGGCCGCCGGCGCCGCTCGTGGCGTCGACCAGCACCAGGGAGTCGTCCTCGACGACCCGCTTGATCGGCATCGCGACGCCGGTCGAGGTCTCGTTGTGGGTGAGCGCGTAGACGTCCACGCCCTCCTCGGCCACGGCGACCGGGTGGGCGCCCGCCTCCGCCTTGATCACGGTCGGCTCGCCCAGCCACGGGGCCTTCTTCGCCACCGTCGCGAACTTGGACGAGAACTCGCCGAAGTTGAGGTGCTGCGACCTGTCCCGGATGAGGCCGAAGGAGGCGATGTCCCAGAACGCCGTGGTGCCGCCGTTGCCGAGCACGACCTCGTATCCCTCAGGCAGGGAGAACAGGTCGGACAGCCCGGAGCGGACGCGCGCGACGAGGTTCTTGACGGGCTTTTGGCGGTGGGACGTGCCCATCACGCTCGCACCGGCTCCGGCGAGCGCCGCCAGTTGCTCGGGGCGCACCTTCGAGGGGCCGCAGCCGAAACGGCCGTCAGCGGGTTTGATGTCAGCGGGAATCACGATGTCAGCCACCTAACCAAGGGTAGTTAGCCGGGCTCGCGCTCGTTCCACGGGTCCGCGATGTGAGAAATGCGCGATCTATAGCCAATGCGGGAGTCCGGATGCGACTCTGATCCTTTCCACTGGGACCACCCCTCGATCCGCTCCCGGAGAGGCGTCTGCGTCGTGGCCGATCTGCACGCTGTGATCGAGGGGCTGGTGCGCAGGCCGCTGTTCTGGTTGCCCGATCCGCCGCTTCCGATCCTGTTCGTCACCGGCGGGGACTACGGCGCGTTCGACGTGGCGGACAAGCTCGCGGAGCCGTTCGAGGACTCCCTCCCGCACGCCTCGGTGCGGTCGGGCGAGCACGCCACCCTGCGCGACCTCGTGGACGAACTGGCCGGTGAGCGCGGCCAACTCGGCAAACCGGTGGGCGGGTCCTTCCTGCCCCCGCCCCGCTTCCCGCTCGTCCAGTTCGTGTTGTGGGCGCGGCGCCAGCGTGACGAGCCGCCGTCCGCGGACGCCCCCGCCGCCCGGCGCTGGCCGCCGGACCCGCACTCGCGCACGGGCCAGGAGGAGTTCAAGGAGCGGCTCAAGTCCTGGAGAAGGGGCCGGTACGGCGGGGACAGGGGTCGCAGGACGGCGGCGGACTTCATCGGGCGGGCGGCCTACACCTGGGTGCCCCTGGGAACCCTCGCCGCCTGGTGGGTGGGAGGGGCGTCCGACCTGGTCGGCCTGATCCCGTGGGCGCTCGGCGTGCTCGTGGCCCTCGGGGGGACCGTGGTGCAGTCGATGCTCTCCATCAGGGGCTCGTTCTTCAACGGGTGGTTCAGGCGGCAGCCGTACCTGCCGAGGAAGCGCTTCGAGCGGCTCTGGAGATACGCGCTGCGGCTGGCCGACGCGAGCGACGACGACATCGACCGGCTGCTGGTCCACGCCCTGTGCCAGGACCTCCGCCAGGCGTACCAGAAGTGGATCATCCCGTGGCCGAGCTGGGGCCGCGGGCTGTACGGCCTGCTGGTCCTGGAGGCCAGGGAGCCGGGCGAGGCCAACGAGCGGTTCCTGCGGCTGCTGGAGGAGACCACGGACCGGACCGGGCTCCTGGCCCCCGCTCTGGTGATCGCAGCCGTGCCCGAGGGGCTCGCCACCGGCCCCCGTACGGTGGCCCCCGTCGAGCTGGGAGAGCTCCCCGTGGCGGTCCGGGGCTGGCGGGACGCGGTGCGGCGCCGGGTGCCCCGGCTGGGCGTGGTGATCGGCGCGTCCGGCGACCTGGGCGGCGGCGACTACCGGCCGCGGCTCCTGCCGAGCCGGATGCGGGCGATCGGCTACTGGTGCGTGGTGGCCCTGCTGCTCGTCGGCCCGGCGTTGTGGCTCGTCCGCAACCAGCAGGACAGGAGCGCCCATTGCGGCGGCCTGGACTGGGTGGAGCGGATCGACGGCCAGTGCGTCGGCATCGTCAACGCCACGGAACCCACCCCTGAGGGCCTGTACGACGGCGAGGTCGCCGACGTGGTCAGGAAGATCGACAGGAACAACGCCTCGGCCAGGAACTCGGGCGGGTTCGTGAGCGTGGTGCTGTTCGGGGACTTCGCGATCAGGGACGCCGACCCCGACGATGGCAGGCTCGCGGGCGCCGTGTCCGAGCTGACCGCCATGGAGGAGTTCCAGCGCACGGTCTCCAGCACTCCCCGCCTCCAGGTCCTGATCGCGGACTCGGGCGACGACTTCGCCCACGGACGCAGGAACGCCGAGCTGATCAGCGGGCTCGCCGAGCAGGATCCGCACGTGATCGGAGTGGTGGGGCTGGCGCGCAGCGTGCGGGGCGTCGAGGACGCGATCGGGGTGCTGCACGCGGCGAAGATCCCGATGGTGGGGACCACCGGGACCGCCGACCGCCTGGGGTACATCGACGACGTCGCGATCGACGTCGACGGGCGGAACCGCACGCCGGGCTACCCGTCGCCGTACTACTTCCACGTGGGCCCGACGAACTTCCGGCAGGCGACCCTCGCCGCGAGGTTCGCCCGCCGCACGCTGCTCGCCGGAGTGGAGTCGCCGTCGGCCGTGATCGTCCAGGACGGTTCGCCGGGCGACGCGTACACCAACAACCTGGCCGACGACCTCGTCACCGCGCTCGGCGTGGAGAAGGTGACGTTGCACGATCCCGTCTACTACAGCGTCCAGGGAGGAGGGATCTCCAAGGCGGCCCTGGACGCCTGCCAGGAGCGACCCGACGTCTACTACTACGCGGGACGGGCGCCGGAGTTCCTCGACTTCCTCAGGGCGCTGGAGGGCAAGTCCTGCGGGCCCGGGGCGGTGAAGGTCATCGCCGGTGACGACGTGATCAAGGTGGTCGCCGACCACGCCGGTGAGATCAGGGACCTCAGAAGGGTGGAGGTCTACTACTCGGCCCTCGCGACGCGGGAGATGTGGCGCGACAACCCCACGCCGCCCACGGCGTTCGTCTACGGCCTGCTGGGCGGCAGGTATCCGAACGCCTCGGAGGACAACCTCATCCTCACCTACGACGCCGCCAGCGTGTTCTACCAGGCGGCCAACACGGCCTACCGCTCCGGCGGCCTGCCCAGCAAGGGGGACGTCCTCTACGAGCTCGCCCGCACGTCACGGGGCTCGGCCTGGAACGGCTCGAGCGGTGTGATCAACTTCGCCGGCTCCGAGCGGCACGACCCGGTTAACAAGTCGATCGCCATCATGAGGATGGGCGAGAACGGCCCCACCGTGCCCATGGTCCGCTGCGGGCAGCTCAACATCGAGGAGGATCCTCCGGCGGACCCGCTCTGCGCGAACCTCCCCGACGCGCCCACCGGCTGAGGGACGGGGCCCCTTACGAAGATGGCCCGCTCGTGAGGAGCGGGCCATCGATCATGCGTCAGGTGTATGCGGTCAGACTCTGCCGACCACGTCGGCGGCGCCGGAGACGTCGTTGACCGAACGCTGCGGCGGACCCACGTAGGTGGCGCTGGGGCGGACCAGCCTGCCCGTGCGCTTCTGCTCCAGGACGTGCGCGGCCCAACCGGCCGTGCGCGCGCAGGTGAACATGGACGTGAACATGTGCGAGGGAACCTGGGCGAAGTCGAGGATGATCGCCGCCCAGAACTCGACGTTGGTCGCGAGGACCCGGTCGGGCTTGCGGGCGTGCAACTCCTCCAGCGCCGCCGTCTCCAGCGCGGCCGCCACCTCGTAGCGCGGCGCGTCCAGTTCCTTGGCGGTACGGCGGAGCACCCGGGCCCGGGGGTCCTCGGCGCGGTAGACCCGGTGGCCGAAGCCCATGAGCCGCTCGCCCTTGTCCAACTGGCTCTGGACGTACTTCTTGGCGTCGCCGGTCTGCTCGACGCCCTCGATCATGTGGAGCACCCGGGCGGGAGCACCACCGTGCAGCGGGCCGGACATGGCGCCCACCGCACCCGACAACGCCGCGGCCACGTCCGCGCCGGTGGAGGCGATCACCCGCGCGGTGAACGTCGAGGCGTTCATCCCGTGCTCGGCGGCCGAGGTCCAGTAGGCGTCGATGGCCTTGACGTGCTTGGGGTCGGGCTCGCCGCGCCAGCGGATCATGAATCGCTCGACGATGCTCTCCGCCTCGTCGACGCGCTTTTGGGGGACCATGGGAAGGCCCAGACCGCGAGCGGACTGGGCCACGAAGGAAAGGGCGGTTACGGAGGCCCTGGCGAGATCGTCGCGGGCCTGGTCGTCATCGATGTCGAGGAGCGGGCGGAATCCGAAGGCGGGAGCGAGCATGGCCAGCGCGCTCTGCACATCGACACGGATGTCGCCTGAGTGGACGGGAACGGGGTACGGCTCCGCCGGGGGGAGACCCGGCTGGAATTCGTTGTCGACGAGCAGGCCCCAGACATGTCCGTAAGAGACATGGCCCACGAGCTCTTCGATGTCGACGCCCCGATAACGCAGGGCGCCCCCTTCTTTGTCCGGTTCCGCGATCTCGGTCTCGAACGCCACCACGCCCTCGAGACCGGGTTTGAAGTCGGACATTCTCGGCTGCCTCTCTCTTGTGAAGTCCAAAGCCTTGATGTCGAGATACCGGCGGGTCAATTTAACCCTCAGGGCGTCACTGGTCTGCCCCCGGTCCCTCTCAAACGCCGTTGTCCCAGGTAGGGGGTGCTGCGTTCGACACCAGCCAAGCGCGCAACAATATCGTTCCGTGGACAGCGCATCGCAACTCCCCGGTCTCCGGCGCAGCTATGAGGGCCGGCCGCTGATCGAGGCCGACCTCGCGGACGACCCCCTGGTGCAGTTCACCCTGTGGTTCGCCGACGCCGTCACCGCGGGTCTCCCCGAGCCGAACGCGATGATCCTCGCCACCTCGTCGGCGGGGGGCCGTCCCTCCGCGCGGACGGTCCTCCTCAAGGGCTTCGACGAGCGGGGCTTCACCTTCTTCACCAACTACGAATCCCGCAAGGGCCGGGACCTGGCCGAGAACCCCCGCGCCTGCCTCCTGTTCCCCTGGCACCCGATCCGGCGCCAGGTCCGCGTCGAAGGCCGGGCCGTACGGCTGTCGCGCGAGGAGACCGCCGCCTATTTCAACAGCCGTCCGTACGGCTCCCGCATCGGCGCGTGGGCGTCGCGGCAGTCGGCCGTCGTCCCGTCGCGTGAGGAACTCGACGCCCGCTATCGGGAACTCGCGGAACGCTGGCCCACCGATCCGCCGGTGCCGGAGTTCTGGGGCGGCTACCGTGTGCTGCCCGCGGAGATCGAGTTCTGGCAGGGGCAGACCGACCGCATGCACGATCGCATCCGCTACCGGCTCAACGGAGGGACCGGTCCGAGCGCCGTCTGGCTTCGCGAACGACTGGCCCCCTGAGGGAGCGTCCGCCACAGAGCATGATTTTCCCGACATGCTCGATCTCCGCCGTCGTCGGTTTCTGCTGGATTCTTCGCTTACCGTGTGGTTCGAACGTGAAATGCTTGTCCCCATTCGTGACATAGACGAAATCGCGGTCGATCCCCGCTTCCTCCGGGCCCCCGTCGAGCATCCGGCCCGCCGGTCCGACGAATGGCGCTCCGCGGCGATCCTCCTGATCACCGGGCTGCTCGCCCGCGAACATGTACGTGGCGCCTTGCCGTCCCGCCCCGAAGGCCGTCTGCGTGGCGTTCCGGAACAAATCGCAGCCCTTGTAGGACCGGGCCGCCTCTGCCGACGCCGGCAGGCTGAGCCGGGCCGGAAGGAATCGGTCTGCTCCGATGTTTGTCACCCTAGGATCGCTTCCCAGACACAGTCGGCTGCGAACGCTTCGGGAGGTCGTAGCATCGATACAGAACTGGAGGAACCGTGACGGCACATGGCCTGATCGACACGACGGAGATGTATCTCCGTACGATCTTCGAGCTGGAAGAAGAGGGAATCGTTCCGTTGCGCGCGCGCATCGCGGAACGGTTGACCCAGAGCGGGCCCACGGTGAGCCAGACGGTCGCGAGGATGGAACGTGACGGCCTGGTCAAGGTCGAGGGCGACCGCCACCTGAGCTTGACCGACCTCGGCCGCAAGCTCGCCATCAGGGTCATGCGCAAACACCGCCTGGCCGAGTGCCTGCTGATCCAGGTGATCGGGCTCCCCTGGGAAGAGGTCCACGTCGAGGCCTGCCGCTGGGAACACGTGATGTCGGAGTCCGTCGAGACCCGGCTTCTCCAGTTGCTCGACCACCCGACCGTCTGCCCGCACGGCAATCCCATTCCCGGTCTCAGCGAACTGGGCGAATCACAGTCCGGTTTGACCAAGGATGAGGTCGTGTCTCCCATGGCCGATCTCGCAGGTCCGGCGATGGTTCCGGTTGTCGTTCGCCGAATTAGCGAACAAGTGCAAAGCGACCCCGCCCTGATGCTTAAACTCAAGCAAGTTGGGATACAACCCGGACGCGAGGTGACGCTCGCGGCTAGCGACGACGGTGTGCGGGTGACAGGGGACTGCGATGCGGACAGCACTTCCGCGGAACTTCCGCGTGATGTCGCGTCGCATGTTTTCGTCACCAGACGATGACGGAAAGAGTCGAGACTGGTTGAATCCCCATCGGGAGCCCCTCCTCTCCCGCGACACCCCACCCCCCCAGGAGCGCCCGTGGTCGGCATGACGAACGTCCCACTCCCAAGGGTGGTGCTGGGATGAAACGTTGGGGGGATCTGACGCAGGACACCGCGGACCATCTGACCGCGGCCTCCGTCTTGGACCAGGCGGAGATGGCGGTGGTCGTCACCGACCGTTTCAGCAACGTCCTCTACTGGAATCCCTTCGCCGAGCAGTTGTTCGGCACCCCCGGCTCCACCTCCGGCCGGGAGTCCCTCCTGTCCCTCGGCATCATGAAGAAGGACCACCCGCTCGCCGTCGAGCTCGCCAAGCACGTGTTGCGGGGCGGTGTCTGGGAGGGGACCTTCGACGTCGTCCGCGGCGACGGCACCATGATCTACGTCCGCGCGCAGGCCGTGCCGCTGCGGCACCAGTCGGGGTCCGTCACCGGGATCGTGATCACCGCGCGCGAGGCGATGCGGAGCAACGAGCGGGAAAAGGATCGTTTCGGCCTGCTGGAGCGCATCGGCGAACGGCTCGCGGGCTCGCTCTACGTCGAGGAGACGCTGAACCGGGTCGCCGAGATGCTGGTTCCCCAGTTCGCCGATCACTGCTTCATCGAGCTGGTCGAGAACGACCGGCTCATCCGAAAGGTCTCCACCCACGTCAACGGGTGGACGCCGCCCGCCGGCACGTGGAAGCCGGTCGGCGAGGAGATCAAGTATCCGCCCGGCCACTACGCGGAGACCGCGCAGAGCCGCCAGGAGACCATCCTGGTCGAGGACTTCTCCCAGGTCAGCTACCCGTCTCCCAGCGAGGGTGCGGCCCGGATCTGCGGCGAGGTCGGGATGACCTCCGCCATCGTGGCGCCCCTGTGCGCACGCGGCGAGATGCTCGGCCTCATGTACCTCGGCCTGTCCAACCTGACCGACCGGCGCTCGCCTCACTACGACGCCTTCGACCGCGACTTCGTGGGCGCGATCGCGACCCGGGTCGCGGTGGCCGTCGACAACGCCCTGCTGTTCGAGGAGGAGCGGCACACGGCCGAGTCGTTCCAGAAGCATCTGCTGCCCCGCGAGCTCCCGCGGCTGGACGGGCTGGAGATCGCCGTCCGGTACTTCCCCGCGGCGCCGCTGGCCTCGCACGGCCAGGGCATCCAGACGCAGGTCGGCGGCGACTGGTACGACGTGATCCCGCTGTCGGCGGGCCGCGTCGGCATCGTGATAGGCGACGTCGAGGGCAGGGGAGCCAAGGCCGCGGCGGTCATGGGCCAGCTCAGGGCCGCGTTGCGCGCGTTCGCGCAGGATGACAAGCCGCCGGCGGACATCCTCGCCCGCCTCGACGAGTGGACCAGGGTCGTCGCCCATCCCGAGCGTGACGACTTCGGCGCCGACATCACCAACCCTCCGCTGGTCACCTGTCAGTACCTCGTGTACGACGCGTGGTCGCGTCAGCTGTCGTTCGCCAACGCCGGCCACGCGCCGCCACTGCTGATCGTCGACGGCAACGTCGCCGAGCTGGACATCACCGAGGTCGGCCAGCCGCTCGGCGTCCGCGCCAAGGGTGTGCACGCCGACCTGGTCTACAAGGAGGAGACGCGGACGCTCCCGCCGGGCGCGACCCTGTTGCTCTACACCGACGGACTTGTCGACCGGCGGCCGGCCCGCGGCTCCGAGGCCCCCTCGCTCAGCGACGACGAGGCGCTGCGGATCCTCTCAGAGAAGGTCGCCAAGCTCTCCGGGGAGCCCGTCGAGCGGATCGCCGACGCGGCGACCGTGGCCGTCCCGGGCGAGATCGACGACGACATGGCGATCCTGGTCGTCCGGTCGGTCGCGATGGAGCTCGAGGTCGAGGAGCGCACGTTCCCCGCGCAGCCGATCATGGTGAGCGAGGCGCGCCGGATGGCGTCCGAGGCATTCTCCGACTGGCAGGTGCCGGACGAGCGGGCCGACCTCGCCTGCCTGCTCGTGTCCGAGGTCGTCACCAACGTGGTGCTCCACGCCGCCAGCGCGAGCATTCCCCGCAGGGAACTCGTGCTCGACGGGCCGCCGCTGCCGTTCGACGAGTCCTGGGAGGTTCCGGGCTTCGAGGAGGAGATCGCCGGCGACAAGGAGTTCACTCTCCGCCTGCGCCGCGGCAAGGATTCGATCTGGGTCGAGGTCTTCGACCAGGATCTCCGCCTGCCCCGGATCCGCAGCGCGGGGGAGAACGACGAGGGCGGGCGCGGTCTCTACCTGGTCGACCAACTGGCCAAGCGTTGGGGCTCCCGTCCCACCCGTGAGGGCAAGGCCGTCTGGTTCGAGATCCCCATCGGGGGTCGCTGAACCGGTCCGCGTCGCCGGCCCGTTGCCGGGTCGGGGGACGGTCCGCGTCGCCGGTCCGTTGCCGGCTCAGGGACGGCCCGCGTCGCCCTTCGGGGTCGGCTCGCGGCGACGGTCCGCGGGTCCGTCAGTGCGGCCGGGCGGGTGCCGGACCACGGACGTATCCGTCGTCGCAGGTCATCGTGGCTGATCAGTGCGCCCTTCAATGTGCCCGCCTACTGGTTACGGGCGGCTTCGGGTGCTTGACTCGCAGGTATGGAGCTTGCCTACGACCGGCGCGGCAGCGGATCTCCGCTGGTGTTGTTGCACGGCATCGGGCATCACCGGCAGGGATGGTGGCCCGTTCTCGAGTTGCTGGCCGAGCGGCACGACGTCATCGCCGTCGACTTCCCCGGGTTCGGGGAGTCGCCGCCGCTGCCCGCCGGCCTGCCGTACACCACGGAGACGCTGGGCACGGCGGTCGAGGAGTTCTGGACGTGGCTCGGTGTGAAGGATCCGCATGTCGCCGGCAACTCGCTCGGCGGATACATCGCGTTGGACATGGCCTCGCGCGGAGTGGTCTGCACGGCCGCCGCACTCTCGCCCGCCGGGTTCTGGTCGCGGACGGAGCACCTGTACGCGCGGACGGTCCTGCGGTTGTTGCGAGCCACGGCGGAGGCCACCCGCGGAGAGGGCGCCGCCGCGCTCGCCTCCTCGAAAGCGGGCAAGGCGGTAGCGCTGGGGCTTCTGATGGCCAAACCGTCCCGGGTTCCCGCCGACGCGATGCTCGCGGCGGTCGAGGCCCTGCGCGGGTGCGTGGGTTTCGACGCCACCCTCGACGCGTGCGCCTGGATGGGGCCGCCTCCTCCGCCCAAGGTGCCGATCACCATCGCCTGGGGCGAGCACGACCGCCTGCTGCCGCGCCGCCAGGCGGTGCGGGCGGCGCGGTGGTCACAGGAACGCGTCATGTTGCTCTCGGGGTGCGGTCACCTGCCGATGAGCGACGATCCCGCCCTCGTCGCGCGGGTCATCCTCGATAGCAGTCGCGACTAGGGTCCGCGATCGAGCAGGAACCAACGCATACTGATCAGCATGGACTCCGGACTCATCCTTCTGATCTTCCTGGCGTTCCTGTTCGCGTGGTTACTGAACAAGGTCCGTAAGTTCTTCCGGCTGAGCCCGGTGGCCTACGCGGGCGTGATGATCGTCTTCGTGCTCGTCATGCTGGCCGTCTGGGGTCAGCAGTTCCGCTGAGCGGGAGCCGTACCGGCTGGTCTAGAAGCCGAACGACCTGCCGATGATCTCCTTCATGATCTCTGTGGTCCCTCCGTAGATCGTCTGGACGCGGCTGTCCAGCCATGCCTTGGCTACCGGGTACTCCAGCATGTAGCCGTAGCCGCCGTGCAGTTGGAGGCAGCGGTCGATCAGCTTCGTCTGCAGCTCGGTGGTCCACCACTTCGCCTTGGCGGCGTCGACGGCGGTGAGCTCTCCGGCGTTCAGCGCGACGATGCACTTGTCCACGTAGTGGCGGGCGATCTCCACCTCCGTGGCCAGTTCGGCCAGCAGGAACCTCGTGTTCTGGAACTGGCCGATGCTCTTGCCGAAGGCCATGCGGCTCTTGCAGTACTCGATGGTCGTCTCGAGCACGGACTCGGCGGCGGCCACCGCGCCGACCGCGATCGACAGGCGCTCCTGCGGGAGGTTGTGCATCAGCTGGACGAAGCCCTGGCCGTCCTCGTCGCCGAGCCGGTTGGCGACGGGCACGTGGACGTTCTCGAAGAACAACTCGGCGGTGTCCTGGGCGTGCATGCCGATCTTCTCGAGGTTCCTGCCTCGGCTGAAACCCGCCATCCCGCGCTCGACGACGAGCAGCGTCGTGCCCCGCGCGCCAGCCGACGGGTCGGTCTTGGCCACGACCACCACCAGGTCGGAGTTGATGCCGTTCGTGATGAACGTCTTCTGGCCGTTCACCACGTAGTGGTCGCCCTCGCGCAGGGCCGTGGTCCTGATGCCCTGCAGGTCGCTCCCGGCCCCCGGCTCGGTCATGGCGATGGCCGTGATCAGTTCTCCGGAGGCGAACCCGGGCAGCCAGCGCTGCTTCTGCTCCTCGTTCGTCAGATCCACGAAATAGGGGGCCATGACGTCGTTGTGCAGGGAGAAGCCCAGCCCGGTCGCGCCGATGCGAGTGATCTCCTCCAGGACGACCGCGTTGTAGCGGAAGTCGGTGATGCCGGCCCCGCCGAACTCCTCGGGCACGGAGAAGCCGAACATCCCCAGCTCGCCGGCCTTCTTCCAGACCTCACGGGGGACGATGCCGTCCTTCTCCCACTGGGCGTGGTGCGGGACCACTTCGCGCGTCAGGAACTCACGAACGGTCTCGCGGAAGAGCAGGTGCTCCTCGTCGAAGAGGTCTCGCCGCATCGGTCCGCCTTCCGGCTCGGGGTGTCATTCCGTCACCAGAATACGATTCTGTTACCGGCGGGTCGATTGCCCGTCGTCACTCCCTGCCGATGGTGATCACGTCCTCGGTGCGGCTCGGCGAGCCCGCTCCGTCCTGGTGGTCAGACATGCGAGCGCCGTCCGGGACGCCGTCGTCAGGGGCCGTGCCGTCCCCGGGGCCGGAGTCCGCTGTGTGGCCCGGCCGTACCCGTGCTCGGGCCAGGCGCTGGACGAGGAGCGTCGCGCCGATGGCCAGCACGGCTGTGAGGACCAGCAGGTACGGCGAGGACTCGCCGGCGGCGGCCTCCGCCTTGGGGGACGCGGGTGCCGCCGGAGCGGCTGCGGGCTGCGGGAGTTCGCCGGCCACTGGTGCGACGGTGGCGGGAGGAGCGGGCGGTCGGGACGAGGTGACCGTGCCGTCCCACGGGAAGCCCGGAGGCTTGATCGATCCCCAGTAGTCGACGACCTCGGTGCCGACGCCTATCACGAACTGCGGCGGGGCCAGGGCCAGCCCGCCTGGGATGTCCATGGTTCCGATGTCGTACGGCATGAAGATCCCCTGGATGCCCTGGAGCCGCCATTGGCCGTCCGGGATCGTGATGGTCACCACGTAGTGGGCCGGCTCGGGGAGGGGCGTGCCGGTGAAGTTCAGCGTGGTTCCGCCCGACGTGCTGATCAGGCGCAGACCGGTCGGGCCGAGCTCATTTCCGGCGACGTCGAACGGATGGGTCCCGTGCTGGAGGACCCAGTATCCGATCGTGTACGCCTTGCCGGCCACGAGCTTGTCGGGGAGTGGATCGAGTTCGGTCGTCGCCCAGCCGCCCGCACGGGTCTGCGCGTGGGCGGGAAGGGTCAAGGCGAAGATCATCGCCATCGTGCCGAGTGCCACCAGTAGTCGTCTCATCTGAGCACCTCCGGTCCTGATACACCGGGGCCGTCGCGAAGGTTCCCCGCGAACACAGGTGGACGGAGTTGACCGGATCGTGAGGAAATGAGAGCCGGATTTGCCGTGTGGGGCGGCGATCCGGGGTCGCAGTACATAGGATCTCTACCGGGTCATGACCGTACGGTGGAATCCCGGTGCGGCTGTCGATACGGGGCACTGGATGGGAGACGGGTCGGTGCGGAGATCGCAGGCACGACGTCGAACGGTCATCGGAGCGTCCGCGGCCGGAGTGGCCGGTGCGGTGGTCCTCATCGGAGGTCTGTCCGCGATCGGCGCCAGTGCCGACACCAGGACCGTGGCCTATGTCTGCCTTCCGTCGGCTCCGGCGACCGCGACGGCCTCGCCCGATCTCACCGCCGCGCTGAGCGGGCCGTCCGGCGTCACGCCCTCACAGGCGGTCACGCTGACCTGGACGAACCAGCAGCCGTCCGGCACCGCGGAGATCATCACGGCGCCCACGGAGATCGCCACCACGGACCGCATCGTCATCGTCGGCGACCTCGTGGTCTCCGGGCCGGGTTCGAGCGCGAAGAAGACGATCCAGGCGACCGCGACGGGAACTCCGGGCACGGCCGTCCCCAGTGGGTCCGCCGTCCCCTTGCCGACGCTGACGGCGGTGATCACGCCGACCGCGACCGGCACGGTCGGCGTCAAGGCCGACGCGTTCACGCTGAAGGTGGGGCCGGCCGACGGCACCCCGGCGACCTGGTACGACTGCTCGATATCGACGACGGCGGCAGCGAACACCAGCCCCGCGGCCCTGTCGATCAAGGTGACCCCGGTGGCGACGCGGACCGTCTATGAGACGGTGACCGCCCAGGTGAGCGAGACGCCGGAAGGCGGGGCCGCCACGGGCGGCGGCGCCGACGCGGGGCCTGACGGGCGTGTCCTCGTTCTATCTGGATCGGTGCTCGTCCTGGCCGCCGCGGGTGGCGGGCTCCTGCTCCGCACCCGCCGCCGTGCCGTACGGCACTAGCGGCAGACGGCGTCAGGGACGGAGCCGTGAGCGGGCGAAAAGGACGACGGGAGGGCCCGGCCGGGCAGGCGGGGCCGCCGGTCGATCCGCGGATGACGGCGGATCATCCACACCCTGTGTACGGCCCGCCGCCGCAGTTCTTCCAGCCCGTCATCCTGCCCCAGCAGGAGCCCTGGCCCGAGGCGGAAGGGCCGTCGGGCGGCGGTCCGGCGGTGCTGCGCGGGACGCTTCTCGTCGCCGCCGTGGCAGGTGTGGTGACCATCGTCTTCGGGCTCGTCCTCATCCTGAGGTCGCCTGAGGAGTACGAGTCCCCGGCGCGCTCCGCGCTGAAGGTGCAGGCGCTGGCTCCGACGGTCGGGCCCGGTGGCGCGGCGCCGCTGAGCCAGGCGGACCCCACTGCGCCGCCGCCACGCCCGGCCGATGCCGCGGCCGCGCCGATGCTGCCGTCGACGCCGAAGCGGCTGATCATTCCCCGATTGGGCGTCAACGCCCCGGTCGAATCGGTCGGCACGGACAAGAGTGGTGCCATCGAGACGCCGTCGATCAACGATTCCAATCTGGTCGGGTGGTACCGGGGCGGTCCCACCGCGGGAGAGGCCGGCCCCGCCGTGATGCTCGGGCACAAGGACACCGTCACGCGGTCGGCCGTGTTCACCCGTCTCCATGAGATCCGCAACGGCGACAAGATCGAGGTGGTCCGTCTCGACGGGACGACGGCGATCTTCACGGTGGGCGGCGTCGAGCAGGCGAACAAGCAGACCTTTCCCACCGACCGGGTGTACGGGCCCAGGGACGACGCGGAGCTGCGACTCATCACGTGCGGCGGCACATATAACCAGACGACTGGTCACTATGTGGATAACATCATCGTTTATGCGTTGATGACCGGCACGCGCCCTGCTGTGGGGAAGTCCTGAGCGCTGGCCGGTTCCGGTAAGGGCCCGTGGGACGTGATTCCCGGGGGCTATCGTCTCTTCGAATCTTCACGAGGAGGACCCTGTGGGCTGGTTGACGAATCTTCTGCTGCCGGGCCGGTTGCGTACGGGACCTACGGCGCTGCTGCCCGAAAAGCCGGATCCCAAGACCCTGCTGGCGATCGCCCAGCTGGCGGATCCGGACGCACGTCTCGACGGCGACGACATCCTGGCGGGCGGGTCGCGGATCCTTGCCGCGATCGAGCTGGACGGTGAGACCTCAAGCAAGCTCGGGGTGACGGGCGAGGAGCAGGTGTGGGCCTGCAGGCTGTCCGCCGAGACCCAGTTGCCGATGGACTACTTCGACAAGAGCCTGGCCGAGGGCATCGCCTATCGCCTCGGCGGATGGTCCATGTGCCGCGGGGAGCCGACCGACCTCGCCGACAGCGACCTGCGCACCGTGCGCGTCTACCTGCCTGCGGCGCCGTCTCCCGAAGAGGTCGTCTCGCTCCTTGGCGAGGTGCTTCGCCCGGTGGCGGACGCCGGCGGCCGGCCGGACGGTGAGCCCGCCGACGGCGTCGTCCACATCACGGTGGACGGCGGGGTGGTGACCGATGTCTACGCGGGCGCCGACATGATGATCACCCTCGAGGAGGGCAACAGGATCCCGCCGGCCGCCAAGGTGCACTGGCCGTACCTGACGGAGATCGTGATCATGCGGGTTTCCGCGATCGACGAGGCGGCTCTGGCCGCATTCGGCGGCCGCGCCGCGGCAGCCGAGGAGGCCGCCGCGGCTGGGACCGGAGCGGAGAACGCGGCCGAGCCCGAGGCGGAGACCTCGTCGGAGAACGCGACGACCACGGGCGGGCCCGAGGCCGACGCCGAGAGTGTGGACGTCGAGACGGGAGACGCCGCGACCGCGGCCGGTGACACGGCCGGTGACGACACGGACGGTGCCGGCGTGGTGGGCGCGCACGCTGATGACACAGCGGCTGATGACACGGTCGGCGAAGGCGCAGACGAAGGCGCGGACGAGGACGTCGATG
>Ga0310811_10003909_pt1 | contig 18750 bp, 14 predicted proteins | sample YCmetagenome_FD_207642 | JGI IMG/M metagenome (GOLD analysis project Ga0310811, IMG submission 207642) | Soil microbial communities from experimental microcosm in Duke University, North Carolina, United States - YC | ecosystem: Engineered > Artificial ecosystem > Soil microcosm > Unclassified ...
CCGGCCGATGCCGAGGCGCGCGGCATTGCCGATGGTGACATCATTCGCCTTTTCAATGCACGCGGCGCGTGTCTGGCGGGTGTGCGCGTGACCGACGACATCAGGCGCGGCGTCGTCCAGCTTTCAACCGGCGCCTGGTACGACCCCGCCGACCCAAAGGAGGAAGCCCCGCTCTGCGTGCACGGCAACCCGAACGTCCTGACGCGAGACGTCGGTACATCAGCGCTGGCGCAGGGCTGCACCGGGCAACTGACGACGGCCGAGGTCGAGCGCTTCAATGGCAATTTGCCGCCGATTCAGGCCTACGATCCGCCGGTCGCCTCGAAATCCGCGGACGCCGTGAAGCGCGGAAGCTGAGCCATGGACAAGACCGACCTTTGTTTCACGCCGGCAACCGAACTTGCGGGCGCGATCCGCGCCAAACGATTGTCTTCGGTCGAAATCACATCGACGGTGCTGGATCTCATCACTGCACTGGAGCCGAAGCTGAACGCGTTTGCGCATTTGGCCGCGGAGCAGGCGATGGATGCCGCGGCAAAAGCCGACAACGAGTTCGCCCGGGGAATAGCAATCGGACCGTTGCACGGCATTCCCGTCACCATCAAGGACCTCGAACCCGTGCGTGGCATGCCGTTCGAGGGCGGCACCTATCTGCGCCATGGTGACATTGCGCCGGCCGACAATGTCGTGGTCTCGCGCCTGCGCCATGCGGGCGCCACCATCCTCGGCAAGACCACGACCCCCGAGTTCGGCTGGAAGGGCGTCAGCCAGAGTCCGCTGACCGGCATTACGCACAATCCGTGGAAGCTTGGCTTGAACGCCGGCGCGTCCTCGTCCGGGGCCGGCGTCGGCGCGGCGGCGGGCTACGGTCCGCTGCATCAGGGCAGTGATGGTGCGGGCTCGATCCGCATGCCCGCGCATTTCTGCGGCGTCTATGGATTGAAGCCGACCTACGGGCGCGTGCCGCAATCGCCGATGGCGCCGAGCGATTACACCGTGCATCTCGGCCCGTTGACGCGCACGGTCGCGGACGCTGCCCTGATGCTCAAGGTGATGGCCGGGCCGCATCCCGACGATCAATCGAGCCTTGAAGCGCTGCCGGCCGACTATCCCGGACTGCTTGCGAGCCGGCCGCGCGCACCGCGTATCGCCTACAGCCCGGACCTCGGCCATGCTCGCGTCGATCCCGATGTGGCTGAACTGGTGCGCAAGGCGGTGGCGGCGTTCGAGACTGATCTTGGCTGGCGCGTCGAGCAGGTGGCGACGCCGTGGGGGCCGAAGGGCCCGGAACTGGCGCGCTTCTTCTGGCCGGCGCATTACACCCGCCACGCCGATCGCGTCGCCGAATTTCGCGACCGGATGGATCCGGGCTTTGTCGCCTGCATCGAGGCCGGGCTGAGCACCACGATGTCCGACTATCAAAAGATGCGGCTGGTGAAATACGCCTATTGCGCGGAGATCCACCATTTCTTCGAGGACTGGGATTTCCTGCTGACGCCGGCGGTGTCGGTCGCGGCGTTTCCGGCCGAGAAGCTGCAACCGGACCATTGGCCGCAGCATCCCTGGGATTGGCTGTCATGGGCGGAGTTTTCCTATCCGTTCAACCTGTCGCAGAATCCGGCAGCGTCCATTCCCTGCGGGTTCACCGCCGCCGGCCTGCCGGTGGGCTTGCAGATCGTCGGCCGCCGCTGCGACGATCTCGGGGTGCTGCAGATGTCGGCCGCGTTCGAGGCGGCGCGCCCCTGGGCGCCGGTGCGTCCGCCGATTGCTTGAGAAACATCACGGGTAGCGATGCAATGGCAAATGCCGGCGGCCGGCGCTGGAAGCGCGCGGCGCCGCCGCGTTCCAGTGATGGAGGTCGCAGAAGAAGGCATCATCCCCGCGCGATCGATTGTCGATACGACCGACCAATCCTCAATCGTGCGCGCTAAAGCGTCCGTGCGGTGCGTTGGCCATCAGGCGCGCAAACTGCGCGTGACCCATATGAAGAAGCGTCTCGTGATCGCCATGATATTTGAACTATCGGCGGTACGATTCGGTCTAAATTATCAGCAATTTCAATTATATAATAAACCTGCAGCTTTATCCTGAACAGGCGGCGACCACGAATGAAGCGGCAGACGCCTCTCATTTCCGCTATGATCAAATAATGACGATCGGGATTACCGGACCCGAACCGAAGGTGCCACGGCAAAGTGCCATGGTGAGGATCATCATTGCGGCCATCGTCGTCGGGATTTGCTTGCTCCTGCTCTCGCTTGCGACCGACCTTCTCGTTGACTGGCTGTGGTTTTCCTCGATCGGTTATTTGCAGGTTTTTTGGACAACGATCGGCGCCGAAACCGTCGTCTTTCTTGCAGTCTGGACCGGCACGGCCATCCCGCTTTGGCTGAACGGATGGTTGGCCGTGCGCGTTGTCCGACGGCGGTCGACGCAAGTTGCCGCCGCCTTCGGGTGGAAAGCCGCTGGCCCCGCACCGCCCGATCTGCTGGCGATCATGCGCGATCGGCTGCAATGGTCATGGATCGTCGCGGGCGGCGCAGGTTTGCTTGCTATGCTGGTTGCTGCGGCGGAAGTCGGCAATTGGGGCGTCATTCTGCAGTTCTTCTATCACGTCCCCTTTGGTGCGGACGACCCGCTGTTCAACAAGGACATCAGTTTCTATCTCTTCGTGCTGCCGACCTATATCCTCATCAAGAACTGGATGCTGCTCACGCTCGTCTTGAGCGCGCTTTTCGCCGCGGCGATCTACTGGGTGCATGGCGCGATCGAATACGACGTTCATCACCGGTCAATGTCGCCGACAGCGATCGCCCACGGCTCGGCATTGCTCGGTCTTCTGTTCGTGGTGAAGGCCTTTTCCTACGGTCTCGACCGCTACCTGCTGCTCTATGGCGACAACGGTGTCGTCGTTGGCGCAAGCTATACAGATGTACATGTGGGGATACCCGGTCTGTGGCTATTGATCGGATTTTCGATCATCGGAGCGTTCGCTGCGTGGGCAAACCTCCGGGAGCGCACCTACCGGCTTCCAGCCGCCGCATTTTTTCTCGTGGCCATCGGCTCTTTCGTGCTGTCCGGTGCAGTCCCCGTGCTGTTCCGGCAGTTTTTTGTCAAACCAAGCGAGTTGCAACTGGAGAAGCCCTATATCGAGCGCAACATCGCGCTCACCCGGCGGGCATACAATCTCGATCAGGTCGCAACCAAGCCGTTTACTGCCGAACAAACGCTTACCTTCAAGACGCTCGACGCCAACAAGGCCACAATCGAGAATATCAGGCTGTGGGACTGGCTGCCGCTGTCGGACACTTACGCGCAGCTGCAAGAGATCCGCACTTACTACAAATTCCACGATCTTGACGTTGATCGGTACTGGCTCGATGGCTCCTACCAGAGCGTAATGCTCTCGGCTCGCGAACTGCGGCCCTCCCTGCTGCCGCCCAATGCCCAGACCTGGGTCAACCGCCACGTATTGTTTACTCACGGCAATGGTGCGGTGATGAGCCCGGTTACCCGCAAAAGTACCGAAGGGCTGCCGTTCTTCTATTTGCGCGACATTCCTCCCGTGGCCGACGGAGGTCCCCGGATCCATGAACCGCGCATCTATTACGGCGAGGAGTCCGACAGCTACGTCATCGTCAAGGGGAGCACGCCTGAGTTCGACTATCCGAAGGGAAAAGACAACGTCTACGCGGCCTATGACGGCGCCGGCGGCATTCCGATCGGCGCGATGGTGTGGCAAGGCCTGTTTGCGTATTACTTCAACGATCCGAACCTGGTTCTCTCAAGCTACATCACCGCCGACAGCCGGATCATGATCCGGCGCAATATCAGGGAACGGGTACGAACCATCGCTCCGTTCCTCAGGCTCGATCGCGATCCCTATCTGGTCATCAGCAATGGGCGGATGTTCTGGATACAGGATGCCTATACGACGAGTTCGTATTTTCCCGCTTCGCAACCGGCGCAGGGCCTCGAACTCAACTACATTCGCAATGCAGTAAAGATCGTCGTCGATGCTTACAACGGGACCGTTGATTTTTATGTGATAGACGCCGGCGATCCGATCGCTGCGACCTACCGGCGCATCTTTCCGAGCTTGTTCAAGCCGTTCGCCGCAATGCCCGCGGATTTGCAGAAACACATTCGCTATCCGGAGGACCTGTTCCTGATTCAGGCGCGGCTCTACCAGACCTACCACATGGAGGCTGCCGAGGTTTTTTATAACCGCGAGGACCTTTGGCAGTTTCCGCGCCAGCCGGGCGGCGACGGCATCGCAACGATGGCGCCGTATTACATCATCATGCGGCTGCCCGGTGAGCCGCAGGCCGAGTTCTTCCTCATGGTCCCGATGGCGCCAAGTCGCCGCGACAACATGATTGCCTGGCTCGCGGCGCGTTGCGACGCCCCCGACTACGGCAAACTGATCGTCTACGAGTTCCCGAAGGAGAAACTCGTCTACGGGCCATTCCAGATCGAAGCGCGGATCAATCAGAGTACCGAGATCTCGCAACAAATCACGCTGTGGAACCAGATGGGCTCGCGGGTGATCCGCGGCGCGAACTTGCTCGTGATCCCGATCGAGAACTCGATCCTTTACGTATCGCCGCTCTATTTGCGGGCGGAGCATGGACACCTGCCGGAGCTGAAACGGGTGATCGCAGCCTACGGTGAGCATGTGGTGATGAAGGAGACGCTCGCCGAAGCCTTGTCGGCGCTGTTCATAGAACCCGGCGCAGCACGGGCAACCTCAAAAACGCCAGAAGAGATGCCGCTCGCGGATCCTGCGGCAAGTCAGGCACGGGAGGCGCTCGATCGGTACAATCAAGCGGTAGAGCGACTAAAGTCCGGAGATTGGAAAGGTTTCGGCACGCAGTTCGATGCAATGCGCGAACTCCTGGAGAAGATGAACCGACAATCAACCGGGCACTAACGGCCCGAAACCGCAGTCGGGCGCCGCCATCCGATCTGGAAAATTGCGACCGAAGACGTGGTGCGGCTCTTGCATGATGGGACAGTTTGATGACACCTTGCGGCCATTTCCGGGGTATGGCCGCCGACATGAAGCCCCCTGCTATGCTTCGCTATTGGACGCTTGAATGCTGAATCTGATTGCCCGGCGTCTCGCTCTCGGCGTTTTGGTCGCGTTCACCGTGATGACGCTTGCGTTCATGCTGACGCGGCTGTCGGGCGACCTTGCGATCTCGATCGCCGGTCCGCAGGCGAGCCAGGCCGACGTCGAAATCATCCGCAAGGCCTACGGCCTCGACCGTCCGCTCTACGTCCAGTTCTTCAGCTGGGTCGGCCGCGCCATGATCGGCGACTTCGGCCAGAGCTACTTCTTCAAGGACAGCGTCGCCAATTTGATCGGGCGGCGGCTGCCGATCACGCTCACGCTTGGCCTGGTGGGTCTGAGCCTCGCGCTGGTCATCTCTATTCCGCTCGGCATCCTGGCCGCACTGCGCGAGAACAGCTGGATCGACCGTGGTGTGACCATGTTCACCATGGTGGGGCAGGCGATCCCGAGCTTCTGGCTCGCCTTGATACTGATGATCGTGCTCGGCCTCAATCTCGGAATCCTGCCGATCTCGGGGACCGGCACCTGGCAGCATTTCGTGATGCCCGGCATCGTGCTCGCCTTTACCGCGATTCCGGCGCTGACGCGGCTGACCCGCTCCGGCATGATCGATGCGATGGCGTCCGACTATATCCGCACCGCGCGCGCCAAGGGCCTGTCGCGCGCCCGCATCGTCCTGAAGCATGCGCTGCGCAACGCCGCGATCCCGGTGGTCTCGATCGCCGCGGTCCAGCTCGGCTTCATGCTCGGCGGCTCCATCGTCATCGAAACGGTGTTCGCGCTGCATGGCGTCGGCTATCTCGGCTGGGAGAGCATCGCCAAGAATGATTTCCCGGTGGTGCAGGCCGTGGTGCTGGTGCTGGCTGCGATCTATATCGGCCTCACACTGCTGTCCGATATCCTCAACGCGTTGCTCGATCCGAGGCTTCGGACCGGATGAGCGAGCCGATTGCCATTCATGCGCCCCTGACGCCGCGCGTCGGCATGGCGGGCTTCGCGGTCGGCATCGCGATCGTCGCATTCATCGTCGTGGTCGCGCTGGTCGGCAACACTTTCGTGCCGCACGACCCATTTACCCAGGATCTCGGCAACCGCCTCAAGCCGCCCTTCTGGATGGAGGGCACCCAGGGCGAACATTTGCTGGGCACCGATCAGCTCGGCCGCGATTATCTGGCGCGGCTCGCCTACGGCGCGCGGATTTCGCTGCTGATCGGCATCATGACGGTGATCACGTCAGGCCTGATCGGCATCACGCTCGGCGTACTCGGCGGCTTCTTCGGCGGCCGCGTCGACGACGCCGTGTTGTTCGCCATCACGACGCGGCTGTCGATCCCGGTGGTGCTGGTCGCGCTCGCGGTGGTCGGCCTGATGGGGTCGGGACTTGGGCTTGTCGTGGCCACCCTCGGGCTCCTGCTGTGGGACCGTTTTGCCGTGGTGGCGCGGGCAACCACCATGCAGATTCGAAACCTCGACTACGTCAACGCCGCCCGCTGCGCCGGTGCCTCGACGGCGCATCTTTTGATCAAGGAGATACTGCCGAACATCGCGAGCCACCTTGCCGTGGTGGCGACGCTGGAGATGGCGCTCGCGATCCTGCTCGAGGCCGCATTGTCATTCCTCGGCCTCGGCGTACCGCCGCCGCTGCCGTCATGGGGCCTGATGATCGCCGAGGGCAAGGACTACATGTTCTTCTCGCCGTGGGTGATCATGGTGCCCGGCGTCGCGCTGTTCGTTCTGGTGCTCGGCATCAATCTGGTCGGCGACGGACTGCGCAATCTGCTCGGTGCGGAGCGGCTGCGATGAGCGCGCTCTTGGAGATCGAGGATCTGGCGGTGACCTTCGGCAGCCGGTCGGCGGCGGTGCGTGGCGCCTCGTTGCGGGTCGAGAAGGGCGAGACCCATTGTCTGGTCGGCGAATCCGGCTGCGGCAAATCAGTCACCGCGCTCGCGATCATGAACCTGCTCGCCCGCGGCGGCCAACGCTCCGCGACACAAATGAGCTTTGCCGGCACGGACTTGCTGTCGCTGTCGGACCGCGAGATGGCGCGCCTTCGCGGCAACCGCATCTCGATGATCTTCCAGGAGCCGATGACGAGCCTCAACCCGGCCTTCACGGTCGGCTCGCAGATGGCCGAGGTGCTGACGCGTCACAGGGGAGGCTCGCGGACGGCGGCGCTGGAGCGGTCGGTCGAACTGATGGGCCGCGTCGGCATCACCGCGCCGGAGATGCGGCTCGGCCAGTTCCCGCACCAGCTCTCGGGCGGATTGCGCCAGCGCGTCATGATCGCGATGGCGCTGATGTGCGATCCCGAACTATTGGTCGCCGACGAGCCGACCACCGCGCTTGACGTCACCGTGCAGGCGCAGATCCTGCGGCTGCTGGCGACGCTGAAGCGCGAACTCGGCCTCGCCATCTTGCTGATCACCCACGACCTCGGCATCGTCGCCCGCGTCGCCGACCGCGTCTCGGTGATGTATGCCGGCGAGGTGGTCGAGCGGGCGCCGACCGCTGAATTGTTCCGTAGCCCCCAACATCCCTACACGCGGGGCCTATTGTCCTGCGTGCCGGTGCCGGGCCGGGTGCGGCGCGACCGGCCGCTCGGCTCGATCCCGGGCGTGGTGCCGGCGATTTCACCCGGCTTTGCCGGCTGCGCGTTTCGCTCGCGCTGTTCTTACGCGGACGCGACCTGTGCCCACGAAATCCCGCGGCGGTCAGCCGGCGCCGCGCGCGACTATCTGTGCCGGCTTGCGCCAGGGATTACGGAGCCGCAACCCGCATGAACGCCGCGATCGAAGTCAAGAATCTGCGGTGCGAGTTCCGTGTGCACGACGGGATATTGAAGGCGGAAAAGCGCGTGATCGCGGTCGACGATGTCACGTTCAGCGTCCCGGCGGGCAGCGTGCTCGGCATTGTCGGCGAGTCCGGATGCGGAAAATCCACGCTGGCGCGCCTGGTCCTCGGGTTGCTGACGCCGACGGCGGGGACCGTGCTGGTCGACGGCAAGCGGCTGTTCGATCTTGACCGCAAGGCGCGGGCCCGGCTGATCCAGCCGGTGTTCCAGGATCCGTTCGCCTCGCTCAACCCGCGCCACCGCGTCAAGGACATCGTGGCGCTTCCATTGACGGCCCAGGGCACATTCTCGCGCGCCGAAATCGAGCGCCGGGTCGGGAGCATTCTCGAACGCGTCGGCCTGTCGGCCGCGATGGGCGAGCGCATGCCGTCGCAGCTCTCCGGCGGGCAACGCCAGCGCGCGGCGATCGCACGCGCACTGGTGCTGGAACCGCGGATCGTCATCTGCGACGAGCCGACCAGCGCGCTCGATGTGTCGGTGCAGGCGCAGATCCTCAATCTGCTGGCCGATCTGCGCCGCGATCTCGGGCTGACCTACCTCTTCATCAGCCACAATCTCGCCGTCGTCGAGCATGTGGCAAGCGAAGTCGCGGTGATGTATCTCGGCCGCTTCGTCGAGCGCAACGAAACCGACGCGCTGTTTCGCGGATCTCGCCATCCCTATACCCAGGCGCTGCTGCAAAGCGTGCTGACGCCGGAACCGGGGCAGGGTGTGCCGGATATCGGCCTCGGCGACGCCATGCCGGATCCGGCCAACATTCCCGCAGGTTGCCGGTTCAACCCGCGCTGCGGCATCGCGGTCGACCGCTGCCGAAGTGTGGCGCCAACGCCTATGGTTTGCGGTCCCCACGGAATGGTGGAGTGCCATCTGGCATGAGGTATGCTTCACTGCGGGCTTGAGATCGGTCGGAACCAGGGAGGACGGTATGGGCGTGCAATTGAGGTTTGGGGCGGCGTTTCTCGCAGTCGCTTTGCTCGGCGCAGGCGCTTCACCCGCGGCGGCGCAGAAATCCGCCGACACGTTGCGGATGTCGTTCCGCGACGGGCTGTCGAACATCGATCCCTACTACAACAACCAGCGCACCGGCGTGGTGTTGCAACACCAGGCGTGGGACGCGCTGGTTTATCGCAATCCGGACTCGTTCAAGATCGAGCCGTTGCTCGCCACCGAGTGGAAAATGCCGGACACCACCACGATCGATTTCACGCTGCGGCCCGGCGTCAAATTCCACGACGGCAGCCCGTTCACCGCCGATGACGTCGTCTACACGCTCAATCTCGTCTCCGATCCCGCCAGCAAGGTATCGACGCCGGCCAACTACAACTGGATCGAAAAGGCTGAGAAAACCGGAGAATTGTCGGTGCGCGTCAAGCTGAAGCGCCCGACGCCGGCGGCGCTGGACTATTTCGCGCTGGTCACCCCGATCTATCCCAAAGCCTATCGCGAGAAGGTCGGTCCGGATGCCTATTCCAAGGCGCCGATCGGCGCCGGCCCCTATAAGATCACCAAGGTCGAACCGGGCGTCTCCGCCGAATTCGAGCGGTTCGAGGATTACTGGGCCGGCAGTCCGAAGGGCAAGGCCTTCATCAAGAAGATGAGCGTACGCTATGTGCCGGACGCGACGACCGAAATGACCGAGTTGCTCTCCGGTCGTGCGGACTGGATCTGGAACCTGAACCCGGACCAGTTCGATAGCGTGGGCAAGCTCCCGCATCTCACTGCGGTCCGCAAAGAATCGATGCGGATCGGCTATCTCTACCTCGATGCCGCTGGCCGCACCGGCGCTGACAATCCGATGACCAAGGTCAAGGTGCGCCAGGCGATCTGGTATGCGATCGACCGCCAGGCGATTGCCGACAAGCTCGTCACCGGCGGCAGCCGCGTCCCGGGCGCGCCATGCTTCCCTTCCCAGTTCGGCTGCAACGGCGAGGCTGCGACGCTGTACGACTACAATCCCGCCAAGGCGAAGCAACTGCTGGTGGAAGCCGGCTATCCCGACGGCTTCGATGTCGAACTGGCGAGCTACGTGCTGCCGCAATGGGGCGCGGCGGTTCAGAACTATCTTCTTGCGGTCGGCATCCGCGCCAAGCTCAACCAGCTTCAGGTCGCGGCCTTGATCCAGCGTGCGAAAGCCGGCGAGTTGCGGGCGTATCTCGGCACCTGGGGCAGCTATTCCATCAACGACGTGTCGGCCATCATGCCGAACTTCCTTGACGGCGGCGCCGACGACTACGCGCGCGATCCGGACGTGCAGAAATGGCTGATTGAGGGCGGTTCGTCAAACGATCCTGAGGTGCGGACCAAGGCCTATTCGGCTGCGATCAAGCGCATCACCGAGCAGGCCTATTTCCTGCCGCTGCACACCTATGTGACGACCTACGGCTATTCCAAGCAGCTCGACTTCACCCCGTATGCGGATGAGTTGCCGCGGTTCTATCTGGCGAAGTGGAAATAGGGAGGGGGCAGGCAAAATTGCTCACCCGGCGTGATGCACTGTGGCGGACGGCAGGGCTTGCGGCTGCGAGCCTGCTCCCGGGTGCGGCCTTGCCCGCCGCCGCGGCCGTCCCCACGCCGGTCCAGGGCGAGGAGATTGACGCGGCCTTGCAGACGAAAGTCGGCGCCCGGGAAATACCGGGCGTGGTCGCGATGGCCGCGAACGAGGCGTCGATCGTCTATCAGGGCGCGTTCGGCCTGCGCAACTTGGCGGCGGCTGTGCCGATGTCATCAGATACGGTCTTCCGCATCGCCTCGATGGTAAAACTGCTGACGTCGGTCGCGGCCCTGCAACTGGTGGAGCAGGGCAGGCTGAAGCTGGACGAGCCGGCCGCCAACATCGACCCGACGCTTGCCGCGCCGCAGCTGCTTGCCGGCTTCGATGCCAAAGGTGTTCCGCAGCTGCGGCCGGCGCATAATCCGCTGACACTGCGTAACCTGCTGACGCATACTTCCGGATTCAGCTATCCACTCTGGGATCCGAACGCCGTGCGCTATCTGAAAGCCGCGCGCGGAAAACCGCACTTGCCGCGGCGGCCGCTGATGTTCGAGCCGGGCAGCCGATGGGCCTATGGCGGCAGCCTCGACAATGTCGGCCGGCTGGTCGAAATCGCCAGCGGGCAAAGCCTCGATCGCTATTTTGGCGATCACATCACCGGCCCGCTTGGCATGAACGACACCGGATTTACGATCACTGAAAAGCAGCGGGCGCGTCAGGCCAGCCTGCATGTGCGCGAGGCGAGCGGCAAACTTCTGCCGCAGCCCTTCGAAAAACTGGTTGCGCCGACCGCCTTTTCAGGCGGAGGCGGCATCTATTCCACTGCGCCGGATTATCTGACCCTGCTGCAGGCACTGCTCAATGGCGGAAGCTTTCGCGGCACCAGCATCCTGCGGCCGGAGAGTGTGGCCCTGATGTCCGCCAACCAGACCGGCAACCTCGAAATCGGCGTTATGCGGACGACCAATCCGGCGCTTTCGAACGACGTGGATCTGTTTCCGGGTGTCCGGCTGCACTGGGGCATGGGTCACATGATCAATGCCGCTCCGGTGGTGGACGGCCGCAGGGCCGGTAGCCTGACCTGGGCCGGCCTGTTCAACACCTATTACTGGATCGACCCGACGGCGCGGATCGCAGGCGTGATCATGATGCAGATCCTGCCGTTCGTCGACAAACAGGCGCTCGTCGCCTATCGGCAATTCGAGCGCGGGATTTATCACGCGCTCGGAAAGGTCTAGACTGTCAACCGCATTGCCATCCCAATTCAGGCACCAACGCATGATGAACCCAGACATGACCCGACGCACGCTGCTGCACCTAGCCGGCGCCTCCTCACTCGCAGCGGCGGCCGCCACCGCGGCGCGTGCCGAGGGCGGCGGTGGTGGCGGGCCAACCTTCGCCAACCGCACGCCGATGCGGATCGGCATGGTCACGATCCGGGTTCGCAAGCTCGATTCGGTGGCGGATTTCTATCGCGACGTGCTCGGCCTTTCGGTGATGGAGCGTTCGGCCACCGGCGCGACCCTCGGCGCCGGCGGGGTCAAGCTCGTGGCGCTGGAGGCGCATCCGGACGCCGCGACCGAAGCCCGCAATGCGGCCGGCCTCTATCACACCGCGTTCCTGATGCCGACGCGCAAGGATCTGGCGCGCTGGCTGGTCAATGCGGCGATCCATCGCGTGCCGCTGACGGGCTTTGCCGATCACCACGTCAGCGAATCGGTCTATCTCGACGATCCCGAAGGCAACGGCATCGAGGTCTATGCCGATCGCGATCCCTCGCTCTGGCAATGGAACGGCGGCACGGTGACGATGGCGACCGACCAGCTCGATATCGACGATCTGGTCGCGTTGACCGACACGCGTGTCAGCGACTACGCGCATGCGCCCGACGGCTTGCGCATCGGGCATATGCACCTGCGCGTCGGCGATCTCGCGCGCGCCGACGGCTTCTACCGCGGCACCCTCGGCTTCGATCCGACGCGCCAGCGCAACGGCGCCGCGTTCCTGTCCTCCGGCCGCTATCATCACCATCTCGGTCTCAACGTCTGGCAAAGCGCCGGCGCCGGCCGCCGCGATGGTACCGCCACCGGCCTTGCCTGGTTTTCGCTGGAGATCGCGCAGGCGGATCTGTTCGCGGCGAGGCAAGAGCGGCTGCGCCAGGCCGGTGTCGAGGTTGCAACTGTGGCGAACGGGATTGAGGCCGCCGACCCTTGGGGCACGCGGGTGCGCCTCGTCAGTGTCTGAGCCGGTTCGGAGCGGCCGTAAGCCCCGGCAGGCCCGATTGCCGCCCGGTTTCGTTCTTTGTAGTTGATATGTTGCGCATCTAAATTGATGCTTGAAGCCATAAATCGTGTGATATAAACATATCTGATGCAAATCTCACCGGAGGCCGCCAATTCATGATTACGGCCAACCAGCTCAGGGCGGCCCGCGCGCTCCTGAACATCGATCAACGGCAAACCGCCGACCTTGCCGATCTCTCGGTCCCGACCATCCAGCGCATGGAGGCGAGCGACGGCGTCGTCCGTGGCAATGTCGATTCGCTGATGAAGCTGGTTTCCGCGCTGGAAAATGCAGGCATCGAGTTGATCAATCCGGGGGTGACGAGTTCAGCCGGCGGTCGCGGCGTTCGTCTCAGGGAGCACGTTGCGAAGCCGAAAGTAAAGCCGTTGTCGAAATCTTCGTCGCCGCGGACTTTGGAACGGACGCGATAATCATTGCGGTTCTCCGACGACGGAATTCCTGACCGAAGCGGTCGCGTGCGTCCGCGTCTCAAGTCGAAACGGCGGTTTTGGCCGTTCGATCGAGCAGGGCGAGAAGTCCCTGCAAAATCGTAATAGGCGGCGGCGGGCAGCCGGGAATATGAAGGTCGACGGGAACAACCTGCGAAACCCCTCCGGCCACCGCGTAACTGCCGGCGAAGCATCCACCATCCCGTGCGCAATCTCCCAGGGCAATGACCCATTTCGGGTCGGGGGTCGCATGATAGGTTCGCTCCAATGCATCGCGCATGTTTTTGGTCACGGGTCCGGTGACCATGAGAACGTCGGCGTGGCGTGGCGAGGCGACGAAACGAATGCCGAAGCGCTCGACGTCGTAATAGGGATTGCTCAGCGCATGAATCTCCAGCTCGCAACCGTTGCATGATCCGGCGTCGATTTCGCGGATCGAGAGGCTTCGGCCGAGGCGTCGCCGTGCGGCGAGCTGAAGCGCGGTTGCGAGTTCTTCGACGGCAGCCTGGTCCAGGGCGGGAGCCTTCTCCGTGAGCGGTCCCTGGAAAAAGCTTTGAAAGAGAAGTTTGCGCATCGTCTTCTCCTACAGGTCCTGCCCGGAATAGGAACAGTTGAACGACTTATTGCAGAGCGGAAAGTCAGCGACGATGTTGTCCTCGACCGCAGCCTCGAGCAGCGGCCATTGAAACCAGGATGGATCGCGAAGATGGCAACGCTCGATCTGGCCGCCATCGAGCCGGAGCCAGACCATGATGTCGCCCCTGAAGCCCTCGACCAGCGCCATGCCTTCGCGGGGTCCTGTTTCGATACCGGGCGGAACCCGCAGCGACCCGCCAGGGAGCCGGTCCAGAATCTGATTGACCAGGGAGAGACTCTGTTCGACCTCCCGAATCCGAATCCAGATGCGGGCGTTCACGTCGCCCTCGTCGAGCACCGGTACCTCGAAGCGTAACGCGTCATAGGGGGGATAACCCGGAGTCCGGCGGGCATCGAACGCGCGTCCTGATGCGCGGCCGACATATCCTCCCGCACTGTATTGTCTTGCCAGGGCCGCCGTAACTACGCCGGTGCCGACGGTGCGATCCTGAAGCGAAGCGGTGTTGTCGTAAAGCTCGACCAGCGCGGGAAAGCGGACGTGGATATTGTCAAGCGCGGCGCGGATGCCCGCTTGGCCTGCCGCGTCGAGATCGCGCGCCAACCCGCCGGGAACGATGACGTCTCGCATCAGGCGGTGACCGAAGGCGATTCCTGCTGCGCGGAGGACGTCCTCGCGAAGCACGTTGCAGTGGGCCTGCATCAGACCGAACGATGCGTCGTTGCAGATGGCGCCGATGTCGCCGAGATGATTGGCAAGCCGCTCGAGTTCGGCCAGCAGCGCCCGCAGCCAGAGCGCGCGGTCCGGCACGGCAAGCTGCAGCGCCGCCTCGGCTGCGCGCGAGAACGCGTAGGCATAGGCCACCGTGCTGTCGCCCGCTACGCGTCCGGCCAGTTGCGAGGCGCGCTCAATACTGGTGCCGCGCATCAGCCCCTCGATCCCCTTGTGGGTATATCCCAGCCGCTGTTCCATCCGGACCACGGTCTCCCCGCTGGCGGTAAAGCGGAAATGTCCGGGCTCGATGATGCCCGCATGTACCGGACCGACCGCAATCTGGTGCATGCCATCGCCGTCTACCGGCAGGAACGGGTAGGGTGCCGTCGTCGGCAACGCATCGACGCGATTTCCCAGCGGGGAGCGCACACCCCAGCTGTTGTGATCGAGCCAGCGGCGGGTGTCGGGCAGGTCGGTCGCCGACAATCCGAACAGGTCGTTGACGGTGCGCTCCAATCGAAGCGCCGGCGGATGGTGCTTGCCGACCGAAGGATAAACGCGATCGGGGCAATCGATGCTGACGACCACGATTTCCGCGGTATCTCGGTCGATGATTGCCATGTGTACCGCCGAAGGTTCACCCCAGATGCCGAGCAGGCTCCAGCGTCCCCGTGTCAGTTCGTTGGCCGCGAACGACCACACGGACGCATCGACCACGGCCCGCGGCCACGGATGGTGCCGCGGGATGCTGCGGCCCTCCAGCATCAGATCGATCAGCGACGGCATATCCTCGATCCTTTTCAACTATCCAAGAAGACGCGCTACGTGCTGGAACCAGACGACGAGCGGCGCGGGAAGGTAAATTCCCGCACCCAGAACCAGGGCGAGATGGGCGAACATCGGCACGTAGGACGCTTCCGCCGATGCAGTGCTGCCACGGGGTTCGCCGAAGGCGACGCTGGTCAGGCGCAACGTCAACGCGCCGAAGGCGAGCAGCAACCCGAACACCAGGGCGATCGCCAGCAGCGGCTGACGCGCGAACGTCGAACTCACGACCAGAAATTCGCTCATGAAGATACCGAGCGGCGGCAATCCGGCGATCGCGACGACGCCTACCACGAAACCCCAGCCAAGCGCCGGATGTGTCACCGTCAGGCCACGGATCCGGTTGATCCGCTGCGTGCCCTTGATCTGCGAGATGTGACCGACGGCATAGAAGATCGCAGACTTCGTCAGGCTGTGCATCACCATGTGCAGGAGACCTGCGAAATTGGCGAGCGGGCCGCCCATGCCGAACGCAAAGACGATGATGCCCATGTGCTCGATCGAGGAGTAGGCGAACAACCGTTTGATGTCGCGCCGGCGATAGAGCATGAACGCGGCGAAGACCACCGAGATCAGGCCGATCGTTACCATCAGCGGGCCTGGAGCGATCGCGTGAGGATTGGCAGCGAGCAGGATCTTGAAGCGAAGCAGGGCATAAAGCGCGACGTTCAGGAGCAGGCCCGACAGCACGGCCGATATCGGTGTCGGGCCTTCGGCGTGGGCGTCGGGCAGCCAGGCGTGCAGCGGCGCGAGGCCGACCTTGGTGCCGTAACCGAGAAACAGGAAGATGAAGGCGACATTGAGCAGCGCGGGATCGAAGGCGGCGGCATGCCGGATCAGCAGCGTCCAGACCATGCCGTCCTGGCCTTCACCGACGACCGGCCGCGCCGCCATGTAAACCAGAATGGTGCCGAACAGAGCGAACGCGATTCCAACGCTGCCCAGGATGAAGTATTTCCAGGCCGCTTCCAGTGCCGCGTGCGTGCGATAGATGCCGACCATCAGCACCGTGGTCAGCGTCGCGATTTCAACGGCGACCCACATCAGGCCGATATTGTTCGAAACGAAGGCCAGATTCATGCCGAACATCATGGTCTGGTACATGGCGTGATAGAAACGCAAATAGACCGGTGTCAGCCGGCCGGTCTCGAGTTCGTGGCCGATATAGCTCGCGCTGAAGATGCTGGTCGTGAAGCCGACGAACGTGTTGAGCACGATGAAGACGATATTGAGATCGTCGACCAGAACGTACGGCCCGGGCTGCGGACGCTCGATGACGAACAGCGACAGCGCCGAAACGAAGGTCAGCAAGCTCGCGACCACGTTCAGCCGAGCCGTCAGCCGGTAGCCGGGCAGAACGGCGAGCAGTGCCGCCGAGCCGATCGGAATCAGCAGCACCGCCGTCACGGGATCGAAGGACGCCATGCTCATCGGTGCTCGCCCCGGTAATCGTCGAGGGCGGATACGTCGACGGAATCGAAGCGTTCGCGGATCCGGAACAGGAAGATGCCGATGACGATGAAGGCGATCAGGATCGAGAAGGCGACGCTGATCTCGACGACCAGCGGCATGCCCTTGGCGCCGGTCGCCGCCAGCACCAGTCCGTTCTCGAGCGACATGAATCCGACCACCTGGCTGACCGCATTGCGCCGCGTCACCATGACCAGAAGTCCGAGCAGCACGACCGACAGGGCGAAGGCGAGATCTTCGCGCGCGAGCGGATCGGCGTCGGCGGTGACCCGCAGCATCAGCACCATCGAGAGCGCGACCAGCGCCATGCCCGCCAGCATGGTCGGGCCGATGCCCACGGCCGATTCGATGTCGCGATGAATGCCGAGTTGCTTGACGATGCGGTGCAGCGCCACCGGAATGACGATCGCCTTGAAGACGAGGGCGATGACCGCCGTGATATAGAGATGCGGCGCATCCTGGACGTAGGCCTGCCAGGCGACCGAAAGCGCAAGCACGACGGCATGGAGCGCAAAGACGTTGAGCAGCGAATAGAGCCGGTCCTGGTACAGCATCATGAAGCTGATCAGGACCAGGCCGCCGGCCAGGGTATGCGAGATGTCGAAGGCAAGGCTGTGCATCTGCATCAGAAACTCCTCGACACGAACAGCAGCAGCGTACCGAGCAAGCCCAGCATGAGCGCGGCTCCAAGAAATTGCGGAATGCGGAAAACCCTCATCTTCGCCGTAGCGGTTTCGAACACCGCGAGGAGGAAGCCGGCGAGCGCCAGTTTGACGACATAGGCGGCGGCGCCGACGGCGTAGGCCAACGGGCCGGTGCCGAACAGGGCAATTTTCCAGGGCAGGAATACGCAGGCGATCAGCGAGATGTAGAGCAGAAGTTTGAGAAACGCGCCGAACTCGATCATCGCGAGATGGCGGCCGGAATATTCGAGAACCATCGCCTCGTGCACCATGGTGAGTTCGAGGTGCGTCGAAGGATTGTCGACCGGGATGCGCGCGTTCTCGGCAAGCGCCACCATGACGAGGGCGATGACCGCCATTCCCAGCGACACCCGCAGCCCGACATAGGACGAACCCATGAAATTGGCGACCGTCGAAAGCTGGGTCGACCCGGCGACCAGCGCCATGCAAAAGAAAATCAGCAGCATCGCCGGTTCGGCAAGCGCGGCGATCATCACTTCCCGACTGGAGCCGATGCCGCCGAAACTGGTGCCGACGTCCATTCCGGCAAGTGCCAGGAAGAAGCGCGCGCTTCCGAGCAGCGCAACAATGGCAATCAGGTCGGCACTCCAGTTGAACAGGAGGCCGGTGGCAAAGGTCGGCACCAAAGCCGCGGCAACCCAGATCGCTGCAAAGGTCACATAGGGTGTCACGCGGAAAAGCCACGAGGCGTTGTCGGCCAGCACCACCTCCTTGCGAAGCAGCCGCAGCAGGTCGCGGTAGGGCTGGAAGATCGACGCGCCCTGGCGGCGCACCAGCCGCGCCTTGAGCTTGCGCACGAAGCCGGTCAATAGCGGTGCGAGCAGCAGCACCAGCAGCATCTGCACACCCTGGACAATGATGTCTGAGATCACGACCATATCGCGAGCACCAGGAGCAGCGTGACGAGGGTGGCGAATACGAGGCTAAGATAGCGCCGGATGGTCAGGAACTGCAGGCGGTTGAGCCGGTCGGCGGAAAAGCCGACCGCGCCGACGATTGGCAGATACATCCCCTCCCACACCAGGTCGTGCAATTCGATTCTGAGCCGCGCCGGCCTGGTATCGCCGGGGGCGGGCATATCGACATGGTCGCGGGCGTGGAACACCAGCGTGCCGAAAACACGGCGAATCGGTTGGGCGAAGCTTGCCGCCGAATACTGCGCCGCAGGCGTGGCGTCGGAAAAGCCGCAACCCCAGGCGGGCCCCCGGCGCAGGGCATGCGAGGCGAAGCGATGGATGATGAAGACGGCCAGCGAAGCGGATATCGTGATGAACACCATCACCAATAGTCC
>Ga0310811_10003910_pt1 | contig 18749 bp, 19 predicted proteins | sample YCmetagenome_FD_207642 | JGI IMG/M metagenome (GOLD analysis project Ga0310811, IMG submission 207642) | Soil microbial communities from experimental microcosm in Duke University, North Carolina, United States - YC | ecosystem: Engineered > Artificial ecosystem > Soil microcosm > Unclassified ...
GGCCCGGTTCGGCAAGCTCGACTGGATCGTCGACCGCGCGCTGCGGCGGCTTCCCGAGCCCGACGGGCGGGGCCGCTGGAAGGTCTTCGCCGAGACCGCTCGCACGGATCTGGCCGAAGCAGGTGGGTTTCTCGTGCTCGGCGCGATCATCTCGGCGACGCTGAACGTGCTGGTGCCCGGTGGCTGGTTCCAGGCGCTGGCCGGACATCTGGTGCTCGGCGTGGTGGTGATGGCCGCGCTGGCGTTCGTGCTCGCCCTGTGCAGCGAGGCGGACGCGTTCGTCGCCGCGTCGCTGACCCCGTTGCCCTTGCTGCCGAAACTGGTGTTCCTGGTGGTCGGGCCGGCGATGGACGTGAAGCTCTTCGCGTTGCACGCCGGGACCTTCGGCCGCTCGTTCGCGGTGCGCTTCGCGCCGGTGACCTTCGTGGTCGCGGCGGTCTGCGCGGTCGTCGTGGGGACGGTGGTCCTGTGAGGCGCGAGACCCAGAACATCCTGCTCATCCTGCTCGGCGGGGCGCTGCTCAAGATCGGGATCAACGGTGACTACCTGCGCTACGTCAAGCCGGCGCAGCAGCCGTGGGTGATCGCCGGCGGCGCGGTGATGCTCGGGCTCGGCGCGGTCGCGATCGTCCGGGACGTGGTGAGCGCGCGCGTCCGGCCGCCGGTCGCCGACGGCGGGCTCACCGGGCACGGCCACGACGGGCACGGCCACGACCATCCGGCCCGCTCAGCCTGGTTGCTGGTGCTGCCGGTGCTGGCGGTGTTCCTCATCGCGCCGCCCGCGCTCGGCTCGGATTCGGTGACCCGCACCGACACCCGCGTCGCGGCGCCCGCCCCGGCGAAGATGGACTTCCCGCCGCTGCCGGCGGGCGGCGTCGTTCCGCTGTCGATGACCGAGTTCGTGACCCGAGCGGGCTGGGACGCGACCGGTTCGCTCAACGGCCGCACGATCTCGCTGACCGGCTTCGTCACCCACACGCCGAACTCGGTGCTCCTGGCGCGGATGGTGATCACCTGTTGCGCCGCCGACGCCTTCCCGGTGACGGTGCACCTCGACGGCGCGCAGGCCGCGGGCTATGCCAACGACACCTGGCTGGAGGTGACCGGCCAGGTGGTGCCCGGCACGGCGACCAGGGCGGACAACTACACGGCCGACTTCAGACTTGCCACGATCCGCCGCATCCCGGCGCCTGCGGACCCCTACGAGGAGTAGGCACGAGACCGCACACCGGCGGAGGTCAGCGCCGCGCGCAGTCGGCGCAGGTGCCGACGATCTCCACGGTGTGCGAGATCTCGGAGAAACCGTTGCTGGCGGCCATCTTCTCGGCCCAGCGCTCGACCGCGAGGCCCTCCACCTCAACGGTGCGGCCGCACTGCCGGCAGACGAGGTGATGATGGTGGTGGGCCGAACAGCGCCGGTACATCGCCTCGCCGCTGTCGGTGCGGAGCACGTCGATCTCGCCCGCCTCGGCCAGCGACTGAAGCGTGCGGTACACGGTGGTCAGGCCGATCTCGTCGCCGCGCCTGCGAAGCTCGTCGTAGAGCTCCTGAGCGGAGCGGAAGTCGGCGATGTCGGCGAGCGCGTCGACCACGGCCGCGCGCTGCCGGGTCGCGCGCCGGCCGGGCACCGGTGCCCGATTCCGCGCCGGACTGCTCACTTGCCCTCCTCGTCGTCCCCACCATCACGGCGGCCGCCGAACCCGTCACGCCCGGTGTGGCGCCCGTGACTCCCATTGTGGCTTATGTCCACGCCCACCCCGCCGGACACCCGCGCGGCCCGTTCGTGCACGCGCCCTGCTGTGTTGGTGCGGGACACCCGCGCCCGGTCGGGCCGCGTGGACGGGGCTGCGCCAGTGTTGTTCACGCGCCCTGCTGTGTTGGTGCGGGACACCCGCGCCCGGTCGGGCCGCGTGGACGGGGCTGCGCCAGTGTTGTTCACGCGCCCTCCTCTTTCACATGTGCCACCGCGTCCACGACGATGTGCGCCAGGTGGTCGTCCACCAGCCGGTACACCACTTCGCGTCCCCGGCGCTCGCCGCGCACGATTCCCGCCGTCTTGAGCACCCGCAGGTGCTGGCTGATCAGCGGCTGGGCCACGTCGAGCGCGTCCACGAGCTCGTGCACGCAGCGCTCGGCGTCCCGCAGCTGGAGCACGATCGCGATGCGGACCGGCGCGGCCAGCGCCCGCAGCAGTTCCCCGGCCTCGGTCAGGGTGGCCACCGGCTGGGCCGGGGTGAGCGTGCCCGTCGCGTGTTCGTGCTCGGACTGTCCGGGAAGGGCCGCGTCCGGGCTCGCCGTCGGCATGTGGTTCTCCCAGCCTTTCGTCGGTGTTCCACCATCCTAGTGCGTTGGCGGGAACTGATCGTCGTTATCGTCTGGGCGACCACATGTCAACCCTGTGGCGGTGGCCGGATACGCTGGATCGACCGATAACCGTCCCCGCATCTATTGGAGAGCGTGGAGTGCCCGCCAACACGATTGAGACCGTCGTCAGCCTCTGCAAGCGTCGTGGCTTCGTCTTCCCGTCCGGGGAGATCTACGGCGGTACCCGGTCGGCGTGGGACTACGGGCCGCTCGGAGTCGAGCTCAAGGACAACATCAAGCGCCAGTGGTGGAAGACCATGGTGCAAAACCGCGAGGACGTCGTCGGCCTGGACTCCTCGGTGATCCTGCCGCGCCAGGTGTGGGTGGCCTCCGGCCACGTCAACGCCTTCCACGATCCGCTGGTCGAGTGCACCTCGTGCCATCGCCGCTTCCGCGCCGACCAGTTGGCCGAGGAGTACGCGGAGCGCACCGGCAAGGAAGACGCGACACTGGCCGGCGGGGAGCCGGACCTGGCCGACGTGCCGTGCCCGAACTGCGGTGTCCGCGGCCAGTACACCGCGCCGCGCGAGTTCAACATGATGCTCAGGACCTACCTCGGCCCGGTGGACAGCGAGGAAGGCCTGCACTACCTCCGCCCTGAGACCGCACAGGGCATCTTCGTCAATTTCCTCAACGTGCTGACCACCTCGCGCAAGAAGCCGCCCTTCGGCATCGGCCAGATCGGCAAGTCGTTCCGCAACGAGATCACCCCCGGCAACTTCATCTTCCGCACCCGTGAGTTCGAACAGATGGAGATGGAGTTCTTCGTCGAGCCGGGCGAGGACGAGACCTGGCACCAGTACTGGATCGACCTGCGCACCGACTGGTACACCGACCTGGGCATCCGGCGGGAGAACCTGCGGCACTACGAGCACCCGAAGGAAAAGCTGTCGCACTACGCCAAGCGCACGGTCGACATCGAATACCGCTTCGGGTTCTCCTCGGGCCAGGAATGGGGCGAGCTGGAGGGCATCGCCAACCGCACCGACTTCGACCTCACCACGCACTCGAACCATTCCGGCGTGGACCTGTCCTACTTCGACCAGTCCACCGGGCAGCGGTATCGGCCGTTCGTGATCGAGCCGGCCGCGGGTGTCGGCCGCCCGATGATGGCGTTCCTGCTCGACGCCTACACCGAGGACGAGGTGCCCAACGCCAAGGGCGGCACCGACAAGCGGGTCGTGCTCAAGCTGGACTACCGGCTGTCCCCGTACAAGGTCGCCGTGCTTCCGCTGTCGCGCAACGCGGACCTGACGCCGAAGGCCCGTGATCTGGCCGCGCGGCTGCGCAAGCACTGGAGCGTCGACTTCGACGACGCCGGGTCCATCGGAAAGCGGTATCGCCGGCAGGAGGAGATCGGCACCCCGTTCTGCGTCACCGTGGACTTCGATTCACTGGAGGACCAGGCCGTCACCGTGCGCGAGCGCGACACCATGGCTCAGGAACGCGTCGCGATCGACAAGGTCGAAAGTTACCTCGCGGCCCGTCTCCTCGGCTGCTGACACCCGCCTCCCGCGCAGGGCCGCCGCATCGGCATCGCCGGCGGCGGCCCGGCCGTTTTCCGTGGCCCGCTGGGGTCGGGTGACAGTTGTCATGGGTGGTCCGTGACGCTCGGCCTGGGTGCCCGACACCGCCCGGCGGCAATCTTGGCGGTATGAACGGAACAGAGACCACCGGCCGCGAGCAAGCGGTCGTGATGGGGGCCGCGGTCCGGCTTTCCGGTCTGCGCAAGCACTACGGGGAAGTGCGCGCCGTGGACGGCGTCGACCTCACCATCGCGCCGGGCGAGGTGGTCGCCCTGCTCGGCCCGAACGGTGCGGGCAAGTCGACCACCGTCGACATGATTCTCGGACTGTCCGAACCCGACAGCGGGCAGGTGAGCGTCTTCGGGAAAACCCCGGCGGAAGCGATCGCCCACGGCACCGTCGGGGCGATGTTGCAGGGCGGTGCGCTGCTGGACGACGCGACGGTCGGCGAAATGGTCGGCATGGTCGCGTCGCTGCATCGCAAGCCGATGCCGGTCGCCGAGGCGCTGCGCCGCGCCGGCATCGAAGAGCTGGCCGGCCGCCGGGGCAACAAGCTGTCGGGCGGCCAGAAGCAGCGGGTGCGCTTCGCCGTCGCGCTGGTCAGCGATCCCGACCTGCTGCTGCTGGACGAGCCCACCGCGGCGATGGACGTCGGCAGCCGCCGCGAGTTCTGGCGGTCGATGCAGGCCTTCACCAGCACCGGCCGCACTGTGCTCTTCGCGACCCACTACCTGGAGGAGGCCGAGGAGTTCGCCGACCGCGTGGTGCTCCTGCGCGCCGGCCGGATCGCGGCCGACGGGTCGGTCGCCGAGGTCCGTGCGCTCGCTGGGGGGCGCACGGTCCGGGCGGTCGTACCGGGTATCTCGGAAGCCGCGGTCGCGAGCCTGCCGGGTGTCACCGAATACCAGCTCCGCGGCGCGCGGATCGCCGTGTCCAGCAGCGACTCCGACCGGACGCTGCGGGCCCTGCTGGACGCCTTTCCCGGGGCGCACGACATCGAGATCGCCGCGATCGGCCTCGAAGGCGCCTTCCTTTCGCTGACTCAGGAGGCCCAACGATGAGCGTCAAATATCTGGTCCTGGAGATCCGCCGGGTGCTGCGCTCACCCCGCTTCCTGATCTTCACCGTCTGCTTCCCGGTCCTGCTCTTCCTGCTCTACACCGGCATCTTCGCCAAGGGCGACAAATCGGCGGTGGCCTCGCTGATGGTCAACATGACGGCGTTCGGCGCGATGGCGTCGGCACTGTTCACCGGCACCCGGGTGGCCATCGAGCGCCAGGCGGGCTGGCAGCGCCAGCTGCGGCTCACCCCGCTGTCGGGTCCGGGCTATCTGGTCGCCAAGGCCGCCACCGGGATGACCCTGGCGCTGGCCCCGGTGATCCTGGTGCCGCTGGTCGGCAGGCTCGTCGAGGGTGTCTCGCTGGATGCCCAGGGGTGGCTGCGGGTGACCGTCGGGGTGTGGCTCGCGGTGCTCCCGTTCACACTGATCGGGCTGCTCATCGGGCAGGTCGGCACCGCCGACTCGGTTCAGCCGATCACGCAGCTGGTGATGCTGCCGATGGCACTGGTCGGCGGGATCTTCATCCCCATCGAGGTCATGCCGCACTGGTTGCTGACCGTCTCGCACGTGCTCCCCAGCTACTGGCTGGCCCAGGTCGGGCGCGGCGGGGTGACCAGTGATCTGTCCACCGGTCTCGGTCAGGACGTGCTCGTCCTGGCGATCTTCACGGTGGCGCTCTCGGTCGCGGTGATCCGCCGCTACCGTAGGGATTCGGCGCGAGTGTGACGGAGCGAGTCGTGGCGGCAGCTGAGGTGACGGGCACGGACCGGTGGCACCGGTGGTGGTCGGCACCGGAGGGGCTGAACCGGTCGGAACGGTTCGGGGGCAAGCGCTGGCCGCTGGTCGGCGCTCTGTTCGTGGTGCCGATACTCGTCCCCGCAACACGCGAAGTGCCCGCGAGCGGCTACTCGGCGGCGGCGATCGCAGCCCTGCTGCTCGGTGCCGCCTACGGCGCCTGTTACCTGAGCTTTCCATTCGTACTGTTCAAAAAGCGCCCGATCCACGTGGTGCTGGCCTTCGGCGTGACGATGCTGCTGATCGGCTGGGCGCTGCTCCTGCTGGGCGCGAGCCTGTACGTGCTGCTCTACGCGATGGCCGTGGTCGCGTTCGGACTGCCGCCCGGCTGGGTGGTGATCCTCAACGGTTCCTCGGTGGTCGCGGCGTTCGCGTTGCTCGTTTCCGGCTGGGACATGCACGGCAGCGCGGGCGACATCAGCGCGATCGCCGGGATCACCACGGCGTTCTTCTTCGTGAGCAGGCTGATCCAGACGGTGCGGAGGTTGCGGGCCGCGCAGGCCGAGATCGCGACGCTGGCCGTCACCGCGGAACGGGAGCGGCTCGCGCGGGATCTGCACGACATCCTCGGCCACAGTCTCACCACCATCACGGTGAAGGCGGGGGTGGCACGGCGGGTGCTGGAAAGCGCCCGGGACGTCGACCGCGCCATCGCCGAGATCCGTGAGGTCGAGGGACTGTCCCGGAGTGCCCTTTCCGATGTGCGCGCCACGGTTTCCGACTACCGGGAGGTGTCGCTGTCCGCGGAACTGGTGGGAGCCAAGGCGGCGTTGCGGGCCGCCGAGATCGACGCGGATCTGCCGCAGGCGGTGGACAACGTGCGCACCGACCTCCAGCAGACCTTCGGGTACGTGCTGCGCGAGGCGATCACGAACGTGATCCGCCATTCCGGCGCCAAGCAGGTGAAGGTGCGCTTCGGCCGGACCTGGCTGGAGATCGAGGACGACGGCGACGGCACCACCGCGATCCCCGGCAACGGTCTGCGGGGCCTGGGCGAACGGCTTGCGAGGGTGGGTGGCACGCTGCGTGCGGAGCCGCGTGCGGACGGTGGGTTCGTGGTGCGGGCCGATGTGACGGCGCTGCCGAGCGGGGTGGCGGAGGGGGTGGCGTGATGATGTCCGGGAGGTATCCGCGAAGGGCGGACGGCCGGGACGGCGCCGCGTGATCCGGGTGCTGCTGGCCGACGACCAGGCCATGGTTCGGGGCGCGCTGGCGACCGTGCTGGCGCTGGAATCGGACATCGAGGTGGTGAGCCAGGTCGGCGCCGGCGACGAGGTGCTCCCCGCCGCCAAACAACACCGCCCGGACGTCGCGCTGCTCGACGTGCAGATGCCCGGCAAGGACGGCCTGACCGCCGCCGCCGAGTTGCACGCGGAGCTGCCCGCGTGCCGGATCATCGTGTGCACGACCTTCGGCAGGCCGGGCTACCTCACCCGGGCGATGGCGGCCGGGGCGTCCGGGTTCGTGGTCAAGGATTCCCCGCCGGAACAGCTCGTCGACGCGGTCCGCCGGGTCCACGACGGACTGCGCGTGGTGGATCCCGCGCTCGCGGCCGAGTCGCTGGCCACCGGAGCGAGCCCGCTCACCCTGCGCGAGCGGGAGGTGCTGCACGCGGCCAGCGACGGCGGTACGGTCGCCGATGTCGCGCGGCGGCTGCACCTCTCGGAAGGCACGGTGCGCAACCATCTTTCCGCCGCGATCGGCAAGACCGGCGCCCGCACGCGCGCCGAGGCGATCCGCTTCGCCGAGGAACGGGGCTGGCTGTAACCGGCGATCCCGGTGCCGCCACACGTCGAAGACGTTCTTGGGGACGCCTCGTGGACGGCCGGCGGTGCTGTCGAGGCGGTGCCGTCGAGGGTGGTGGGGTCGCGGGCCGAGGGGATGCGAGGATGGCGCGAATGGGGAAGCTGGTCGGGGCCAGGTGGGTTCGCCGTGCGGTGCTCGGCACGATCCTGGTCGTGCTGCTGCTCATCGGGGGCACCGCGGCGCGGGTGTGGCAGGTCGCGCGCACGGATGACCGTGCGCCCGCCGACGTGATCGTCGTGCTCGGTGCGGCGCAGTACGACGGCACCCCGTCCCCGATCTTCCAAGCCCGGCTCAAACATGCCCGCGAGCTCTACGAGGAGGGCGTCGCCAAGGTCATCGTCACCACCGGCGGGAACCGCACGGGCGATCGCTACACCGAGGCGTCGGCCGGCGCGGACTGGCTGGTCAGATCCGGGGTGCCGGCCACCAGCACGCTGGTCGTCGGCGAAGGCGGCGACACCCTGAGCAGTCTGCGGGCGGTCGGCACCGCGGTGCGGCAGCGCGGCTGGCACACCGCGGTGCTGGTGAGCGACCCGTGGCATTCCCTGCGCGCCCGCACGATGGCCGACGACGTGGGCCTGGACGCCTGGGCGTCACCCGTGCACAGCGGTCCCATCGTGCAGACCCGGCTGACCCAGTTCATGTACATCTATCGCGAAACCGGCGCGCTGATCTTCTACCTGGCCACCAAGACCCCCGCCGACGACATCGGCGGCACCGGTCTCGGCTGAGCGGCACGTCGCGCTCGGGCGAGAATGTCGGTGGGGGCGCATAAGGTGTCGCGAGTGAGCGGGTACACCGAGCATGATCTCCTTCGGCGGCTGCGGGAACCGCCGAAGGAGGCGGGGCTGCCCGGTGCGCGCGCCGACGGCCGCAGCGCCTTCGCCCGCGACCGGGCGCGCGTGCTGCATTCCGCGGCGCTGCGCCGGCTGGCGGGAAAGACCCAGGTGGTCGGCCCCTTCGAGGGCGCCGAGGTGAGCGGGGTGCCGCGGACCCGGCTCACCCACTCCCTGGAGGTCGCGCAGATCGGCCGGGGCATCGCCGAGGAGCTCGGCGCCGATCCGGACCTGGTGGACACCGCCGGGCTGGCCCACGACATCGGGCATCCGCCGTTCGGGCACAACGGTGAGCAGGCACTCGACGAGGTCGCGCGATCCTGCGGCGGTTTCGAGGCCAACGCGCAGACCCTGCGGATCCTGACCCGCCTCGAACCGAAGGTCGACGGTGGGGGCCTCAACCTCACCCGGGCATGCCTGGACGCCGCGATGAAATACCCCTGGCCACGGCGCGACGGAGCGGCGAAGTTCGGGGTCTACGCCGACGACGCCGAGGCGTTCGCGTGGCTCCGGGAGGGCGCGCCGGACGGGTGCACCTGCCTGGAGGCCCAGATCATGGACTGGTCCGACGACGTCGCGTATTCCGTGCACGACGTCGAGGACGGCGTGCTGTCCGGGCGGATCACGCTGAGCGTGCTCGCCGTTGGAGAGGAACGCGCCGCGCTCGCCGAGCTCGCGGCCCGGCACTTCTCCGGTCTGCCCGCGGAAGCGCTGGCGGAAGCGGCCCGGGACCTGCTCGCGCTGCCCGTCGTCGCGGAGGTCGCCGGACACGGCCCTGCGCCGGCCTCGCAGGTCGCGCTCAAGAGGTTGACCAGCGAACTGGTCGGCCGGTTCGCCACCGCCGCGGTGACGGGCACCCGCGACGCCCACGGCGACGGGCCGCTGTCCCGGTATGGCGCGCGTTTGGCGGTGCCCGCGCAGGTCGCCGCCGAGGTGGCCCTGCTCAAGGCGCTCGCGTTGCGCTACGTCATGCGGGACGCACGTCGGCAGGCCGTGCAGGAGGGGCAGCGGCAACTGCTCGCGGAACTGGTCGCGCTACTCGCGGGGCGCGCCCCCGAATCGCTCGACGCCGTGTTCCTCCCGGCGTGGCGGGCCGCCGCCGATGACGCCGCCCGCCTGCGCGTGGTGATCGACCAGGTCGCTTCGCTCACCGACGCACAGGCACAGGCCTGGCATTCCTGGCACACCGGGCGTCACACCGGCCCACCCCGGGACGGTCCTCCGGTAGCGTCGGACCGGTGACCAAGCCCACCTTGCGTGGTCCCGAACGCGACCACCTCAGCTTCAGCTTCGCCCTGCACCGGGCCGTGGCCGGGCACGGCGGCGACTCGTGCTTCTCGCCCTACTCGGTGGCCAGCGCGCTGGGCCTGACCGCCCAGGCCGCCCAGGGACAGACCGCCGCGGAACTGCTCCGCCTGCTCACCGGCGGCGACCCCGACCTCGCGAAACAGGCCGACCTGCTGCGCACCGCCGCGACCCTGGCCGAAGCGCGCGGCCGTGAGACGCCCGTGCTGGAGGTCGCCAACACCCTGTGGACCGCCGACGAGCTGCCCGTCGTCGAGGACTTCGTCGGTGAGCTGGCCGCCTGGCCACACGGCGGGGTCAAACCGGCGCCGTTCGCGACCGATCCCGAAGCCGCCCGCCGCATGATCAACGCCGAGGTCGCGGCCACCACGCACGACCTGATCCCCGCACTGCTGGCGCCCGGCTCGGTCCAGGCGGACACCCCGGCCAGCGTCGTCAACGCGCTCTACCTCAAAACCGCCTGGCTGCACCGCTTCCGCGACGCCGAAGAGGCCGACTTCCACAGCCCCCGGGGAACCCGGCGTGTGCCGACCATGCGGCAGTCGGAGCTGCTCGGCTACGCCGCCGCCGACGGCTGGCGCCTGGTCGAACTTCCCGCCGTCGGCGGGATCTCCGCGGTCATCCTGCTTCCCGACGACAGCCTCGCGCGCCAGGAATCCTCTCTGGACGAAGAGGCTTTCGCGAACCTGCTGGCGCGCAAGGCTTCCGCGCAGGTCCGGCTCGCGTTGCCCCGGTTCAAACTGGACACGCGCGCCCGGCTGCGGGACGTGCTGCGGGTCCTGGGCGTGCACACCCTGTTCGACCGCGACGCGGCCGATTTCGGCCGGCTCACCCCGGCCAAGCCCGTGTGGGTCGACGACGTCGTGCACCAGGCCGTGCTGCGGCTCGACGAGCAGGGACTGGAGGGGGCGGCGGCCACCGCTGTGACGTTCCGTACGCTGTCCATGATCTCGGCACCGCCCGTCGAGGTCACTGTGGACCGGCCCTTCCTGCTCCTGGTGCGTCATTCGGAGACGGGTGTGGTCTACTTTTTCGCCCGCGTTGTCGAACCCTGAGGTAACGAGTGTGACCGCGTTGCTGGAGGCGCCCGAAACGGTGCAGCAGCCCGAACCGCAGCCGCGGCGTTTCAACCGCGTCGACGCCCTCGTGATGCTGGCCTATGCGCTCGCCGCATTCCTGATCTACGCGGGATTGTGGACGCATCTGGGTGGCGGCTACCTGTACTTCAGCGCGCAGGACCAGAACATGTGGGAGTGGTTCTTCGACGTCACCGCCCACTCGGTGTTCAACTGGCAGAACCCGCTGCTGTCCACGCTGCAGAACTACCCGCTCGGCGTGAACCTGATGGCGAACACCGCGATGTTCGGCCTCGGCATCCCGCTGTCCCCGGTCACCATGCTTTTCGGGCCGACGGCGACCTGGGCGATCACCCTGACCGGCGGACTGGCCGGCACCGCCGCGGCCTGGTACTGGGTGTTCTCGCGCCACCTCGTCGACTCCCGCGTCGCGGCGGCGATCGGCGGCGTGTTCTGCGGGTTCGCGCCCGCGATGATCTCGCACGGCAACGCGCACCCGAACTTCGTCGGGCTGTTCGTCATCCCGTTCATCGTGCTGCGGCTGATCCGGCTCGCCCAGGGCCGGCGACCGGTGCGCGACGGCATCATCCTCGGGCTGCTGCTGGCGTACCAGGTGTTCCTCGGCGAGGAGCCGCTGCTCATCTCGATGCTCGCGTTCGCGGTTTTCGCGATCGCCTACGTGGCGTCCCGGCCGCGTACCGCGCTGCCCATGGTGCGGCCGATGGCGATCGGTCTGGTCATCGCCGGGGTGATCGCGGTGGCCATCACGATCTACCCGCTGTGGTTCCAGTTCTTCGGCAGCCAGAGCTACACGACGCTCGAACACGGCCCGGTCGGCAACGACACCGCCGCGTTCACCCGTTTCGCCACCGAATCCGTCGCCGGCCAGGCCGACGCGGCGGCCGACGTGTCGATGAACCGGACCGAGGAGAACGCCTTCTTCGGCTGGCCCCTCATCGTGTTCATGGTGGTCCTGACCATCTGGCTGTGGCGCGTGGTGTTGGCCCGCGCGATCGCGATCTCGATGTTCATGATGGCCTGGCTCTCGCTCGGCGTGGAGATGGTCGTCGACCACAACCCGACCGGGATCCCCGGCCCGTGGAAGCTGCTGGCGAACCTGCCGCTGTTCGACTCGCTGCTGGAGTCGCGCCTGGCGATGGGCTGCATCCCCGCGGTCGGCGCGCTCCTCGCGATCGCCACCGACCGGGTGTTCCAGGCCTCGCCGTCCTTCCGCGACGCGCGGCTGCCGTTGCGCGGGCTGTGGATCGGCGCGCTCGTCGCCGTCCTGCTGCCGATCGCGCCGACGCCGCTGGAGACGGTGACCCGGCCGGTGACACCGGCCTTCTTCACCGACGGCACATGGAAGCAGTACGTCACCACCGGTTCGGTGGTCGCGGTGCCGTTGCCCAGCAGCGGTGACGCCACCGCGCTGCACTGGCAGGTCGACGCCGATCTCGGTTTCCCGATCGCCGACGGCTACTTCGTCGGCCCGATGGGACCCGAGGACAAGCGCGGCGAATACGGCGCGCCGTGGACGGCGACCGCGTCACTGCTCGACGCGGTGCGGGACAAGGGCGAGGTGCCCGCGATCACCGACCAGCAGCGCGCGCAGGCGCTGGCGGACCTGCGGTACTGGCACGCCAACGTCGTCGTGCTCGCGCCGACGACGACGAACCAGCAAGCGCTGCAGACCACCGTGGAGCTCCTGCTGCGCCAGCCCGCGCAGTACGTCGACGGCGTGTGGCTCTGGGACGTTCGCGCCCTGACTTCCTGACACCGTCACGGCAGTGACTCCCGCCCGTCGCCCACCGCCACCCTCAATGGAGCCGCTGCGCGGCGCAGTCACTTTTTTGGGTCCCGTCTCGTCCTCCTGGTGAACCTGCCGGAACACCGAAGGAGAGCACATGCCCCGCCTGCCCGTGGTGCCCGCCGAGGACGCCGGAGTCCTGACCAGACTGGCCTACCGCTACGCCCGCAAACGGTACGGCGCCGTTCCGGAGCCGGTCGCGGTCGCCGCGCACCATCCCCGCCTGCTTTTCGCCGGCGCGGTGCACGAACTGCTCGTCGAAAAGGGATCGAAGGCGCTTCCGCCGGCCGTGCGGGAAATCGCCGTCTACCGGACCGCCCTGCGGATCGGCTGCTCGTGGTGCGTCGACTTCGGCGCGATGCTGCAGAAACACGAGGGCCTGGACATCGAGCGTCTCAAGCACATCGACGACTATGCGACATCGCCGCTTTTCAGCCCGAAGGAGCGGCTCGCGCTGGCCTACGCCGACGCGATGACCGCGACGCCCGCGGCCGTCACCGATGAGCAGGTCGCCGCGCTGGAACGCGAATTCGGCCGCGCCGGCGTTGTCGAGCTCACCTACCACATCGCCGTGGAGAACATGCGTGCCCGGACGAACACCGCGCTGGGCATCACCGATCAGGGCTTCACTTCGGGGGAGGCCTGCGCTGTGCCCGGTCCTCCGGCGTCGCGGCCGGGTGCGGGTCCGAGGATGGGCGCGACACCGCGTTCGGCACCCGCGTGAGCTTGTCCGGATTGGCCAGGTCGTAGATGGCTTCGATGCGGCCGTCCCGGATCGCGAACACCCCCAGATGCTCGTCCACGCCGCGGTAACCGCCGGTGCCGGGCGCCGCCGGCAGGTAGAAGCCCAGGTCCCCGTTGACCAGCACCGGGCGTGCGGCCGTGAACGCGCCGGGCGCGTACATCCGGGACAGCCCTTCGAAGAAACGCACGATTTTCGCGGCACCGACGACGACCTGCCGCGCGGTCTTGGCCTTGCCGTTGGCGTCGCCGACGAGGATCACCTCCGGGTGCAGGACCTCGGCCACCGCCCGGACGTCTCCCGCCATCACGGCCGTCATGAACCGGTCGAGCACCTCCTGCTGCTCGGCCAGGCTCGCGCGCGGCGGCGGTTGCGCGTCGTTCAGCGCCCGCCTGCCGCGTGACGCGTGCTGACGCGCCGCGTCGGGCGAGACGCCGAGGATGTCCGCGATCTCGGTGTAGGGCACCGAAAACGCTTCGTGCAGCACGAACGCGACACGTTGCTCCGGGGTGAGCTTGTCGAGCACCACCATGGCGGCCATGCGGGCGCCCTCGTCGCGCACCGCGATCTCGAGCGGATCCTCACCCACGGACTCCACGGCCGTCACGACCGGCTCGGGCAACCACGGGCCGAGGTAGCGTTCGCGCCGGACCGCGGCCGATCGCAGCCGGTCCAGGCAGATGCGGCTCACCACCGTGGTCAGCCAGCCGGTGAGGTCGCGGATCGCGGCGCGCCGACCGCCGGTCAGGCCGGCCAGCCGCAGCCACGACTCCTGCACCGCGTCCTCCGCGTCGGACACGCTTCCGGACAGCCGGTAGGCGACGGCGACCAGCTTCGGCCGTATCTCGTCGAACTCCTGAGCCAACGCCTGGACTGCGTCCATTCACATGACATTACTTGACATAGACTTGGCCCCGTGGCAGGTCGTATCCGGGAAAGTGACATCGCGGAGGTACGCCAGCGCAACCGGATCGACGAGGTCGTGGGCGACTATGTCGCGCTGCGCAACGCCGGTGGGGGAGCGCTCAAGGGGCTGTGCCCGTTTCACGACGAGAAGACGCCGTCCTTCAACGTGCGGCCCACGCACGGCACCTTCCACTGCTTCGGCTGTGGCGAGGGCGGGGACGTCATCAAGTTCTTGATGAAGATCGACCATCTCGGTTTCGTCGAGTCGGTCGAGCGGCTGGCCGACCGGGTGGGGTTCCGGCTCACCTACGAGGGAGGCGGCGGGAGCGTCCAACGTGACCGCGGCACCCGGACCAGGATGGTCGAGGCGCACAAGGCCGCCGCCGAGTTCTACGCCCGGCAGCTCGCCACGCCGGAGGCCCAGCGGGCGCGGGAGTTCCTCGCCGAACGGGGGTTCGACGAGGCCGCCGCACGGACCTTCGGCTGCGGGTTCGCCCCGGCCGGCTGGGACCGGCTGGCCAAACATCTGCTCGGCAGCGGCTTCGAGCTGACCGAGCTGCTCAAGGCACAGCTGGTCAAGGAGGGCCGCCAGGGCCCCATCGACCGCTTCCACCGGCGGCTGGTGTGGCCGATCAAGGACCTCTCCGGCGACGTGGTGGGCTTCGGCGCGCGGCGGCTGTTCGACGACGACCAGATCCAGGCCAAGTACCTCAACACCAGCGAAAGCCCGATCTACAAGAAATCGCAGGTGCTCTTCGGGCTCGACCTGGCCAAGCGGGAGATCGCGAAGCGGCATCAGGTGGTGGTCGTCGAGGGCTACACCGACGTGATGGCGATGCACGCCTCCGGCGTGCCCACCGCGGTGGCCTCCTCGGGTACGGCCTTCGGCGAGGACCACATGAAGCTGCTGCGCCGCCTGCTGATGGACGACGACGCCTTCCGCGGCGAAGTGATCTTCACCTTCGACGGCGACGAGGCGGGCCAGAAGGCGGCACTCAAGGCGTTCGAGGGCGAACAGACCTTCGCCGGGCAGACCTACATCGCGGTCGCGCCGGACGGGATGGACCCGTGCGAGCTGCGGCTGGCGAAGGGCGAAGCCGCCGTGCGCGACCTCGTCGCGCGCCGGACACCGCTGTTCGAGTTCGCGATCCGCAGCATGCTCAAGCAGTACGACCTCGATTCGGTGGACGGCCAGGTGGCGGCGTTGCAACGCACCGTGCCGCTGGTCGCGCAGATCAAGGACCGGGCGAAACGTGACGGCTACGCCACGAAGCTGTCCTGGTGGGTCGGCTGGCAGGACGAGGCCATGGTGGTGCGCCGGGTTCGCGAGAGCGCGGGGACGGCCGCGCCTTCGCGGGGGCGGCGCGCGCCGCGGCAGGCGAACGGGGCCGGACCGGAAATCCCGCGGCCCGTGCCGAAGGACCCGCTGCTGATGGCTCAGCGCGAACTCCTCAAGGCGGTGCTGCAGGAGCCGGCGCTGACCGGCCCGGAATACGACGCGCTGCCGGAGGAGGCCTTCACGCATCCGGCCTACGTGGCCGTGCATCAGGCGATCCTCAAGGCGGGCGGGACCGGCAGCGGACTGTCCGGCCCGGCGCTGATCGACGCCGCCAGTCCCTACGCTCCACAGGGGACGGTGCGGATGCTGCTGTCGGAGCTGGCGGTGGAGCCGTTGCGCGCCAAGGGAGAAATCGACGTCCGGTACGTCGGCAGTATCCTCTCGGCCGTGCAGGAGAACCTCGTCGGCAGGCAGATCGCGGAGATCAAGTCGAAACTGCAGCGGCTCTCGCCGATCGAGGTTCCCGAGGACTACAAGGCCCTCTTCGGCGACCTCGTGGCGCTGGAGGAATACCGGAAAGCGTTGCGGGATCAGGCGATCGGCGGGATGGTCTGACGGCGATGGGATGGTTGCGCCGCCTGTTCGGCGACCCGTTGCCGGACGATTTCCCCGGTTCGCTGGAGCCGGGGGAGAACGCGCTGGCCGCGGCGCCGGTGGCCGGCGGCGGGCAGGTGGTGGTCACCGAGCTGGGGCTGTGGCTGCCGGATGGGCGGCGCGTCGGCTGGCATCTGATCAGCAAGGCGACCTGGGCGGACGGGGCGCTGACCGTGGTCGAGGCGGAGGAGTTCGGCACCGCGGGGGCCGCGGTGCTGCTGGCCGACCGCCCGCCGATGCGGCTGGCCCTGCCACGGCCGGGGAAGGTGCCGTGGATGGTGCGGCAGCGGGTGGACTCGTCGATCCGGGCCCGGCACCGCCAGGAGCTTTCCGGGGGCGGGGTCTGGTTCGTGCAGCGGAAGGTCCCCGGCCGGGACGGTGTGCTGTTGCAGGCCCGGCCGGACCCGGGCGTCGACCCCGGGGTCGCGGCCGCGATCGCACGGGAGGCCGCCGAACGGCTGGCGCCGCCGGAGGGTTAGCAGTACGCTCGTACTGAGATTGCAGTACGAGCGTACTGCTTACTGGGAGGCGGCATGTGGGACCCGGCGAAATACCTCGACTACGCGGACCTGCGGGGACGCCCGTTCTTCGAACTGCTCGCCCGGATCGACGCACCCGCCCCGCGGCGGGTGGTCGACCTCGGGTGCGGTCCCGGCAACCTCACCATCAGGCTGGCCGAACGCTGGCCCGGCGCGATCATCGAGGCCGGTGACAGCTCCGCGGAAATGGTCGAGGCAGCGCGCGCTGCGAGCGTCGACGCGCGGCTACTCGACGTGCGCGACTGGGTGCCCGCCGAGGACACCGACGTCGTGATCACCAACGCCGTCCTGCAGTGGGTGCCCGGGCACCGTGAGCTGCTGCGGCGCTGGGCCGGACAACTGCCTTCGGGCGCCTGGCTCGCCTTCCAGGTCCCCGGCAACATGAGCGCGCCGTCACACGTCCTGGCGCGCGACCTGGCCGCCACCCCGAAGTGGGCCGCCGAACTGCGCGGTGTGACGCTGCGCGACGAGGACGCGGTCGACGACCCGCAGGGCTACGCCGAGTTGCTGGCCGACGCGGGATGTCTGGTGGACGCCTGGGAGACCACCTACCTGCAGGGTTTGCCGGGCCGGAACGCCGTGCTGGAATGGATCAGCGGCACCGCCCTGCGGCCCATCAAGGCAGCCTTGGACCCGGCCGCGTGGACCCGGTTCCGCGCGGACCTCGCACCGCTGCTCGACGAGGCCTACCCGCCCCGCCCCGACGGCACCACCTGGTTCCCGTTCCGCCGCATCTTCGCCGTCGCCCGCGTCTCCTGACGCCGGGCCTCAGGCGGTCGGCTCGCTCGCGTCCGCCGACCCCGTGGCTCAGGCCTCGCTCGCCGTCGGCTCGCTCACCCGGTGACCGTTGTAAGGATGAACGAAGGGCACGCGCTTGCCCACCTTCTCGCCCACCTTGGCCCGCACCACACCGGCGGCACCCTGCACAGCGGGGTGATCGATCACCTTGCGGTAGGTCCGCACGATCTGCTCATACCGCGCCCGGCCCGCCCGGGCCCCGAGCACGTACCCGACGACCGCGCCCAGCAGAAAGGTGTTCATCTCCGCGCCTCCTCACCCTGCTCGGCTTGGTTATCCATTGTCGCGCTGCCCGGGGGTGCCTGCAGGGCTCGATCGACCATGCGCTAAAGTTCCTAACCGTCAGCCGGAACGATCCGGCGGGACAGCGTTCCCCTGTAGCTCAATTGGCAGAGCATTCGGCTGTTAACCGAAGGGTTGTTGGTTCGAGTCCAACCGGGGGAGCATCACCCCAGGTCAGAGACCTGGGGCTTCTTCATCTTTGGCATGTGAGCGGCCAAGCTTCCGATAAACTCCCCATTTTCGTCACATCTCTTCCAGCGCTGTCGCCGAGACGTCGTAGCCACTCGGCGCTTGCGGTAATACTCGCCGGTGACCTTGTGCGTGTTGCCCGGGCGGTCGTCGATCACGCTCCAGATACCGACGCGCGAGGTTTGCCGGGTCCAGTCAGCCACTGGCGCCGGAGGAGAAGGGTCGACCCAGACTGGCTGTCGGCGGTGCGGGGGGAACGGCGGAACCGGCGCTGTTCACGAGGTCCGGTGGGTAGCGGTAGGTGGGGTTTGGTTCGCAGGTTCGTACCACGACTGATACTCCGCAGCTGGCCATCTTCGGACCGTTGTCGCTGTGGACAACGCGCGGTTGTGCTGGTTCTGAGGTGGACCGACCCACCGGCGGTGAGGTCCACCGACCCGCCACCTCGCTCGGCGCACCCCGACGCGGCGGTAAGATGCCCGTCGCGCTTTGACGCGGGCTGTACGCTTTGGGTGACTCGGGACTTCGGGGGGACTCATGAGCTGGTGGGACGATGTCAAGTTTGTGGTGACCGGCGAGCAGACCAGTGCCGTCAAGGCGGCGCCGCAGGCGATCGGGCAGACCGCCACGGGTGCCGCGCTCGGGAACGGCGGGTTCGCGACGGGTTCGCCGCCTGCCGCTGTGACGAACGACGTCGGTTCCAGCGGCGGCTCGGCGGGCGTGATCAGCATGAACCGCGACGAGATGGAAGACACCCTCAAGCGAGCCCAGAACCTGTTGACGGAC
>Ga0310811_10003911_pt1 | contig 18747 bp, 12 predicted proteins | sample YCmetagenome_FD_207642 | JGI IMG/M metagenome (GOLD analysis project Ga0310811, IMG submission 207642) | Soil microbial communities from experimental microcosm in Duke University, North Carolina, United States - YC | ecosystem: Engineered > Artificial ecosystem > Soil microcosm > Unclassified ...
GTCGCCGCCCGCGCCCTCATGCTCGGCACCGTCGCGGCGACCGTCGCCGTCGCCGGTGCCGGTCTGGTCTGGTTCGTCGAACGCTCGCCGCTCCTGACCTGACAGCCCCTCTCCCCACCCCGAAGGATCCCGATGTCCGCGTTCACCTGGACGCGCGCGCGCCTGCGCGTCGTCCTGTACGCCACCACGCTGGGGCTTGCCGCCAGCGTGGTGGCGGGCCCGCTCGCGTCTTACGCGGCGGCCGCCATCGACCCGCCGGAGGCCACCGTCAGCGGCGTCGCGTACGTCGACGCCAACGGCGACGGCCGGCGCGACCCCGACGAGGTCGGCCTGGCCGGCGTCCGCGTCTCCGACGGCAAGGTCGCCACCACGACCGCCGCCGACGGCTCCTACTCGCTGACGATCTCCACCGACCGTCGCAAGACGGACATCGTGTGGGCCGGCCAGCCGCGGGGCTACCGGTTCGGCCTGGACGAGTACAAGGAGCCGAGGTTCTGGGCCAACCTGGGCCAGCTCGCCGACGACGCCACGCCGACCGCGGACTTCGCGCTCGTCCGTGACGGCCTCTCAGACGGCGACACCTTCTCCTGGGCCAACATCGCGGACCCGCACGTCAACGCACAGCTGCCCGACCAGATCCGCGAGATCAACTCCACGGGCACCGATCTGCGCTTCATCGCGGTCAGCGGCGACCTCACCAACGACGCCAGCCAGGGGCAGTTCGACACGTATCGTCGCGGCGCCCAGCAGTCGGCCGTCGGCGTGTGGCCGGCCGTCGGCAACCACGAGTACGCGAGCGGGTCGGCGTACGCGGACAAGATCGACAACTATCGCAAGAACGTCGGTCCGGAGTGGTACTCGTTCAGCTACGGCAACCGGCACTTCGTGGTGCTGGAGAACAACGGCTCGGCGCCGTTCGACGAGGAGCTTGACTGGCTCAAGGCCGACCTCGCCGCGAGCGTCCCGCTCGACGACAACCCGAGGAACGACATCGAGCTCGTCGTCCTCACCCACCAGCCGATGAACGTCCCGTTCGGTTCGCCGTCGGAGTACGACGCCTTCGGTGACGTGCTCGAGAAGTACAAGGCGCAGCTGATCCTGGTCGGCCACGAGCACTCCAACCACGTCGAGAACAACTCGGCGTTCGCCTCGACCGCCAAGCACATCCAGACCGTGTCGAGCTCGTACACGATCGACAACGCGCCCCGCGGCTTCCGCTACATCCACATGGCGGGCCGGGGCTTCGACAACCCGTTCCGGATGTACGGCGAGAACGAGCACCTCACCATCGTCAGCCCCGCGCCCGGCTCGAAGGTGCCGGCCGAGAAGTTCCCGGGCATCCAGATCAACGCGTACGACACCGGCGACGAGGTCGTCTCGGCGCGTTACCGGATCGACGGCGACAAGAACTGGATGCCGCTGCACCACAGCGGCGAGTTCACCTGGCAGGGCGACCTGCCCCACAACCGGCAGAAGGCCGGCAAGCACAGCGTCGACGTGCAGGTGGTCGACGCGGCAGGCAAGACCTGGACCAAGTCGGCAGATTTCACTCTCACTCGCGGGCCGGCGCTGAAGCCGGTCGCCGGGGGTGACTGGGACCAGCACCACGGCAACGTGGCCCACTCCGGTGTCGCGCCGGCGCAGGAGGCCGGCCGACGCCTGGCCTGGAGCTTCCGCACCGAGGGCACCTTCCTCACCGGGTCGCCGGTCATCCACGACGGCGTCGTCTACGCGGGCACCCGCGACGAGAACGGCGACGGCAACAGCCGGATCTACGCCGTCCGGCTGAAGGACGGCAAGGAGCTGTGGAACGTCAAGGTGCCGCAGTCGATCCACGGCAGCCTCGCGTACGGTGACGGCCTGGTCTTCGCGCCGACCCTCGGCTCGGAGCTCTACGCCGTCGACGCGAAGAGCGGCGAGCTGCGCTGGAAGGCCGTGCCCGAGCAGGCGCCGGCCCCGAACAACCAGCGCACCTACGGCTACTACTCGCCGGCCGTCTCCGGCCACACGGTGCTCTGGCCCTACCAGACCCGCTTCGGCATCGGCAGCCAGGGCGTCCTCAAGGCGCTCGATACCCGCACCGGGCGGCAGATCTGGGCCTCCCCGATGTCCGGAGCGACCATGAGCGACGGCACGCCCGCCGTCATGGACGGCACCGTGTACGTCGGCAACGAGACCGCCGACCGCGTGCTCGCCTACGACCTGGCCACCGGCGCCCGCAAGTGGACCGGAACCGAGTCGCTCGGCAGCTGGCAGGACGGCGTGCCGACCGCGGCTGAAGGAAAGGTCTTCATCGGCGCCAACAACGGCATCGTCGCGCGTGACGGCAAGACCGGCGCGACGCTGTGGACGTACAACAGTTCGCGCTCCTCGCTCGTCTCGAGCGGTTCGACCCCGAGCGCCGCGGCCGTCAAGGACGGCGTCGTCTACATGGGCTTCCCGAGCGGCGCCGTCGTCGCCCTCGACGCACAGACCGGCAACGTCTTCTGGGAGCGGGCGCTGCCCGGCGACATCTACCACGGTGGCGTCATGTCCAGCCCGGTCGTGGCCGGCGACACGCTCTTCGTCGGCGCCAACAACGGCAAGTTCTACGCGCTGGCCTCCGACACCGGCCAGATCCTGTGGAGCCACGAGATCGGCACCTGGGTGGGCGCCGGCCCGGCCGTCAGCGGCAACACCGTCGTGGCGGGCGCCTGGGACGGCAACCTCTACGCCTACGTGCCCGGCGGCGAGTCCGCACAGCGCTGGGCGACCGTGACCGGCACGGTCAGCGACCCGGAGACGGGCGCTCCGATCGCCGGCGCGAAGGTCACCGCCGTCGCCGACGGTCAGGACACCGCGGTGACCACCGCCGACGCCCGGGGCCACTACCGGATCGGTCTGCCGGCGTCGACCTGGACCGTCACGGCGGCCAAGCGCGGCCTGATCGCCGACGGCCGCTCAACCGCCAATGTCACGGTCCGCACCACCGGCAACGCGACGGCCGACCTGAAACTGATCAAGGTGGTCCACCCGGTCGCCGGCAAGTCGACGTACGCGCCGGACTACGGCAGCGGCAGCACGCGCACGGACGTCGTCACGGGCAAGGAGTACTACTACCTGGCCAACGACAAGATCCGGGCGTCCGTGACGCCGTACGCCGCCGGCGACAACGGCGTCGGCGGCAACAACCTCGCCGGTGGTCTGGGCCAGGGCGCGCTGACGGACCTCATGCTCAACGACGCCAACGGCGCCGAGACCCTCGACTGGGGCGAAATGCTGCTGCGTCCGAGCCTCACGCCGCCCGACTCGTGGGACCGGCCGAACGACCAGCTCGACCTGCCCGACCTCGCGGTCGACGGCGCCGCGGTGGTCGGCAACGGTCAGTACCGGGCAGACCCGGCCATCAAGGCGCAGGTCCGCTATGAAACCCTGCCCGATTCTCCGATCGTGAAGATGACGGTCAAGCTGACCAACACCGGCACGACGGGCTACCAGGGCTACTTCAACTACATGATCGACCCCGACAGCTCGGCCGACAACGGCCGGATCCCGGGGTTCAGCGGCGTCAACCCGGGTCTGAAGACCTCGGGCTGGACCGGGAACTACGTCTACGTCGGTGCTGACGCGGCCACCACGAACGGCCAGGCCGCCAACGGTCTCGCGTGGGCACTGGACACGCCGGCCGCGGTCGGCGCGTACGGCTACATCGAGGGTCTCTACTACGACGCCACGATGGCGCCCGGTGCCACCAAGCAGTTCAGCTTCTACCACCTGATCGACTACGCGACGGCCGGCGGCGACCCCACCGGCAACATCGCGAAGTGGGCCGACGAGATCGACCTGCACGACGCGGCCGTCCCGGACGCCGCTCGCGCGGCCGGCACGATCACCGCGGGCGGCGCCGCCGTCTCCGGTGCCCGGGTCGCCCTCGAGCAGGCCGGCACGGCGGTCGCGACCGTCGGCACCGACGCCCAGGGCAAGTACCTCGTCAAGGCCCCGGCCGGTCGGTATGACGTCCGGGTGTCCAAGCTGGGCTACCAGACGGCCACCGGCACGGTCACCGTACCGGCGGCGGGCAGCGGCGTCGCCGACGTCGCGTTGAGCCCGGTCACGGTCGAGGCGAGCTACGGCAAGCAGATCGGCTCGGGTCTGGTCGAGGCGGGCTACGGCGACGTCATGCTCGAGAACGACAAACTCTCGATGGCGATCGCCGACGCCTACAACGACTCGCAGCTCTCCGGCGGCACCCGCGGCAAGCCGGTCGACGTCGCCGTCCGCGGCATGGCCGACCAGTTCGACTGGATCAACCTGCCCTACGTCTCGGCGACCCAGCCGACCGGCAGTAGCGCGTGGGACATCCGGTCGGTGGCGGCGACCGACGTCCAGATCGTCCAGGCGACCGGCGACAAGGCCGTCGTCCGGGTATCCGGGCCGGTCAAGGGCTTCACAGGTCTGACGGCGACGACGACGTACACGCTGAAGCGGGGAGACGACTTCGCCACGGTCTCGACGGAGCTCAGCAACTCCGGCTCGGCGCCACTCAGCGTGTGGACCGGTGACGCGATGGACCACGACGCGGCCGGCCAGGCCAGCGTCATCCCGGGCGCCGGCATCGTGACGCCGGGTGCGACGGCGGCGTACGCCCCGACCAAGCCGTACATCGGCATGACCGGGACCGACCCGCAGGTCTTCGGCCTCGTCTACGGCACGCCGGCCGGCGCCTTCGACGTCTACGCCGCGGGCAACTGGGTGATGAGCCGGTTCAACGTCGACGTGCCGGCGGGTGGCTCCTACACCCTCACCCGCAAGCTCGTCGTCACCCCGGGCACCGACGCGGTGGGCATCCTCGACGGCGTCCCCGCGCCGTAACGCACACCCACCCCACCACACGGGGCCGGCCCGGACTCCGACCGGGCCGGCCCCGTGCGCCGAGCCGCCAGAACAACGCGGAGGGTCGCGTCAAGTGGACGTGGCCGGCGTGCCGTTCGGGTCAGCCTCTGACCGGAGCGGCTGTCCGTCTGACCGATCCTGCCCGCGGTTGTCCCGTCGGGGGCCGTCCGGCGTTCAATCGACGTGTCGCGGATGTCGCGGCTGATGGAGCGTCAGGAAGGTACGGCAGATGACCGAGTTCGTGACTCTCGACGGCGGGCGGATCGCCTGTGATGTGATCGGTGACGGGCCATTGGTGGTGCTCTCGCATGGCATCGGGAGCGGGCGGCACGACTATCGCCATCTCGTGCCGTTGCTGGCCGACGCGGGCTACCGCGTGGTGAACACGGACATGCGCGGGCACGGAGAATCCAGCCTCGACTGGCCGTCGGTGACCGGGAAGGCTGCCATCAGCCGCACCGATGTCGCCGGTGACCTGCTCGGGGTCATCCGGAACTTCGGCGGGCCCGCGGTGATCGTCGGGCACTCGCTGTCCGGCGGCGCCGCCACCATCGCCGCGGCTCAGGCGCCGGAACTCGTCACCGCGATCGTGGAGATCAACCCGATCACCAAGTCACAGCGGCTGGATGTCGGCGCGTTGTTCACCGTCCGGCGGTACCGCCGGGGTATACCGCGGTTGATGGGGACGCTGCTGTTGAAGTCCCCGAGGTTGTGGCGCAGCTACCTCGATGTCGCCTATCCCGGCAAGCCGGATGAGTGCCGTCGTCACATCGACGGCCTGATGGCGGCACTCCGACGGCCCGGCCGATGGGAGGAGTTCATGAAGACCGGCAAGATCGGTCCGGCCGACGCCGAGGCGCATCTGCCCGGGGTACGGTGTCCCGCGCTGGTGATCATGGGCTCCGAGGACCCGGACTTCTCCGACCCGGTGGCCGAAGGCGAGGCGATCGTCGCGGCCATGCCTTCCGGCATCGGGCGGGTCGCCGTCGTCGACGGCGGGCACTACCCGCACTCGCAGTTCGGCGATCGAGTCGCCGAACTGATCATTCCCTTCCTGCGGAAGCATGCCGGCAAGCCGGTGCGGCAGGTGGGTGATCGGCCCGGCCGGCCGGTCTCGTGATTGGCGGGGAGAGCTGTTCCGCCACGAGCACACGCGTGCGACAGTCATGCCGGATTACGGCAAAGCCCTTATAACCGCCAATATAGGGACATGCCAGTGCTTCGCACCGTTGTCCTCGTGGTCTACGACGGCATTCAGCTGATCGAGCTGGCGGGCCCGATGGACATCCTCGGTGCGGCGAACACCGCGACCGGAACCGCGGTCTACCGTCTGGTGACGGCGTCGCCACGCGCCGGCGTCGTCACCGTCGACAACGGCCTGACGATGCAGGTCGAGCACTCGCTGGGGGAGATGGCGTCCGGCGACGACGAGATCGACACGATGATCGTGATCGGCGGCAACGGGGTCTTCGACCCGGCGGTGTCCGCCGAGGTGGTCCGGGAGCTTCCGGCACTCGCTCGGCGGTCGCGCCGCGTGGCCTCGGTCTGCGCGGGCTCGCTGCTGCTGGCCGCGGCCGGGCTGCTCGACGGCTACCGTGCGACGACACATTGGGGGTCGACCCGGCTGCTCGCCGAGCGCTTCCCGCGCGTGCTCGTCGAACCGGACCGGATCTATGTGCGCGACCGGAGCCGGTGGACCTCGGCGGGGGTGACCGCCGGCATCGATCTCGCGCTGGCCCTGGTCGAGGACGACCACGGCACCGAGGTGGCGCAGTTGATCGCCCGCTGGTTCGTCGTCTTCACCCGAAGGCCCGGAGGCCAGGCACAGTTCAGTACCCAACTGCGTGCGCAGCCCGCACGGACCCCGGCGATCCGGGCTGTGCAGCAATGGCTGCCCGACCATCTGGGAGAAGATCTGAGCGTGGCCGTGCTGGCACGGCGGGCGGGGATGAGCGAGCGGAGCTTCGCCCGTGCCTTCCGCGCCGAAACCGGCAGCACCCCGGGCGCCTTCGTGGAAAGCCTGCGTGTCGAGGCGGCCCGCCGCCTGCTGGAGACGACGGACCTGACCGTCGGCGCCATCGCCAGGATGGTCGGCTACAAACACGGCGAGACACTGCACCGGGTCTTCGCCCGGCACCTGACCACCACCCCGGAGCGATATCGGCAACACTTCTCGGCCGGCGCCTCAACCTGACCACCGCCACGAACCACGATCCGTCCAAGATCGTTTATGGCGACGCGAAGACGCTGCTGAAGCTCCGACGGTTACGCGCCCGCCCGGTGCCTGGACAAGCAGTCGGCGGTACGCCTTCCGGCGGCTGACCGCGTGACGAGATCGCGAGCCCAGGCCGAGCGCACACGTCCGATTCGTTCAAGACGGGCCGCGGCACCCAGCGATACCGTCGCGTTCATGAACGATCGGTTCGCCGCTGGACGGAAGTTCCTCTTACACCAGGGCAGGCTTCTTGAACGGCGCCTGTTCGCCACCTGCTTCGAGGGCGCTCCCGGCAACGGAGTCGTCGACGTCCTGAGAGGTTACGCCAACGACGACGGCGGTTTCGGCCACGGACTTGAGCCCGACAAGCGCTGTCCTGCCAGCTTGCCCATCGACGTCGAGGTCGCCCTTCAGGCGATGACCGCGGCTCAGACCGTCGATCCGTCGCTGGTCCACGGTGCGTGCGAGTATCTCGCCAAGGTCGCCGCCGACGCGGACTGCCGCGCAGCCGTCCCACTCGCCTTCCCGGCGATCGAGGCGTACCCGAGGGCGGCGCATTGGACGGAGTGGACCTATCAGCCGGGCCTCAACCCCACCGCAGGGATCGTCGGCCTGCTCTACCGGCTACGGGTGAACCACCCCTGGATCCCAGCAGCGGCGCGGTATTGCTGGGAACAGCTCGATAAGGCGGACCTGCCCACCGACGCTCACGCTTTGAGCGAGGTCCTGGTCTTCTTGGAGCACACCCCGGAGCGCGACCGCGCCGGTTCGATGGCAGCCAAGGTGCGCGAAAGCCTCGTCGAGGCGTCGTGGTTCCGTTTGGACCCGGACGACACCGGTTATGGGCTTTCCCCGCTGACCGTCGCGCCTTTCGCCGACAGCCTGTGGCGCAGCCTGTTCGCCGACGAGGTCATCCAGGCGCACCTCGACCGTATGGAGCGCGACCAGCAAGCCGATGGCGGGTGGCCGATCGCGTGGGAGCCCCCCAGCCAGGCGGCGCTTCTCGAATGGCGGGGCATCGTCACGCTACAGAGCTTGCGCACCCTGGTGTCCTTCGACCGACTCGATCCTCGGCGTTGACCGTGCCGACGCCACAACGGTCGACGTTGTGCCGGCACGCGTTCACGCGGGAGCGCAGAAGGGCGGCCCAGCCGTCCGGGCCGCCCTTCCTCGTGATGGGGTCGACGGGTCAGTGGGAGAACGCCTGGAACTCGGCGGCCCGGATCTGACCGGCGAACGCGCTGGCGGTGGCGCAGTCGGTAGTGGAGTTGGGGTCCTTGTCCTGCTCGCCCGCGTACAGCGGGTTGCCGGTGCACTGGCTGGACACCGTGCGCAGCATCAGGTGGGTCGCCTTGGTCTTGCGGACGTCGAACGACTTGATGATCAGGTCGCCGCCGCGGGGACGCGGGACGCTGGTGTCGAAGGCTCCCTTGGGACTGGTGTAGATCCTGGTGTAGTTCGCCGGGTCGGCGCAGTCGGTCCCGTGAGTCGAGTCACATGCCAGGACCTCGAAGGCCCGCAGCGCGCTGAACCGGTTCTGGCCGCCGGGGTCGGAGAGGTCGCCGGTGTCCGGACGGAGCATGGCGCTGACCGCGACCTTGCGGATCTGGACGGCCTGAGTGCCCGCCAGGTCGACGACGACGGACCGGCCGGCCACCGGGGCGGTGAGCGATGCCCAGTTCGTCGCCTCGGTCTCGTCGATCAGCTTGGCCTGGTTGACTCCGTCGCCTGTCGCCGCCGCTCCTGCCGCGGCTGAGGCGTAGTTGCGGGACATCTCCACGCGCAAGTCCCTGACCTGGTTCTTCTTCACCGTGGACGTGAACCGCTTGTGACCGAAGCCGGGACCCGCCGCGACGAAGGAGTAGGAGCCGGGCACGATCTGGAAGGTCGCGCCGAGGGCCGTGGCCGGATCCGTGTCCGCGATCGGGACCGCGCGGCCCTCGTAGTCGCCCACGTACAGCCGGACGGGCGCGTCAGCGGCTTCCCCCGCCGGGTCCAGGGTCAGCGTCGCGTTGCCGCCGTCCGGGGAGGCGAAGCTGGGCGTGGGGTCGGGGTCGGCCGTCCCGTTGCTGCCCGCGCCATCGCCGAGGCCGTGCTCCGCGAACGCCTTCCACATGATGTCCTGGTTGGCGCCGCCGAAGCGGATCCTGTCCGCGGCGAGCATCGCGTCCCGCATGTCGACCATGCTGAGGTTGCCGGCGGCCGTGAGCAGGAACGCGTCGAAGTGCAACTGGACCCATCGCCGGTTGCCCGGGCACTTCTCGAGTGACTTCCTGCCTTCGGCGCAGGCCTGCTGGTCCTTGGACGACCCCTTGCCGTACCTGTCGATGAACGCGTCGCGCACGTCGAACTGGGTGGCCGACCAGATCTCACCGTCCGCGTGCACCTGCTGGCCGACCAGGTCGTAGGCGATGTCGCTGTAGTTCAGCGGTGACTTCGACATGTCGTAGTTGCGGATGCCCCGCTCGGGGTCGCCGGTGACGTAGCCGCCCGTCACGTACGGCGTGTCGCCGCGCGGCCGGAAGCCGTTCTCGAAGAGGTACTCCATGGCGAACAGGTCGGAGATGCTTTCGCCCATCGCTCCGGCCTGGGCTCCGCTGAGTCCCGCGTTCGGCCCGGCCACCATGCGGTTGGAGATGGCGTGGGTGAACTCGTGTCCGATGACGGACATGTCGTAGTCGCCGTCGACGCACGGCGCGTAGAACGCACCGGCCTGCGGCTGCCACAGGTACATGTTGGTGATCGGGGCGACGCCGTCCACCGGGGTGATCTGGTTGGCGTTGTTCCTGACCGACAGGACCCTGGCGCCCGCCTGGGCGTTCCCGCGCTCGGGGTCGCCGCCGAGGCCGCCGCGTTCACCATTGCTCGCCTGCATGTTCCAGGCGGTCTCGGTGAAGCCCAGGCGGTACGACCAGTCGTGCATGCGGTTGTGCATCGCGTTGAGGTTGCTGATCGCGGCCTCGAGATCCGCCTCGCCGGGCTGGTCGAACGCGGCCGGGTCGCACTTCGCCTTGAACCACTGGTTCTGCCAGGGGAAGTCGTAGTTCCGGCTCGGGGTGAGGATGTTGGTGCGGGTGCCGACCGACGAGGAGGAGCCGTTGGCGCGGTTCTCGAAGGTGCGTGCCGCGTTGCCGAGGCTGGTGTTCGTCGGCGTGTCCGTGCTGTGGTCGACGTCCCAGGCCTTGCCGGTGGCGGGATCCCCGCCGACGACGTAGTCGCACCCTCGCCCGGGGCTGACGCACCAGGTCTGGCGCGTGTCCTTGGAGGAGTAGTCCGCCGGCGGGTTGGCCGGGAACACCGACCAGGACGGACCATCGGGATCGAAGTGATCGACCAGGTTCTCCCTGAGCAGGATCTCGCCGGTGGCGGCGTCGACGTAGGTGGTGTACGCGGTGGGCTCGTCTTCGGCGTCGTGCCCCTCGTCGATCAGCGTGACCTGGTAGGCGCGGTGCACGCCGTCGGCGGCGGGGACGGCCACCTCCTCGACCTGCTTGGTCGAGGCGGCGCTCAGGTCGATCTCGCCGTCCGCGGCCGCGGCCTCAAGTGCCTGCTGCTCGGTGATGGCCGCGGCGGGAGGCGTCTGTGTGGCTCTCGACAGTGTCGATGAGGCGTACACGACCTTGCCTTCGTTCACGCCGATGGACGCGAGGCCGTCGTAGCCGGCGGGCAGATCGCCGAATCTCTGCCGCAGGAGCACGACATGTCCCTCGCCGATCGGGTTGACCGCGACCGTCTCCAGTGCGTCGACGGCTTCGGCCTGCAGGCCGAAAAGGCTGGTGTTGGCCTTCAGGTAGTCGCGTGCGGCCTGTGCGGGGTCGGCGGGGAGCCCTTCGGCGAGGGGCGCTTCCGAGGTGACGAGAGCGGGTGTGCCGAGGTTGTTCCATCGCACGGTCGCATTAGAGGGCTTCTTCGGCGAGGGCGGGGGTGCCACTCGGCCCCTCCTGTTGTCCTTATCCGGCTTGCCGTGCCCATCTCCGTGGACGGCCGGGAGTTTCCGCTGCTCCTGCTTCGATTCGCCTTGCGCGGTCCCGGCGAGGGGAACGGCGAGTGAGGCTGCGGCTAATGCGGCGATGACGATGCGTAATCGATGAGACGGCGACACACATGCCTCCAGAATGGGACGTGACGGGTCATTGGCAGCGTCCAACTTGATATTGGTAACACCCAAAAGAAATATTGACAAGATCGCTCACATCATGAAAAGTGAGCAGAAAATAGTCAGACGCCCAAGGTGATATCGATCCGCTTGGAAAGGTCCGGCGCCGAGTGGAACGCCACCTTTGCTGGGCCGGACCGTCTTGCCCGTCTTGATGGGATAACGGAGGCACCAGTCATTCCGGCTAGCAGGATGACGGGAGGTCATGCTCGCGGGGTCGGCGATGGGTGCTGGCTTCACCGCGGGATTCCGTGCTGCCCTCGGCGACGGGGAGCCTGCGCGGCGGAATCCTGATAGGGGCCGTATCCGCAGGAAGGGGCAAGCCGGGATCGCGACGATCCCTTCTGCCGGCCGGTTCGAGATCGCGGCTCAGTCCTGATCTCCGCGGCGGCGATCAGCGGAGACGTCGCGGTGGTGGGTGATCATCCGGGGAAAAAGTCGCTTCCCTTCCCCCAGAGCTTCGCGCGGTAGGAGGACGACATGTGCACAAAGAGTCCGTTCGGAGAGTTCCTCAGGGCGAGACGACGGCTCATGACCCCGGCCGAGGCCGGAATGTCCTGCATGAATTCCCGGCGCCGGACGCCGGGCCTGCGCCGCGAGGAGGTGGCGTTGCTGGCCGGAGTCAGCAGCGATTACTACACGCGACTGGAGCAGGGCAGACAGCGCCATCCGTCGGAGCAGGTCATCGACGCCCTGGCACGAGTCTTCCGCCTCGACGCGGCCGCTACCGCGCATCTCCACGATCTCGCGCGCCCCCGAGCGTGCCATCAAGAGCGCACTCATCGGCCCGTCGCCCCGGACGTGGTCCGGTTGATGGAGCATTGGACGCACGCACCGGCATTAGTGGTGAACCACCGCTTGGATGTCCTCGTCCGCAACCGGCTGTCCACCGCCTTATGGAGAGGGTACGAGTACATCGACAACCTGGTTCGGTTCACCTTCCTCAATCCGCAGTCCCGTGAGCTCTTCGTGAATTGGGAGGGGGAGGCCGCCTTCAAGGTCGCTCATTTGCGCACCATGACGGTAGTGGTCCCGGACCCCTCTGTGCACAAGCTCATCGAGGAACTGGCAGACAACAGCGAGGACTTCCGCCGACTCTGGGCACGCCATGATGCGGGCGTCACAACGCAGGCATCATGGCCCTTGCGCCACAGAGAATTCGGCGACCTGCGTCTCTGGCGCCAGAAATTCCCCATCGAGGATGCTTCCGGCTACCTCCTCTTCGTGGCCCAGGCCAAGCTCGGCTCCCCATCGGAGAGCACGCTCGCCAGCATGGCCGATGCCGCATAAGCGGGCCCTGGGCAGCTACTGATGTGTCGACCCGCGGCCACCGGGCTCGCCCGCGACCACGGAATCTCCGCACGGTACACACCGGAATACAATGGGTTAGTGCAAGCGAGGCTGCCGTCGCTGCTGCTGCGCCAGACTCCATCCCGGACGGTCGGTGTCTTGGCCGGCGCCGCATGCGTCGCCGCGGTGACCCTGCTGCTCTTCCCGCTCCGGCAGTTTGTGCCCTCGAATTCGCTCGGCGTCGTTTATCTGCTCGCGGTGCTGCTGATCTCGACCGTATTCGGCCGGGGGCCTGGACTGGCGACGGCTGTGGCCAGCGCCGTCGCCTATGAGTACTTTCACCTGCCGCCCTTCTACCGGTGGACGCTGACCGGTAGCGGGGAATTGGTGACGATCTTGGTCTTTCTCGCCGCCGCGCTGCTGGCCGGCTTCGTCGGGGACCTGGCCCGGTCACGGGCCGTGGAGGCCGAAGAGCAGCGCCGCACGGCCGACCTCGCCGCCGACCTCGCCCACCTGCTGCTGCGTGCGGAGGACCTGCGTACGGCACTGCCGGCAGCCGCCCAGTGCCTGGCTCGGGCGCTCGAACTGCGCTACGCGGCGATCGAGCCGGCGGTAGTCGCCGCCGACGCGCGCTATGCGGCGCTCCCGCTGCGCGACGGAGCCACTCAGATCGCCACCCTCCTGATCCCCACCGATCTGCCGAAGCCGACGATGCTGCGGCTGCGCCGGCAGGTGGTGCCGTCGCTGCGGGCCCTGCTGGCCGCGGCACGCGACCGCGAGGCCGTCGCAGAGGAACAGGCCGCGCTCCGGCGCATCGCGACGCTGGTCGCCGGCGGCACCAACCCATCCGAGGTGTTCAACGCGGTCACCCGGGAGATGGGCCGCATCATGGGCACGCGATACACCGACATGAATCGGTTCGAGGCCGACGGCACGCTGACCATGCTCAGCCACTGGGATGATCATGGCGGCCGGGACCATTTCGTGCCGCTTGGCTCGCGCTGGCCGATCGAAGACATGCCTGTGGCGAGGATGGTGTGGCAAACCGGGAAACCGGCGCGGCTCACTACCTGCGACGAGGATGCCGGCGAGTTCCTCAGGCGCGCCCGCGACTGGGCGCTGGGGTCGGTGGTCGGTAGCCCGATCATGGTGGAGAACCAGCTGTGGGGCGTGATGATCGTCTTTTCGCGCGCAGAGGATCCGCAACCCGAGGCGATCGAGGAGCGCATGATGAAGTTCACCGAGCTCCTCGGGACCGCGATCGCCAATGCGCAGAGCAGAGCCGAGCTCACCGCCTCCCGTGCCCGCATCATCGCGGCCGCTGATGAGTCCCGCCGCCGTATCGAGCGTGACCTGCACGACGGAGCACAGCAACGTCTTGTCACGCTCGGGCTGGAGCTGCGAAAGGCCGAAGCCATGGCGCCGCCCTACCTCAAGGCCCTCCTGTCTCACACGGTTGAAGGTCTGGCCGGCGCTGCCGACGATCTTCAGGAGCTCTCCCGTGGCCTGCACCCGGCGATGCTGTCCAAAGGGGGCCTCTGCCCGGCCCTCAAGATGCTCGCGCGCCGCTCCTCCGTGCCGGTCGAGCTGAACGTAAGCGATGTCGGCCCGCAACCCGAGCGCGTCGAAGCCGGTGTCTATTACGTCGTTTCGGAAGCACTCACGAACGCGGCCAAGCATGCAAAGGCCTCAATAGTTCACATTGACCTCACCGTCGACGACACGGCCGTACGGCTATGCATCCGTGACGACGGAATCGGCGGAGCCGACCCCCGCAACGGCTCGGGGCTCATCGGCCTCAAGGACCGCGTAGCGGTGATCGGCGGCGAAATGGAGATCACCAGCCCGGTGGGAAGCGGGACATCCCTGGTCGTCACAATTCCCTGCTGAGGATGGGAACCTGCGCGGTCCCTCGACTGAACCGCCCCGACGGCGACGGGAAGATCCGGTGGGTGAAGTGTGTGCGTCCGCGCGGGATGCGCTCACTCATTGCCAGATGGCCTGCGCCAGTGCGGCGCCGATGAATGCCGCTCCGAGGCCGGCGACCACGCTGGCGATGACATTGGCGGCGGCGAAGAAACGCGCACCGGTCTCGGCCAGCCGCAGCGTCTCATAGGAGAACGTCGAGTATGTGGTCAGGGCTCCGCACAGCCCTGTGCCCAGCAACAGGTTCAGAGAGGACGAGGCGGCTCCCGCGGCAACCGCGCCGGTCAGTACGCCGAGGATCATGCAGCCGATGACGTTGACGGTGAAGGTTCCCCAGGGAAAGACGGTGTCGTGCCTGGCTTGAATCGCCCGGTCGGTCAGATACCGCAAAGGTGCGCCCACGACGGCGCCGGCGATGACCAGCAGCCAGCTCACCTAGCGGCCTCTCTGCCCACGTGGCGGACGACCTCGACCTCGTCCAGGATCGCCAGGCCCTCACCGACCAACTCGTCGAGTTGCGGCAGGAACGCACGGATCGGTTCGGCGGCGTCCACGATCACAATGACAACGGGGAGATCCTCGCTCAGCGACAGCAGCCGTGTGGTGTGGATCCGAGAGGAGGCTCCATAGCCCTCCACGCCCCGAAACACACTCACTCCCGCGAGGCCGGCCTTGTGCGCCCGGTGCACGATCTCACTCGACAGCGGCTTGTGGTGCCACAGGTCGCTTTCGCCGATGAAGATCGTCAGCCGTAGTGCCGTCCCGGTCAGACTGGTCATCTTGCTCTCCATCCGATGAACCGGCGCGTCATCCTGGCAGCCGCCCAGACCGCCGCCAGAGCCGTGAGCAATGTCAGCGCCAGATAGGCGAGCCCCGTCCCGGCGTGCCCGGACGCCACGAGACGCTGGATATCGACGGCGTATGTGGAAAAGGTGGTGTAGCCGCCCAGGATCCCGGTGCCGAAGAAGGGACGCACGAGGCGGTGTGCCGCCCACAACTCGGTGATCACCACCATGAACACCCCGATGACCGCGCAACCGGTGAGGTTGACGAGCAGCGTCGTCCAGGGAAACGCGCCTGGCAGAGGCGGCCACAACAGCGACGCCCCGTAACGGGCACACGCCCCGATGGCACCACCGGCCGCGACCACGGCGACCACCGGCCCCTGACCGTGCCACAGTTCCCGCCGCCATACCGGGACCGAGAATTCGACATCGGAATCGATGGGCTCACCCGCCAACTCCGGCTGGGGTGCATCCATCCGTATACCTCCTACCCGTGTGCGCGCGCAGGCGCATTCGACACCAGGTAGGGACCGTTGGCGGCGTCACCTGCCGCGGTTCCGGTACGGCGGGCCCCACCGCCGCGCGGCACCCACAGAGGGGGTGACCGCTGCCTACCAGACTACCGGGGTCACGAACGGCTGCTGTCCTCGCGGGCCGTGCGCAGGAGGCGACCGATCACCACCGATCGGCGCTCGACCTCGCACCCTCCGAAGCGGAGCGTCGGTTCCCGTGCAACCGGCTGCGGCTGCACTGACGAAAATCATCCGGCGGTCGGCGCTGGTCTGGACGGGTGCGCCGGGGCGTCGAGCACGGTGTGCAGCAACCGGTTGAGCGTGACATCGTCGCCGGGCGCCAGCCCGACAGTCGCGGCGTCGATTCCGGCGATCACCGGCCAGGCGCGGGCGAGCAGCACGTGCCCCTCGTCGGCGAGCTGCATCCCCGAGCGCCGTCCGCGACCCTCGGGACCGGTGCGGTGGAGCAGCCCTCGGTCGATCATCGCGGTGACCGCGTCGCGCGCGCTCTGCGGGCGGATCTGGAGCGCCCGAGCTAGTTCGGACTGGTTCATGCCGGGCCGGGCACCCAGATAGGCGAGCATCCCGAACTGCACCGGGGTCAGTCCATGGACGGCCAGGCGGTCTGTGACCATCCGTTCCACCCGCCGGCCCACGCGGATCACAGTCCAGACGAGTATGTCGTCGATGTCACCCTCGCTGGGCGCTGGTCGTCGGTCGAACGCTGAGTCCGGCACGGCACTCCTCTCCCCTTGCAGAAGCAGGTAACTGCATCTTACAGTTACAGGTACCTGTAATTCTGCTGCTCCCTCGTCGCAACGCACGGCCTGATCGCATCGGCCACGAGGTCATCGTGCTCGACGAGCGTGGCGGACCTTCACAGGCCCGGGCCGGCGGCTACCGATTGCGACTCGGCTCGCGCGCGCTGGGCCCTGGCGCAGTTGCCGCCGGCACCGGGTGACTCTCGTCTATGCCGGTGATGCCGGAAACGAAAGACGGATTGGATCTGACCGGAATGAGAAGACTCGCGAGGACTTTGGCAGCGACAGTCGGCATTGGTTTGTGCCTCACGACTGGAACGGCCTGTGCCGCCGAGCGTTCGGCGCCACCGGCAGAGCTGCGAATCGACAGCGGGCCGCTGCGGGGAACTGACCAAGACAACATGCGTGCCTACCTCGGCATCCCCTATGCGGCGCCACCCGTCGGGAACCTCCGCTGGAAACCGCCCCAGCGGCCCCGGCCATGGACGACGACGTTGGATGCGACGAAGTACGGCAACTATTGCCCGCAGAACGCGGATCTCGGTGTCTTCGGACGGCCGGGCGGAGCCGAAGACTGCCTCAACCTCAATGTCTTCGTGAGCAAGAAGGCGTCACAAAGCAAGAAGAAGCTGCCCGTGCTCGTGTGGATTCACGGCGGATCCATGTGGGTGGGGGCGAACCGCGACTACGACGCACGCAAGCTCGCCATGGACGGTGAGACCGTCGTAGTGACCATCAACTATCGCCTGGGTCTGCTCGGTTACTTCGCCCATCCGTCACTCGATGGCGAGGGGCACCCGTTCGCCAATTACGGGCTGATGGATCAGCAATTGGCCCTGGACTGGGTGCAGCGCAACATCTCAGCCTTCGGGGGCGATCCTGGCGACGTCACGGTCGCCGGCGAGTCGTCCGGCGGCGCCAACGTGCTCGCTCACGTCGTGTCGCCGCAGTCGGCGGGTAAGTTCCAGCACGCGATCGCCATGAGCGGCGCCGTGATCGCGACGAAGTTCCCGGCCTTCGCGGCACCGAGGCCACTCGACTTCGCAGAGCGGAAGGGAACTGATTTCGCGAAGGCGGCCGGTTGTGAGAACGGCGGCGCGGAGTGCCTGCGCAACCTCCCTCTCGACAAGGTCCTCGCGCTGCAGACTCCCTACTTGCACAAGCAGGTCATCATCGACGGGAACATCATTCCCATGCAGCCGAGCGAATCCCTGAAATCCGGGAAGTTCAACCGGGTCACCTTGATCGATGGAAATACCCGCGACGAAGGGTCCTTCTTCGCGGCGTTCCCCGAGAACGTGAGCGCTGCGCCACTGACCGCCGAGGATTATCCCCGCAGACTGGAGACGTTGATCGGAAGCCCGGCCCTGACTCAACAGGTCCTCAAGGAGTATCCGCTCGATGAGTACAGCAATCCCAGCGAGGCATTCAGTGCGGCACTGACCGACATGGCCTTCGCCTGTCCCGGACGGGCGATCAACCGCTGGGTATTCGATAAAACCCCTACCTACGCCTATGAATTCGCCGACCGAACGGCACCGTCTTATCTGGAACCCACAACGTTCGCAATGGGGGCGGCCCACACGTTCGAGCTCGCGTACCTCTTCCCTGGATTCCACGGCGGAGCCGGTGAACCCGTCGAACTGAATCGGCTCCAGGCCAAGCTCTCCGCGAAAATGGTGAACTACTGGTCCACGGCGGGACTCGCCGCCGAACGGGAAGCAGAATGGCCGCGGTACACGCCAGAACAGGACGACTACATGTCTCTGACGCTTCCTGGGCCCAGGATGACATCGAAAAGCTTTGATGACGTCCATGACTGTGGCTTCTGGGACAAGACCGGGATCTACTGACCAACCGGTAACCGTCGCGACCCCGTTGCGGCCGGCCGCGCACAGCCGTTGCCTGGTTGCCTCTTTGGTACCCGCCGCGGCGGCGGATCAGACCGTGATCAAGCCGTCAGAAGCAGGACGAAGAGTGCTCTTTGTCGTCGTAGTCCAGGGCCTCAGTTCATGCCCCTGGCCAGCGGGGCGCGCCAGCCGTACCGCATCGCGAGAATGCGGAACGCGAAGGCGAGCACGGCCGAGGACAGGGTGGCGACGAACCCCCGCACGCCCAGCGTGTACAGCACGGCCATAGCCGTCGAGCCGAGCATCGCCGGCACGGCGTAAAGCTGGCGGTCGTAGAGCAGGGTCGGCATCTCGCCGGACAGGATGTCGCGGATGACGCC
>Ga0310811_10003912_pt1 | contig 18747 bp, 17 predicted proteins | sample YCmetagenome_FD_207642 | JGI IMG/M metagenome (GOLD analysis project Ga0310811, IMG submission 207642) | Soil microbial communities from experimental microcosm in Duke University, North Carolina, United States - YC | ecosystem: Engineered > Artificial ecosystem > Soil microcosm > Unclassified ...
GGAGCTGACCTGATGAGCATTGATCCAGTCATCCATACGCTCGAGGAACGCCTGCCCCTCTCGCTCTAGAACCTCGCGGAATTCCGGCAGTGACTTCGGATCGACGCGCAGGCTGATCGCCCGTCGTTCAAATCGCGGCGGATCACTCTCATCACGATAGAGGTTGTGCTCGAAGGTGGTGCCGAGATCCTGCAGCACGCTGCCCCAAAGCCGGACGAGATTTTCGTTCAGTTCGCGTGGAACATAGGATCGCTTCAAGGCCCGCAAACGCTTTTCCTTGGTGTCCGCGATGGTTCCTGCTGCGCGCAGCTCTTTGATCATCGCGACTACCGGAATGCCGGGTGCGTACTCGCGCACCAGCTCGGAGAATGATCCCTCGGCTCCCTCGATTTCCAGGTCACGGGGCTTTCCTGATGGATCGAGATAACGGCCATCGTGATACCACGCATGCAGGAGCTGCGTAGGTTTGCTCATGAATCCTTGCGCAGGGCGCAGCACCTGCGGTGCACGCAGCTTCGCCACGTCATTTCGGTTGAGGCCCGTCAGGATTGCAACGCGCGAGACATTAGTGGGGCGGCCCCTTTTACCAAACGCCTCGGTCGCGACCGTCACGAATTTCTCCTTCGCGAGGTTCGAAAATTCTTTCCAGGTGATACCGCTTTTCAGAAGCAACAGCACAACTGGCTCGAGCACCCTTCCCAGCGCTTCGAGCAAGCGCGGTCTCAGTGCCTCAGAAACCATATATGCAAATTATAATTGCACATACGGGATCGCGCAAGCTAATCTCGCCGGTGACTGATCCCGGCCGGGCTGGCCTCGTATGGCTGTCATTCGGAGTCTCCCCCGCTTACGCTACGGCGCCTGGGCGAGTCGAACGTCGAAATTGAAGTGGTCAATCACACAAGCAAGCTCGATAGAGGGCGGCAAGCAAAAAAGGGAAGAGGAGAGCACCATGACTTCTAAAACGTTTCGCATCTCCCTATTGATTGCTGTTGGCAGCTTTGCGCTCAGTCCCGCTGCCGGGGCGAGTCAGCAAAATGAGAGCGCAAGCGATCGATGTTCAAACGCCTCGCTGAGTGGCACCTACGGGTTTCTGCACGGCGGCGTAGATAGCAATGGCGCCCCTAACAGCGCCGCCGTGAGCCAGCTCACATTTGATTCAACCACAGGCACGTTTACCGGAGGGACCACATCATCCCATGACGGCGTGATTGTCACTTTTTCCTTCGCCGGAACATACGCAGTCGCCTCGAACTGCACTGGCACAGGTGCACCCGCGGGAGCCAACCGCTTCTCCTTTGTGGTCACGCCAACAGGGTTCTTGGCTACGCACGGCGTGAGCTCGCAGGGATTCGCCGTGAAGCAGGGCTCCTCGACCTGCACCAATGCCGGAGTCAAGGGTAGTCTCGGGTTGCAAACAACCGGCGTCTTCGTCGCAGGCGCGCCCGTCACAGGACCGGTAGCTTTCATCGGTGAGTTGAAGTTAAGTGTCAATGCTTCTGGCGACGGAGTGATAGGCGGACACATAGCGGGCGGCGACGAGGACACGACTTTCACGTTCTCAGAGGAGCCCGTCACGGGTACTTACTCAGTCAACTCAGACTGCTCGGGCACCGCCACCATAAAACCGAAGGGGCGCTCCAAAATGCACTTCAGCCTCGTGGTTGTGGACTGCGGGAAGGAAATGCTGGCCATTGAGACGGACGCGGGCGCGGTTGTCAGCGGTACTTTGGTAAGGAACAGCGATGAAGAGGGTCGGGCCGCAGAATGCGAGCCGGCACAGAACCGGCAGTGACCTGATCGGGCCGAACCTCAACAGCGTCCGCTTCTTGCGCCCGGAAATGTCCGCTCAGGAGCGAACGCGATGTACGCAAAGGGTCGCGACCTGCCGCTCGGAGTCGATGTTTACCGGCAAAAAGCCGGGGCGTGAACACATTTCGAAAGCTATCTCGTTCACAATAGTCGAATACCCTGGATGGGTTGATGCTCGACTGGAGAAGCCGTGAGTCAGATCATGCTGATGGGCAGCTGCCTGTGCGGTGCCGTGAGATATCAGGTCGCCGGCGAAGCAAAGCGCTTCTATCACTGTCATTGCTCACGCTGTCGCAAGGCAACAGGCACCGGACACGCGTCCAACCTTTTCCTCCAACCGGCAGCGCTGAGCTGGCTCCTGGGCCAAGAGCATGTACGCGCCTTCAAGGTACCGCAGGCCACGCGGTTCACTAACCAGTTCTGCGGGCTCTGCGGTGGTCGCGTTCCACGCCAGCCACAGAACACCGACACGGTCGTCATACCCGCGGGATCACTGGACAACGAGGCCCCGATCGGACCTCAGGCGCGCATTTACACTGGTTCGCGCGCGAGCTGGTCTTGCTCAGGGGACGAGTTGCCGATTTACGAGGCGTCACCGCCACCCTAGAGGCGGACGCAGGTGGGTGGGGCAGATTTCAAGCGTTTCGAGGCCATCAGGCGGTGGGCCCGAAACAGCGCTGCGATCGCGTACAAGTCATGACATGAGGCCTTGGTCGGCCGATTCCAGACACTTGCTTCGCGACGATAGAATCGCCGAAAACCCTATCTAAGGTTCGTGGATCAGGAGAACGCCGTGACCACACAGAAAATACAGACCTCGCGGGAGCGTCAGGCCGGCCTGCCGACTGTCCACTCCTGCAGTCCTGACTGACCGTTCTGGAGCGAGGCTCGGCGTCGCTCAAGGGCCGCGTGCCTTCGGATGACGAACTGGCTCAATGCCGCCAGAATCGGTCAGTCGCGGGTTCGGCCGATCCCGTGGAATTCGCACATCGCCAAAGAATAAGGGCGTTTGAAGATAGTGTACATCGAGCGTGCTCGATCGCGATCCTCGCTCCTCGATCCACTCCCGCTGCCACACGCCGGACATCCAGCTGGGAACATTGACCCGAGGCGCCGGGGTTGCGCTCTCAGCAGACTCGGCGGCTCCGCCTACGCCGCCAGCCATGACTACCACCGCAGCACACAGACCACACAAGAAGGTACGCATGGTGTCGATGTCGATACTCCAGCCCAACCGGTACGACCCGAACGCCAAATAAGGCTGAAATCAAGCCCCCTCGACTCACTTGCAATCGGGCCGCGATCGGCCCAGAAGCAGTCTTCGGGCTGCGCGAATTCGCCGCCCGGAAGCAGACATTCCCGGGTTGCGATACGCTGAGGCTGCCGGCTGCGGCGACCGTTGCTGGAAAGCCGAACTTTGAGGAAGCGAAGTGAGCAGAATAAAACTCATCGCGGCCATCCTGTCGGTCCTGGCGGCCTCGCCGAGCATGGCACAGGAGCATCAGCACGGGACCGGCGAGAAGCTGGGAGCGGTTCACTTTGCCACATCGTGCAATGGCGTCGCGCAGAAGGACATGAACCGCGCGGTAGCGCTGCTGCATTCCTTTCAATTCAGCCGTGCCATAGAAGGCTTTAACGGCGTGCTCGGAGAAGACGCGACGTGCGCAATCGCGTATTGGGGAATCGCGCTCAGCGATTGGAGCAATCCTTTCGCACCGGGGATCAAAGACAAGGGCCAGTTGCAACTCGGGCGGGACAGCGTCGAACGCGGCACGGCCGTGGGTGCGAAGACGGAGCGCGAACGGGCTTATCTCGCCGCCGTCGGCAAGCTGTACAGCGACTTCGAAAGCACCTCGCAGCGAGCGCGCTTGCTTGCCTATCGGGACGCCATGCGAGACGTCGCGGCAAAATATCCGCAAGACCACGAGGCGCAGATCTTCTATGCATTGGCACTCGTAGTCGCGGAAGATCCTGGGGACAAGACCTACACAGACCGGCTCAGGGCGGGAACAATTCTAGAGAACTTGTTTGCAGAGGAGCCGACGCATCCCGGTCTGGCGCATTACGTTATCCATGCTTACGACGTGCCGGCGCTGGCGGGGCGGGCGCTCGTCGCAGCGCGGCGTTACGCGGAAATCGCCCCCGATGCGCCGCACGCGCTGCACATGCCATCACATACATTTACCCGCTTGGGATACTGGCAGGAGTCCATCGACAGCAACGTGGCAGCCGCAGCGGCGGCCCGCCGCCAGGGTCAGACGGCAGAAGAGTTGCATGCCAGCGACTACGAGACCTACGCCTATCTGCAAACCGGGCAGGACGAGGCAGCAGCCCGGATTGTGAATTCCCTGCCGGAAATTGCCTCACGCTTCGATCCGAAGGCGGTGCTAATTGGGGCCGGCCCCCCTTCGGCCGGATATTTTGCGCTCGCGGCGAACCCCGCCCGATACGCACTGGAGCGCCAGGACTGGCAGCAGGCGGAGGAGCTCCCGCTCCGGGAGACTCCGTTTCCTTACACAGATGCAATAACGTGGTTCGCCCGAGGATTAGGCGCAGCACGCCTGGGACACGAAACGGCGGCGAATGAGGCAGCGACAGCGCTGCAGCGGATTAAGGAGCGCCTCTCGAGGGCCAACGAGCCTTACTGGGCGCTGCAGGTGGAAATCCAGGCAACTGCCGTCGCGGCATGGTCCGCGCTAGCGGTTGGTAAGAAAGAGGAAGCACTGCGACAGATGGAATCGGCAGCGGAATTGGAAGATGGGACGGAGAAAAGTGCGGTGACACCGGGGCCGCTGTCCCCGGCGCGGGAGCTGCTCGGGGAGATGTTGCTGCAGCTCAACGAGCCTGCTCAGGCGCTGCAGCAATTTGAAGCGACGCTTAAGAAGGAGCCGCGGCGCTTTCGTTCACTGTATGGAGCGGCGCACGCTGCGCAGCTGAGCGGAAGCCGCGACACGAGTCAAAGGTATTTTCGCGAGCTCCTGAGCGTTTGTGCGCATTCCGACAAGCCTGCAAGATTCGAACTCCAAGAGGCGGAGCGGTCAATTTTGCAGAAATAGCCTGCGCTTCGTTCGAGCAGACTTGCCCACGTCTTGATTTACTTCGACCGCCCGTAGCCTTTGCGGACCGCCCAAGAGAAGACACTCGCGAGTGTCGCCTTAGCGGACACGCGATCTACTGGGTCGGAAGCGGAAGCTTTTACCGGTGGCTGCTGCCGACCAGGGGTCGACACTTGAGGCTCGCTTCAATTTGCCCAAAAGGGGCCGTTCGCGCGTGCGCTATGCTGGCGCGGTGAAGCCAAAACAGGAAGCAGAATTGTTCAAGGCGGCGTTGCGTGCCGGGATTCGCTACGCCGAAGGTCGTGGAGCCGTCGAGTTCGAGCCGACCGATTCGGCTAGCGACAAGGCGCTCTACGTGTACCGGCTACTCGTTCATGACAAGATCATTACGCCGATGCCGGAAGACCAGGTGGGCGAGAAAACAGTTCGCCACAGGTTGGCTTCGTGGTATGCAAATCTGCCGCCGGGGCACCCGCTATTAAGCTGACCTCAGAAAGCGCGCTGCCGTCTGAATAGTTCTACTGTATCCGTGCCCCTCTTCATCAGCCACGGTGCCTAATTGCGGAAATCTGGGGCTGCAACGCGCCAGCGAGTCTTCCCATACGGGTCGCTCGCGGCCGTCTCCTCGGGTTCGCGCGCACTCAGTGACGGACAGATCTACCGCGAAGGTTTCTGAGAGCTGATTTCGTATCATCAATTACACTCCATCAGCTATGGGTGCACCTGAAGGGACTGGGGCGGGCGCCGCGCGGATCGATCGCTGGCTGTTCGGAGTCCGATTATTCAAGTCCCGCTCCGCCGCGACTGATGCGGTCAGCGGCGGTAAAGTCCACATCAATGGCGAACGTGTGAAGCCATCGCGAGGGATCAAACCCGGCGACACCGTAACCTTTACTCTGCGCCGTCGTGTTCGAGTGCGTGGTGGCCGCAGTGCCGCTGCGTCGTGGTCCGGCGAGCAACCCGGTGCGATGCTATGACGAAACTCCTGCGAGCAAGGCGCGGCGCGAGGATTTCGCTACCCGCATGAAAGTGGCCGCTGGTCTTTCGCCACGGCCCGACGACCGCCCCGACAAACACGAGCGCCGGCTGCTGCGGCAGTTGCGTGGTCGCAATTGAGGTTCCGGAAAGCTGGACGCCCACATGGTAAAGCCCCTCGATGTCCAGGCTCTCGAGCGGCTCATCGCGTCGCTGCGCTGCGCGGCACACGACTGAGACAAAGACTTCGCGCCGCGAGGCGGTGTTGCCGCGAGAGCCGACTGGAATCGTAAGCAGTTGCTGACGCAAGCCGCCTGCGGGTTAAAAGCGGCAAAGACGAACTCAATCCCCAAGCAACCGGGCCTGGAGATGCGCTAACCGCAGGCATAAAGCTCCGTGCGCATCAAGGACCAGCTGACGCTCGGCAGATTCCAAACCCAACTTGCCTGCAAACTCTCGCACGGTTTTGAGAGCGCGCCACGCGTTTTGGATATTGCGCAAAGCCGTCTGCGAATTTGAAGCTGCCTCGGCCACTGAAACGAATGTAGCAGCTAGCTCAAGCTCCGCCCGAACAGAGCGGACGGCAGTCTCCTGCGTCTGGTCTCTGGCCTCGAACCCGCGTGTGAATAAATCGGGGCTTTTTTCGCTGTCCTTAGCGGGCATGTGGAGAGTGTATTCGCGAGCAGTGCGAAACCAAGTCGGAGATTTCCGAAAACAAAGCGCGAAATAGGTGACAGGTCAGCCATGCGAAATGCTCCATCTGTCGGTTAAGCGTCGAGGCATTTGTCACGCCATACCCGGCGTCTGCCGCGCACAGTCCAAGGTCGCACTGTACGATGCCGCCCCTGTCCGAGTGGGAACAGTTGCCCCGCACCGAGGCCTGGCTCAAGCAACACCATCAATCATTGGGCTCCCCTCCGATCCGCGTGTTGACGACGGGCAATCATGCCGTGCACTTTCTGCCCGCACCGGATGCGCACGACCCGAGACATCTGGAGTACGAGCGCAAGATCAGGTTGGCGCAGGCGCGTGTCCTTAAACCCTCTGTTCCAATGCAAAGCAAATCTTCGTGCCCAACAGCTCGGAATATGTCCAATTCGATGCTCCGGACACAGTCGTCGACGCCATCCGTGAGGTGTACGCCCAGAGCAAGTAAGGCGGTCCCCGTCGACTAGCCGCGGCAGCAGTCGGTCGAGGCTGTATGAAAGCGCGCGCGACCATCAACCTCGACACGGATTTGGCCGACGGGCATAGCGCCAACTGGTAAGGACCTCCAACAGCCGCCCAAACCCGGCCATTGAGTGCCAAGCCGTCCTCCTCTACATTGCGGTCATTACCGGAACGAGAAGCGAAGCTGCCCCACCGGCCACGTACTCCGGGCTCGGACCATCAGATTAGATTAGGCAGCGCAGGAAACATCGTGCCGATCGATCCCCGGGACGCCACTGAACTGAGCACATGGGAACGTTGGATTGCACATGCCGGATACGTGTCCGAAGGCGTGCTCTATCTGTTGATCGGAACCTTTGCTCTGCTCGCGACACTGGACACTTCCCAGCGTCCGAAAGGACCCCAGGGCGTTCTGATCAGGCTCAACCTCACAGCTCCGGGGAAGTTGTTTCTGGTCGCCGTGGCGCTCGGCCTGGCATCGTTCGTGACCTGGCAACTGCTGATTGCCATTCGCGACCCGGGACACCGTCGCGAGCGCGGCCAACGCTCCCGCCAGATCATTCGATTGGGGCACCTGTTGAACGGCGCGCTGCACAGTGTCCTCGTGATCGAGGCCATGAGAATCCTGTTTGGGTTCGGCGGCAGTGCTGGCAGCGAGCGCACCCAGAAGGAGTGGATTGCGCGAGCGTTCGGGATGCCTCTTGGCCGTTACGCCGTCGGCATTGTGGGAATCGGTATATCACTCTACGGCCTGTACCAGTGGTATCGCGCCGTGACACGGGATAAGGACAGCAGGGTTGATCTCACACGCACGCGCCTTCGTCCGATCATGGATGCGTTCGGGATGTTCGGCCTGCTTTCTAGAGGAGTGCTGTTCGCCGTGATCGGTATATATCTCACGCGTGCTGCCTGGCGGGGCCATCCTCAATACGCTGTGGGCCTCGCGAGCGCGCTCGGCACCCTCAGGCAGCAGCCTTACGGTGAATGGGTCCTCGGCACGGTGGCTGTCGGCCTGATGACCTACGGCTTGTTGCAGATTATCAAAGAGCCCTACCGACGTTTGCGCGATAGCTGAGGGGCCAGTCGAACCGCATCGCGCTCGTTCGCCTGCCTCGTTACCACGTCACGAACGTGAATGGGGAAAGGAGTACCGCAGTAGCCCGACACTGACAAGTGTCGGCACAAGCATGTCGCAGTGGCCGTCGACGGTGGAGGCGACGGGAGGGTACACCTTAGGCAAAGCAGTGGCGCAATGATGGGCGCGACGTGACGCGCGCCGCGTGCCACACTCCCCCTGCAGGATGCAAACAGTGCAGGGATTATCAATGCAGAGGAACAGGCGCCATTGGAAGCTCGTGCAGCCGCGGCGGCGCTGCCGGAGCATATCAGCCAGAACATTGCCCAGACTGATCCCGCACAAGTGCTGGCGACGCTGAAAAGGCGCGACCAGACCAGGGAACGTCCATCCGAGCCTTGAGGTCTGCGAGCGAATTGGCCGCCCGACCCTGCAACTCATGCGTCGGTTGAATCGCTGGCAGGTGGCGGCGCTCTCGGTGACGGTGGCGATCGCGCTGCTCGCAGCGGCCCTCGCCATCGCCGAGCATCACATGCGGGGGTTCGTGCTGCGCACGCTCTCTGCACGCATGGGGCGCGAGGTCGGGGTCGAGGGCACCTTCGAGGCCCACCTCCTGACCACCCGCCCCATGATCACCGCTACCCAGGTCGTGATTGCCAATCCCCAGTGGGTGCCTGCGGGCACCCTTGCATCCATCGGCAGGGTGAGCGTCACACTCGGCTGGCGCCTCGAGACATCCCCTCTGGAAATACGCCGTCTCGAACTCGAGGGGATGCGGCTGCGACTCGTGCGCGACGCGGGCGATCACGCCAACTGGTACGCAACGCGCGAAGGCCCCGGAACCGGTCCGCCGCTCATCGGCAGTCTCTCGATGCCCGATGCGAAGGTGGACCTCCACGATGACCGTCGCCACATGGAATTCAGCGGCACCATCTCTGCGGGTGATGCCGCCAGCTCCCATGGAAAAGCGCCCGCGCTGCGTATCGACGGTAGCGGCCTCCTCAACGGACGCAGGGCTTCATTCAGGATCGACGGAGATCCTCTCGCGACTACGCGACACGGAGAGCCCTATCACTTTACGCTCGAGGAGCACTCGGGCACGGCCCGGCTCATCGGCCGGGGTTTTTTGAAGCACGCACTCGATTTCAGGGAACTCGAGGGCACGTTCGAAATAAGCGGACCCGATCTCATCGATCTCTATTACCTGACCGGACTCAAGCTCGTGCGTACGGGTGAGTTCCACCTCTCCGGCAAGCTCCTGCGCCACGGCACACGGCGGTTCATCTACGAGGATCTCGTGGCAACCACCGGCAAGAGCGACGTGAGCGGCAAACTGTCGGTGGACAGCACCAGCGGCCGGGTGCGAGTCGCGGGGGAGTTGTCGGCAGAGATGCTGCGGCTCGCCGACTTCGGGGCCCGAGCCGCGGGAGACACGAGCGCGGCTGCACCGAAGCCCGCGTTGCGCGTCCCTGACAGGCCCCTGCGGCTGACCGGACTCAGAAGCACCGACTGGAAGCTCAAGATCGGCGCGCAGACGATCGAACTGGGACCTGAAACGCTGCAATCGGCCGGTGCTGTCATCGCGACCGATCACGGCAAATTGTCCATCAAGGACTTCAAAGCCGCATTCGCGCAGGGGACACTCTCCGGATCCGCGCGGTTCGATGCGACTGGCGAGACACCGCGTGCGGCACTCGACATCAGTGTCGCAGCCGTGCACCCCGAGGAGTTCAAGGGCGGCGGCAACAAGGATGCGCCGTTCGCCGGCGCACTCAGCGGCCGTGCGCAGCTCGATGGGCAGGGCCGATCGTGGCACGAGCTCGCAGCAGCCGCGGACGGCACACTGACCGTGGTCGTCCCTCACGGTACCATGCGTGCCTCGCTTGCAAACGCCGCGGAGCTGGACCTCAGTGGTGTGCTCGGGATACTGCACAAGAGCCACAAGGACACGGGTATTCGCTGCGGTGTGGCAAGCTTCGATGCGCGCCAGGGCGTGTTCACCGTCCGCACGCTGGTGGTCGACACCGACAGGGTGTTGATCACCGGCTCAGGCACGATTCACATGGATACCGAATCGCTCGACCTGACGCTGCACGGCCGTCCGAAACGGCCCGAGATCTCGCTGCACGAGGGTATCGCAGTACGCGGCACACTTGCGCATCCCGAGGTCCGGCTCACCGGACACGGCGCGCTCGCGCAGGCTGGTGCTGCGGTCGCTCTCGGAGTCGTGCTGACACCACTGGCGTCGGTGCTGGCGTTCGTCAACCCCGGGTTGGCACACAACGCCGACTGCGCCGGGCTGCTTGCGCAGGCGAAGGATGCAGCGGGCGCTCCCTGAGTAATTCCGCCATCCGCCCGCGCGGATCCTTCCGGCCAACTTACGTCAGAGATGGCACCGACACAGCTGCCCTAAAGCCGCCGTTGGTACGCTGATATCCCCAAAGCTACTCGCAGCGCGCGACGGGTTGCCGATCGTCAGGCTCCATCTTTAGTGGAGCGCTCGGCGCAGGGGTGACAACGCTCGCGATTGGAGCGCTCACATGTACGATGATGCCGCCATCTGAGGGATGCTCTACATTGACCATACCGCCCAGCGGCCGAACTCTATATCGGATCGACTGCAGTGTGAGGTAGCGTGAGGCGGGGGCTCATCCACTGAGTTCGCGCCGTCCGCGTTCACCAAGATCGAAAAGGTAGTGTCGAAGGTGGGCAATCATTTCGGGTGTCGTATCAAGCTGTAGTGCCATGCGACTGCGTCCCGGCGCAGGAAATCGTAAGGCGGCCAGGTACAATATCGAAGTATCACAACGGTGCGTTCGTAAGCGAGCATGGCAGCTGGGACCGATCATCACTCAGTGGCTACAGCGTCGTTCACGTCGCGTTCGTGCAAGGCAAGCCGGTCGGTGTTCCCGAGCCGGTCGTCACCGGCTTCTACTCGGACGACGAGTCGAAGCTGTATGGTGCACCGGTCGGGTTGGCGCAGGACAATGACGGCGCGCTGTTGATCGCGGACGATGTCGGCGATGCCGTCTGGCGAGTGACCGTCGGCGAGGTGCGCACGGAACTGTTGAATGGCATCGTGGCCCCTGTCAGCTTCGGCGACCAGCTGCATGTCAGGTTCGCCAGCGATGAGGCGCGATGCCCTCACGGATCAAGGGATGATCATCGACGGTCAGTCATCTTCGGAACACTCGCGGGTGAGCGCAAAGCGTACGCGGGGGGCCGGTTCCGGACGACGATCCAAGGCTCAGCGAAAACGCGCGCAGCCACCATCTCCTGGAACATGCGCCGGGACAAATCGCGGCAGTACGGCCGATACCGCCGCGAGTTAGTCAGTGCACTGAATTTGCACTGAGCATGACCCGCCTTATCCGTTTGCGACACAAGAAACTCCCTGCAAAATAATGCAAATAAGCAGAAAGCGGGTTATGTGCCTCCGGTCACGCGCGGCGTGTTCGACACAATGGAACAGCTGCGCGAGATCCATATCACGCGCCCGGGGTGTAGCATAGGGGCGTTTTCCTACGTCACTCTCCTAGGACCGCCGATCGATGCGGCCTGCCCGTCCGTGCCATTTTCCGCTGCGGTACCGCTCGAGCATGAAGACTAGATCCAACAGCAAGGCACATCCCGCACGCAGCGGAGCGCGGTGTGCGTCCGTGAGCAGGAGGAGTAAGTCACCGGATCGCGAGCGGGCCTCTTCGCACAACGCCCTTCGCACTTGGCCCCGGTCTCCGAGCACGCCGCGCTCGGCAATCGCCACTCTGATCCGTGCCGCTCTGTCATGTCGATGGTCGATTTTCTGCCTAATAGCGCCGATCGCGATCTCACGCGCGAGCGTTGACCCACCCTCGAACGCGCAAGAGTGGAATTACGCAAATTGCTCATTCCCCTTGATATGTTGCAATTCCAGCGTGGCGGCCGCAGGCATTGAGTGCGGCGCGCGAGGCGTTCAGGGTAAAGGAAGACCGAACAGATGAAGATCGCGCAAGTCGCCCCGCTTTATGAAGCGGTGCCACCTCGGCTGTACGGCGGCACCGAAAGAGTCGTCGCGCATCTGTGCGATGCGCTGGTCGAGCTCGGGCACGAGGTAACCCTGTTCGCAGCCGCGGATGCGCGCACGCGCGCCCGGCTGGTGTCGGGGCGCACCCAGGCGATTCGCCTCGACAATACCGAGCTCAAGTCCGGTCTGGCGGCCCACCTCGCTATGTTGCATGAGGTGAGGCGTCGCAGTCGGGAGTTCGACGTGCTGCATTTCCACCTGGATCTGCTGCACTTCCCGATGTTCGAGCAGCAGGCACACAAGTGCATTACGACACTGCACGGTCGTCTGGACATCGAGGATCTGCTGCCGGTCTACGAGCGCTGGTCGAGCTTTCCTCTGGTATCGATTTCCGATGCACAGCGCAGGCCGCTGCCGCACGCGAACTGGCTGGCAACAATAGGCCACGGTTTGCCCAGTCATCTCTATCCGTTCAGCGAGCGAGCGTCTGGCGACTATATGGCTTTCCTGGGCCGCATATCGCCGGAAAAACGACCCGATCTCGCCATCCGGCTGGCGTTGCAGGCGGGATTGCCGCTGCGAATCGCCGCCAAGGTAGATCCGGTGGATGTCGCCTACTTCGACACCTCCATCAAGCCGCTGCTCGGACATTCTCTGATCGATTTCATCGGCGAGATCGGAGATGAGGACAAGGGCGAATTTCTCGGGGGCGCCCGTGCGCTTCTCTTCCCAATCAATTGGCCGGAGCCCTTTGGGCTGGTAATGATTGAGGCGATGGCGTGCGGTACGCCGGTCATCGCGTGGAACCATGGTTCGGTACCTGAAATCATCGAGGAGGGCGTCAGCGGTTTCATCGTGAATTCAGAGGAAGGGGCGCTAGCGGCACTCGCGCGCGTGGCGAGTCTGGACCGGCGCCGGGTTCGAGACGCGTTCGAACGGCGGTTCACCTCCAGCGTGATGGCCCATGCTTACCTCGAACAGTACGCTCGCCTGCGTGCGGTACGGCCCTTCAACTACCCCTATCGCGCGCACGAGAGCCGCCTATGAGTGCCGCCGGTCTCCCCAATGCCGCTCGGGGGCTCCTGCCTCGATTTACACTCAAGGATGGTGACACCTTCCTTCTGGCGGATGCGCTGGGGGACATTCAGGGCAGTAACGATGGTCTGTTCTCAAACGATACGCGCATGCTGTCGCGCCTGGAGCTGGAGTTAGCAGGGCGACAGCCATCGCTACTGGGCGCGGCCGTCTCGCAGGACAATACGCTCTTCACCGCGCACCTTACCAATCAACCGCTGCCCGCGCTCGGGGAGCGGGCGATTCCGAAGGAGGTCATCCACATCGAGCGCAACCGGTTTCTTTGGAAGAGCCGGCTGTACGAGCGGGTACGGCTCACCAACTTCAGCGGCGAGGCGGCGCAGGTGCCGCTGCGGCTGTGTTTCGCCGCGGATTTTGCCGATATCTTTGAAGTTCAGGGGCTCGCTCGTAAGCAGCGCGGCACATCGCTCGAGCCCGAGGTGAGCGAGACGAGCGTGCGCCTGAGCTACCGCGGACTCGATCGGAAGTTGCGTTCGACCGCCGTCCGCTTTGGCACCGCGCCCGACGTGCTGTCATCCCAGGAGGCCTGCTTTACGCTGGATCTACCGCGTGGCGATGTCGCGGAGCTGTACTTCGAGATAGGCGCAAACGGTACGTCCTGCCCTTCTGCGGAGCGATTCGAGGCTGGACTGCGGTCACTGTCCACGAGCATGCAGCATCGTTTGCGCCAGGGCGCTCATATCAGCAGCTCGGGGCGGCTGTTCGAGGAATGGGTACAAAGATCGCGCGCGGATCTCGCACTCCTTACAACGGCACTCGCGACCGGACCCTATCCCTACGCCGGCATCCCCTGGTTTGCGACGCAGTTCGGTCGCGACGCGATCATTACTGCGCTGCAGATGCTGTGGCTAGATCCTGGCATCGCTGCCGGCGTGCTCCGCTTTCTGGCCTCGACCCAGGCGGACCAGGACTCCGCCTTCCGCGACTCGGAGCCCGGAAAGATCTTGCACGAGATGCGCCGCGGCGAGATGGCCGCGCTCGATGAGGTACCGTTCCGCAGGTACTACGGCAGCGTCGATACCACGCCGCTGTTCGTGATGCTCGCGGGTGCTTACGAAGAGCGCACGGGAGACGCTGCACTCGTCGCAGAGATATGGGAGAACCTGCTGGCGGCGATGTCCTGGATCGAGCACCGGCTGGACGCGAGTGACAGCGGCTTTCTTGACTATGCGCGCGGAGCCACTTCGGGGCTGGCGAACCAGGGATGGAAAGACAGTCACGACTCGATCTCCCACGCTGACGGCAGCCTGCCGCGCGGACCGATAGCAGTAGTGGAAGTGCAGGGCTATGCCTACGCCGCGCTGCTCGCGATGGCGGCACTCGCGGCTGAGCGTGGCGAACAGGACAGAAGTGTGGCCTGGCGTGCCCGGGCTAAGCAGCTGCGCGCCGCTATTGAGCAGCGCTTCTGGGTCGAGTCCCTCGGCTACTACGCGCTGGCGCTCGATGGTGATGGCCAGTGCTGTGCAGTGCGCGCTTCGAACGCCGGACACCTGCTGTACTGCGGTGTGCCGAGCCCAGAGCACGCCGCGCGGGTGGCCGAACAGCTTCTTTCGCCCCACTTCGCGACGGGATGGGGCATCCGCACACTCGCGGATAGCGAGGCGCGCTACAACCCCATGTCATATCACAATGGCGCCGTCTGGCCTCACGATACCTCTTTGTGTGCGGCGGGGATCGCGCGCTACCTGGGGCGCGACCGCGTAGTGCACATCCTCAGCGAGATCTTCGAGGCAGCGAACCAGTTCGGCATGCGTCTGCCGGAGCTGTACTGCGGCTTCCCGCGCAGGGCCGGAGAGGGGCCCACACCTTACCCAGTCGCCTGCCTGCCGCAGGCGTGGGCATCCGGCGCCGTTTTCATGCTGCTGCAAGCCTGCCTTGGAGTGCGCATCAACGGGCGCCGTAGGCACGTTCACATCGAGCGGCCAATCCTGCCGATCGGTATAGAATCGCTCACCATCCGCGAGCTGCCGGTGGGTAATGCGTCCATAGATCTGGAGTTCCGCCACACTGGCGACGAAGTGATTGCCGTGCCGACCCGGCATACCGCCAGCAACGTCGAGGTCCTCGAACACCACTAGCCCAGTTGCTATGGGCAGCAGATTCCCCACCGATCTTAGGGCCGGGCACCAAAGACCAGGCCGAGCTTGACGGCCACGAATATATGCTCGCAAGCGCGAGTACAGGTCACGGGGTACCGCGTGCGAGGTAGCATCAGGAGCGCGAGGAGAGACGGAGTCCTCCGTGGCAATGGGCCCGTCGTATTGGCATCTACAGAAAAATGCCGCTCCTTGAGGGAGCGGCATTCAGTATTTTTAGTTTTCGTAGTTACGGCAGAATTCAACAACCCCTGCCGCCGTTAGGTCGCATAGCCTACACCTTTTCGTACAAGTAAGGTGCATCGCCCGCAAGCTTGACCTTCGCTAATCCTGCGCCGCGAGAGCGCAACGCCAAGGCAGCCGAGAAGCTGTCGACGCTCCGATACGTTCGGCAGGAATCAAAGCGCGTGATCGCGAAGCTTGGCCGCAGACCCGCAGCCGGCCGCCCTCCCCTCCTCGATCCAGTCATCCAACCGCTCAGGGAATAACAAATCCTTCGAGCATGCTTCACCCTCAATGAATCGACTCATCGGGGACCTTGAAATCCCGATGAAGTGATTGTCCGCCGTTGACGTTTCAGGGTGTTTCCACACAGCCTCGGCCAGAAGCGGGCGGTTGCCGGCACCGCGTAGATTCCTCCAGAACAGTCGTGGCCTTACTCCGGCAGTTCATCCTTCGCAGCGGCTCTGCGTAGCGCGCGACGCCGCTCAGGTGTTCGAAAAACAGTTGCCGCACCGCCCTTGAGCATGGCGGTCGTGACGATCGTCTACGTTCTTCATTGGGACTGCGGCGCCCCGCGTGATGTTCAGTTTTTCTGATGTGCTCTTCAGACATTGAGTTTGCTGCTCAGGCGGATTGTCTCAACACTTCGCACCACTGGGTCACACGTGAATCGGATCTTCGTGTTGATCGCAAATCAACTCCTCGCCGGAGGCTAGATCATGTCCACTTCAGCATGCGCTGTGATCACCGGCGCCGCTACCTTGGTCATCACCGCGCTGTCAGTCACCCTCTGGAGCAATACGGCGCTCGCCGGGCCCCCGACCTCAAGCATCGTCGTTCCATTCCGCGATCTGGATCTTGCGACGGATGTAGGCGTCCAGGCACTGTATGAGCGCATCAAGACGGCCGCGAAGCGGGTGTGCTTCCACGAAACAGATGGGCAATCCCTCGTCGATAAACAGGCAGTCTACATTGCCTGCTACCGGGATACGATTGGCAACGCCGTCAAGCAAGTTGGTGAAGCACGCCTTGCCGCAGTTCACCGCGCTCAGTCACGGCTGGTCGCGAATTGACCACGCTCCGAATCGCAAGTTGATCTGCCGAGTCGGCTGGCTCTCAGAGGCAGATTCGGCGGGTCAACTTCGTAGATTTAACGCAGTCGTTTCCAATGTCGGCTAAGGCAATTCCGACGGACCGTACATGGATGCCCCCAACCTTGCCAGGCTTTCAGCTCTGAGGGCTTGCGAGAATAGATTGCACCCGTACATCCGGACTTTTGTTGCGGCGTGTTGCCGCTGTCCCTGATGGGATTGGGGGGTAGGCCCCCAATCGCTAAGTCGCACTTGAAGTGCTGCGGTCACTCTGGGTTCGGCAAACCACGGTCTAACCTGTTTCGCCATCACTGCGTGATCGCCTGAGCAATCGCTAATGGACACTTGTACTGTCGTTGAAGGTCGAAAGCTGCCATCGGCCTCGACCTCGTAACGCCATTACCTCGGCAGCCTTCGTGTCCTGCCTCGAGCAGCGCGGTCTAATCATTTGCGGGTACCGAGTGATGTTCGTGCGCAATGCGCCAGCCGCCGCTGACTTTGCGAAGGCCCACGGTCAACCTGAAAAGGAAACCGTGCTTGTCGGCGGGGTTTCTGGACGAGTCCGGTCCACAGCGCATGATCGCGACGGCGAACGCGACGTCAGGGCTCGCGGTGACGGCAAGCTCTTGGAAGTCGAAAGCAGCTCCGGGTTTGTGATATTGAAACATCAGACTCCAGGTCTGTTCGTATGCCGCGATCCCCTTGCATTGCAAGGGCGGCGGTAGGTCGAACATCACCATATCCGGCTCGTGATGAGCGAGGATCGCGGGAATGTCGTGCCTGCGAACCGCGTCTGCCCAGGCTTCGAGCAGGACCTTAATCTGGATCTCTTCGGCATTAGGAGATTCAGGCATAGCTTTGGCTCCCCCATACCTTCAAACGACGAACGAAAGAGCGCAAGTTCGACATGAGCGCGGTCATGGCGGGCTGCTCGGCCTGGGAACGGCGATAGCGACCACCTCGGCAGCCTTCTTCCCGCACCTCAAGCAGCGCATCAGTAGCGAGACCATTTCGCGGTTCGGCTTTCTCCTAACCAAGCTTCAACTTCTCTTCGGCATAGAGCGACAGCTCGATCATGCGCTCGAGCAGCTGCTCCGGCGCTATGCCGGCGAAGTTCCTCAGCACGAGCTCCTTCACGTAAAGGCGGGCGAGATAACGCAGTTGCAGTGCGCGACTCTTGCGAGCGAACACAAAGTCACGATGCCCGTTGTTAACGATGATGAGGTTGCGGTCGGCATCGAACCGCGACCGCCATAGCTCGCCGGCCGCCCGCTCGAAGGTGTATCCGGGAAGCCCTCGGGCACTAACTATCGTCGAGGCCATCGAAGCTTCGAGGTTCGCGCTTACCGTTACGAGCGCCTCCGCGGTACAGGTGACTTCGCGCTGCGTCGCTGACACCCTGAGTCGCACAAGTCCCGGAGCCGATGGCGCGGAGTATGTCACCTCCTGATCACGGGTGTTGGATATTAATCCGTCACCTTCGATGATCTCCCACAGAAACTCGATATCCTCGACCACGCGCCGGCGGGAGCGATCGCGCGGCAAGGCGCGGAACTTTCGCCGTTCGTTCACAGGCGTCGTGCTGGACGCGGGTGAGATCACCACGCTGAACAGCGGTCCGGCGTATTCGAAGAATTGACGCTGGGCACCAGAGTGCATGTCCGGTTCCGACACACCGAGCTCGGCAGATTGCTCTTCCCCAACCAGGCCGGATCCATTGTCGGTGCCAGAGACTCGCGGTCCGCCATCACCACGGGCGCGCGCGTGAATGTCGAACCAATCGTATTCCTCGGGCGGCAGCGCCAGCAGCGCTTCACGAAACGCTCGCTGGATCGCGCGCAGCGACTCCCGGCTTGCTTGCTCCTCCTCCGCCCGCCGCTGCGCTTCGATGAGCGCGTTCAGATGCTCCTCGAGGGGTCGCAGTGAGTGCACCAGCGCGGCATACCGCTCATCGTGGACGATGCCGCTGCGGGTGCCCGGTGTCAGGTTCAGAAACGGCGCGTCGATCAGTCCTTGCAGATATCGCGACATCCACGGTGGGTGCTCTAATCCGGGCAGTGTGCCGAGATCCTCGATAACACGTGTACCCGCGCGAGACAGCGCCACGCGGCATACGTCGGCCGGTTCGGCCAAATAGAGCTCCGCATAGGAC
>Ga0310811_10003914_pt1 | contig 18745 bp, 13 predicted proteins | sample YCmetagenome_FD_207642 | JGI IMG/M metagenome (GOLD analysis project Ga0310811, IMG submission 207642) | Soil microbial communities from experimental microcosm in Duke University, North Carolina, United States - YC | ecosystem: Engineered > Artificial ecosystem > Soil microcosm > Unclassified ...
AGATCAGTGCCCGAGCTCAAGCGAGTCACCGTGCGGCGCGGCGCCTGCAGCCAAGACCGAAGTCCCAACGAGGAGACCACTGCTGTGAAGAGCGCCGTCGAGAATCTGGACCCGACCCGGGTCCGGCTCACCGTCGAGGTTCCCTTCAATGAGCTCAAGCCCAGCCTCGACGCGGCGTACAAGAAGATCGCCGAGCAGGTGAACGTCCCGGGCTTCCGCAAGGGCAAGGTGCCGCCCCGCGTCATCGACCAGCGCTTCGGCCGCGGTCCGGTGCTCGAGGAGGCCATCAACTCCGCCCTGCCCGACCTGTACGGCAAGGCCGTGTCGGACGCCAAGCTCGAGGTCGTCGGCCGGCCGGAGGTCGAGGTCACCGACCTGACCGACGGCGAGGCCCTGAAGTTCACCGCCGAGGTGGACGTGCGCCCCGAGTTCGACCTGCCCGAGTACAAGGGCCTCGAGGTCGAGGTGGACGACGCCGAGGTCGGCGACGAGCAGATCGACGAGCAGCTCGACGGCCTGCGCAAGCGCTTCGGCTCGCTGGTCGGCGTCGAGCGCGCGATCGAGGACGGCGACTTCGTCAGCCTGGACCTGGTGGCCTCCATCGACGGCGAGGTCCTCGAGGACGGCACCGCCACCGGCGTCTCCTACGAGGTCGGCTCCGGCAACATGGTCGACGGCCTGGACGAGGCCATCCTCGGCAAGAACGCGAACGACGAGGTCGATTTCCGCAGCACCCTGGTCGGCGGCTCGCGCGCCGGCGACGAGGCCGACATCAAGGTCACCGTCGGCTCGGTCAAGACCCGCGAGCTGCCCGAGCTGGACGACGACTTCGCCCAGCTGGCCAGCGAGTTCGACACCCTCGACGAGCTGCGCGGATCCATCGCGGAGCGGCTGGCGAAGTCCAAGAAGTTCGAGCAGGGCGCCCAGGCCAGGGACAAGGTCCTCGAGGCCGTGCTCGAGCAGATCGACTTCCCGCTGCCGGCCAAGGCCGTCGAGGCCGAGATCGCCTGGCGCAACGAGCAGCTCGACCAGCAGATCGAGGCCGCGGGCATGACCCGCGAGGGCTTCTTCAAGCTGCAGGAGCAGACCGCCGAGGAGTTCGCCGCCGACCTCGACAAGCAGGTGCGCGACGGCATGAAGGCCCAGTTCGTGCTGGACCGGCTGGCCGACGCCGAGGAGCTCTCGGTCAACCAGGGCGAGCTGACCAACCACTTGATCCGCCGGGCCTCGGGCTCGGGCATGAGCCCGGACCAGTTCGCCCAGTCGGTGGTCTCCTCCGGCCAGATCCCGGCCCTGGTCGGCGAGGTGCGCCGGGGCAAGGCCCTGCAGTCGATCCTCGACAACGCCGTGGTCAAGGACGCCTCAGGCAACGTGGTGGACCTGTCCGAGCTCGCCGACGGCGAGGCCGACGCGTTCGGCCGCGCCCCGGGCGACGAGCACTACGGACACGCGCACGAGTAAGCGAGAACGCTGCGGCGGCGATTCGCGCACCCGTGCGGATTTCTACGCCTAGAGCGAACAGACGACCCTAATCCGCTGCCGACCACTCGGCACGGGTTAGGGTCGTTTCAATGAGTCGGCAAGCGGCGAGGAGCCGCGGGGTCGCGCCAGCGCGGACCCCCAGCGGAACAAGGTGGACGACGTGACGAATCAGTACTCCGACGCACCCCGGATGGCGGGTCTCGACGGGCCCGGCGGGCTCAACGACCAGGTCTTCAACCGACTGCTGCGCAACCGGATCGTGTTCCTGGGCCAGCAGGTCGACGACGACATCGCCAATACGCTGTGCGCCCAGCTGCTGCTGCTCAACGCCGAGGACCCGGTCAAGGACATCTGGTTCTACATCAACTCTCCCGGCGGTTCGGTCACCGCCGGCATGGCCATCTACGACACCATGCAGCTGATCAGCAACGACGTGGCGACGGTGGCGATGGGCATGGCCGCCTCCATGGGTCAGTTCCTGCTCTCCGCGGGCACCCCGGGCAAGCGGTACGCGCTGCCGAACGCGGAGGTGCTGCTGCACCAGGGTTCGGCGGGCCTGGGCGGCACCGCCTCGGACATCAAGATCCAGGCCGAGCGGCTGCTGCGGATGAAGCACCGCATGCTCGAGCTGACCGCCCAGCACACCGGCCAGACCCTCGACACCGTGGAGAAGGACTCGCAGCGGGACCACTGGTTCTCGGCCGAGGACGCCAAGGACTACGGCCTGATCGACGAGATCTTCACCGCCTCGGCCCACGCGGCCGCCGCCAGCGAGGCCTGAGCCGCCGCCCGCTTCGAACCCGAACAGGATCAGACATGTCGAACCCGTACCACGTGGACGCCCGTCACAGCGGGCTGCGTCCCGAGTCCCGCTACATCCTGCCGAGCTTCGTCGAGCGCACCAGCCAGGGCCTGCGGGAGCACAACCCGTACTCGAAGCTGTTCGAGGAGCGGATCATCTTCCTCGGCGTGCAGATCGACGACACCTCGGCGAACGACGTCATGGCCCAGCTGATCACGCTGGAGTCGATGGACCCTGACCGGGACATCATCATGTACATCAACTCGCCCGGCGGCTCGTTCAGCGCGCTCACCGCGATCTACGACACGATGCAGTTCGTCAAGCCGGACATCCAGACGGTGTGCATCGGCCAGGCCGCCTCGGCCGCCGCGGTGCTGCTGGCCGCCGGCACCAAGGGCAAGCGCATGGCGCTGCCGCACTCGAAGATCCTGATCCACCAGCCGTACACCGAGACCGGCCGCGGGGACATCATCGACCTGGAGATCCAGGCCGCGGAGATCCTGCGCATCCGCACCACCATGGAGCAGATGCTGGCCAGGCACACCGGCAAGTCGGAGGAGGACGTGCGCTCCGACGTGGAGCGGGACAAGTACCTCACCGCCGCCGAGGCGCTGGACTACGGGCTGGTCGACTCGGTGCTCTCCACCCGCGCCGAGGCGCTGGCGAGCGGGGCCTGACGGGTGATCGCCGAGCGGGCCCGGGCGTGGTCCGGGCCCGCTTCGCCCCGCAGCGGCCCGCGAAGCGGTACCTTCAGATAAGCGAGTCATCCACCACCACTCCGCTAAGGAGATCCACGCCGTGGCACGCATCGGTCGTAGCAGCGCGACCTCCCCGTCGGGCCGCACAGGAGGGACGCGCCGTGGCACGCATCGGTGAGGGTGATCTCCTCAAATGCTCCTTCTGCGGAAAGAGCCAGCGGCAGGTCAAGAAGCTGATCGCGGGCCCGGGCGTGTACATCTGCGACGAGTGCATCGACCTGTGCAACGAGATCATCGAGGAGGAGCTAGCCGGGGTGGCCGAGCACCGGTGGTCCGAGCTGCCGCGGCCGCGGGAGATCTGCGAGTTCCTCGACCAGTACGTCATCGGCCAGGAGGAGGCCAAGCGCGCCCTGGCCGTCGCGGTCTACAACCACTACAAGCGGATCCAGGCGGGCGACACCAGCCGGGCCAACCGCGACGAGACGGTGGAGATCGCCAAGAGCAACGTGCTACTGCTCGGCCCGACCGGCTCGGGCAAGACCTTCCTGGCCCAGACGCTCGCCCGGATGCTGGACGTGCCGTTCGCCATCGCGGACGCCACGGCGCTGACCGAGGCCGGCTACGTGGGCGAGGACGTCGAGAACATCCTGCTCCGGCTGATCCAGGCCGCCGACTTCGACGTGAAGAAGGCGGAGACCGGGATCATCTACATCGACGAGGTCGACAAGATCGGCCGCAAGTCGGAGAACCCCTCGATCACCCGTGACGTCTCCGGCGAGGGCGTGCAGCAGGCGCTGCTGAAGATACTGGAGGGCACGATCGCGGCGGTGCCCCCGCAGGGCGGGCGCAAGCACCCGCACCAGGAGTTCATCCAGATCGATACGACGAACATCCTGTTCATCGTGGGCGGCGCCTTCTCCGGCCTGGAGCGGATCATCCAGGCGCGGGTGGGCAAGCAGGGCATCGGCTTCGGCGCCCAGCTGCGCAGCCGGGCGGAACTCGAGGCGGAGGACGTCTTCGCGGACGTCATGCCCGAGGACCTGATCAAGTTCGGCATGATCCCCGAGTTCATCGGCCGGCTCCCGGTGCTCACGCACGTGAGCAACCTGGACTCGGCCGCGCTGCGCCGCATCCTGGTCGAGCCGAAGAACGCCCTGGTCCGCCAGTACCAGCACCTGATGGCGCTGGACGGGGTGGAGTTGGAGTTCTCCGACGACGCGCTGCAGGCCCTGGCGGACCTCGCGATCCTGCGCGGCACCGGCGTGCGGGCGCTACGCGCGATCATGGAGGAGGTGCTGATGTCGATCATGTACGACGTCCCCTCCCGCCGGGACATCGCACAGGTGCTGATCACCGCGGAGACGGTGCGCGAGCGCGCCAACCCGACTCTGATCCCCCGGGACTCGCCGCTGCGCGGCGGGCCGAACCCTCGGCTGCCGCGGGAGAAGTCGGCCTGAGCCGGCCGGGCCGCCGCGACCGCGCACCGGAGGACCGATGGTGCGGCCGGCGGTCCTTCGCATGCCGTTCCGGCGGTCTCGGCGCCGCGGCCGAGCCCCCGGGCCCGGCCCGGCTCCTCAGCTGGTCGGCCTCCCCCTTCAGCCCGGCTCAGACCGGGCCTAGCCGGCCGGCTCGCGACCTCAGCCCTCGGCGGCGGCGCGGATCTCGTCGGCCGCCGGCGCGGCGTCGTCCGGCGCGGTGCCGTCGAGGTACTGCAGCGTGCCGAAGGTCTTCACGTCGTACCAGACGCAGATCGTCACCGAGGTGCCGCTCTCGTCCTTGGTCCCGCAGCTGAGCGCGCCGTCGTCGGCGTCGGTGGACTCGGGCTGCGCGTCGTCCACGCCCGCGCCCGTCATGATCTCGTCGACGATGCTCTGGGCGTCGCCGGTGGAGGTCAGGCCCTTCTGGTCGGCGCTGCTGAGCTTGTCCATGGCCTCGTCCACCAGGATCGTGGTCACGTCCTTGCCGCCGCCGTCGTTGTAGGCGCCGAGCACCGGGTCGGGGTACTCCTCCGACTCGGAGGACAGGCTCGAGCGCATCCGGGACACGGCGTCGTCGGCGGTCGAGCCGGTGAGCTTGGTCAGCCCGTCGACGCTGGCCGGCGCGCTCAGCGTGATCGTGCCCGAGCCGCTCCCGGTGCCGGTGCCGGTCGGGTCCCCCGAGGTGCTCGTCGCGCTCGAGGTGGAACCGGTGGTCGAGCTCGCGTCCGTGCTGCCGCCGTGATTGCCGGTCAGCAGCAGCGCCGCGGTGATGCCGCCGCCGACCACCACGAGGGCGCCCACGACGATCCCGATGAGCATTCCGTTGCCCTTCTTCGGCGGCTGCGCCGGATACTGGGCGAACTCGGGCTGACCGTAACCCTGCTGGGCGTACGGGTTGTTCGGGTCGTACGGCTGCTGCGGATAGGGCTGCTGCGGATAGCCGGTCCCGCTGCCGAACGGCTGGGGCTGCTGCGGCGGCACGCCCCAGCCCGGCTGCGGGCCGGGCCCCTGTGGCTGCTGCGGCTGTTGCGGATAAGGCTGCTGCGGCTGCTGGCCGTACGGGTTGTTCGGATCGTAGGGCTGCTGCGGCTGTTGCCCGTACGGGTTGTTCGGATCGTACGGCGGTTGCTGCGGTTCTCCCCAGGACATGGGGTTAACCTACCCATTCGCCGCAGCGCGCGAGGCCGTGCGGAATAACGGATACGTACCGGTCTTCGAGGCTCCGTACAATCGTGTGCGTGACCGATACGACCTCCCCCCAGAGCCAGGGCAGCGCTGCAGCCGCTGCCGCCACCTTGCCGCCGCAGTACGCGCCGGCCGAGGTAGAGGGGAAGCTGTACGAGCACTGGGTAGGGGCCGGCTACTTCGAGGCCGACGCGAAGAGCGACAGGCCGCCGCACACCATCGTGATCCCGCCGCCGAACGTGACCAGCGTGCTGCACATCGGCCACGCCCTGGACGTGACCCTGCAGGACGCGATCACCCGCCGCAAGCGGATGCAGGGCTTCGAGGCGCTGTGGGTGCCGGGCACCGACCACGCCGGCATCGCCACCCAGAACGCGGTGGAGAAGCAGTTGGCGAAGGAGGGCCTGTCCCGGCACGACCTGGGCCGCGAGGCCTTCGTCGAGCGCACCTGGGCGTGGAAGGAGGAAAAGGGCGGGGCCATCCTCAACCAGATCCGCAAGCTCGGCGCGAGCGTGGACTGGAGCAGGGAGCGGTTCACCTTCGACGCAGGCCTGTCCCGCAGCGTGCTGACGATCTTCAAGCGGCTCTACGACGACGGCCTGATCTACCGCGCCGAGCGCATCATCAACTGGTGCCCGCGCTGCCTGACCGCGCTGTCCGACGCCGAGGTGGAGCACCAGGACGACGAGGGCGAGCTCGTCTCGATCCGCTACGGCGAGGGCGAGAGCGCGATCGTGGTGGCCACCACCCGTGCCGAGACGATGCTCGGCGACACGGCCGTGGCGGTGCACCCGGACGACGAGCGCTACCGGCATCTGGTGGGCACCGAGGTGGAGCTGCCGTTCACCGGCCGGCGCATCCCGGTGGTGGCCGACGAGCACGTGGACCCGACCTTCGGCACCGGCGCGGTGAAGGTGACCCCGGCGCACGACCCGAACGACTTCGAGATCGGCCGCCGCCACGGCCTGGAGAACCTCGTGGTGATGGACGAGCGCGGCGTCATCACCGCGCACGGCCCGTTCCAGGGGCTCGACCGGTTCGAGGCGCGTCCGGCCGTGGTGGCCGCGCTGCGCGAGGACGGCCGGATCGTCGCGGAGAAGCGTCCGTACCTGCACGCGGTGGGCCACTGCTCGCGCTGCGACACGGTGGTCGAGCCGCGGCTGTCGATGCAGTGGTGGGTGAAGGTGGCGCCGCTGGCCGCCGACGCGGGCGCCGCGGTGCGCGAGGGCCGGGTGAAGATCCATCCGAAGGAGCTCGAGCCGCGCTACTTCCAGTGGGTGGACAACCTGCGCGACTGGTGCATCTCCCGGCAGCTGTGGTGGGGGCACCGGATCCCGGTGTGGTACGGCCCGAACGGCGAGACCGTGTGCGTGGGGCCGGACGAGGAGGCGCCGGGCACCGAGGCCGAGGGCTGGCGTCAGGACTCGGACGTGCTCGACACCTGGTTCTCCTCGGGACTGTGGCCGTTCTCCACGCTGGGCTGGCCGGACGACACCGACGACCTGCGCAAGTTCTATCCGACCTCGGTGCTGGTGACCGGCTACGACATCCTGTTCTTCTGGGTCGTGCGGATGATGATGTTCGGCCTGTACGCGATGAAGGACCGCGGGCCGCAGGACTCGGTGCCGTTCCGCACCGTGTCGCTGCACGGCCTGGTGCGCGACCAGTTCGGGCGCAAGCTCTCGAAGTCGCTGGGCAACGGCATCGACCCGCTCGAGTGGGTGGAGAAGTACGGCGCGGACGCGACCCGGTTCACCCTGGCCCGCGGCGCCAACCCGGGCGTGGACCTGGCCACCGGCGAGGAGTGGTGCCAGGCTTCGCGCAACTTCTGCAACAAGGTCTGGAACGCCACCCGCTTCGCGCTGATGAACGGCGCGACCGTCAGCGGCCTGCCGGACCGGGAGCAGCTGTCCACCGCGGACCGCTGGATCCTGTCCCGGCTGACCGCGGTGACGGCCGAGGCGGACGCGCTGATGGAGGACTACCAGCACGCCAAGGCCTGCGAGCTGCTCTACCACTTCGCCTGGGACGAGGTGTTCGACTGGTACGTGGAGCTGGCCAAGGCCCCGCTGGCGGCCGGCGGCGAGCGGGCCGCGGCCACCCGCGCGGTGCTCGGCCACGTGCTGGACGCGACGCTGCGGCTGCTGCACCCCTACATCCCGTTCGTGACCGAGGCGCTGTGGAAGTCGCTCACCGGCGGCGAGTCGATCGTGACCGCCGCCTGGCCGGTGGCGGACGAGGCGCTGCGCGACCAGGAGGCCGAGGCCGAGATGGTGGCGCTGCAGGAGGCGGTCACCGAGGTGCGCCGGTTCAAGTCGGACCAGGGCCTGAAGGGGGTCAGGGGGGTGCCGGGCCGGCTCGAGCTGTCCGGCACGCTCGCCGCGCACGAGGAGCAGCTGCGCTCGCTGGCCCGGCTGACCGAGCCCGGCGAGGGCTTCGCCGCCACCGCGACCCTGCGCACCGCGCTGGCCGTGGTGGAGCTCGACCTGTCCGGCGCCATCGACGTGGCGGCCGAGCGGGCCCGGCTGACGAAGGATCAGACCGCCGCGGCCAAGGAGATCGCTCAGGCGACCTCGAAGCTGGGCAACGAGGCGTTCCTGGCGAAGGCGCCGGAGGCGGTGGTCGACAAGATCCGCACCCGGCTGGCGACCGCCGAGGCCGACCTGACGCGGATTCAGGCGCAGCTGGCGAACCTGCCCGAGGCGTAGCCACGCGGACCCGATGCGCGGACCCGCCCGAGGCTCGTGCAGGCTCGGAAACCCTCGGGCGGGAGCCCGGCCGCCGGCCGCGCACCCGTTCCGATGCGCCCGATCGGGCGAACCACGAGCGCCCCCGGCACCCTCCGGTGCCGGGGGCGCTCGCGTGCGCACGCGCTGTGAGCACTCTGCTTTACCACCCCCGCGCGGCGGCTAAACCTGGCGACGGGTGCGAAGTGGCGCTGGATTTGACCCGGAGGCCCGGTGGTGAGACGCTAGAACCCCGCGCACCTGCCCATTTCGCGCGTGGGACGCAGTGGAAGCTGTGCCAGTGCGACGCGGTGGACTCCATCGCGGACACACCCTCCAGCCCCCCTCGTGCCCCCGCGTTCGGGCCCGACCTTCGGGCGGCGAGGCGCGGCCACAAGCCACCGTGGCGCCAGCCGACGGTGAAAAACACAGGGCACGGTTCTGACCCGATCGTGCCGGTCCACTCGACGTGGAGGACTCTGGAATGGCTAAGGCACTACTCGGACACATCGGGGGCACGGACCCGCGGATGCTTGCCGAGGTCCGGAGGCTGCAGCAGCGCGTACGCGATCTCGAGGACGAACTCGGGCGCGCCAAGGCCGAGAACGACGCGCTGGCCGCCGCGATGCACGCCGACTCGTTCGACCGCGAACTGCGCGCCGCGGTGCAGGAGCGGGAGCCCGCGCTCACCTGATCGGCCGAAACCGCGCGGCGCGAGCGCCGTCCGGGGCACAACTGCATAAGGGGCGTACCACGGGCGAAGGCCCCTGTACCCCCGGCGAGGCGAACGTTCGCCGAATTCGAAGGGACGCCGAGGCGTCCCTTCTGCTCTGTGCGACTCCCGGCCCGGTAGGCTGAGTGGAGTAGTCGATAAGCAACTGGACACTAGGAAACTCGGGCGGACGTGCACCTCAAGAGCATGACCCTGCGGGGCTTCAAGTCCTTCGCCTCGGCCACCACCATGCGCTTCGAGCCCGGCATCACCTGTGTGGTGGGGCCGAACGGCTCCGGCAAGTCCAACGTCGTGGACGCGCTCGCCTGGGTCATGGGCGAGCAGGGAGCCAAGTCGCTGCGCGGCGGCAAGATGGAGGACGTCATCTTCGCCGGCACCGCCGGGCGCCCGCCGCTCGGCCGCGCCGAGGTCAGCCTCACCATCGACAACACCGACGGCGCCCTGCCGATCGACTACACCGAGGTCACCATCTCGCGGATCATGTTCCGCAACGGCGGCTCCGAGTACGCGATCAACGGCAGTCCGTGCCGGCTGCTCGACATCCAGGAGCTGCTCTCCGACTCGGGCATCGGCCGGGAGATGCACGTCATCGTCGGGCAGGGCCAGCTCGACGCGGTGCTCCGGGCCGGCCCGGAGGAGCGGCGGGCGTTCATCGAGGAGGCCGCGGGCGTCCTGAAGCACCGCAAGCGCAAGGAGAAGGCGCTGCGGAAGCTGGACGCGATGCAGGCGAACCTCACCCGCATCACCGACCTGACCACCGAGCTGCGCCGCCAGCTCAAGCCGCTGGGCCGGCAGGCCGAGGTGGCCCGGCGCGCCGTGGCCATCCAGGCGGACCTGCGCGACGCCCGGCTGCGCCTGCTGGCCGACGAGTTCGTCACCCTGCAGGCCGCCTATCAGCAGGAGACCGCGGACGACCAGGCGGTCAAGGCGCGCCGGGCCGAGATCGAGCAGGAGATCGCCCGCTGCCTGGCCCAGGAGACCGAGCTCGAGCAGTCCGTGCAGGAGCTCGTCCCGCACCTCGCGGCCACGCAGGAGGCCTGGTACCGGCTCTCCTCGCTGCGCGAGCGGCTGCGCGGCACCGGCTCGCTGGCCGCCGAACGGGTGCGCAACCTCACCCAGCTGGCGCAGGGCGCGCAGGCCGAGCGCCAGGGCCGCGACCCGGACGAGATGGAGCGCGAGGCCGAGTACATCCGCGAGCAGGAGGACGCGCTCGAGGAGGAGATCGCGCAGGCCCAGGAGGCGCTGGCGGACGCAGTGCGCCGGCGCGGCGAGGCGGAGGCCGCGCACGGCGCCGAGGAGCGGCGGCTGGCCGCGGCGGTGCGCTCGGCCGCGGACCGCAGGGAGAACCTGGCGAAGCTCGCCGGCCGGGTCGGCGCGGTGCGCTCCAAGCTGACCGCGGCCGACGCCGAGCTCGGCCGGCTGCGCGCCGCGCACGAGGAGGCCAGGACCCGCGCGGCCGCCGTGCAGCAGGAGTACGACGAGCTCAAGGCGCAGGTCGAGGGGATCGAGGACGGCGACGGCCTGGACGCCGAGGTCGAGGAGGCCACCACGGCCGTGGCGGAGGCCGAGGACCGGCTGACCGCGCTGCGCGCCGCCGAGCGCGACGCCGAGCGGGAGCGCGGCGCCTTCGCCGCCCGCAGGGAAGCCCTCGAACTCGGCCTCAACCGCAAGGACGGCGCGGGCGCGCTGCTCGCGGCCACCGACCGGCTCTCCGGCATGCTCGGCTCGGTCGCCGCGATACTGACGATCGAACAGGGCGCGGAGACCGCCGTGGCCGCCGCGCTCGGCCTGGCGGCCGACGCGGTCGCGGTGGCCTCCTCGGACGCCGCGGTCAACGCCATCCGGCTGCTCAAGGCCGAGGACCAGGGTCGGGCGGCGATCCTGGTCGGCGGCGCCCCCTATCAGGGTACTCAGCTGCCCGAACTGCCGCCGTACGCGCGGTACCTGACCGAGCTGGTCCAAGTCCCTGCCGAGATGCGCGCCTCGGTGGAGCGGCTGCTGCACGGCACCGCCATAGTGGACGATCTCGGCGAGGCCGGCCGGCTCATCGAGGCGCGGCCCGAGCTGGTCGCCGTCACCCGCGAGGGCGACCTGCTGGGCCGGCACATCGCGCACGGCGGCTCGTCCAGCGCGCCCTCGCTGCTGGAGATCCAGGCCGCGGTGGACGAGGCGGCGGAGAAGCTGGCCGAGGCCGTCGAGCGGGCGCGGCAGCTGCGCGGCGAGCTCGAGGAGGCGACCGAGCAGCAGCGCGCCGCGAAGCAGCGGCTCGACGCCCTGGTCGCCGAGCGGCGCGCCGCCGACGCGCAGAAGGCGTCCGTCGCCCAGCAGCTCGGCCGGCTCGGCGGCCAGGCCCGCGCCGCGCTGGCCGAGGTCGAGCGGTACGCCAAGGCGGCGGACGCGGCCGAGGCGGCGCGGGAGAAGGACGAGGGCACGCTGGCCGACCTCGAACTCGAACACGAGGAGGCGGCGGCCGCGGCCGAGACCCTCGCGGAGGACGACGAGAACTCCACCGAGGTGCGCGATCAGCTCGCCGCGGACGCCACCGCGGCCCGCGCGGCCGAGATGGAGGCGCGCCTCGCGGTGCGCACCGGCGAGGAGCGCGCGCGTTCGCTGGCCGGGCGCGCGGACGCGCTGGACCGGGGCGCGGCGGCCGAGCGGGAGGCGCGCACCCGGGCCGCCGAGCGGCAGGCGGCGGCGAGCGCGCAGGTGCGGGTCGCGCAGGCGGTGGTCTCCGGCGTCAAGCAGACCCTCGCCTGTCTCGAGGTCTCCCTCGCCCAGGCCGGCGCGCTGCGCGAGCAGGCGGAGAAGGAGCGGGCCGAGCGCGAGGCGCGTCTCGGCCTGCTGCGCGGCCGCGGCCGGGAGCTGGCCGGCGAGCTGGATCAGCTCACTGACGCGGCGCACCGGGACGAGGTGGCCAGGGCCGAGAAGCGGATGCGGCTCGAGCAGCTCGAGGAGAAGGCCATGGAGGAGCACGGCATCGAGGTCGAGGCGCTGGTCGCCGAGTACGGCCCCGAGGTTCCGGTGCCCGTGGTCGGCCCGGACGGCGAGCCGACGACGATCGCCTTCGCGCGCCCCGAGCAGGAGAAGCGGCTGCGCCAGGCCGAACGCGACTACTCGGCGCTGGGCAAGGTCAACCCGCTCGCGCTCGAGGAGTTCGCCGCGATGGAGGAGCGCTACAAGTTCCTCAGCGAGCAGCTCGAGGACCTGAAGAAGACCAGGGCCGACCTGCTCCAGGTGGTCAAGGACGTGGACGAGCGGGTCGAGCAGGTGTTCGCCGAGGCGTACGCCGACACCGAGCGCGAGTTCGTGGGCGTGTTCTCCCGGCTGTTCCCCGGCGGCGAGGGCCGGCTGTACCTGACCGACCCGAGCGACATGCTCACCACTGGCATCGAGGTGGAGGCGCGTCCCCCGGGCAAGAAGGTCAAGCGGCTGTCCCTGCTCTCCGGCGGCGAGCGCTCGCTCACCGCCGTCGCCCTTCTGGTGTCGATCTTCAAGGCCAGGCCCTCGCCGTTCTACGTGATGGACGAGGTCGAGGCGGCGCTGGACGACACCAACCTGCAGCGGCTGATCGCCATCATGGAGGAGCTGCGCGCCAACTCGCAGCTGATCGTCATCACCCACCAGAAGCGCACGATGGAGGTCGCCGACGCGCTCTACGGCGTGTCCATGCGCGGGGACGGCGTGACCACGGTCATCTCGCAGAAGCTGCGCCGCGACGGGGAGCTGCGCGACCACGTGCCGGCCCAGGCGGCGGCCCCAGTCGAGGCCTGATCCGTCCCGCCGCGCGGCATTCCGTCGCCGCGCACGGCTTTTCCGCTCGAACACGCGGGGCGGGTGGTTTTCCGCCGCCATGCGCGTGGGTACGCTGCTGAGCGTGACCGAGACGGGTGGGGAAGTCGGGCTTGTCAGGGATCTGCCGGGCGTGCCGCCCGGGCCGGTGCGCGCGCTGGTCGAGGCACTCGCGTCGCTGGACGAGGGATTCGCCCGGTTCGCCGGGCGGCTCGAGGCCGGAGCCGTGCACGAGCACGCCTTCGGCAGGCTGATCGACGCGGCCAAGGTGCGCGACGCCTATCACGACCGGCTGCCGAAGACGAAGATCAATCTGGCCGAGGCGAGCGGGGTGGCGCGCTCGTTCCTCGCCGAGTTCACGGCGCCCGCCGCGACGCCCGTGCCGACGTCGGCCTCGGCGCCCGCGGTCCCGCCGCCGCGTGAGCACCGGGAGTAGCCCATGCACTGGAAACACCACTACGACGCCGTCGCCGAGGACCCCTCCTGCTACGCCGAGCACGCCCCGGCGCCGCTGGACCAGGAGGCGCTCGCCGAGATCGGGCGCAAGCACCTGTCCCACTTCCACATCCCGAGCCTGCCCATCCCGGGGCTCGGGACGATCGAGAAGAAGCTGGTCTTCTACATCTGCGACCACACCGGCGCGCCCAACCCGTTCCACGCCCTCGAGAAGCTGACCGGCGACGGGGTGGAGCTCGAACGCGTGGAGAAGATCTGGGAGGCCGGCTACAAGGACCTGGCCGAGCGGATCGGCGTGCTGCGCGCGGCCGAGGGGGCGCTCGCGGCGCAGTGGCAGGGCGAGGAGGCCGAGCGCTTCCGCCAGGCCGCCGCCGTCTACCTGGACGAGCTCGACGCGCTGGCCGGCTGCGTGCGCACCACCTGGGAGTGCGTGCGCGCGGTGCGCAGCGAGGCGCAGGTCGCCGAGGGGACGATCCTGATGCTGATCAACCTGCTCATCGGCTCGCTGGGCGGGCTGCTGGTGGCCGAGTTCGTCACCGCGGGCACCGTCACCCCGGTCGCCGCCGCGCAGGCGCAGGCCGAGCTCGCCTACGTCGCCAAGAAGATCGCCACGCTCGGCGGCAAGCTGAACGCGCTGCGTTCGGACATCGTGAAGATCCTGGACGCCGTGCACGGCTTCAAGCGGATCGAGGCGATGCGTTTCGTCTTCGACCTCGCCGCGCTCGAGTGAGGGGTTGTCAGCCCGGTTCCTGACAGAATGGACGGCATGGTGGATGTGATCATCGGCGTCATCGCCGGAGTGCTGTTCGCGAGCCTGGTGGCCGCGCTGCTCGTGCGGGGCGGCAGGAGCAGGCGGGCCGGGCGGCTGCTGCCGCCCGACGAGCGCCGCCGCCCGGACGACCTGCGGCTCAAGCTCGGCGAGAAGCCGGGCGAGGAGGACCGGGGCAGCGCGACCGCGACCCTGCCCGGGACGTCCGACTCCATCGCCGTCGAGGTGGAGGAGGCCGGGAAGCCCCCGGCGGCGCTCGAGGCCCCGGAACCCAGCGCGGGACGGCTGGTGCGGCTGCGCTCGCGGCTGGCCCGCTCGAACACCGCGGTCGGCAAGGGCCTGCTCGGCCTGCTGTCCCGGGACAAGCTGGACGAGGACACCTGGGAGGAGATCGAGGAGGTCCTGCTCACCAGCGACCTCGGCATCGGCCCGACCCAGGAGCTGGTCGAGGCGCTGCGCACGCGCACCCGGGTGCTCGGCACCCGCACGCCCGAGGACCTGCGCGCGCTGCTCAAGGAGGAACTGCTCAAGCTGGTCGACCCGGACCTGGACCGGACCGTGCGCTCGCTGCGCACGGACGGCGAGGGGCCCGCGGTGGTGCTGGTGGCCGGCGTCAACGGCGTCGGCAAGACCACCACGACCGGCAAGCTCGCCCGGGTGCTGATCGCCGACGGCCGCTCGGTGGTGCTCGGCGCGGCCGACACCTTCCGCGCCGCGGCCGCGGACCAGCTCGAGACCTGGGGCGACCGGGTCGGGGCGACCACCGTGCGCGGCGCCGAGGGCGCCGATCCGGCGTCGGTCGCGTTCGAGGCGGTGCGCAAGGCCAAGGACCTCGGCGTGGACACCGCGCTGATCGACACCGCGGGCCGGCTGCACACCAAGACGGGCCTGATGGACGAGCTCGGCAAGGTCAAGCGAGTGGTCGAGAAGCACGGCCCGGTGGACGAGGTGCTGCTGGTGCTGGACGCCACGACCGGCCAGAACGGCCTGGTCCAGGCGCGTGTCTTCCGCGAGGTGGTGGACATCACCGGGATCGCGCTGACGAAGCTGGACGGCACCGCGAAGGGCGGCATCGTCGTGGCGGTGCAGCGGGAGCTCGGCGTGCCGGTCAAGCTCGTCGGCCTCGGCGAGGGCGCGGACGACCTGGCCCCGTTCGACCCGGCCGCGTTCGTGGACGCGCTGGTCGGCATCTGACGGCGCGACGGCGGGCGAGAAGGTCTTTTCGGGAAGGCCGCGGGCACCGCGCCCGCGGCCTTCCGCGTCGTCCGTGTCTTAGGGCGCGCGGCTCGAGGTGCCTTGACGTGTCCCGCGGTGCAGCGGTCGACTAGCGGCGCTGCTGCGGCCGGCTGCCGGCGATCCCGCCGAGCACCACGTGCGCCGGCGGCAGTTCGGGCGGCGAGCCGACGCCGGCCGGCTCGCGCAGCCAGCGGACCCGGCCGCCGGCCGCGCCGGGCAGTTCCACCAGGTCGCCGCGGTCCAGCACGTGCAGTCCGGCGTCGCCGCCGACCAGCGCGGAGACCGGTTCGAGCGTCGCGCACTGCACCAGGAAGCCGATCCGGTCGGCCTCCGGCACCCACAGCACCGGGCCCACCGGCACGCCGAGCCGCTCGAGCCGCAGCAGCGCGGCCCGGCCGGGCCCCGCCTCGGCCTCGACCACGTCGAAGGCCTCGCCGCACACGGCGTGCACGGCCGCGCCGGGAAGCATCGACCACAGCGCCTGCGCCTGTTCGGGATCGCGGGTCGGCGTGGTCGTACCGGTGGTCACCGGCCAGCCGTACGCCGCGTAGCGCACCGCGCACTGACGTGTCGTCGCCCGCGCCGCGCCGTGTGCCGGGCGGCGCACCTGCCGCGGCAGCAACCCGAGACTGGGCCCACGCATCACTCGCCCCACAAAGTCGTGTTTCCATGGACGCCCGGCTCTTACACACGGCGACGTACGCCGATTTCCCCGGGCGTGTCGCGAAGTGGCGTCGGATTCGGACGCGGCGATGCTGGTCGGACACGTCGCGAACCGGGCATGAGAGGGCGCGCGCCCCGCCGCGGCCGTTCACCAGGTAACGCTAGCCACCCCGCGCGCGGATCGCAGGAAGCCTTGGGCGGGCCATGGGTGGCGAATCCTGGCGCATTCCGGTAAACGCCTGCGGGGCGCGGCTTCGAGGCGTTACCGTCGCCTCACCATGAGCGACACGGCTACTACGGCGGCGATCCCCCTTGCCTGAACGCGTACCCAATGCCCTGTTCGCCTCCTGGTTCCAGCGCAGCGGCTGGTCCAAGGGCGAGGTGGCCCGCATGGTCAACCGCAGGGCCAGGGATCTCGGCGCGACGCATGTGGCCACGGACACCTCCCGGGTGCGCCGATGGCTGGACGGGGAGCAGCCCAGGGACCCGATCCCGCGCATCCTCACCGAGCTGTTCAGCGAGCGCTTCGGCTGCGTGGTCACGCTCAGCGACCTCGGCCTGCGCGAGCCCTCGAGCCCGATCGCGGGCACCCTCGCAGACCTGCCCTGGGGCCCGGAGCGCACGGCCGAGCTGCTGGCCGAGTTCTGCCGCAGCGACCTGCTGCTCGGCCCCAACCCGGCGCGCCGGGTGGGCGACGGCGCGCCGCCGCTGGCCGCGGGCACCGCGCTGATCGAGCCGGTCAAGCGCTGGCTGCTGCCCTACGTCCCGTCCCCGCAGCGCCCCCCGCTGGAGCCGGCCGAGCCCCCGGGGCAGGCGGGTCTGCCGTCCATGCCGGTGCCGGGCCCGGCACCCGGCATGCCGGGCGCCGGAGTGCCGACGATGGGCCTGCCGGGCGCCGGGGCTCCGGCGGCCGGGATTCCGACGGCGGGCGTCTCGCAGCGCGGCCGGCCCGGGCGCGCCGCCGTGCTCGCCGACCAGCTCGAGGAGACGCTGCGGGTCTTCCGCGACTGGGAGGCCGCGATCGGCGGCGGCATCCGGCGCGCCGCAGTCACCGGGCAGCTCTACGAGGTGGCCGAGCTGATCCGGCACAGCCCGGAGCCGGCGCACCCCAGGATCTTCCGCATCGCCGCGCTCTACTGCCTGCTCGCCGGGGAGATGGCGCTGGACAGCGGGCTGCAGGCGGCCGCGCAGCGCTACCTCGTGCTCGGACTGCACGCGGCGAAGGAGAGCGCGGACCGCAACACCGTCGCCGTCATCCTGGCGGCCACGGCCCGCCAGCTGGTCGGCCTGAACCGGGCGCAGGACGCGCTCGACCTGCTCGCCGTCGGCCGCACCGCCGCCCGCGGCGAGCTCGAGCCGGTGCCCGCCGCCTTCGTCGACCTGGTCGAGGCGCGCGGCTACGGCGCGCTGGGCCGGATCGAGCCGGCCAGGCAGGCCCTGGACCGGGCGAAGACGCTGCACGCCAAGGGCTGGGCGGCGGAGTACGGCCCGGCCGCGGCCCCGCTCGGACCGGCCAGCCACCCCTGGCCGCCCAGCTTCACCCCGGCCGCGGTGCGCCTGGAGACCGCCCGCGCGCTGCGCGACCTCGCCTCCCGGCTGCCGCAGCTGACCGGCGAGGCGGCCGCCGAGTTCGACGCCGCCGCCGGGCTCTACGAGCGCGACTTCCCGCGGCAGCTGCGCGGCCGGGTCGAGGCGCTGACCGGCTCCGCCGAGGCCCACGCGGTGCTCGGCCACCGGGCGGCCGCCGTGGCCGCCCTGCGCACCGCGGGCGGACTCGCGGTGCGCATCCGCTCCCGGCAGGCCGAGGAGCGGCTGCGCGAGGCCGCCGCGCGGGTGCGCGCGGCTTTCCCGGAGGAGCGCGAGCCGGGCGACGGGGCGAGCCCCGTGCACGTGTTCACCCAGACGTAACCTTCGGGCGCATTCCGTCACGGTGGGGAAACAACGCGCGCTGCGCCCGGTAACGGTGCGCAGCGAAGGTGTTGAACCATCGCACCGCTCTCCTGACCTTGACGGCTACCGCGCCAACCGAAGGAAACGTGAACCATGCCAACACTGGATTCCGGAAACACCGCGTGGGTGCTCGCGAGCTCCGCGCTGGTCCTGCTCATGACACCGGGCTTGGCGTTCTTCTACGGCGGCATGGTCCGCGCGAAGAGCGTATTGAACATGCTGATGATGAACTTCATCTGTATAGCCGTGGTTACCGTCGCGTGGGTGCTCTACGGATGGTCGGTATCTTTCGGTAACGCGAACGACGCGACCGGCAACGGGTTCTGGGGCACCTTCGTGCAGTGGGGGATGCACGGGATGTCGACCGGCATCCAGAGCGGGTCGAGCGCCACGCTCTACGGCGCCACCGGCGTCCCGCTGTTCGCGGTGGCCTGCTTCCAGCTGATGTTCGCGATCATCACCCCGGCGCTGATCTCCGGCGCGATCGCCGACCGCACCAAGTTCGTCGGCTGGACCGTGTACGTGGCCGGCTGGGTCACCTTCATCTACTTCCCGGTCGCGCACTGGGTCTTCTCGCCCAACGGCTTCATCAACGCGAAGCTGCACGTGATGGACTTCGCCGGCGGCACCGCGGTGCACATCAACGCCGGCGCCGGCGCCCTGGCCTGCGCGCTGGTGCTGGGCAAGCGGATCGGCTTCAAGAAGGACCCGATGCGCCCGCACAACGTGCCGTTCGTGATGCTCGGCGCCGCGCTGCTGTGGTTCGGCTGGTTCGGCT
>Ga0310811_10003915_pt1 | contig 18743 bp, 20 predicted proteins | sample YCmetagenome_FD_207642 | JGI IMG/M metagenome (GOLD analysis project Ga0310811, IMG submission 207642) | Soil microbial communities from experimental microcosm in Duke University, North Carolina, United States - YC | ecosystem: Engineered > Artificial ecosystem > Soil microcosm > Unclassified ...
AAAAGAATGAGGCAATATCTCTACAAGAACATACTTTACAAGTTGTTTAGACGCGATTCCGCTCTCACTCTTTTTCACTTAAGCTTTTTGATTTTATATTTGATAACAAACATAGGAGACGCGATGCTTCGCGTCTCTAGTGAGAGAATCAGGAATTTGAATGATTAAATATTCTTGGAAAAACGGTACAGATACGGCGCTTTATGAGCTGCGCCGGTCCATTTTTTCGCGACACGCTCTAATATACCGAGGCTAAGCATTTTTCGCTGAAAAGCCGGGCGCAGCAACTTTTTGTCGAGTATGGTTTCGTATAGGATTTGCAGATCACCAAGGGTAAATTCTTCCTGCATCAGGTTAAAAGCGATGAGTTTATTATCCAGGTCAGCTCTGAGCGACTCCAGCGCCTTTTGAATAATGGCGTTATGATCCTGCATTAATTGGGGAATACTAACCAGGTCATACCAGCCGCAGCTATCAAATATCCGGTCAGGGTTTGGGATAACTTTAGTAAAATCAACCAAAGCATAATAGCCAATCGATATGAATCTTTGCAAAAGCCAGTGATTATCGTCGTGTTTGATATTGTTTGCAGTCAGGATATCTTTCATTGGCTGCGGGTCCGATCGTCCATAGTCGCCAAAAACATAAAATTGCTCCAGGTAAATATCCTTTAGACCGGTGCGTTCACTTACAATCCGGTTTGCCGCATCGTTCAGGTTTTCTGTTTTATGGATAAACCCTCCCGGCAAAGCTACAACTCCGGTTTTATTGTATCGCATCAGCAAAACCTTCAATTGGCGATCGTGGAAGCCAAATATTACAGCGTCAATAGCCAGTCCGTGCATAAACTCGGGCCCGGTAGTTCCGGTTTCATTTTCGGCTGACTGGTCTTTGCTCATGAATTTACATGGAAAATAAAGTAATTATTTGATATTCTGCTATCCGATTTTTATTATTGTAACACAATGTTACAATAATAATCTGAATTGTATCAAAAATCAATATCAAATCAATAGACCATGAGAAAATCAATCCTTGTGCTGCTAGCATTCGCTGCATTTTGTTGCAATGATGTATTTGCACAAAATAATCAGGTAAAAATAGAGAACGGCACCCTGGAGGGAACGACTAATGAAGCTACCGGCATCCGCAGCTTCAAAGGCATCCCGTTTGCACAACCTCCTGTTGGCGATCTGCGCTGGAAAGAACCCCAGCCGGTAAAAAACTGGGACGGTGTGCGCAAAGCTGATCATTTTGGCAATAATGCAGTGCAGAAGAATGTGTACGGCGATATGATGTTTCGTTCGTCAGGTATGAGTGAGGATTGCCTGTATCTGAATGTATGGACTCCGGCCAAATCATCCAAAGAAAAATTACCTGTACTGGTTTACTTCTACGGCGGCGGTTTCGTGGCAGGGGATGGCTCCGAATCGCGATATGATGGTGAGAGCATGGCAGGAAAAGGGGTTGTTTCATTAACAGTAAACTATCGTCTTGGCGTATTCGGCTTCATGTCGCACCCTGAGCTGACTGCTGAATCACCTCATCATGCCTCAGGTAATTACGGCTTACTGGATCAGCATGCTGCATTGGAGTGGGTAAAGAAAAACATAGCAGCTTTTGGCGGCGATCCGGATAAGATCACTATAGCAGGCGAATCGGCAGGTTCGATAGCGGTTTGTGCGCAGATGGCTTCGCCTTTATCAAGAAACCTGATAGCTGGCGCTATTGGTGAAAGCGGGGGCATGATCAAACCAACGCTTCCTGCCATACCCCTAGCAGAAGGCGAGAAAAATGGTGTTGCCTTTGGTCAAAAGGTTAATGCGACTTCGTTAGCAGCATTGCGCGCTATTCCGGCAGATCAGTTATTGGAAATGGCTTCTAAGCAAGGTACGCCGCCTATGTCGCCTACTGTGGATGGTTACTTTTTAGATAAAACGCCACTCGAAATATTTGCCGCAGGGGAGCAGGCGCATGTGCCACTTTTGGTTGGATGGAACTCTGCCGAATTACCTTACCAGGCATTTTTCTGGGGCGAAGCACCAACGCTGGAGAATTACCAGAAAAAGGTAAAGCAAAACTATCCCGATAATTCTGATGAGGTTCTGAAATTGTATCCTGCTACAACACAGGAAGAAGTTATTAAGGCCGGCACCGAACTGGGCAGCGACCGCTTCATCGTTTACAGCACCTGGAAATGGGCCGATATAGTTGCAAAAACAGGCGGTAAGCCGGTATACACTTACATTTTTGGCAAGCCACGGCCTGCAATGGTGGCTTCGATGGGGAATGCAAAAGCAGGATTGGCAGGTGGTGTGATCAAAGGTGGATCTGATGACACCAAAAAGAAAGAACCTGCGCCATATCCCGGCGCATCACATGCTTCGGAGATAGAGTACGCAATGGGCAATTTATCAAGTAATAAAGTATACGATTGGAAGCCTGAAGATTTCAAAGTTTCTAATACCATGGAAGATTATTTCGCCAACTTTATCAAGACCGGCAATCCAAACGGCAAAGGTTTACCAAAATGGGAAGCGAACAAAGGCGCTGTTACCCACAGTATCGCTATCAATGTGGAAACCAAAATGGAGCCAGTAACAGTCGACCGCTATCGTTTCCTCGACCAGCAGTACACTAAAAAATAAGATAGTCAAGAAACAAGAGTCAAGAATCAAGACAGAAATCTCTTGGTTCCTGGCTCTTGACTCCTCATTCTTTATTCTTGACTCTTTTCATAGCTTTGTTGCCGGTAAAGCAACATGACTTTTAAAACTCCCGAATTACGCACCGTTAATGTAACCCGCTATGTAACGCCCTTGCGCGAAGGCGGCTCGCTCCCTGCTATCGCAGAAGCAGACGACGGCTTCCTGTACGTGCTCAAGTTTCGTGGTGCAGGGCAGGGTGTAAAAGCTTTGATAGCCGAATTGCTAGGTGGAGAGATTGCCCGGGCATTGGGTTTTAAAATTCCTGAAATTGTTTTTGCCAATTTGGATACCGCATTCGGCCGTACTGAGCCTGATGAAGAAATACAGGATCTGCTAAAAGTAAGTGTCGGGTTGAATCTGGCTTTGCATTATTTGTCAGGTGCGATAACTTTTGATCCGGCAGTAACTAAGGTCGACCCAAAATTGGCCTCGCAGATAGTTTGGATGGATTGCCTACTGACCAACGTCGACCGTACGCCGCGCAATACCAACATGCTCACCTGGAACAAGGAGTTGTGGCTGATCGATCATGGTGCTTCGTTATATTTTCATCATTCGTGGGACAACTGGAAAGAGCAGGCGGTTCGACCATTCCTGCAGGTGAAAGATCATGTGCTGTTATCAAGAGCGTCAGAATTGGAAGCAGTTGACGAAGAATTTAAAGCCATCCTTACGCCTGAAGTGATACGCACCATTGTTTCATTAGTGCCTGATGAATGGATAAAAGGAGAGTGGCTGGAGGACCCGGATGAAGTGCGTTCAGTTTATGCGCAATTTTTGGAAACCCGTATAGCGGCATCGGCTATTTTTGTAAAGGAGGCGAAGCATGCAAGAGAATAACCTGTTTGAATATGCCGTTATCCGCGTAGTTCCGCAGGTGGAGCGCGATGAGTTCCTCAATGTGGGCGTGATCCTTTATTGCCCTAAACTGAAATTCCTGCAATGTCTGTGTGAAGTAGATGAAAAACGCCTTTGCTCATTCTCCAATAAAATTGATATCGACGATCTGAAAGGGCATCTTCATTCTTTTGCCGAAATATGCCGCGGAAGTAAAGACGGCGGTCCGATAGCCCAACTGGATATGCCTTCTCGCTTCCGCTGGCTTAGCGCTACGCGCAGTACGGTGGTGCAGACCTCAAAAGTTCATCCCGGATTGTGCATCGATCCCGCTGAAACTCTTCAAAAATTATACGCTCAGTTAGTACTTTAACACTTGGTGTTCACGCTCACAACGCCGTGAGCGCTTGTGAACACTACAATTTAACGGCTGTTCAGCTCGGCTTTTAAGCGCTCATTTTCTGCCCTCAATTTATTGATATATTCATGTTGTGCCATAAACTCTGCACTTATTTCTTCAAGTGTGTAACGCTCGGTAATATGTTGCGGGCAATTCCAGTCGTAAGCTTTTACATGCAGTACAAGTATCCTTTCAGGTCGATGCTTATAATCCTGCGGATCAAGCTTTTCAAATAGCTCGGGGTTATCGTCAATCTCAACAATCTCAGCCTCAGCATAAATTTTCAGCCTCGTCTTGGCAGCCTGGTCCAACAGGAATAAAGCGACTTTATTATTCGTGGTCAAATTGCCGATTGAGATATATTGCTTGTTCCCTCCAAAATCCACAAATCCCAAAGTCTGGTCATCCAATACTTTTAAGAAGCCTTTTGGGCCTCCTCTGAATTGTATATAGGGGTAGCCGTCCTTCCCATTTGTCGCCATGTAGAAATTATCCTGGTGCGATATAAAATCAATCTCGTACTCTGTCAGCCCGTCGGGGTTTTTAAACAATTCCATCCGGGCATAGCTTGCCCTGCTGCCATATCTTTCCTGAAATCGTTTGGATGCATCGGAAAATGCCATTTCAGCGTAGTTCATCGTTTTTATTTTAAAGCTACCAGTACACATAACATAATCAAAGCAACTGCCTTAACTTTTACCGTCGGATGAGATTGCAAACCGGTAGTCAGAAGAAGTTTTGCAAACCATCGCCCGTTTCCTGATTTTTTATAATTTTATAAGGACTGAACCCGGATTCATTGACAAAGAACAAGCAGATCATTATTTATGGCATTGCGTTAGCTATTTTGCTGTTCCTGCTGAAATGGCTGGAGACGCGCTATATCCTGCTCGATCAGCAACTGGATATCTACCTGGGCATCATAGCGGTGCTGTTTACGGCATTAGGTATCTGGCTGGCATTGAAGATCAGGAAGCCTAAAGTGGAAACCGTGATCGTCGAGAAAAAAGTGGTGCTGACAACCGGTCCTGATTTTATTTTGAATGAAGATGAAGTCCGCCGCCTCAACCTGAGCAAACGCGAACTGGAAGTGTTGCAACTAATGGCCGATGGCTTAAGCAACCAGGAGATTGCATCAAAGTTATTTGTGTCGCTTAATACCATCAAAACACATTCAGCGCAGATATTTGAGAAGATGGAAGTGAAACGCCGCACGCAGGCTGTAGATATGGCCAAACGGCTTTGCATTATACGGTAAACCACTCATACTTTAGTATCAAAACGCAGCTAAATCTGCAAAATCACCCTAAAGTATGACCGAAAATAATACCCCTTTATTCAATTTTGAGCCAACCAAAACTTAAAACAAAATGAAGAAGATCATTATTATTTGCGGATTGATAGCCGGGTTAATAGTCACCTCCATAATGCTGTTATCAATTTCCGGTTGTATCGCCGGTTCCGACTTTGAGGGCGGTATCGGCAGTATGCTGCTGGGGTATAGCAGTATGGTTATCGCTTTCTCAATGATATTTGTAGGCGTAAAAAATTATCGCGACAAGCATAACGACGGGACAATATCTTTTGGAAAGGCCTTAAAAATTGGCTTGCTGATTACCCTGGTGGCCTCAACTATGTACGTGATTGTGTGGCAGATCGATTACTACTTTTTTATCCCCGACTTTTATGAGAAGTACTCTGCCCATGTCATTCGCGAAATGAAAGCAAGCGGCGCGACGCAGGCTCAAATTCAACAGCAAATGATAACGAATAAAAGTAACGGCGAAATGTACAGGAACCCCTTGTTTAATGCCATGTTTACCTATTTCGAGATAATACCGGTCGGGCTCATTATGTCGTTACTAGCTGCTGTAATATTAAAGCGCAAGTCGAGTCCGGATAATATGATCGCAACTGCGAGCGTCGGTTAACCTATAAAAAACTGCTGACTGATGATCTTGCCGTCTTTCACTTTGTAGAGGCAGATTTCCTCTACCTCCATGTGGCCCTGGCCCTGTATCTCAAAAGACATTTTCAGGCTCAGGGTAAAATAGCTGCCGGCTATGATCGGTTCGGATAAGGTGATCTTGTGGATGGCTGTAATGCGGGATAAAAAATCCTTTTCGCGGTCCAATAAGGTGGTCAGCCCCTTTAAAGGCTGACCACTAGTATTTAGCGGATCGATACTCTCTGCGTCTTCTGAAAATAATAGTTGATAGGCTTCAACAAACTTTTGTTCGCTGACCATTTCTTTCAGACCGTTGGCAATTTCGTGGATTGTGAACATGAAATAATAACCCAGCTCAAAGATTATTGTTTGGGGCGTTTGATTAACCGAAATAAAAAAGGGTGTCACACTGAGCTTAGTCGAAGTGCGGTGCGTAAAGGCCTTTGCCCACCATGCTTCCCTTCGACAAGGCTCAGGACAGGCTTGTGCCCCAGCATGACACCCTGTTTATGCTCACCGTGACTTTACACCACTATACTCTCAATCCCCTTTTGCAACGCCGTCTCCTTCAAATCCGGCATATTAGTGCCCTCAACCCGGAAGGTGGTTATATCGGTAATACCAATAAAACCAAGTATCATCCTCAGGTATGGCTCAGCAAAATCATAAGATTTCATCGGGCCATCTGAATAAACCCCGCCAGAAGCAATCGCCAGGTAAACTTTCTTATCCTTCACCAAACCTTCAGGGCGACCGGTTTGATAAGAAAAGGTTTTACCGGCGCGGACAAGATGATCCAGCCAGGCTTTTAATGCAGACGGAATATTGAAATTATAGATCGGCACGCCGATCACAATGGTATCAGATTCCATTACCTCTTTTATAGCTTCGTCAGAATGCTCAGTCGCTTCCCTGGTTTCTTGTGTTTGATTTTCGGCAGGGGCGAAGAATGCATTTAAGTGAGATTCTTCCAGGTGAGGGTAATGACGATCTACCAGGTCGCGCAATTTTACTATGCTTCCGGGGTTCTGTTCAATTAGCTTTTCAATAATAGCATTGGCTAATTGTGTGCTGTTAGAGGCGGCGCCTCTTGCACTGGATATAACATTTAATAGCTTTTTCATTTTTGATGTTTTATTAGTTAGAATTATTTGTTTGCGCAGTTTGTAAAACAGGGTTGCGTTTGTGGTAAGTCAGGTAAGACGTGATCAGCAACGCCAGGAATACCAACGGCATCACCCGGTAATTAACCGGATCGCCGGAAGCACTGTGTGCGATAAAGGCAGATACGAAGGTGATGATAAAGCCTGCGTACACCCATTCCTTGATTCGTGCAGAAACCGGAGCAACCAGTAATATCGCGCCGATCAGTTTGCCATAAGCCAGCTCAACGCGGAAATAATCCGGGTAACCCAAATGGCGAAAGGCGTGCAGCATGGTATCCTGCGTTAAATAAGCATAGGCAGAATACACCATCATTATAGCCACGATAATCGTAGTGGCCCAGTAAGTAATTTTAATAGCTTTCATTTTTGCATTTTTTTGATGAGCAAAACTATGTACATTTGCTTATTAAAAGTTAGTAGTATACAAAAGGTTAGTACTAACCTTTTGTATAGTTAACTGTAATCGGAGGTACAAATCATGAGACAAATTCATTCAAAAGAGGAGTGTACACGGGCATTGACCGGGATAGGGGACGCGCTATATGTGATCGGCGGTAAATGGAAACTAAGGGTTATCATTGCCCTCAAAGGAGGAAACAAACGCTTTAATGAATTGCAGCGAACGATAACCGGCATTTCGGCCAGGGTATTGTCGCATGAGCTAAAAGAATTGGAAATGAACGGATTTATAAAACGGAATATCTACACCGAAGCGGCTATAGTGGTTGAGTATGAACTTACAGAATATAGTAATTCGCTGGGAGGCGTGCTCTCCGCATTAAGCGAATGGGGTATTATGCACCGGGAGAAGATCAGGAAGGAAAGATCGGTGGCTGAGGTGGTTTGATTATTCAGTTTCAGTCTCTCAGGCGATTACAATAGTTAAGAAGAAACAAATTTGAGTTTACTTCTTTGTATTTGATAAGGTGTTCATTTTAAATTTATCTTTCGCAGATAGCAATCCTAACTCAATCTCATCATTACTTGGATAAAGTACGTCGTCAGGCATTGGTTGAAAATATTGATCCCAAAATTTCCCATGACTATTATCAAGTAAAAATTTTGCAACCATTCTATTTGCCAAGTCATCTCCATTTTCTTTTGTGGGCCTTATTGGAAATTTGCCGACAAGGAACCCCTCTTGAAAACGAGGGCGAAGCGCTTCTGGAGGAACTATATTTTGAAGTTTCATCAATACAATACCGATGTCTCTAAAGTATGAGATACTTTGATTTGGGTAAGGTAATCCCAGAACATAAACATATCCGATTTCAGATTTCTTAAGAGCGAAGGTGGCAGCAACTCGAAGAGATTGTGTAATATCGATAAATGGTGTAGGCAGAATATCATAGTGCTGAAAAAGTGCATAATAATACTCATTAAAATAGTTCCTCCTACCACGTAATAAATCAATTATCTCAGACAACTCTTCATATCTCTTTTCAATCTGCGATTTTTTTATACTATATTTTAATGTTCCATCAGGTTTTTGTTCCGGACGGCAAATTGTTGGGTATATCGTTGTTTTTGGAGTTCTAAGGTCTTTATAATAGACACTTTGGTTATTCTTATAGTCTTTACTTTGACCTCGATAATACATCTCATAGTTTCGATTGCTTATCGTAACATAAGCCACTTCATTCATAAGCTCCCTGAAAGATGAGACTTTGAATCCTTCACTTGCACGTATTTTGTTTACAGTGGCATCATGCCTTTGCCATACAAGTTCACTTTCGAAATCCCAAGTACCTGGTTTATGAATAATTTTTTGTACTCGTCTTTGAAAGGGGGAGAATAAGGTTCCCTCAATTGGTTGCATTTGGATTAAATTATTTATTTGTGAATATAGCTATTTAAATAAAATGTCCGTCCCGTGCCGGAGACCCTGCTGAGACGGGACGCATATCCCTGCAAGAAATCTTATCGAGACAGAACTAATTTATTTTTAGACGGTTATAAACTTACCGTTATCGGTATATTTATAATCTAAACGCGTGTGCTATGAGTTATGACCAGTTTAACCGCCGTATGATTGAGATCGAAGCGGCAAATCGTGAGGCATTTAAGGGACGGCGCATTTTCAGTTACTTTGAACTGGATCCCGACAAGGGTACCGAAAAGTATATCATCGACATCGACCCAAACAAAAAGCTCCCCCCAAATATCCGCGACGAGATACAAAAGGCCTTTGATAAGTTTTTGGTTAAGTAGGGGAAAGACTTTAGTGCTTCTGACACAAGACTTTCGACTTCCATTTGGATTTTTTTCGTTCGTTAGTCCGGATTTATAATCCCGGACTAAAGTTACAAGGGATTTGCAATCCCATTCCGGAATCTTTTCGTGGATTACAAACCTATCTTTTCCCGTCCCAACAAAGCATCCTGCAGATTTAAGTTACCCACAAAAATTAGGCGCACATATCGTTGCGCTACCTTTAATTCGGCAACCACCAAACGTTCCTATGGAACGAAAATGGTTTTTTTGACGATTCCTACCAACCAAGCGTTCCAACGGAACGCATTTTGTCTTTTCGTCCCATCAGGACGTCTGGTTGGTAGAAAAAATTCCCAGCCAGATGCGTTCCATAGGAACGTTTGGTGAAATCGACGATTATATCCGCCTAATCAAATTTTACGGGTTAACTTAAACTACCGCCCCAGCACGGTCTCTCGCAGAGGATCCTGCGCTGTCTTAACGCAGCCCGACTCCCGACTTTTAATTTCCATTTGGATTTCCCAAACAGATTTTTCTATATTTGTTATTCAATCCTAATCGTCATGAAAATAGCAATAGTCCCCATGCGATTTAGAATCAGGGGATAACACTTCCGGTTTTTCTTTTTTCAGCATCCCGCTGAACAATCCAATTTTTTAACCTGGTAATTAATTTTTCATGACAACAGCACAAAAGACTGCTATTAGCAGATCAACAAGAATTTTTACACTTATAAAAGAATCGCTTCGCGGCGGTAATCACGATTTCACGCAGGGCAGCATACGCCGCGCAGTATTGCTATTGGCTATCCCGATGATGCTCGAGATGGCAATGGAATCGGTTTTTGCCCTTGTCGATCTATATTTCGTAGGGCATTTACATAACAGCAGCTATGCGATCCAAACGGTGGGACTGACAGAATCCTGCTTAACCATCATTTACTCGCTGGCGGTAGGCATGAGCATGGCAGCAACAGCAATCGTAGCGCGACGTATTGGCGAAAAAGATCCCGTTGAAGCCGCTAAAGCCGGTATGCAGACCGTTACGCTGGCTATACTGGTCAACTTTGTAATTGGCGTTGCAGGGTTCTATTATGCCAACAATATCCTGTCCCTGATGGGCGCATCGGCCGAAACAGTGCGGCTTGGAACTAATTATACCCGCATTATGATGGCGGAGAGCCTGATCATTGTGATGCTGTTCCTTGTGAACGGTATTTTTCGCGGAGCAGGAAATGCAGCTATAGCGATGCGCAGTTTGTGGATAGCGAATATTGCCAATATTATCCTTTGCCCGATATTCATTAATGTATTAGGCTTTGGGTTAACGGGCGCAGCCATCGCTACCACCATTGGACGCGGCACAGGCGTTGTGTATCAGCTCTATCATTTATTCAATGGCAAAAACCTGTTAAAGGTGCACCTGTCATATTTAAAACCACATTGGGAGCAGATAAAAGCGATATTGAAGATCGCCGTTCCGGGGATATTGCAGTTTGTTATCGGTTCATGCAGCTGGATATTCCTGGCCGAATTAGTAGCAACTACCGGCGGCGATCACGGTTCAGCAGGGTATCAGACATCCATCAGGCTGATGCTGTTCTTTATGCTTCCTGCCTGGGGCATGAGCAACGCTGCGGCTACGCTGGTGGGGCAAAACCTTGGTGCACAGGAATTGGGCAGGGCAGAGGACTCGGTTTACAAAACTGTTAAATACAATGTGATTTATATGGCAAGTGTAACGGTCATCACATTTTTATTGGCTACTTACTTGACAGGCTTTTTTACCAACGACGAACAGGTAAGGCAAGTAGCAACCCGTTCGCTGCAAATACTGAGCGTGGGTTATATCTTCTATGGCGTTGGCATGGTGATGATGAGCGCCTTCAACGGTGCGGGAGATACCTGGACGACCACCTGGGTGAATTTATTCGGCTTTTGGCTGTTACAGGTTCCTTTAGCATACGTGCTCGACAAAAATTTCAATCTGGGCATAACGGGCGTATTTTTGGCTATCCCGATAGCCGAAACCTGCATGGCTATGGCTAGTTTCTTCCTGTTCAGAGGGGGAAAATGGAAGAAGGTGAAAGTTTAAACTTTCACCTTCTTCTGATTAACCCGCGGCAATATTATCCCTGCTCCATGCAGCCATTAACTGCATGATGTTCTCCAGCGATCTTCCTTTTTCGCTTAAAGAATATTCGACCCTGGGTGGAACTTCGGGATAAGCTTTCCGGGTGATGATGCCATCCATTTCAAGCTCTTTTAAATGACGGGATAGCACTTTTAATGCAATGCCGGGAATAGATTTATGCAACTCGCCAAACCGTTTTGGTTCCTGCATCAATATCCATATGATAACCGGTTTCCATTTGCCGCCAATAACGTCAATGGCAGATGTTATCGGGCAATCACAAGCCCGGTTATATCTTTTTTCAATTTTTTCCTCCGCTAACATATTGATTCTCATCTATTATTACTTTTTTGTCATTACTTGACAAAAAGGTAATTACTTGACAAAAGTAAAGTATAACCCTAGTTTTGCCAACAGAAAATCATCAACTATGGAAACTACTAAAACAAAAACCTATCAAAAAGGTCTGGAACTTTTAAATAAACTCCACGGCGGACAAGCAGGGGAGCAACTAGTTAATAATCTGAAAGACGTTTGTCCCGATTTTGTGGACATGACCATCGAATGGGCTATGCAGGGCATCATGGCAAGGCCCGGACTTGATCTGCTTACCCGCGAATATTTATTGATCGCATCATGTACCACATTAGGACATACTGTACCGCAATTAAAAGCACATATTGATGCCGCCATTAAACTTGGTGCAACCAAGCAGCAAATAGTAGAAGTTATATTACAAATGACCTTTTATGCCGGAGGGGCAGCTGTGAGCAATGCGCTTAGTCACGCTAAAGAAGTATTTCAAAGTCATAACATGTGAAGTGCCGGGAATAAAAATCACATTTCAATTGAACACAAAAGGAGGCGCCAATGACCTCCTTTTGTGTTTATGATTGAACAACTTACGCTCTGTCCCAAAAAGCCGGCGGCTCGATTCCCAGAGATCGCAGGTAGACATAACCTTGTGCTCTGTGATGTATTTCGTTATCTATCCAATACAAAATAATATCCGAGGTAATGCCTTCATAGGACCCGAAAGCAATCATCGTTTCATGAAAACGTTGCTGAGAGATCAACGGCCATAACGAATCGATTTTATAGGTTACATCGTCCCAGGTATTCAAAATTTCTTCCTTTGTATTTGCGAAGGTTTTGCCCGAATGATGACCTAATTCATCCACAGGAGTTGCGGTATCCATAAAAAGATCCTGCATACCAGAATCGGCAATGCTGATCATTTCTTTCACCATTTCTGAAAATGGCCGCATGCCGCCTATGCAATAGTCGAATAGTTCTCTTTCAGGGAAAGCTTCAATTACCCTCCTGGTCAGGCGGCGATGCCCCTGCCAATGCTTTAATATAGCGTTGGGAGAAGTAAATCCTTCAGTTGTGTTGATGTCTTGTTGGTTTGCTGCGTTGTTTTCCATTGTGGTTTGCTTTTGATTTCTATATCAAAATAACAAACCGTTAATGACAGCCCTATGTCAACAGAGTTTTGGGAAATAAAAAAGCTACGCATTGATGGCTTAAGATGTGTTCTCGACGCGGTTCGCGTTTATTTATTCCAAAGCCCCGTCGCTTTTTTGCTCAGTATCTTATTGCATTGAATAGATAAAATTATTCCCATGATAATGAAGATCACGACGTTTGAAAGAGTAACACCCGCAATACCAAAATACTTTGCCAAAAGTATAGCCAGCGGAATATTTACCATAATGCTAAAAATATAGAGGTAAAGTTGAATCCTGACTTTGCCAATTCCATTTAAAAGGAAACAATTCACCTGCATCAGATTAAAACCTACTACATATAAAAACATGGCTATAGAAACGGACATAGGAACTTGTACCTGGTTATGCAACCATATTTTGTATACAAAAGGCGCTACGATAAGAAGTAAAAATGTACCGCCTGATAGCAGCAGCCAAATAGTTCTTGTTTTTTTCAGGCTTCTCTGCATCCAATCAAAGTCATTTTTAGCATAGGCATCGGTATAAGCAGCCCAGAAAGGCACTAAAATGATGTTCGACACCATGACCACCATCGAGAATAGCTTGTATGCCACATTAAACACAGTAACTTTTTGCGGGCCAAACAATTGTGTGATGACAATATTGTCGGTTTGATAAAGAATAAGGGCGCCAATTTGCAATACAAAGAACACCCCTCCAATACCCAGCAAGTCTTTCACATATTCTAAACGGATCGCCTTAAAACTGGGTTTAACTGTTTTATATTCCGTGTTATAGAGCCAAATACTGGCTACTGTTTGCACTATAACCGGAACTCCGGCAAGTGTAAGTCCAAGATATATAAGAGAGCCTTTTGTAGTTTTAGTAAGGATAAAAATGATGATCAATACCAATAATTGCCCAATCACAGTGATCAGGGATGCTTTGGACGGAGAATGAAGCGCCGTTGTTACGGTATTTATTATCTGTGATACAAATTGTAAACAGAAAAAACCGAAAACAATTAAAGCCAGTTCATTTAAATTATGGCTTTGCGCATTCAATACTTTCGACCAGTCAATAAAGTTATTCGCTATCAGAAAGACTACGAATACCCCTATAGCAATAACAGCCAACGCCGCATAAGTGGTGCTTACATAGGCACTTGATTTCTCATGTTTTTCTAAAGCGTTAGTCTCTGCAAGTTTATTTTTAAGCCCGTTTCCCAAACCCACATCAAAAAAACTGAGCCAGCTGATGATAGAACTCAATGTGAGCCAAACGCCATACTCATCCTGTTTTACGTAGCTGATGGTCATTGGTATTAAAACAAAACCAACAACGATACTTATGCCCTTTAAAAGGAATGAAAAAGCTATATTTTTTTTCGCCCGAACGGTTCTTTCGTGGCCCTTGGAAAAAACATTAGATAAAGTATTTTTTAGTATTCCAATCATTATTCAGTATTAGATGCTTATACAGCAGTTTTGTTTTATAGAATCTCCGGGCGTGTATACGTAAATAATTACGAAACGGCCATAAAAAAATAAGAAAAGCCTGTCTATTTTTCTTAGAAAGGCTTTTTAGGGTGTTCCCGACGAGATTCGAACTCATATCATCAGAACCGGAATCTGACATTCTATCCATTGAACTACGGGAACAATGTGGTGCAAATATATCAAAATAGATTAAACTCCCTGTTCACATTCTTTCTTCATAAACTGCTAAATATTTTAAATTGCAATCCCCAAAACCTGCCTATGAGAAGTTATTGTGTTGCCTTGATTGTCAATAGACTAAAGCCCATTGGTCTTACAATTATATTAAGCTGTTTTGTGTTGGTTTTTAGCGCGTTGAAGGCAGATGAAACATCAGATTCATGGATTAGGATCAACCAGTTAGGTTATCCAACAAAAGCAATCAAAGTAGCAGTTTGGGCAACCAAAAGCGATGTTATTCCGGGCGATTTTCAGTTGATCGATGTAAAGACAAGCAAAACGGTTTTCCATGCAGCCACTGGAAAATCATATGGCAGTTATGGCCCTTTTAAACAGGTTTTACGATTAAATTTCAGCTCGGCAAAAACGCCCGGCACTTACTATATCAAGTGTGGCCCTGCTGTTTCGCCGCAATTTAAAATTGATGACGACGTTTATAAGGGTTCCGCCGATTTTGGGTTGAACTATATGCGGCAGCAGCGAAGCGGGTTTAACCCTTTTCTGAAAGATTCATGCCATACTACAGATGGCTATACCATGTATGGTCCGATGCCTGATACCACCCGGATCAATGTTTGGGGTGGCTGGCATGATGCGACGGATTACCTGCAGTATGCTACCACGTCAGCTAACGCTACATATCATTTATTGGCAGCTTATCGCGATTTTCCTGCTGTGTTTGGTGATCAACATCTCGCAAATGGTTTGGATGGAGTAAATAAAGTAGCAGATGTTTTGGATGAAGCTCGTTGGGGCCTCGATTGGCTGCTCAAACTTCACCCGCGTAAAGACTGGCTGTTCGACCAACTGGCCGATGACCGCGATCACCACGGATTCCGTCTGCCAAATAAAGACTCGGTAGATTACGGCCTAGGGCCGGGAAAGGGGAGGCCTGTTTACTTTGCATCTGGTACACCCCAGGGCTTGGGTAAGTATAAAAATAAAACTACTGGTGTGGCCTCTATTGCAGGCAAGTTTACCAGTGCTTTTGCATTGGGAGCGATGGAGTATCAGAAAACTGATCCTTCTTTCTCCAAATTGCTGACTGAAAAATCAGAATCAGCATATCAATTGGGTTTAAATAAACCCGGTGTAGCTCAAACGGCTCCAAACACAGCACCTTACTACTACGAAGAAGATAATTGGGTTGATGATATGGAATTGGGATCGGCGGCATTATATCAGCTTACTGGCGAATCAAAATATCTTAACCAATCGCTCACTTATAGCAAAGAGGAAAAAGTAACGCCCTGGATGGGAGCAGATACCGCCAGACATTACCAATGGTACCCTTTCCATAATTTCGGGCATTATGAACTTGCCAAAAAATCAGGTACAAAAAGTAAAGCTGAACTCATGAGCTACTATAAAGAAGGAATAGAACGGGTTTGGCGTAAGGCAAGTAAGAATGGATTTTTCAGAGGAGTTCCTTTTATCTGGTGCTCTAATAATCTGAACACATCGTTCGCCATACAATGTTACCTGTACCGCAAGCTAAGCGGCGACCAGCAATATGCCGAGCTGGAACAAGCGTGTTTCGACTGGCTGTTCGGTTGTAACCCGTGGGGAAAATGCATGGTGTATGGCTTGCCGCAGGGCGGAGATACCCCGGTTCATCCGCATTCTTCATTAAACTTATTAAATCATTATCCTTTGGACGGTGCGCTGGTTGACGGTCCTGTATATGGAAGCATCTTTAAAAGTCTGAAAGGGTTGACTCTATATCAGCAGGATAAATACGCCGACTTTCAATCCGACTTGGTTGTCTATCACGATGATGCGGGCGATTACAGCACTAACGAACCTACAATGGACGGTACCGCGTCACTGATCTATTTGATGGCAGCTAAGGAGAATGAAGCTCTGAATCAAACTAAAGTAACCAAAGATCATGGCGCTATCATTCGGGGGGATAAAAAGATTAAGAAGATCGCACTGGTTTTTACCGGTGATGAATTTGGAGATGGGGGCAGTTATATCGCTAAAGCATTAAAGCAAGCCAAGATCCACGGATCATTTTTCCTCACCGGGAATTTTTACAGGAGCAAATCGTTTAAGACGGTCATCAATAAATTAAAAACGGATGGCAGCTATTTAGGATCGCATTCTGATAAACATTTGTTGTATTGTGATTGGATCAGGCGGGATAGCCTGCTAGTAAGTCATGAACAGTTCACCAATGATCTGAACAAAGGATATGCTGAATTGTCAAAGTTTGGCGTCTCCAAAAAGCAGGCTCATTACTTTTTACCACCCTATGAATGGCATAATGATTCGATTGCTGACTGGACAAGTAAGATGGGTTTACAACTGGTCAATTTTGCCCCGGGTACACGCAGCAATGCAGATTACACTTATCCTGAAATGGGTGATAAATATGTAAAAAGTGAAACTATTTATCAATCCATCATCAACTATGAACAAGGCAATGCAATTGGATTAAACGGCTTTATCCTGCTTGTCCATATCGGAACTGACCCGAGAAGAAAGGATAAATTCTATTATTATCTTCCCAGGCTGATAAAAGAGTTAAAAGGGAAGGGGTATTATTTTGTGAGGATCGACGGGTTGTTGAGATGATATGGTATGCGTGGTGCAAGGCGGAACGGATTACGCCAACCTCCATGCGCCACCCGTAAAGCCTCACTTACACATTAAACCTGAAGTGCATAATGTCGCCATCCTGCACAATATAAGTTTTGCCTTCAACGCCCAGTTTACCGGCGTCTTTGATGGCGGTCTCGGAGCCGTTGTATTTTACAAAGTCTTCGTACTTGATCACTTCGGCGCGAATAAATCCTTTTTCAAAATCAGTATGGATAACACCTGCCGCCTGCGGAGCGGTGAAACCTTTAGTGATGGTCCAGGCACGAACTTCCTGCACACCGGCAGTAAAGTAAGTAGCAAGATTCAATAATTTATAAGCCGCTTTGATCAGCTTATTTACGCCAGATTCGATCAGTCCCAGATCGTCCAGGAACATCTGGCGCTCTTCGTAAGTTTCCAGCTGTGATATTTCCGATTCGATCTGTGCGGAGATGATCAGCACTTCTGCGTTTTCTTCTTTAACAGCAGCTTTTACTTTTTCTACGTAGGCATTGCCGGTGTTTACAGAAGCTTCGTCGACGTTACAAACGTACATTACTGGTTTGGCAGTCAACAGCCAGATATCAGCTATGTATTCTTTATCTTCTTCTGCAACAGGGGCTGTACGGGCGGATTTTCCTTCCAGCAAATGGTTTTTATAGATCGTCAATACATCAAAAGCCTTCTTCGCTTCTTTATCGCCGCCGGTCTTGGCCATCTTTTCGATCTTGCTGATCTTCTTTTCGATAGAATCCAGATCTTTCAGCTGCAATTCGGTATCGATGATCTCTTTATCGCGGATCGGGTCTACAGAACCATCCACGTGGATCACATTATCATTATCAAAGCAACGCAGAACGTGGATAATAGCATTGGTAGCACGGATATTGGCCAAAAACTGGTTGCCTAACCCTTCACCTTTGCTGGCTCCTTTCACCAATCCTGCAATGTCAACTATCTCGATAGTATTTGGAACAGTATTTTTAGGTTCAACTATCTCCACGAGCTTAGTCAAACGCTCATCCGGAACGGTGATCACACCCACATTAGGCTCGATAGTACAAAACGGAAAATTAGCCGCTTGCGCCTTAGCGTTCGATAAGCAATTAAAAAGTGTTGATTTACCCACATTAGGCAAACCTACTATACCACATTGTAGTCCCATTTACTAGTTGATTATGTTGATTTGTTGAATGGTTGATTGAGTTTTGATTAAGGGGCATTTTTAACTTAATCAACTTATTCAACCCAATCAACCACTCACTTTAAAAGCCGCAAAGATAAAAGAAAAAACTAAGCGTGTAATTTGAAAAAATAAACGACTTTTGCGCAGCGATTCCGAAAAAATTAAATTAGTAACCAATGTAAAAAACGAGGGCCTTATTATGATCGATGAAATGGTTGAACAAATCGAATTATTGCTGGAGCAAAATGACCAGAAAGCGCTTCAGGAATATTTAAACAACCTTAACATATCAGATGTAGAAATTCTGATAGGTGAACTTCCCGATTATGGCCCCCGATTCATTGAGACACTTTCCGTCAATCGTGCGGTAAACGTATTCCGCATACTCGATTTCCC
>Ga0310811_10003916_pt1 | contig 18743 bp, 13 predicted proteins | sample YCmetagenome_FD_207642 | JGI IMG/M metagenome (GOLD analysis project Ga0310811, IMG submission 207642) | Soil microbial communities from experimental microcosm in Duke University, North Carolina, United States - YC | ecosystem: Engineered > Artificial ecosystem > Soil microcosm > Unclassified ...
AAATCGGTCCTGGTCGATCACGAAGGACTCTACTGACTCCCGGTCATCAAAGAAGTCTTTGAGGTGTAGAAATTTCCCCTCAATCCGTTATATTTGGGAATGAACCTTCGATTCCCGGGCATCTTACGATTGCTGCCATCCATTCTCGCACTAATAGGCCTATCCGCCGCATGCCAGGCCCAAACGCCCACCGCCAATGCCGCCGGCTCCACCACCATCACCCAATGGCAATATGGCCGCAACGGCGCCGTATCCATAACGTATGACGACGCCTCCCGCCACCAGTTCACCCGCGCCCTGCCCCTCATGCAGCGTCTGAAGCTGCCCGCCACCTTCTTCGTCATCACCGGCCCCATCACCGGCTCCCAATACCATGGCAAATTCGTCGGCCGCCCCGTACAGGACATCATAAAAGAATCCGCCACCATCCCTGCCAACGACCAGAACTTCCTCGAACGTTGCTCCGCCGCCGGCTACCTCGGCTTCCAGGGCACCATCGGCTTCCATACCCGCGCCGGCGGCCTCTACTCCTCCGGCAAAAAACAACAGGCCTTCCACTGGATGGACAGCCTCTATGCAAAGGTCCGCAACGGTGACTTCAAACCCGGCTACGAACCCTGCCCCGAATACAAAGAAGCCGTCGGCTCCACCTGGGAAGAATTCAAAAAGGACGCCGCCGACGGCTATGAAATAGCCAGCCACTCCATCACACACGCCACCATGCCCGGCCTCGACGAAGCCAACATCAAATACGAGCTCGAAAAAAGCAAGGAAGAGATAAAGAACCATCTCGGCGAAAAATATACTTTCTCCGCCGAAGTCCCGTATGGGTATGAGGACGAACGCGTGATGCAGATCGCCTACAAGATCTACCCCGCCCTCCGCAACCGCATGCCCGAACCCTTCCTCAAAGAGATCGACCGCGCCAGCAAAGCCCTCCCGCATCCCACCGACAAAGACTATGTCCAATGGCAACGCGGCCCCCTCCATGCCACCCCGCTCGAATTAATGAAGTCCTGGGTCGACACCGCCGCAACCAACAAGGACACCTGGCTCGTCCTCGTCTTCCACGGCATCGACAGCCTCGGCTGGGAATGGACCCCCATCCCCAAGCTCGAAGAATACTTTAAATACATAAAAGAAAAAGAGACCAAACTCTGGATCGCCACCTTCGGCGACGCCACAAAATACATCCGCGAACGCGAACACGCCCGTATCACCTCCACCGCCACAACCGTCACCCTCACCCACACCCTCGATAAAAAAATGTACGACCTCCCCCTGACCGTCAAAACCTATATCCCCTCCACCTGGAAATCTGCCACGGTCACCCAAAACAAAAAAGTCCAACACCCAACACCCCAACGTGACGCCGAAGGCGTCTATATCCTCTATCAACTAACCCCCAACACAACACCCGCAACCCTCCACCCATGAAGCGCAATTATTACATCGTCGCCCTCATCATGCTCACCTTCTTCGTCATCTCGTTCCTAACGAACGTCATCGGCGCCCTCAACCCTGATTTCATCAGCGGCTTCAACCTCAGCCTCACCCTCGCCGCCTTCCTCCCCTTCGCCTTCTTCATCGCCTACGGCCTGGTCTCCATCCCGACCGGTATGCTGCTGGAAAAGTACAAGGAAAAAAAGATCATGATCGCCGGCTTCGTCGTCTCCTTCATCGGCTCCCTCCTGCTGGCCGTCATCCACAACTATCTCAGCGCCATCATCTCCCTCTTCCTCATCGGCTGCGGCATGGCCATGCTCCAGGTGGTCATCAACCCCCTGCTCCGCACCTCCGGCGGCGAAGAACACTACGCCTTCAATTCCGTCCTCGCCCAACTCATCTTCGGCGCCGCCTCCTTTATCAGCCCCATGGTCTACAGCTATTTCGCCCAAAACCTAAAAGGCCAAACCACCGGCCTCCTCGGGCTCTTCACAAACATCGTACCCGCCAACCTCCCCTGGATCTCCCTCTACTGGATATTCGCAGTCATCTCCCTGCTGATGATCGTCGTCATAAAGGCGTCAAAATTCCCCGTCGTTCAGCTAAAAGCCGATGAAACGGCCGGCCCCCTTCAAACACACCTGATGCTCTTCAAAAAGCGCACCGTCGTCCTCTTTTTCATCGCCATGATCTGCTACGTCGGCACCGAACAAGGCATCGCCAATTGGATCTCCAAATTCCTCGAAACCTACCACCACTACGATCCCCAGACAAAAGGCGCCGACACCGTCGCGTATTTCTGGGGGTTGATGACCGCCGGCGGTGTCCTCGGACTCTTCTTATTAAAGGTCCTCGACAGCCGCAAAGTCCTCATCGGCTTCACCATCGCGGCGATCATCTGTCTCACCGCCGCCTTCTTCGGCAGCGGCCCCACCGCTCTCATCGCCTTCCCCGCCGTCGGCTTCTTCGCCTCCGTCATGTACCCCGTCATCTTCTCCCTCGCCCTCAACAGCATCGACGAACACCACGGCTCCTTCGCCGGCATCATGGTCACCGGCATCATCGGCGGCGCCATCGTCCCCCTCATCATCGGCGGCCTCGGCGACGCCCTCGGCCTCCGCACCGGCATGTTCTTCTTATACATCACCCTCGGCTATATCCTAAGCATCGGCTTCTGGGCCCGCCCCCTGATCACCAACCAAACCGTCTTTAACAAAAAGGAGAAAGCCGCATGAAAGTCATAGGAATTGATCTAGGTGCCACTAATATCCGCGGGGCCCTCGTATCGGACAATTCATTGTCCGACATCACCTCCGTACGCATCCACAGCGACGGCTCCGTAGAAGCCGTCCTTGAAGACATCTATCAAACTATCGACCCCCTCCTCGATAAAGACGTCGCCGCTATCGGCATCGGCGTCCCCAGCGTGGTCGATACAGAGGAAGGAATAGTCTATGACGTCCAGTACATCCCCTCCTGGAAGGAAGTCCCCCTAAAACAGATCCTCGAAAAAAGATACAACAAGCCCGTCTTCGTCAACAACGACGCCAACTGCTTCGTCCTCGGCGAATACTACTTTGGAAAGGGTAGGGGGGCGGCTTCCCTGATCGGCCTCACCATCGGCACCGGCCTCGGCGGCGGCGTCATCATCCATAACAAACTGTTCCCCGGCCGCAACTGCGGCGCCGGCGAGTTCGGCCTCTTACCCTACAAAGACAATATCCTCGAATACTATTGCAGCGGCTCCTTCTTCAAAAATGTCCACGGCCTCGACGGGGTCCGGGTCTTCGAATCCGCCAAAAAAGGCGACCCAACGGCGCTCGCCCTCTACGCCGAACTCGGCATCCACGTCGGCAACGCCATCAAAGCCGTAATGTACACCTATGACCCGGAACGGATCATCCTCGGCGGTTCGGTCGCACAAGCCTTCGATTGGTTCCAAAAAACCATGTGGCAGGAGATCAAAACCCTCGCCTATGGCAAATCCGCCGAACGCATCCGTATCGAAATTTCTAACCTAACCAACAGCGGCATCCTCGGTGCCGCGGCCCTCTACTATGATGCCCAGTAAAATTTTATCCCGCCTCGGCCTCGTCGCCGTCCTTGCGCTCCTCCTCACCCCCGCGTTCGCTCAACACAAGAAAAAGCGCTCCGTCAAAAAGCACACCAAATCCCATTATAGCGAAGCCCTGCCTTCCGCCGCGCAACTCGCCGCAAATTCCAATATGACGCTGAAAGACGGCTGGAATATGCAATCCGCCACAAAGGTCACCGATGCAGGCGTCGCCATCTCACAGGTAGGGTACACCCCCGCAAACTGGTACAAGGTCTCCGTACCCACCACCATCATCGCCGGCCTCCTCGCCAACAACGTCTATACCTTCGACCCCTTCTATGGAATGAACCTCGAAAAGCTGAACGACCCCCAGTTCGACTCCCCCTGGTGGTTCCGCAAAGAATTCACGATCCCCAAAACGGAGATCGGCAAGGATGTCGTCCTCCGGCTCCATGGGATCAACTACAAGGCCAACGTCTGGTTCAACGGCGTGCTGATCGCCGACTCCAACCAGGTCATGAACCCCTTTCGCATCATCGAGCTCAACGTCACAAAAATAGCCCGCCCCGCCCGCGCAAACGTCCTCGCCCTCGAGATCCGCCGCCCCATCGATCCCAACAAACGCGGCGGCGACCTGGCCATCGACTACGCCGACTGGATCCACTATCCCCCCGACTACAACGGCGGGATCGTCAACGACATCGAGGTCAAGACCTATGACCGCGTCGGCATCCAATACCCCCTCGTGACCACCCATTTCGACGGCCCCTCCCTCGAACTCGCCCACCTCACCGTCGATGCCCTCGTGACCAACTATTCGGCAAACCCGCAGGACGTCACGATAAAAGGCCGGATCAACACGAACATCAGCTTCGAGAAAAAAGTCCACCTCGACCCCAGGTCCATCTCCAATATCACCTTCACCCCCGCCGAATTCCCGCAGCTGGACGTCAAAAACCCCCGCATCTGGTGGCCCTGGCAATATGGCTCCCCCGAGCTAAACCACCTCGAGATCGAAGCGGTCCACGAGAATACCGTTAGCAACAAGATTGCAGAGGAATTTGGCATCCGCGAGATCACCTCGAAATTGATCGACGACAAATCCCGCGTCTTCATCGTAAACGGCCGCCGCATCGTCATCCGCGGCGCCGCCTGGTCCCCCGATATCTTCCAGCGCCGCTCCCCAAAACGCCAGGAACAGGAGATCCGCCTCTACCGCGATATGAACATGAACATCGTCCGCTCGGAAGGGAAGATGGAGGATGACAATTTCTATGGCCTCTGTGATAAGTACGGCATGCTGGTGATGACCGGCTGGATGTGCTGCGGCGCCTGGCAATACCCCGAGAACTGGGACGCCGCGAAACGCGCCTCCGCCATGGCCTCGGACAGCAGCGTCATGTACTGGCTTCGCAACAAACCCAGCCTCATGGCCTGGCTCAACGGCAGTGATATGCCGCCCCGCGATACCACCGTCGAACGCGACTGGCTCAACATCGAGGCAGCCCTCAAATGGCCAAATCCCGTCATCGCCACCGCCAACGAAGGCAAGTCAAAAGTGTCCGGCTTCAGCGGCGTAAAAATGGACGGCCCCTACGAATGGGTGCCCCCCATCTATTGGGAGACCGACACCGCGGCGAAATACGGCGGCGCCTATAGCTTCGCCACCGAGATTTCCCCCGGCCCCTCCATCCCCCCATACGAAAGCCTCGTAAAATTCATCCCGAGGGACTCCCTCTGGTTCACCACGGCCACCTGGAAATACCACTGCGGGACGATGACCTTCGGCACCACCGACGTCTTCAACGATGCGCTCCAGGGCCGCTACGGCAAAGCCGTCGATATAAACGACTATCTCGCAAAGGCCCAGGCGCAGGACTACGAAGCCCACCGCGCCATGATGGAAGCCTACGGCCTCCGCAAATACCACACCGCCACCGGCGTCGTCCAGTGGATGGGCAGCAACCCCTGGCCCGGCCTCATCTGGCACACCTATGACTACTACCTCTATCCCGCCGGCACCTACTTCGGGATGAAAAAATCCATGGAGCCCCTCCATATCATGTACTCCTATCCCAACGGTGATGTATACATCACCAACTCCCTCCAACACCGGTTTGCCGGCCTCAAAGCCGAGGTGGCCATCTACAACCTCGACGGGACCCTCAAGTTCTCAAAGCAGATCACCACAGATGTCGCTCCGGACAGCATCGCGAAATGCCTCACCCTGCCGGCCGTCCGCACGCCCGCACCGACGACTTACTTCCTCCGCCTCCAGCTCGCCGATGCCAACGGCGCCGTAAAAAGCATCAACTGGTACTGGCTTTCTACAAAAGGCGACTCCCTCGACTGGAAGAAGTCCAAATGGTACACCACCCCCCAAACCGCCTACGCCGACTACTCGGCCCTCCAAACCCTCTCAAAAACCAGCCTCAAGCTCACCATCTCCACCGCCCCGAAAAAAACGGACAGCACCGTCCACAACATAACCCTCACCAACACCGGAAAGACCGTCGCCTTCCAGCTCCATCTCCGGGCCCTCAAAGGCCGCTCCGGCGACGATATCCTACCCGTCATCTTCAGCGATAACTATATCGAGCTCGCCCCCGGCGAGTCCCGTACCCTCCAATGCACCTACGCCACCCAGGACGCCGCCGGCTCGCCACCCTTCTTCCTCGCCACCGCCTGGAACGCAGACGCCGCCGTCAGCGAACAAAAATTGGATCAAAACCGGACAGTCCGTCCTCGACGCAGAAAATAAAGGTCTGACTATCAAACAGGCAGTCGTTTGGCACCCTTTTGGTTCGCAACAACCGAACTACTACCATGTTCATCAGCTACTGCAAGATCGCCTGGCGTAACCTCCTCAAGAACCGCTCCTCCTCCATCATCAACATCGGTGGCCTCGCCGTCGGCATGGCCGTCGCAATGCTCATCGGATTATGGATCTGGGACGAAGTCACCTTCGACCACTGGCACGCTCACCACGCCCGGATCGTCCAGGTCATGGACACACAGATCGACAACGGCCGGGCCCTCACCTCCGGCCAGGTCGCCATCCCGCTCCGCAACGAGCTGGAGAACAAATATGGTAGCCATTTCAAACAGCTGGTGCTCTCCACCCAAAGCAACCACCTCCTGCTGGCTTCGGGGGATAAGAAGATCAACGAGGATGGCCTGATGGTGCAACCGGACTTTCCATCCCTTTTCAGCCTCAGGATGCTGGCCGGAGATGCCGGCGCCCTGAAGGACCCTTCGTCGATCCTTCTCTCCCGCTCCACCGCAAAGGCCCTCTTCGGCGACAACGACCCTTTGAACCGGCCTGTCGAGGTCGCCGCGATGGTTACCCTCAAGGTCGCCGGCGTCTATGACGACCTTCCCGTCAATACCACCCTTGCCAACACAAAATTCCTCGCCTCCTGGGATAAGTACATCCAGCTGGCGCACCAGGCGCAGAACGAATGGGGAAATCACAGCTTTTTGCTCTTTGGCCTCCTGACCCAACAGGCGGACCCGGCGCGGTTGAACACCCTTATCAAAAACATCCCCGACCAGCACATGCCCGGCAGCAAAGAATCCATCTTCCTCCATCCGATGGACCGCTGGCATCTCCATGGCGATTTCAAAGACGGAAAAGAGGCCGGTGGAAGAATAAAATTGGTTTGGTTGTTCAGCATCATCGGCGGTTTCGTCCTGTTGCTCGCCTGCATAAATTTCATGAATTTGAGCACCGCCCGCTCCGAAAAACGCGCCCGCGAAGTGGGCATCCGCAAAGCGATCGGCTCCTTGAGAGGACAGCTGATCCGCCAGTTCCTCATAGAGTCGCTTTTGATGGCGATGATCTCCGCAACCTTCGCCATCCTGCTTGTACAATTCTCCCTGCCGTTCTTCAATCAGCTCGCCGATAAATCCATCACCCTCCCATACACCACCCCGTTATATTGGCTGGCCCTCGGGACCTTCACGGTCTTCACCGGCCTCCTCGCCGGCAGCTACCCCGCTTTCTACCTCTCGGCCTTTGCACCCGTGAAAGTCCTCAAAGGGGCTCTCCACTCGGGCCGCGCCGCCAACCTCCCCCGCAGGGTCCTCGTCGTGCTGCAATTCACCGTGGCCGTTGCCCTGATCCTGGGGACGCTGATCGTCTACAAACAGGTCCTCTACAGCAAGGACCGGCCGGTCGGGTACAACCGCGATGGCCTCTTGTCCGTGGGTCTGTATTCCAACGAGGCCTATAAAAGCTATGGCGCCTTGCGCGAGGAATTGATGGCCACCGGCGTGGTGCAGGACCTGGCCGCATCCTCCAGCCCCTCCACAAAAATATGGAACAACTATGGCGACCTCGACTGGGAAGGCAAGGACCCCCGCACGCAGATCAGCTTCGGCACCATCGCCGTTACCCACGACTATGGCCGGACCCTCGACTGGCAGGTAAAGGACGGCCGCGACTTCTCCCGCAATTTCCCAACGGACACCGGCTCCTTTATCCTCAACGAGGCCGCCGCGAAGCTGATCGGCTTCCCCGATCCCGTCGGCAGAACCATCAAATGGCAAGGCAAGGACCACCGCATCGCCGGCATCGTCAAAGACCTCTTGATGGAATCCCCCTTCGAACCCGTAAAACCCACCGTCTTCTTTCTCCAATACAATGACTGGCTGAATTTCATCACAGTCCGCCTCAAACCCGGGCAGCCTCTCGGCAAAGCCCTGGCCACGATCGAGCCCATATTCAAAAAGTACAACGCCGGCGGCCCCTTCGACTACCAGCTGGTCGACCTGGAATATGGCCGCAAATTCGCCAATGAACAGCGCATCGGCAGCCTGGCAACCGTATTCGCGGTGCTCGCGATCTTCATCTCCTGCCTCGGCCTCTTCGGACTCGTCAGCTTCACCGCCGAACAGCGCAGCAAAGAGATCGGCATCCGCAAGGTCCTCGGCGCCTCCGTCTACGGCATCTGGCGCTCCCTCTCCCGCGAATTCTTCCTCCTCGTCGCCACCGCCTGCTGCATCGCCGGCCCGCTCAGCTATTATTTTATGCACTCCTGGCTCCAGCAATACACCTATCGTACCCCCATTAGCTGGTGGCTCTTCGCCGCCTCCATCGCCGGCGCCCTCGCAATCACCCTCGCCACCGTCAGCATCCAGGCGGTACGCGCGGCTCTTGCAAATCCCGTAAATAGTCTGCGTAGTGAATAAAGTTCGCCAAACCATAAATCTCATTTTATGCAAAGGATCAGCCCATTCCTGTGGTTCGACCACAACGCCGAAGAAGCAATGAACTTCTACCTCACCATCTTTAAAGATTCAATGATCATCCGCAGCGCCAACACCCCCCAGGGTGGACCCGGGCAGGAAGGCGCCTTGCTGGTCGCCACCATTCAATTGGAAGGGCAGGAGATCACCCTGATGAATGGCGGTCACGGTCATCCCCTCACAGACGCGATCTCCCTCACGGTCAACTGCAACACCCAACAAGAGGTCGAGTACTATTGGAGCAAGCTGCTGCAGGGCGGCGGCGAGGAGATCGCCTGTGGCTGGCTGAAAGATCGGTTTGGCCTCTATTGGCAGGTAACCCCCACCATGCTGCCCGAACTGCTGGCCGGCCCTGACCACGAAAAAGCCGGTCGCGTCATGCAGGCCATGATGAAGATGGTCAAGCTCGACATCCCTACACTACAGGCCGCCGCCGATGCCAAATAGGCCGTTTTCTCGATTTTCCATAAATTAGTGGACAATTGGCCAAAACGACTGTGAAGAGGACCCTCTTTTCCATTGCCCTCCTGCTCTTGTTTGCCGCGGAGGTCCTTCGCGTCTATTTCATGATGCCGTTTCCGGGGAGCCAGGTCAGCAATACCATTTCCTATGCCTACTGGATCGACCGCGCCATCGGGTGGGCCCGCATCCTCGTTCTGACCCTCACCTGTCTTGCCGGGGTCGCCGTCTTTAAAAGGGGACGGACCTGGGAAAAGATCGTCCTACCCCTGGTCCTGGTAGCTTACGCCGTCGTCTTCTTCGCTTTCAATTTCCGCTTTCCCGCCGATAAGATCTTTTATCAACCCGTCAACAAGGCTTTCACGATCGCATCCGATACCAACCTGGACAGGTCCAAGCTGGCGATCGGCGTCGTCATCGATGGCCAGGCAAAAGCCTATCCCATCCAGATCATCGGGTATCATCACCAGGTCCTCGATACCGTTGGCAATACCCCGGTATGGGTCACCTACTGCACAGTCTGCCGCTCGGCGCGCGTATTCAGCCCGGTAGTGAACGGGAAACAGGAGACCTTCCGCCTCGTCGGAATGGATCATTACAACGCGATATTTGAGGATGCGACAACAAACAGCTGGTGGCAGCAGGCAACCGGGACCTCGGTCACCGGCCCCTTGAAAGGATATGCGTTGAAAGAGATCCCGTCCTCGCAAATGACCCTGGATACCTGGCTCAGACAACATCCGAATTCGCTGGTGATGAAGCCCGATACCCTTTTCATAGATCGTTACTTCAAGCTGGAAGACTATGACAAAGGCACGATGCAAAGCCCCCTGGTAAGAAGGGATAGCGCATCCTGGCGGCACAACTCCTGGGTCGTCGGCGTGGCCAATAGCAACTCTTCAAAAGCCTATGACTGGAATGACCTGCTACACCGGCGCATCATCCAGGATTCCGTGGATGAAATGCCGATCCTGCTGACGATCGAAAAAGACTCGGCTTCTTTTCATGTATACGACCGCCGGGTAAACGGCGCCCCGCTGAGCTTCAGGATGTCCGCTGCCAAAGACGAATTCGTGGATGAGAGCACGCATTCGGGCTGGAATATGGACGGCCTTTGTATCGACGGAGCGCTAAAGGGGAAAAAATTGTTGCCGGTACAATCCTACAATGAATTCTGGCATGCCTGGCGAACCTTTCACAAAGATTCGAAGGTCTATGTCGGCAACTATATGCTGGAAAAATAGAACAGCGGTTAATCCCAACCGCTGGTGTCCATCGGTTTGCCATCCTTGCCCATCAACTGTCCGTCCTTATCGATCATCATCCCTTCTTCCATTTTCCGTTTCTTGTCTCCCTTTGAAACCGTCCCATCGGCAGCGACCTTACGACCATTGGTGCAGGTAACGGTCGAATCCATCGCCGCCCAGGCCCCGGCCTTGACGATCATCATCTTGCCGTCTTTCATCGTCATCAGCCCGTCTTTTAAAGCGGGCGCCATGGCGGCCGACGAATCTTTAGCGGCAGGCGCCACAGCAGTCGAATCGGTAGCGGCCGGCTTGGACTCGTTGTTACAAGCGACGGCCAACCCGGCGATGGCGGCGATAAACAAGAACTTTTTCATGTATTGTGTTTTAAGTTTTAAGTCCTTGAAGCTACAAAAATTATTAATATCTTACGATTCTGAATGAAAAGGCATCCCACTTTTGTGTGGCTCTTTTTAGGTATTCTTATCCTTTCGTGTAAGAGACCGAAGACCCTTTTTCAACTCGTCCCCTCCGATCATTCCAATATACATTTCAACAATCATCTCGTCGAGAACGATTCCATCAACCCCTTCGACCTGCCGAACATGTATAACGGCGGCGGTGTCGGCATCGGCGATTTCAATAACGACGGCCTCCTCGACATCTATTTCACAGGCAACCAGGTGCCCTGCAAGCTCTATCTCAACAACGGGGACTTCCGGTTCGAAGACGTCACGGACATCGCAAAGGTTGACGGGGCCGGCAGGTGGTGCCGCGGCGTGGCCGTCGTCGATATCAACAACGACGGCCTGCCCGATCTTTACGTCTGTACGACGATCCTGCCGGACTCCGGGAGACGGCAAAATTTGCTCTACATCAATCAGGGCCCAAACGCCCGGGGCATCCCCGTCTTTAAAGAGATGGCAAAAGAATATGGTCTCGACGATAAGTCGTTTTCCACGATGGCGACCTTCTTTGATTATGACAACGACGGCGACCTCGACCTCTACATCACCGTGAACGAAATGGAAGACGATAGAAATCCTTCCGTCTACCGGGAGAAAAGAAAGGACGGCTCCTCCCCAAGCACCGGCCGCTTGTATCGCAACGACTGGAATGCCGCGCTCCATCACCCCGTGTTCACCGATGTCACCAAACAGGCAGGCGTCACTATCGAGGGGTATGGCCATAGCGCGACCATCGCCGACTTCAACAAGGACGGCTGGAAAGACATTTTCGTGGCAAATGACTTCCTTTCCAACGACCTCCTCTATATCAACAACCATGACGGCACCTTTACCGACAAGGCTGCAACTTATTTCAAACATACCTCCGCCAATGGGATGGGGCAGGACGTGATAGACATCAACAACGACGGCCTTGCGGACATCGTCGAAATGGATATGGACCCCGAGGACAACTATCGGAAGAAAATGCTCATGCCGGGGTATAACTATCAGAATTATATCAGCAACGATTCCTTCGGATACCAATATCAATACGTGCGGAATACCCTGCAGCTGAATATGGGTCCCCGTATCGAAAGCGATGGGTCCGCCGGCGATCCGGTCTTTGGCGATATCGGCTATTGGGCCGGCATCTCCTCCACGGACTGGAGCTGGGCGCCCCTCGTTCAGGATTTTGACAATGACGGTTTTCGGGATATCATCGTTACCAATGGATATCCGCGGGACATCACGGACCACGATTTTATCGCCTTCCGCGAGCAGGCATTCGCATATAAGTCAAAAAAGGAAGTGTTGAGCAAGATCCCCCAGGCCCGGCTAAAGCACTACGCCTTTCACAACAATGGGAATACCACATTCAGCGATAGGTCGGATAGCTGGGGGATAACGACGGCGTCCTTTGCGAACGGCGCTGCCTATGCCGACCTCGACAACGACGGAAAGCTGGATCTTATCATCAACAATATCAACGATGAGGCCCTAATCTACAGGAACAGCTCCCCGGATACATCCAGTTATCTCACAGTAAGGCTCATCGGCGACTCCCCGAACAGGAACGGCCTCGGCGCCTGGATCGGGCTCTACTACGATCATAAGCAGCAGGTGATCGAACAAACCCCCTATCGCGGATATCTCTCGACAATGCAGCTGGACGCGCATTTCGGCCTCGGCAAAACAACCGCTATCGACTCGATGGTCGTAAAATGGCCGGATGGCAAAATGCAGGTATTGTTAAAGGTGGCAACCAATCAGCGGATAACGGTCCGGCAGGATTCGGCCAACAGGTCCTACCGGTGGGAAACGCCGGCGCCTGCGGGCCAGGCCTGGTTCAAACCGGTCGCCGATTCGGGCGCCATCCACTACCAGGATAGTAAACAGGACTTCATCGACTTCAATATCCAGAAATTATTGCCGCACAAGTTCTCCGAATACGGACCCGCCATGGCCGTCGGCGATGTGAACAGTGATGGCCTGGACGATCTCTTCATAGGCGCAACCGCATCCAATCCTACCACGGTATGGCTACAGCAAAAAGACGGCAGGTTTATCAAAGGACCCATGCTCCCCGGCGAAAACAGGAAGGATTGGGACGACATGGGCTTACTTTTATTTGACGCGGACAACGATGGCGACCTGGACCTTTACCTGGCTGCCGGCGGATATCGTCATGCCCCGGGTGATCCTTCCTACCAGGACAAACTGTATTTAAATGATGGCAAGGGACATTTCTCGCTCGATACAGCGGCCCTTCCCCTGAACTTCACCAGCAAGTCCTGTGTTCGCGCCATTGACTATGACCATGATGGTGACCTCGATCTTTTTGTAGCAGGACGCGTCCTTCCCTGGAACTACCCCAAGTCCGTCTCCTGCGGCATCTACCGGAATGATTCAAAGGACGGCAAGGTAAAATTCACAGACGTAACATATACTGCGGCATACCCACTGCTAAATATTGGGATGGTATGTGACGGCATCTTCACGGACTTTGACAACGATGGCTGGCCGGATCTGGTACTGGCGGGAGAATGGATGCCCGTGAAATTCCTGAAGAACGACCACGGACAGTTCAGGGATATTACGCCAACTACCCAGGTTGGTAGTCAGGTCGGTTGGTGGAACAGCATCGTCTCCGGCGATTTCGACAATGACGGGGACATCGATTATGTGGTAAGCAACCTTGGCGGGAATTCTTTTTACAAAGCGGACGACAAATATCCCGTTTCCGTCTACGCAAAGGATTTTTTCAACCAGGGGATCGTTCAATGCCTCCTTACTTCGTACATCAGGGAGCGGCAGGGGGGACAGCTAAAAGAATTCCCCTCTGATTCGCGAGATGACTTGATTTCGCGGCTCCCCTTTCTGAAAAAGCGGTTTCTCACTTATAACAAATTTGCAACGACTACTTTCGGGCAGGTCTTTACACCAGATGAAATAGAGGATGCAATAAAATATTCGGCCAACAATTTCAAAAGCGCTTTCATCCGGAACAACGGTAACGGCACTTTCACTATGGAGCCCCTGCCCGATATGGCCCAATATTCCGCCATCAACGGCATGATCACCGACGATTTCGACGGCGATGGCAACCTCGATATCTGCATGAACACAAACGACTTCTCGACCATGCCTTCCTATGGCCGTTACGACGCACTCAACGGGCTCGTCCTGAAAGGCGACGGCAAAGGACAATTCACCCCGCTGCCGATCCAGCAGAGCGGCATCTTCATTCCCGGGAATGGGAAGGCGCTGGTCAAGCTTCGAAGCAGCGATGGCCGGTATCTCGTTGCGGCCAGCCAGAACAAGGGCCCTGTGAACCTGTTCCAGCTAAATCGCCGCCCCGACTTCCTGCCACTAAACGCGGACGATGTCTCCGTTGTCATCACCTACAAGGACGGAAGACACCAACGCTGCGAGACCGGCTATGGCAATTCCTTCTTGTCTCAATCCGGAAGATTCATCACAGCATACAGTACGATCTCCTCGATAGCCATCACCGACAGCAAGGGGAGGACCCGGAAAATAATGCCATATCCATAGATGCATTTGAAACTTATGCATAATAGTGTTATATTTGGTGCAAACCAAATAGAACCAGCATGAAAAAATGGCCCTTTTTCACCTCCCTGCTGCTATTACCCCTCGGCTTCGTCCACCCCTGCAGCATGTTCAAGATCACTCTTTACGGCAAGACCATGGTAGGGAATAACGAGGATGCCTGGCGGGTCGATTCCAAAATATGGTTTGAGAAGGGCAAACCCGGGGCCTATGGTGCAGCCTACGTCGGCCATGAAGATGGGTTCCCCCAGGGCGGCATCAACGAAGCAGGTCTCGCCTATGATGGGTTTAAGGTCTATCAAAGACCCCCTCACAGCAAAAGCGGCTTGAAAAAAATAGGCCCCTTCCCTGAATTTCTAAAAACCATCCTCCGGCAATGTGCTACCGTCCGCGAGGTCAAACAGCTGGTCGACCAGTACGAACGCCCATCCTTCAACGGTAGCGTGCTCCTTTATGTTGACCGCAGTGGAGAATATTTGGTGGTAGAAGCCGATACGACCATTCTCGGCCATGACGAAAAATATGTCCTCTCCAATTTCTGCCCCTCGGTCACCCCGGACCTCGACGCCGTCCCCATCAGCCGTTACCAACGGGGTAAAGCCTTCCTCCGCGACAAGGCCGACACCAGCCTTCGCTTCTGTACCGCTGTCATGGACACGATGCATGAATGCCGCCCCGGCCTCGGCGATGGAACGGCCTACACCACCATCTATGACCTCAAGTATCACTTGATCTATCTTTACTATTACCATGACTACCGGCGCGTCAAAACCTTCGACCTGAGAACCGAGCTGGCCAAAGGCGATCACACGATCATCATGCATACCCTCTTCCCGCCAAACCCGGAGTATATCCGCCTCACCCACTACAAGACTCCGGCCAATAGCCACCCCATCGAGGTCGCTCTCGTGCTCATCGGGGGATTTCTGCTCCTCTCCCTGCCCCTATTTCTAATAATGTATCTGGTCACTCAATACCGCATCTGGCCCCTTTTATTAGGGATCAATGGATGGCTGGCCTGGTATATTTACAGTCTCCTGTCCAACCGCGCCATAGTGTATTCCCAGGCGCCCTATGCAGAGCCCGGCCGCTGGTTTTTCAATCTCTCGGCATGGCTCCCGCTGACCCTCCTGCTGCTGTTCATCCCGCTTACAGTAGCGGCCACTCGTTATATAAAGCGCTCCCCACGCAACAGGAAGCTGATCCTCACTCCCTTGCTTGGCCTCAATGGACTGGCATACGCGATCCTGCTTTGCCTTTTTGTATACTGGAGGCTGATCCCGTTTTCATAGCTTTACTCCTGCCGGTGCCCGTACTCCTCCCTGGCCTTGTCCTTCATCTGCTTCTCCATCTCCGCGTACTTTTTGTACTGATCCTTGTCGAGCACGGCCTTCATCTCCTTGTCCTTCTCCTTCTGCGAAGACTTCAGCGCCCGGAATTTCGCAAAGCGGCCTTCCGTTCCGGTCCAGATCTGCTGGTTTTTCTGTGCATATTTCAGGTTGATGGCCTGCACGGACGAAACCTGGTCGTCCGTCAGCAGGAGCGTCGTCCGCATTTTTTCAGTCAGCGTCGCCGCGCGGCCTTCGGCTGTTCGCGTGCTGTCCGCCGTCTGCGCTTTCACTTGTAACGTAAAGGCGACCAGCACGGCCGCCAGGAATAGATGGATGTTCATTTGTGTTATGGGATTTGATTTTGTTCTATCGTAATGCTGCTTTTTACAGGGATTGGATGGCGCCCGATCAGGGAAGTTAAAACCGTGGGGATGAAACGGGCAAAACCGGGGATGAAATTCAATGTCCACTCTCCAACCAGCAAAGAAAATCGCTGGCCTTCGCCTTGCTGACAATGACGGGCTCCGGGGTCTCGCCGGTCATCTTTACCACCAGCTTCCGGGCAAAGAACCGCTCGATGTCGCGTATCGCCCGGCGGTTGATCAGGAACTGCCGGTTGGCGCGGTAGAATAACCGGGGATCGGTAGTCCTCTCAACCTCGTCAATACCAAGGCCCACCGCATAGGCCGGGCCGTTCAGCAGCCGGATAGTGACGGCCCCCTGGTTATAGTAAAAGAAGGCTATATCGGTATGAAGGACCGGAATGATCCTGTCCTTATGGTGGACGAGAAGGGTCCTTCCTGGAACGGGCGCGATGCGCTCCATCAGCCGCGCGATATCGGGGTAGGCGGGATGACCGCCCGTGTGGAACGCCGCGCGAAGACTGTCCAACTTCTGCAACGACTGCTCCAGCCTGACCGTATCCACCGGTTTCAACAGGTAGTCGATCCCGGTCGTTTGAAAGGCCTTGATCGCATATTCGTCATAAGCGGTGCAAAAGATGATGGGGCACCTTACAGGCACCGTCTCGAAAATGTGAAAGCAAACGGCGTCCGCCAGTTGGATATCGGCGAAGACGAGATCCGGCTGCCTGTTCTCGCTGAACCACTCGATGGCCTCGGCGGCGGAGGAAAGGATGTCCACGACGATCCAGCCGGGACGGAGACCCAGCACCAGGCTCTTCAACTCCTGCGCGGCCTTTCTTTCGTCTTCGATGATCAACACTCTCATACCAAAAATGGGATTTGCACTTTGAACTTTAGAGTCTCCCGGGTGATGCGGACCTCTTTACCCGCGGTGAGCCGGTAGCGTTTGGCGAGATTATGAAGACCGGTACTGTAACCGCCGGTCAGGTTCACGCGGGGCCGCAGATCGTTCTCCACGACCAGGCTTCCATCCTGATGGTAGATGTCGATCACCAGCGGTTCCGTATAGGAGATGATGTTATGCTTGACGGCGTTCTCTACCAGCAGCTGGAGGGCAAAGGGGAGGATCTTTCGGTGAAGACAGCCGGGGTCCAGCCGGATGTTCACGCGCAACCCTTCCTCGAACCGGGATTGCAGGATAAAGATATAGCTGCGGATAAAGGCCAGCTCTTCCTGCACCGGTACGGTATTCTGCTCATGGTAGTGCAGCACATACCGGTACACCTCGCTCAGTTTTAGGATATACTCCTTCACGGCCTCTTCGTGCGAAAGGGTCGAAAGAGTGTTGAGTGAATTGAAGAGGAAGTGCGGGCTGATCTGCTCGCGCAACGAGGCAAGCTGCGCCTGCAGGTTTTCCTGTTTGAGCTGTTCATTTTCCAGGCGGGTCCGCTGCAGCATGGCCTGCAGCCGGTAGTAATAAACGGCAAAATAAGTCAACGCGCTGACGATGAGACCGCGGAAGGCGCGGACAAAAAAGGCTTGGCCCCGGCCCGGTAGGCCATCCGGGTTTTTGAGAATAGGGAAGGGGCTGGCAATCTTCAGGCCCCAGGCTATCGCGCCGATAACGGCGACGCTGAGGACAATGCTGATCATCGCCCGGATGGCTCGGTTGGCCGGCAGTCCGGTGCGCAGATGCAACAAAAAGAAATGATGGGTCAGCCAGTAGAACAGGAAGGTGAACAATAGATAAATGAAGTTGATCACGACGACCAGCGGCTGTTCGAGGTCGAGCCGGATGATCCGCGGGACTACTGTCACGAGTAGCGCAATGGCAACGGCAAACAGAATACCCGCCTTGAGATGGTAACGATCGCTCATGGCATAAAATTCACGGTTTTCCCCGGTTCCTGAAAACAATAAGCGGCGAAGCGGCAAAAATCGCCATCGAAACGGCCCGCTTCCCCGCTCCATCTGCCCGTTTTGTCCACTGCCGCTGCTCCCCCGCCGCCGGCAGATCGTCTCACAGTAAAATACTCAAAAAAAAACACTGGTATGAAACAGTTATTGTTTACACGCGCAATTTTGCTGTCCCTATGCCTTGCGGCCTTATCATTTTCCAACTGCCAGAAGAATCCGGGCGGTAAGACCTACCGGTTCAATGGAGCGATGACCGTCGATGGACGCCGCCGGACTTATCTGCTCAATCTTCCCCCCAATTTTTATGATACATCCGGCTTCCCGCTCGTCATCCTCCTGCACGGCTTTGGCGGCAGCGCCGCACAGGCAGAGCAGGACTACGGGGTTACGAACAAAGGGAACGCGGAACATTTTATCGTCGTATACCCTGAAGGGGTCGGCAGCGATGGTCCCTATCATTTGCGGAGCTGGAACGCGGGTAGTTGTTGTTTTGTCGCCCAAAGCAACGATATTGACGATGTGCATTATATCAGCACCCTGATCGACTACCTGGTCGGCAATTACAAGGTGGATCACAGGAAGGTATATGTAGCAGGCATGTCCAATGGCGCGATGATGGCGTACACGCTTGCCTGTCAGCTCTCCGACAAGAT
>Ga0310811_10003917_pt1 | contig 18741 bp, 25 predicted proteins | sample YCmetagenome_FD_207642 | JGI IMG/M metagenome (GOLD analysis project Ga0310811, IMG submission 207642) | Soil microbial communities from experimental microcosm in Duke University, North Carolina, United States - YC | ecosystem: Engineered > Artificial ecosystem > Soil microcosm > Unclassified ...
CCAATGACGTGCCAGCAATGCACACTATGTCACGGTCTCTCTGGATAAAGGCCTTGGCAACTTTCATCTGCCAAAGACATGGCCGCTTGCCAAAACGATCTTGCGTGACCTGTCGTATATTGCTGAAACTAGGGGCTTCGGAAGATTGTTCCGACATGTGCAAGGCATACGCTAAAATAATTTACATTATTTGCCCATTCCACTGTAGTATTTTTAAGGCTCCGCACGTCGCCGGCAGCGATGTGCCGCTGTGGCTGGCAATATTTACAAATGTTATCTGCCAGCCGCTGCTGAGAGGGTGAAGAAATAAAGTTGTGCTGGGTTTGAAATTTTGTTGGAGCACGTGATTTCTCAAACAAACCTGCCCTAGTAGTCCGCTTCACCCTCTCAGCAGCGGTGGGTAGGAGCCTGGTATGACGTTAGTATCTTCCAATGTAACAGTAAGACTTGTACAGGCTATTGGAGAACAAAAGGAACTACGTGTTCTGATGACTCTTATTTCCAAAACTCATCTGAAAACCGTTGAAACCACTGCCATTGTCGATTCAGGAGCGGCAGGGACCTTTATCTCCGAGGATTTCATTAAATTCCATAAGATCCGAACCCACTGACTTTCTAAACCCTTCAAAGTGACCACAGCCGATGGAAGCCTAACCAAAGGCAGCCTGATTATGCATTATTGCGTACTGACTGTGAAGATAGACGATTGTGCCATGATTGGCAAGTTCAATGTCACGTGCCTCGGAAAGCACAATCAGATTCTGTTAGGAATCCCGTGGTTACGGGCTATGGACCCCATCATTCGATGGAAGGCAGGGACGCTCTCTCTACCTAGGACTCCCAAGTCCGACTTGATCGAAGAAGATGTCGATAGTGAACGAAAGAAGAATGGATTACCCCTCCTTTTTCAGAAGAAACCAAAGTATGAGCACTCCCAGCTCAAGAAGTCAGTGAAACCTGAATGCGTTGACTCCACGGTCCCGATGAAAGTCGAACCAGTCACACCTGAACGTATTGACTCCACGACTTACCACCCCGTGTCCATCGAAGAAATCCCTGATGAGGAAATGACAGTCCCAGAAGAGACAGCCCCCATCTTTGATACTAAAGAAGATATTTGGGGAAACTACGAACCCATGGTAACTGATATCTCCACCTATCAGTTACAGGACGAAGATGTCCTTATCGAATACTCGGAAGATGGAATGGAGATGCGCCTTATTGAGAATGTTTCCCTTGATTCCCCTCTCACTAAAGACGGTACTTCCAAGAATGAGATGAAATTCAGCAATAAAGCTCAGCAGTTCGCCATCGCTGGAGCACATAGCGAGGTAGAACAGAAAAAGAAATTGTTCGAAGAACTAGTACCCAGCTATCTCCATGACTTCCATGATATTTTCGCTAAAGATGGTCTCAATCGGCTCCCTCCTGAACGACCCGGAATTGATCATCGTATCGAGACAAAACCTGGTTTCATCCCGAAGATGTCAAAGATTTACCCTTTATCTGAAAAGGAACGGTCAGCGGTCAAGGCATTTATCAATGAGAATAAGAAGAAAGGTTTTATCTCTGAGTCGAAGTCTCCCCAAGCGAGCGGGTTCTTTTTTGTTGGCAAAAAGAGTGGAGAACTTCACCCCTGTCAAGACTACCAGTACATCAACGATTGGACAATAAAGAACTCTTATCCGCTTCCTCTCCCTCTCACGCTGATCGCTCGATTACATGACGCCAAGTACTTTACCAAGATGGATGTCCAATCTGGGTATAATAATATCTGGATCCACCCTGATGATCGATGGAAAGCAGCTTTCACCACAGAATTTGGATTATTCGAACCTAATGTCATGTTTTTCGGCCTTTGTAACTCGCCAGCCATGTTCCAAGCATACATGAATCAGACCTTCCAGCAGGAGATTAATGAAGGATGGCTAGTAATCTATATGGATGACATTCTTATCTTCTCGAAGACGCTTGATGAACATCAAAAGCGGACCAGAAGAATATTGGAGATAATCCATCAGGAGCAGTTATTTTTGAAACCGGAAAAATGCACGTTCGATGCCAAAGAGGTGGAATACCTTGGTATGATCATCAAACCAGGTCACGTCACTATGGACCCCACTAAACTTGACAGAATTAAAAACTGGCCTATCCCCACTACGGTGAAAGAAACCCGGTCCTTTTTGGGATTTTGCAACTTCTACTGGAACTTTATCTCACACTACTCTGATCTTGCACGCCCTCTGATAGACCTCACAAAGAAAGATATCCAGTTCCTGTGGACTGATGCGTGTAATGACTCGTTCCTGGCCCTGAAAGACTGCTTCCTTCATCAACCAGTCCTTCGGAACCCTGACCCCACTTGCCAATTTGCCATTGCGACAGATGCTTCTCTTGTGGCAACCGGAGCTGTGCTCCTTCAGACTGATGATAATGGACAGTATCATCCATGCAGTTACCTGTCCCAGTCCTCGAACCCAGCAGAATGAAACTACCAGATCTTCGATAGGGAACTGCTCGCTGTCATTCGGGCGCTCACTGAATGGCGTCATTACCTTGAAGGAAACCCACATCCGGTCATCGTATTCACTGATCATAAGAACCTGCTCTACTTCTGCACTGCACAGAAGTTAACCCATCATCAAGCACATTGGCAGCTGATTCTCTCCATGTTTGATATTGAACTCCATCACGTCCCTGGAACTAAATTAGCTGCCCCTGATGCATTATCTTGCAGACCAGATCATCTCCCCTCAGATTCTGATAATGCAGACATCACCCTCCTCCCTGATACCATGTTTGTCTGTCTTCTTGATGACTCACTACATGATGCCCTCTCTATGGATGACCCCTCCATGGACCCCATCTTCTCCACTGCATCTGATGCTCTGAATGGCCTTTGTCTTCCCCCTATGAAATCCGCATTGTCTGACTGGAATATTATTGACAGGATCCTGTATTACAAGGATCATGCCTATGTCTCCCCTGCCACTCGCCATGACCTGCTCCGACGTCTCCATGACCACCCCACAGTGGGCCATCCCAGTCGTTTTAAAACTGAGGAACTTGTTAAACGTGACTTTTGGTGGTCTGGTCTTGGCGCCTATGTTTGAAAATACGTTGAGGGCTGCTCCCTTTGTCAACAAATGAAAGCTGATACCCACCCGGTGACCCCTCCCCTTGTCCCTATCCCATCCGACGCGACTGTCCTCTTCACCTCTTTATCAGTCAATCTCATCACCGATCTTCCTCCCTCCAGTGGTTTTAATTCTATTATGGTCGTGGTCGACCATGGCCTTATGAAGGGGGTAATTATTACTCTATGCCTGAAAACAATCACTTCAGAAGGGGTAGCCAAGCTTTTCTTCAAGCATGTTTATCGATGATTTGGTCTTTACAACAAGATCATTTCCGATTGGGGCCCTCAGTTCGTCTCTAAATTCTCAAAGGCTCTTGCTAAGCTCCTTAATTACACCATCGCACCCTCTACCGCTTACCATCCGCAGACTGATGGACAGACCGAATGTCTTAATCAAGAACTGGAAACGTATTTGCGGTGTAAGGAACATCGTGTCTACCTATTGATTTTGAGGTCCTACAGGCTCAAACTCCAATGCTCAAATCACCACGTCCAGCGCGCTCGCGTGCCTCGCGCCTATCTCCACACACCCATCCGCCCCTTGTCCTTGCTGATTTACTGGTAAGTTATCTCAATTGCTACGAAAGCGTCCACTTTGGACCCGAGCGCGCGCCTTACATATAGTTACATACATACTAATTACTCGGGACCGCGCGCCTTCGCGCTTATAGATACAGTATATAGAGACCTTACTGGACTTTTGGGTTGACACACTTCGCGCACTCCTCACTCCTTAGCCATAGTTAGATTCTAAAAGTACCCAATATACGATTGGATTTGGTGCGCATCCACGCTCACAACAACTCGCGCATAGACCATAACGTGCACCGCGCCTTTCGCGTTCCCTGCGCCTTAGAGCACCCTCCCTCGTTGCAAGAGAGTCCCTTGCCCAAATTCTGAGGTTCTCCCTCTCAGTAGCAGTCCTACGGGTCGAGTATATACCTCGCGCCCGGGTCTTACTGCAGAGTTTCCCAATTCACTCAAACTGCCTTTCCATCCCTGTAGTCGAGCCTCACCCTTCAGCGGATCTATTGCCGAACCAACCCTGAAACATGGGTCGAACACCTTCCCCTTGCAGAATTTGTCCACAACCACAGGAAGCATGATTCCCGCAATGCCTCACCATTCTATCTTATGATGGGATATAACCCAAGATCACTACCCCATACCCTAGCATCATCGTCGGTTCCAGCAGCCGAGGAACGCATAAGGCTTCTGCAGAAAGCTCGAGAAGAAGCCGTCGCTTGTCACAACATTGCTATGCAGCGAATGGCAGAACGATCTCACGGAGTAAAGTATATGCCTTGGAAAGTCAGCGATAAGGTTTGGCTATCAGCAAAGAACTTGATCGTCCTGATACCAAAGAAGAAGCTCGGACCAAAGAGATATGGACCCTTCCCGATCAAAGCCGTACTAAGCCTGATCACTTTCACACTCCAGCTCCCAGAACAATGGTGAATCCATCCTACATTCCACGCTTCTGAACTATCATCCTATCGCGAAACTGACGTACACGGTCCAAACTTCCAAGAGCCACCACCTGACATTGTCAATGAAGAAGAAGAATATGAAGTTGAGGCTATTCTTGCCCACAAGGGAATGGGTAAACGAAGATGCTATCTCATATCTTGGATTGGCTACTCATCGGCCAGCAATGAGTGGATCCCAGAAGAGAATCTAGGTAATGCCTCCGAGATAATGAAAGTGTATAAAAAGAAGCACAAACTCGCCTAATCCCTTCCAATGTACTCCAGTGACATGGAGTTATTCACTAGGGATATGTAAAGTAAGGACATGCTTTTATATCTAGTGAGTGGCTATGACAGTAACTGCTATAGCCGGTGATGTAGTACTGCAAATCAGTTCCAAACTGAATTCTATAGCCAGAGCAGTAGTGATCCTTACACAAATTTCCAGTGTTCTTTGCTGAATGAAATTCTGATTCAAAGCCTGATATAGTTATGGCTGTGCAGGAGGCACTTCATGACCCAGATATCATTCAAGATTCCAAACAAGGTACAGAAGCCAATGATGGGCACCATTGGCCCATGCAGGACCAGCCTGGCTTTTTGTCACTATTTGCTGTGTATGATAATCTTCAGTATATAGGTGCTGAATATGTCACCCCCACCATATGACATCACTGTAAATAACCAGCCAGTAAGCTTACTGCATTTATCAAGGCCCACAGTTCAAAATTGATGTCAACCTATTTGTGCTTGACATTAGATGAGAAGAGCTGCCTGTGGGAGAATGTCAACACATATCACCAGTCACATGTGAAAGTTACACGTGCAAATCCTAAGGCACTGCAAAAGGATGTCAATGCAACATTCAAAACAATGCAAACAAAGGTACCAGTACACAATAACATACAGAAATGTCGGAAATTTCCTAAGTTGGTTGCAATCACGTGCTTTTGAGACTTGGCTCCAACCGCATTGATACCGAGTTGAGATGTTCGCACCTAAGCTTCATTATTGGGTCCCAGTAGGACCATTCAAACTGAAATTGAAAGTGAGTCACATTATTGGTGCCGGGTTCCAATGACTTCACTTAGTAATTATTAAATGTTATGTCTTTTCTTATCATCTGAATCATCAATATCTTACTATGTTATTACTCAAGTGTGATGTCAACATTGCTGCATCGTCGGTTTAACCTGTAACTGTAACAGCAACTATATCATTGTTAACAATACTTCCCGCCACCATCCTTTCAGCTCTCGTTCATGCATCACCATCACCAATCAACAATAACCTTGATGCCCCCTGATCCTACACTTCAGGCGTGTTCATATTGCAATAAACACTACAAACAACAGGGATTCTAAACGCATGAAAAAGCTTGCCGGAAGCAAATTAAGCAACAAAGAGAGGACATCGAGCTTGCGAGGGATATTTGACATGGTGCGTCCATTAATTCAGATATCAGGCTTCACACTAATCAAATGTTGATGTATTATAGAGAGAGAACGTGCGCAGCAGGGTAGTGTTTTCATTGGTGAACAACCATCCACTTTCAGTAAGTAATGACTGTATTGTGACCTCAATAACTTATCCTAACTCATTTAACCATCAATACAAGCTGCCATCACTCATTCATGGGACAATGAATTCAATTTCAGTGATTCAATGGACTATCTAGGTGATACTGACATGGGACAGGCATCTGGTATGTCTCAAAAGTTTTTCTGTGCATTTGATCTGCCATTCTCATTGATATATTAGACCGTCTGCCAGTCTCCAGAATGGCATCGTCTGTGTCTCAACCTGAAGTCGATGATATACAAATCCAGTATCACCCCAACAGTGGGCGCCCTATGCAATTGCACCATTTCGAGGACTATAGATGTGGCCCTGGTGCCCCAGTAGTATCTCCGACAATTGATCCTGAGCCCTGGCGCCCATTTCACACTTGTATCAACTTCGAAGTTGCAGAACTTGCCCATGAAGCTGCCCTCACTCACAAGCAGATAGATCGGCTCATCAGACTTATACATCGCAGTAGATGCGAGTTGTTCACACTTCGGAATCACAAAGATGTGCGAAACACATGGGATGCAGCCTCATACAAATTGACTCCAGTCCGTATTCAATTACTTCGAGTGTAAATATATCTTTACTTTAATTGAATACCACAGTTTACGAAGGAAGAAGTGGTTGTACCATTCCGAGGTGTTGATCAGACATTTCAGTTTTATCACTGCTCACTATGGGACTGGGCTATAGATTTACTCCAAGATCCTGAAGTTGGACTGCACTTTGTCTTTGATGCACAACAGCTTTCAAAGTTTGATGGTGAGAAATTTGTTCGGTTCATTCACGAGCCTTGGACTGCTAATATGTTCTGGGAATATCAAGTATGTGTCAATGGTGCTATTATTTGTCATGTGCATGTACTGATTGAGTATCATAACAGTCGAAAATACCAGCAGATGCCAAACCGCTTGCATTTATCCTGTATGCAGACAAGGCCAAATTATCATCGTTCGGTTGTGCAAAAGGCTATCCCGTAGTCGCTAGGTGTGCTAATCTTCCTACTGCTATTCGTAATGGTGAAGGCCTGGGTGGCGGGCGAGTTGTTGGCTGGCTACCTATTGTTAGTTTTTGCTTTGCTTGACAACTCCTATATCAGTACTAACCACCAGCACTTTGGCAGGTCAAAGAAGACAAGAAACACTCTGGAAAGCTGGCCTTCGTCAACTTCAAGAATATGGTATGGCATACATCATTTTTGAAGCTGCTTGCTTGCCTTGTACCGTTATCAAAGCTCGGTTCTTCTGTTAAATGTTGGGATGATATTGTCCGCATTTTCTACCCAATCATACTCATACTATCTGCTGACTACAAAGAACAGTGAGTGGTTTGATGTTCTGAGTGTGAAGGTTTGTTCACTATCACAGGGTTGTTATGGCATTAATTCATGGGCTGATGGGAAAATTTCCCTGCCCCATCTGCCTCGTGCCTCGTGAGGAGCTATCCAAGATATCAAACGTGCATCGGCTTCGCACATCTGTAGATGCAAAGGCATTACATGCCCGAGCCCAAGAGTCTACAACATTGGAAGTAAGAGAGCAGATATTGAGCTCTGAGAGTCTCCGTGATGTCGATGTAAGTCTTTCGTCTCCAATTTTCTTTTATTTCATTCATTACTGTTATCAGAATTTGTTTGACACCATGGAGCACACCGATGTCTTCTGGGCCTTATCATTTGATAAACTTCATTTTAATGATGAGGGAAACTTTGATCACCTGTGGACAGAACTACAAAAATGGATCGCCAACTCTGGTTGACAAGCTGCTGTACAGATTGACAATTTGCAAGTTTTTTTTTTCTGTAGTAGATAAATGTTAATTTAGATTGCCAGCTTCGAATCATTTCTGCGTTGGCGAAACCTCAACCACTTTGACCAAGTCATATCAGTGTCCTTTTCTGATGGAACAAGATATGAAGATATATCAAAGGTATGTGATATTCAAACTTTCAAGCTTTAGATCAATTATTCATGTCATTTAATAGCTTATCGTCTTCGCTGCCCACAATGTATTTCAGCGTGATGTGGATCCACATGTGTATCTCCTCCTTTGTTGTATTCGGAGTTATGTGGAACTTAATATGTATGCTTCATTGGAGGTGCATACCGAAGATACCATCAGGGATGGCCAAAATACATTATCGAAGTTCACTGAATTAATGGATGTATGTTTTATTGTGTATATTGTTAATCAATGCCACTGATTCAAATTTACAAGTCAGATTTATATCAAAGATACAGCAGACCTCTCAGAGAAGTCATGGAATTTCCCAAAGATTCATCTTTCCACTCATCTCTTTGATGACATTGAGGCAAAAGGGGTCACCTGAAACTACAATATGAAACCAAATGAGAAAATGCATGGCCCACTGAAAGACGCTTATCAGGACCATATGAACTTCAAGAATTTTGCAGAACAGGTAATATGCTTCTTAGACATGTGAACCGAGTGCTGATGGACAGGCGACAGATTCTCCGATACAACCACGACAGCCTCATTGCGGAATATATTCACAGCAAGGTGGACTGCCTCAATACACAGAATCTTAGCCTGTCAGATTTGCCTGATCTGTTGGAGGCTGATGAACTTGAACTTACCGAACCAACTGATATGCAGCATTTCAGTCTTGGTTCACAGCAGGCAACGAAATCATTCGCAGATATTGAAGTAGATAACATAGGCAATCCAGCGTTTGATCGATTCTGTATCAAACTGAATGAATTTTTGAACTGTGCATTTGCCGCCAACCATATTCCATATCCTGATGGAAGACGTGTCCGACTCACTGCGGATGATATGGTGTGTTGAACATTCGCAGCCCCAAAATGATGTTACTGATAATATCTCACTTTTGCCCAGATCACCGAGTTTAGATTCATCAAAGTCAACTACGAGTTGCTCATTGACTGGCGAGTCTCTACAGACTATCTCCGATGCAGTCCAATGTTCCATGGATCACCTCGATATGATTGTGTTATCATACAGGTAGAAACTGGTGCTATCTTCACTAAACTGTTGTTGGTCTTCACCTGCACGGTCGGGAATGTCCAATATCCTATTGCACTCACTCTTCCTTATGATCAACCAGTTGGTGCTCATCTGCGGAAGGACAAAGATTTCAAATTTTGGCGAGTCAAAGCGAAGCCCAGAGCCTCCGCTGAGTGCTTCTCAGTTCAGTCAATAATCCACAGTTGTGTATTAGCAGAGGATGGTACCAGACCAAACGAGTTCTTGGTCGTTGACACAACTGACATGGACATGTTCCTTCGAATGGAGGAAATTCATACAGAGACTGGTTATCGTTAGTTTTTTGATAGATTGACTTATTATTATGACTACAGACGACGCACTGGACCTTCCACTGTAATGGATTGCTATCACTGAGCATCACTTTGTCTCACACTGTAACCAGCACAGCAATTAAGATGTTGTCGATTCAGAGCCACAGGGAATTCAACGCACTATCACCTGCCGCCAAATTCCATGTTAGACTTGCTCACAAGTATAATCAGAGTCCACCGAACAAATTCTGAATCACTCACACCGGACTTGGATTCTGTCACAGCTGAGGATTCAGATGATTCAATCCATTTTAAACTGATCATTGGTTTACAGATCAATACACACCTCACTTGCATTATCAGGGCGTCATAATATGAGGTCGATTGAATGCTAGGTGGTGGGGAAGTCATCAAGAAACTCCAAACGTCGTGTGATGAGCTACTCAGTCATGGAGACGAGCCATTCAGTGAGTCACTTATTACTTTTCATCCACGCACATCTACTGACATCTCATAAATCTATCATTCCCACCCTTCTCTCTGTCAATGAATCATGCTGAAGGTTGCCGCCGTTGTGAGTGTGAAGGTCTTGTGATACACAAGATGGTGCTCGTCAATTTCAAGAGTTATGCAGGTAGACAAGAGATCGGGCCCTTCCACAAGGTGCATTCCTAATATACTTATGGTCAACTTGTACTATACTTAATTTCAATGATGAGTAGTCTTTTTTGTCAATCGTAGGCCCCAATGGTTCCGGAAAATCGAACACAATTGATGCACTCCTCTTTGTGTTTGATTACCATGCATTGAAGATGCGCCAGGGAAAACTCTAGGAGTTCATCCACAACTCTGCACAGTATCCTGACTTGGATGAATGTAGTGTAGAAGTTCATTTCCGCGAGATTATCAACCTCGTATGTCCCTTCACTCATTAAAATCCGGCTAAACTAATAAGTCACTCAAACCCCCAGCCTGAACCCGATGCATACAGTGTCATTCCGAACTCCTCACTCGTTGTTGCTCGCACAGTGACCAAGTCTAACAACTCTCAGTACACGCTCAACTCACAGTCATCCACCTACACAGAGGTCCAAACACTTCTCCAGGGGAGTGGGATTGACCTCACACACAAGCGTTTCCTTATCCTGCAGGGTGAAGTTGAATCTATTGCGCAAATGAAGCCTAAAGGTACTTCTGAGTATGATGACAAGCTGCTTGAATATCTAGAGGACATTATTGGCACTGCCATGCTCAAAGCGCCAATCGAGTCTGCTCTTGCCGAGGTGTATCGACTAGGGGAGGAGAGAGTGGAAAAGGTGGCCAGATTGAGGATCGTGGAGAAGGAGAAGGCGAAGTTGGACGCAGAGAGGAAGGAAGCGTTGGCATGGCTTAAGCTTGCAAATGAGCACGTGAGGGCTCTCAGTCAACTGTGGCAATATTATTTGTGGAAATGTTTAGAGAATAATGAACAATTCGCGGCGCAGATTGTGAGTGCTTGATTTTCTCCCTCTTCTTTGCAGCGTTTATATGTGGGGCAGGAACATTTGGAGAAAGAACTTGAAGATGAGAGGGAACGGAACAAGGATGACATAACACATCTAGAATTGCTCGAGAAGCATTACAAGGAGCGTGAAAAGGCTTACGAGGTATGGACACATGTTGCTCTTCCCGCTTCCATGCTGATGTGCCCTATCCCTGCAGGAAGTGAAAGCAGCAGCTGAGGAAGCAGCAAAGGACAATGCGGCACGCAAAAAGCAGTCCGTAAGTCTTGAGGAGCGCCAGAAGCATGTAAGTGCAAAGGCAAAAAAGCTGAAGAAAGCGTTGGCAGACGTAAGTTTTCTCTCACCCCTTTTTGCTGTCGTTTGTGCTTCCTTTCATTTTGTTTGACATGTCCCTATGTTTCACTTGTCCCCCTGCCCCATTTTTATCTACTGACCTCCTTTGGTATTCTGATTTGGGACGGGTCTAACATACCACTCAAATAGGATGAACAATCGAAAAAGCAAGCTGATAACACGATCCAAGACTCCGATGCTAAAATCAAGATGAAGAAGCATGAGATTACAGAGCATGAGGCGAACCTGGAGAAGGAAGAGAAGGTGCTCGAAGCAATCTGGGATAGCTTGAAGGGTGGGTTCATTGTCTCACTATACCTGTCACCATTTTTAATATGGATTTTAGACAAAATACAAGTCTTTCATGAACAGATCAAGGTGAAGCAGAAAGAGCTACAGCCATGGACTGCCAAGATCAACATCAAACAGGCTGCGATTGACGTAGCGAGCTCTGAACAGGACATACTTACAAAGAAAGCCACAGGACTCAAAGATGCCGTTACACAAGCAGAGGGACAGTTGGCTGAGTTGCAGGTAGAGCAAGAGGGCAAGGTGCTGTTCTAGTTTGTAAAGTGTGAAAGACAATGCTGATGGAATGTTCAGCTGAATGAGTTGAATTCCTTGAGGATGAAAAAGGCAGAGGTGCAGAAGAAATTGGGGGCATGTGAAGAGAAGTTCCATGTATGTTGTGGGCATGCACGATGGGATCGACTTTGACATTCTTTTTGCTTTTTCCATTCAGGCTGCTCAGGCTAGTGTCCAGGAGCTTCGATCCAAAGCAGGCTCCCTGCGGCAAAAGGCAGAGGAGGCTAGAGCATCCCTAGCAGCTAGTACATTGCAGAACAGAGTCCTAGATAGCTTAACAAAGCTCAAGCAGACTGGTCAGATTGATGGGTTCCATGTATGGTCTCATCCTCTGTGCAACCTTCTGATCACTCATACATTATCTCACAGGGCCGTCTCGGTAGCCTAGGCACGATCCTAGACAAATACGATGTCGCAGTTTCTACCGCTTGTGGTGCACTTAACAACATGGTTGTCGATACTGTTGCCCAGGGTCAAGCGTGTATCGAGTTCCTGCGCAAGCAGAACATTGGGCGCACATCGTTCATGGTGCTGGAGAAGCTTCCCACCGACAAACTCAATGAGCGTGTGGTCACACCCGAGGGTGTCCCGCAGCTGTTCAATCTCATCAAGCCAAAGGATCCCCATTTCGCATCTGCGTTCTACAAAGGCATTGGCAACACTCTTGTTACTGATAATTTGGACCAAGCGAATAGGATTGCATTTGGAGGCTCGAGGTGCTGGCGTGTTGTCACGCTTGCAGGGCAGCTGATCGATTCATCAGGAACAATGTCAGGCAGTGGAAACCACGTCTCGCGGGGTGGAATGAGCTTGAAGCTCCAGGTGGAGGCAGTGATCCCACAAGTTCTGAAAACCTATGAGCAAGAGAGTGAGCAAGCAACCTGTAGTCTCGAGGTGGCACAGCAGGAGCTTCACGATATTGAAGCAGAAGCCAAAAGGCTCACTCAGGCAGGCCCGGAAATCGATCTCGACATCGAAAAGCTTACCATGGGCGTCAACAATGGGAAGAAACGGCTGACTGATGCTGAAAGGCGTGTGCTGGATCTCAAGTACATGTATTCTGTTTATTCTATGCAGGATCGCTACTGAGTAGTTTCTAGAGCACAAAGCAAGCCAAATGCTAGAGATCTTGCTCGAATCAACACTCTGGATGCCGAGATTGCATCATCAACAGAAGAGCTTGAAGAGCTGCAGACCAAGACTGGCGCCATCGAGGCTGTGATCAAAGATCTCGAAAAGAAGATTCTTGAAATCGGTGGCTCCAAGCTGCTGAAGCAGAAGTCCACCGTTGATGGTATTCGCTTGCTGCACCAACTAGCTAACGAAGAGGTCACCAAGGCTGAGGTTATGAAGGCTGCCGCAGAGAAGAATGTTGTGAGATATACGTCTGGGGTTGAGACCAACCATGCTGCGCTGGAGGAAGTCGAGAAAGAGCTTGAGGATCTGAAGGATCAACTGGCGGAGGTTGCACAGTATTTGGATGACCTCAAGGAGAAGTTGGAGGCCGCGCAGGCTGCTCAGGAGAGCTCGAAAGATGATCTCGATCAACTCAAGCAGCAACTCCAGGAAAAACGGGAGGAAATCAATGAGTTCAGGAAGAAAGAGGTCGGTTACTTGTTGTGCGATTGATATCTTGGTACTCACTAGTTTTGCAGCTTGAAATCACCCAGAAGCTTGCCAACAAGAAGAAAGAGTCTGCTGAAAATGAGCACGTACTTGACCACTGGCAGACAGAACATGACCAACTTAAGCTTCATGAAATCAAGTGAGCCATTGTCCATCAATTATCTCAACTTTCGTATGCTCACGGCCACTTGCAGTGATGACGACAACAACAACAAGGAAGAAGAAGAGGAAGTTGCTGATCAAGTCGTTGGAGCTTCAGGCAGTGGTGAAATGGCGGTGAAGCAGGAACATGCAGACTCTGCACCTCCGAAAAAGGTTCGTCAACAAATGCCATCAACTGAGCTATACATATATAGTGCCAATGAACTCGCACACTTCAAGAAGAGGGATATGCTTGCAGATTCTGAGTATCTTGATGGTATATTTTGCCACTTTCATTACACACAATTACTGCTAACTGGTCGCCTTAGAGAAACTTAAGAATACCAATCCAAACCTCAACGTTCTCAAGGAATACAAGAAGCGAGAGGAGGAATTCATGAAACGCGCCAAAGACATAGAGGAGATGACTGCAGCACATGACATACAGAAGCAACTCTACGATGGTCTCCGGAAACAATGCTTGGACGAATTTATGGCAGGTTTCAGCTCGATTTCACTGAAACTCAAAGATATGTACCAGGTCCGTGCTGACATTCCTTGATGAATCACAATCCTTTATGTTAAGTTAGAGAATCACTCTTGGGGGCAACGCAGAGCTTGAGCTTGTCAACAGTATGGATTATCTCTTTTCAGAGGGCATCTAACGCTGACTATATACCACACGCCCATTACGTTTAAGTTCATCACGCTATCCTCTCATATAATGAAGGATGGAGGAAGAACTTTAAGGATCAATGTAAGTATCACGTCCAGTTGATTCTCTTAAATTTTATGTAAAGCGTATTATTGATGCAGTTACAATGAGCTTCAGTGAGTTACAGTCATGGTCTGATTATGTAATAAGTCTTGTCATCACATTTTCGCTAAGTCCATTGGTTTCAATTGTTCCTTCAACTCCTTCAACCGAATCTAATAGCTCTGAATCAACTAAATGTTAAATTTACTGTGACTGTCAGTTGCTTTGGTTCATCGACGGTCCAGGGAATCATCAATTCAACTTCAAATTCGAGGACAGTAATAATCAACATGTTATTGCAATGTACTGACAACGACTGCTATATGTTCACTGACCTAACAACCATTGACAGATTTTGACAGATTCAACGATTCGAATCAGACTCCCAGACCACGTATTAATCAATTCAGATTCAGACGCTGTAGCAGCTTCTGAATCTGTTATTAGTCTTAGACTGACAGGTACTTATGTTAACACTGCACATTATTGAAAGACTCTCATCGCTTGTTTTTGGTGAGCTCTTTTACCTATTGCGCCTTGCCACCTTTTTACTCACATTTCGTGATTCAGGGTCTTCACAACACCGGACACAACGCCACACAGGTAAGTTACCTCGTGGATCACCCGGATTTCACCATGTGCCAATGAATCAGATTCAGATAATGCTACTCAGTTGTCAGATGCACGGCAAATTTCAACTATAAGTTCTCTCTCCTGTTGTCCTTGACTGCAGGTCTCCTGATTTACTGTGTGCATCTTTCCATCACTAATATGCCCCAGCAGGCTCCCCATCGTGGTGCCAATATGTCTGATGGCTCTGACTCATCAGAACATGAATCCAACTCTGGGTCTGCTGCAGCAATCAGTCAACCATCGGTCTCCAATGCTCGAATGCCACAAAATGAGGACATGGAGGTATGATTAACCCCTGTAACTATCTAATACTCTCCTAATCATGTTCCTTAAGATCATCCGGCGCTTGCAACTTGAAAACCAAACACTTAAGAAAGACAACCATACTTTGGGCGAGGTGAATAAGACATTATCGGCAAATCAGTGTCGATCATCTTCAAATGCCCAGGTCCCAGATGAGCTGAAAGCCTTTGATGCTGAGCTTGCGACTTTTTCCTGCAAGTATGGCATTGTTGCGGAGATGTTCCCACCCACACATCGTGTTCTCAAACTTACTGTGCCAAATCCTCCACCCGTCATCCTATCTGGGAGTCACTATGCAACCAAGAGTGCAGAAGAACTCTGCCTTGTGACAGAACTATACTCGCTTCTCCCAGATCACCTTCATCGCTTTGTACAAACTACTCATTTTCAATCTTTGGTACGTCTTTTCTTTAATTTTGCGTGATCTATTAGCATGTTGATTATTGATATATAATACTGCAGCTGGAACACCATCTTCAAGGCGGCCACTCAAGCAAGATTGGCAAGCTGCAGGTGATGGCAGGGCGTATTTTCAGCCTCGATCCATCCTACTTTGACACCAGTTTTACAAAGCAAGACACAATCCCTGAAATCCAGAAGCTCCTTGGTCGTTCTTCATCATCGAAGTTTCTGCCTATCCTTTTTATGAGGCAAGAACTGGACCCCACAATGTCAACAGTCTTTGGCAACTGGGAACTGCTCGCAAAGGTACATATTTTGTTATGGCTAATTAAAGAATGTGTTTGTACTGATTTAATAATAGGCAATTAGAATTGTAATGTTCGGGAAAAATTCGCTCAACATTGTTGGGTGGCCACGTGCTAAGTGTAATGCCCGAAAATGGGGCATAACATCATGCACCCCTGGTCTTCTTTCTTGGGGTTGGGTTGTGGTAAGTTGTCTCTTGTTTTCTATGATCGATTCTCAGTGTCTAATGGTTATTTAGTTGATCTTTATTCTATCCCCAGACACTTCGTTCACCAAAGACAGAGTTGGTGCAAAATCTCGACTACCATACACAGCCATGTTCACGGCCTACAAGCAACTATGGGTTACACTTTGGGAAGAACCACGCATCGTCTTGATCCGCCAAAAAATTGATGTGCATGTCTGGCAGTCATCGACTTCCAATGCCATTGTCACTTCAGAAGCTGAAGGTGAAGACTTCACACTTGACCTGATGCACTTGGCCCTCGCTAATGCTGGCCGCAACAATCCTGATTCTCCAACTACCAATCTTGTACCACCTCCTGCTATACTGGTCATCACCCCTGCCACTTCAGAAGATGTCGATGGTTCTATCCCCACCCCAGTCTCTGATTCAGAACCACTCACAGCCAATCATCAAGATGCTGTTGTACCTGTTGTCCCTGCTGGTCCAGGCGTTACTACAGTTCCTGATGGACCTGGACCTGGCATTGAGGGGACTCTGCCACTAACTGTAGCTTCCGGGACATCCTCTGCTCAACAGGGCCAAGTGAAAAGGGCTTTGGCACTTGCACCGATTTCATCAGTAGTGGATTTAGATCCAGATACAGCAGGGCAGCGGTGTGGTCAGACAACCAGAACTCATAAAAAGTAGTAGTGACAGTCTTATATATATGTCTGTGGTTACTTAGTTGCACTTGTTATCATGAAATTTCAAGGTTGTTTGAATTGACTTGAAACCTGCGCATGTTTATTTCAATGTTGTTGAAACCCAGATCTCAAGGTATGATGGAATCAGCTTCAATGGTTGGAAGTGACAGCAAATGATCCCAATTTGGTTCAAAACTTGGTTGAAAGGCCTAATCTAACCAAATTACAACATGATTGTAACATGATTGTAACATAATTGTAACCTAAAACTCTTTTATTACAATGTGTTGGGACCTAAGCACATCATTGAGTCATTGCAATGCATTGCAAGGTCATGGAACCCGAATAGGAAATTTCCGACAATCCCTCAAGGTCCAAGGAAGACAAAACCCCATGTGGGGGGCACTGCTAGTGGCTCTGGTACTGGTGGCCCTGCTCCTACCTCTGAGGCTACTGCTACATCTTGATTACCTCTCCTACTTGCTGTTCGTAGATTAATTTGCTTGAATAAGTCATTGTTGAAGTGTTTGTGCCCTTACATTGAAAAAGAAACTTAAAATTGAGTAAGATATCGAGCTTGTTGTCAACAATGACAAGCACAAAGGTTATGGACATTGCCAACGATGGCTAACACATATGACCAACATTATTACCTTATCTGTGTATGTGGGGTGGGTTTGCAGCAGTTCCTGATAGCCATCTCACGATTGAAGGGACTTGTTTCATTTAAGTGTAGATATTCAGGATTTGTTGAGCTATATACTGGCAGTGTATGTGATTGATAGATTCTGAGCTAACTAGGTTGGCACTCCCCCCTGGGAATACCAAGCTAATTAGTTAGGTAATACGTGAGGTCCAGGTGTATCCCTATTAAGTAGGCCGCAGGGAGCGCATATTTTTTTCAAGGGACTGCCGGTTTGCTGCTATTATCGCTGGTATAAGTGGACAATAATAATCGTTACAAGGATGGGGTACGTGATACATTTACTAATTAGTAAGCTTAATGGTGCTACTCAGGTGGTTATTAACAACTGACTTTTCGTCTGTACCCTAATTCAATTTCTTGGACTTTTTCTCCAATTTTCTGCGCTGGATGTCATCGAAGGCTTCAACAAGGTCCAGCTCCACAGTCCGCACCATACATGCTGGCATCCATACACGAAGGTGGCTCTCTGGGTCTGGTGGAGGTTTCTTTCCCTTTCCCTTGCTCTTGCCCTTTTGCTTTCCGCCATCCTCATCCTCATCATCGCCGTCAGAGCCATTGAAAGCAGCATCTACTTCGATTTGGGGCCTCATTCCTCGAACACCATCCCTAGCCAGCTGTACGAACTGTGCAGGGGCAATTTCCAGTCGGTACTCAAGAATGCCGTCCGTGGACGCATGACGTCGTGAGGAATGAATCTTTCTAATCAGCTTGTCTTCTTCTACTTCAGATTCAGTGTTATTATACTCTTTCTCCTTTCGATTGTCTTTGTCAGAGGAGCTGACTGACGAAAAGTACTTGGTAATCACCTTCGAGGACGTTCCTGGAGATGGTTTGCCTGTTGTCTTCCATGTTATGGGGCTCATTGGTAAACCCTTGCGCCTCTTCTCGTCATTTTCTATTGCACCACGCCGCAGGATATGTTGTACAATGCTCGGCCACAAAATTGTGCGAAAACGCTTGACAATGATGTCCTTCACACCCCATTCGAAGTACAGTTCGCAAAGTTGAGCAATTTTACCAATGTCGGGCTCTTGTTCCCAAGTATAGTCTGTCACAGGTTTGCCCTCTGTCTCGCTCGTGATAGGATTGGTGTAGGATAGTAGAATATCGACATCAGGA
>Ga0310811_10003918_pt1 | contig 18740 bp, 22 predicted proteins | sample YCmetagenome_FD_207642 | JGI IMG/M metagenome (GOLD analysis project Ga0310811, IMG submission 207642) | Soil microbial communities from experimental microcosm in Duke University, North Carolina, United States - YC | ecosystem: Engineered > Artificial ecosystem > Soil microcosm > Unclassified ...
AGCCACGTCTAGCCTCCCCGACCCCTCAACTTGACAACTTGTACGCTGTGCGGGACAACAAGAGCAACGCTGGGAGGCTGGGAAGGACCGAAAGGCCGTCTTCCCGGTCTGCCTGAGAAGGAACCGTACAGAAACAGTGGCACAAAAGACCATTCTCGTCGCCGACGATGACGCGTCCATCCGATCGCTTTTGAAGCAGCTCCTCGCCGACGAGGGGTTCGCCGTGCACGAAGCGTCCACCGGGATCGAGGTCGTCGACAAGGTCAAGGAATCGAGCCCCGACCTGGTGATCATGGACGTCCGAATGCCCGAGCTCGACGGCATCGAGGCGCTCGCGCGCCTCAAATCCACCAACCCGAAGACCGCCGTCCTCATCATGACCGCGTTCGGCAGCTCCAACGCGGCGATCCGCGCGATGGAGCTCGGTGCCTTCGACTACATCACCAAGCCGTTCGAGCTCGACAAGATCTCCCACAGTGTGAAGCGCGTGCTCGACTACCAAGACCTCACCGCGGAGGTCGAGGTGCTCCGCGACGAGATCAGCTCGCTCGTCCAGACCGAGCGCATCGTCGGCAACTCGCCGGCGATGCAGGAGGTCTACAAGACGATCGGCAAGGTCGCGAAAGCCGATGCGACCGTTCTCATCACCGGCGAGAGCGGCACCGGCAAGGAGCTCGTCGCTGAGGCCTTGCACTTCAACTCGAACCGCCGCTCGGGCCCGATGGTGAAGGTCTCGTGCGCCGCACTTCCCGAGACCCTGCTCGAGGCCGAGCTGTTCGGTCACGAGAAGGGCTCGTTCACCGGCGCGATGACCCAGCGGCGTGGCCGCTTCGAGATGGCCGACAAAGGCACGATCTTCCTCGACGAGATCGGTGAAATGACCGTGCCGACGCAGACGAAGCTTCTCCGTGTGCTGCAGGAGCGGAAGATCGAGCGGATCGGCTCGAGCCTGCCGATCAAGGTCGACATCCGGATCATCGTCGCGACGAACAAGGATCTCCAGAAGCAGGTCGAGCAGTCGAAGTTCCGGGATGACCTCTACTACCGGCTCAACGTCATCAACATCCACATGCCGCCGCTGCGGGATCGCAAGGAGGACATCCCGTCCCTCGTGGAGCACTTCCTCGCGAAGCACCGCTACAGCGCGACGGCCCAGCCCGCAGCGATCAGCGAAGAGGCCATCCGCCGGCTCATGGAATACAACTGGCCGGGCAACGTACGCGAGCTGGAGAACGTCATCGAGCGCGCGGTCGTCCTCTCACGCGGCCAGATCATCACGAGCCGCGAGCTCCCGTTCGGCGATCACGACGCCGTCGAGGGCGAAGAGGGCGAAGGCGAGGGAGACGCCAAGGGCGACAGCTCCTTCTTCAAGAAGTCCGTGGCCCAGTTCGAGAAGGACCTGATCATGAAGGCGCTCCGCGACGCGAACGGCAACCGCTCGAAGGCCGCGGAGATGCTCGGCATCTACCGCCGTCTCCTCTACGCCAAGATCAAGGAGTACGGCCTTGAGGGCTACCCGCCAAAGGGCCGCTAGGCGCGAGCCGGACCCGCTGCTCGTCGTGCGGATCCACGAAACGACCGGCGCGGCGAAGACCGGGTGGGACGCCGCGCTAAAGGCGGCCGTGAAGAGCGCTCGCGAAGAGGTCGAACCGATCGCGGTCGAGATCACCCGGCAGTGGGCCGACCTCGGTGCCCGCGGCATCACGAGCTACCACGTCAGCGTGAAAGTGGCATATCGGCAGGCCCTTGCGCCTCCGAAGCGGGCGCGGAAGAAGACCGCAGGCTAGCCGGCTTCGGCGGTCGTCGTGGTCCGGTATCAGCCACCTGTCCCAGTTATTGACACGCTGGGAGAGCACCCGCACACTCGTCGCCCCTGCGGCCGCGTGGAAGCAGGAACGGAAGGGGAGCGGACGTGGCGGACGGCGACGCGCAGGACACCCTTGCCCAGGTGCTCATCGCCAATGACGGCGAGGTCATCCAGCGGCTGCGGCTCTCCGCCGCGGAAGCCGCGCGGGTATGCAACGTGACCCCGCGGCAGCTCATCTACTGGACGAAAAAGGGCCTGGTGAAGCCCTCGACGAACGACGATCACGACTACGACGTTTTCGCGATGGAGAAGGTCATCCGGATCCGACAGGCGCTCGAGAAGGGCTACTCGCTCGAGAAGGCCGCCCAGGTCGTCGCGCGTGACCTCGGCGCGCTGCAGGCCGAGGTCCGCCGGCTCGAAGGGCTGGCCAACGAGGATCTCGAGGACGAGCTCCGGCGCCGGCTCGAGAAGCTCGAGGAGCGTGTGTCACAGCTCCGGCGGACCCTGCCTGCGTCGCTCACGATCGCCAGGCTGCGCCGCGCCGTCGCGCTGCTCGCTCGGCTCGAGGCCGAGGGCACGCTTCAGAACGCGAGTGCGAACGGCGATATCGCGAAGGCGCTCGCGCTCAGGCTCGGTCGCGCTGTCGACGAGCTCGAGCTGCTGCTCCGCGAGGTCCAGCCCGCCGGCGCATAACGTTCATCGCGTGACCGACCGCGACGCCCTCCTCCTGACCGCCGTTGCGGCCGGCAAAGCGACCCGAGCCGCGCTCCAGCTGCTCGGACGCGGCGCCACGGCACTACCCGGCCTGGTCGTGCTCGGCCTCGATCCCGACGCGATCAAGGGCCTTACCGCGACGCTCACCCATGGCGTGGTCTGCGTGTCCGGCACGAACGGCAAGACGACGACGGCGCGAATGCTCTCCGACATCGTGCGCACCGCGGGGTGGGAGCCGGTGCACAACCGTTCCGGCTCGAACCTCGACCGCGGGATCGCCGCGGCGCTCGTCGCCGATTCGACGTGGGGTGGCGAGGTCCGGAGCAACGTCGGCGTCTTCGAAGTCGACGAGGCATCGGTGCCCCGCGTGCTGCTCCGCCTGGTGCCGCGCGTGCTCGTGATCACGAACCTGTTCCGTGACCAGCTCGACCGCTACTTCGAGATCGATGCCCTCGCTCGACGGATCCGCGAGGCGATCGCTCCGCTCGACGGCACGACCCTGGTCTTGAACGCCGACGATCCGATCGTCGCGTACCTCGGTGTGGCGCACCGAGGTCCGCTGCTCGCGTTCGGCGTCGACGACCCGTCGGTCGGCGGGACCGTGCCGCAGGCGATCAGCGACGCCACGCGGTGCCCGAAATGCAAGCACCCACTCGTGTACGCGCGCGTGATCCTCGCGCACGTGGGCGAGTGGCGCTGCGACCACTGCGATTTCCAGCGACCGCCCCGCGCCGTGAGCGCCGTGAGCGTGCGGCTCGGGGCGAACGACAGCGCACTCCGCCTGGGCGGTCCTGGCGCGTCGGCGATGGACGACATCGTGGTTCCACTCCCGGGTCTGTACAACGCGTACAACGCGCTCGCGGCGATCGCGGCTGCGCGCGCCCTCGACATCGGCCTGCCCACCGCGACCCGTGCGCTCGCCGCGTTCAAGCCTGCATTCGGGCGGCTCGAGATCGTCGAGGCCGAAGGCCGCCGCCTGCGGCTGATCCTGGTCAAGAACCCGGCCGGCTTCAACGCCGCCATCGGCGCGCTGCTCGAGACCGACCGGCACCCCCGGATCCTCGGCGCGCTGAACGACCGCGACGCGGATTCGCGCGACGTGTCGTGGATCTGGGACGCCGACTTCGAAGCGCTCGCGCCTCGCATCACGCACGCGACGATCACCGGCCTCCGGGCCCGCGACCTCGCACTCCGGCTCAAGTACGCCGGCGTCCCGCGCGACCGCGTCACCGTCGTGGACGACTGGCTGCCCGCGCTGCGCTGGGCGATCGACGCGACGCCTGTCGGCGACGAGCTCGTGGTCATCGCAACGTATACCGCGATGCTTTCGCTCCGTTCCGCGCTCGCGGGGCTCGGTTTCGTGGGACAGTTCTGGGAAGACTGATGCCGATCACCATCGAGGAGCTCCCGCTCGCGAAGCTTGCCGCGGCCGAGCTCAACGACGCGGTCGGGCTGCTGCGCCGGCTCGACCAGGAGCGCGTGCCGGAAGATCCGATCACACCGGACGAGGTGTACGCGCGGCAGATCACGGCTTCGCCACCGGACGGGCGCCTGTTCTTCTGGGCCGCGCGCGAGGGTGGTGCGCTCCTCGGGGGCGCGTACCTGCAGCTCTCCGATCGCGAGAACCTGCAGCTCGGCTTCTGCGGGGTACTCGTTCGTCCGGAGGCGCGTCGCCGGGGCATCGGGCGCCAGCTGCTGCGACACACCGCGGACCGCGCTGCGGCCGAGGGGCGGACGTTGCTCGCGGGCCAAACGAGCGATCGCGTCCCCTCGGGCGCCGCGTTCGCGGCGGCGATGGGGGCGACGGCGGGCCTCGAGATGCACACGAATCAGCTCGACCTGCGGAAGGTGAAGCCGAGCGAGGTCGCGCGCTGGATCGAGGAGTCACGCGCGAAGGCCGCCGGCTACCGGCTCGTCTGGATCGACTGGGAGAACGCGGACGACGCGACCATCGCGCAGGTCGCGCAGTCCTACGAGGCGATCAACGACATGCCCAAGGGCGAGATCGCGCTCGAGGCCGAGCACTGGGACGTACGGAAGACACGTGAGCGGCACACGTTCTTCGCGACCATGGGCTTTGAGGTCTGGACGGCGATCGCGACGCACGACGAGACCGGCACCGGCGTCGGCTTCACCGAGATCAATCTCACGCCGCAGGTGCCCGAGATCGTCCAGCAGCAGGGCACCGCGGTCGCGCCGGCCCACCGCGGTCACGCCATCGGCCTCTGGCTCAAGGCCGCGATGCTCGAACGCCTCGTGCGCGAGCGGCCACGCGCCCGCTTCATCCGAACCGGCAACGCGAAGGTCAACGAGGCGATGCTCCGCATCAACACCGAGCTCGGGTTTCGTCCGGCGTGGTCCACGACCTTCTGGCAGGCGGAGATCGCGAAGCTGCCGAAGTGACGGATCTTCGGATCGGCCACCTCTATCCCGATCTCATGTCCATCTATGGAGACCGTGGCAACGTGCTCGCGCTCACCCAGCGGGCGCGCTGGCGGGGGATCGACGTCGAGACGCGCGCCTTCACGGCCGGGGAGACGTGGGATCCCGCGTGGGCGGATGTGTACTTCTTCGGCGGCGGCCAGGATCAGGGGCAGGACATCGTGGGCGCCGACCTGGCCGGCGCGAACGGCAGGGCCCTGAAGCACGCGGTCGCGGGGGGCGCCGCCATCTTCGCCGTGTGCGGCGGCTACCAGCTGCTCGGGCACGAGTACGTTCCCGAGGCCGGGCCCGCGATCCCCGGGCTCGGGGTCCTGGACGTGACCACCCGCGCCGGGAAGGTGCGCTTCGTCGGCAACCTGCTCGCCGTGACCGGCGACGGCAAGACGCTCATCGGGTTCGAGAACCATTCGGGCTACACGTACCTTGGCCCGGACGCCGAGCCGCTCGGCGAGGTGATCGCCGGCCACGGCAACAACGGCCAGGACAAGACCGAGGGCGCGGTGCAGGGCAAGCTCATCGGCTGTTACCTCCACGGCTCGGCCCTCCCCAAGAATCCGTGGCTCGCGGATCAGCTCATCAGCTGGGGTCTCGCGCGGCGCCAGGGCGACATCGCGCTGGATCCGCTCGACGACGCGGAAGAGCATGCCGCGGAACTTCAGGCGGCCGAGGTCGCGAAGACCCGCACGTAAGCGGTACCCGCGTACCGGCCCGCGGTCCCATGCCCGCCGAGCGCTGATCGGCGTGTCATCGCGGTCATGCGACGTGCGGTCCGCGTCTGGTGCGTGGTCACGGCCCTTGCCCTCTCGGTCGTCGGACCAGGCGCGCTCGTCGCCGCCGGAGACGATGGCCCGTCGGACCCGGAGCCGACGGGCCATCCGGCCCGGACGGTGCTCCGTCCGACCGAGATCTCGCAGCCCGCGCCACCCAAGCCGAGCGCGAAGGAAGTCATCATCATCGTCAGCGGCGTCAACAGCTCGGCCCAGGATCCGACGTTCGACGCGCTGCAGGCGAAGCTCTTCGATGACCCCGGGTATGAGGTCCATCGTTTCGGAGCGGATCCCACCTATCCGTACGACACGCTCGGATCGCTCGATCAAGCCGCCGCCGACCTGACCAGAGAGATCCGCGACCTCAGCCTCACTCATCCCGCCGTGCACATCGTCGCCCACTCCATGGGCGGCGATGTCGTCGACCGCGCGCTCGCGAACGGGCTGTCGGCCAGGGACGGCGTCGCCACGTACATCGCGCTCTCGTCGCCGCACAGTGGCTCTGCCTCGCTCGCCGCGGCCGAACCGGTGCTCGAACAGGCCGGGGACACCGGCCTCGAGCTGCGGGCGCTGCTCTCGACGAAGCTCGATGTGGGCAGCGCCGCGGCCCACGATCTCGCCCACGCGAAACCCGCTCCGTCCGTGGCGGGGATCACCCGGCTCGACCTGCGCATCGCTACCGACCTGGCGGTGACGAGCCGGGATGCGGCCGATCCGGGAATCGAAACGCGGACGCTCGTTCCAGCCGACCTCGGCGGGTTCCTGGACGGGCACGGCGCGATCACGAGCGACCCGCGCGCCCTCGATCTGATCATGACCACGATCGCGACGCGCACGGTCCCACCCGACCGGCGCAGCGCACCGGAGAAGCAGCTCGCGGGCCTCGTGTCGCTCGGTGCGCTCGCGCTGTCGGCGGCCTTGTGCCTGGCCGGCCTCGCGGCAGCCTGCACGCTGTCGTTCGCGCTGCAACGCATGCAGCCGATCCGCTGGATCACACGCCCGCTCGCCGAGGCCCGGCTGCGGGATATCCGGCGAAAGTGATCGGCGCGGAGCGCGGACAGGCCCTGGTCGAGTTCGCGCTCGTGCTGCCGGTGCTGCTGGTCGTGGCGCTGGCCATCGCCGAGCTGTCCACCATCGGCGTCGCTCGGCTCGCGCTCGAACATGCGGCGGCCGAAGGTGCGCGCACCGCGGCACTCACGAACGACGACCAGCTCGTCCGCGCGAGCATCTCCGCGGCGGCCGCTCCGCTGGATGGCAGCCAGGTGGATGTCGTGATCGACCCGCCGCAGTCGCAACGCGGATCCGATCCGCGCGGCACGCTCATCCACGTGCGGCTGCGCTACGCGGTCGCCGCCCCAGTGTCGTTCATCGGTCTGCCGGGCCTGGTCGTGCGTGGGGAGGCCGCGCGGTTGATGGAGTGGACGCCGTGAGGGGCGACCGAGGGCAGGCCCTCGTCCTCGCGGTGCTCGCGCTCGGCCTCGCCGCGGCGACCATCGTCGGGCTGCAGGCGGCCCAGGATCGCATCCTCCACGATGCGCACGAGCGCCGTGCGGGGGAGGCCGCCGTCGAAGCGGCCGGCGCCGCGCTCGCCGACGCGCAGATCGGCTTCATTGGATCGCTCCATGACTTCGCGGCCGATCCGCTCGTAGCCGACCGCGCGCGTGCAGCCGCGGACGAGCTCTCCGCGCTGAACGACGGCGTACCGGTGCGGGACCTCGCGATCACCGCCGACGCCCGCGAGATCGAGGTCGGGCTCTCCATCGGCGCCCATCGTCAGCGAGCGGCGATCGAGACGACGTGCTGCCGTCCCTGACGGCGGTCGCGCGCCGCAGGCCGCCGCGCCGCGCGATCGTAGGTGCGGTCGGAGGTCTGTTGCTGGCCGCGTCGCTGATCGCGTCAGCGCGCGCGCAGCCGGCGGCGGTCGGTGCGGTGCCCGGGACGATGGCAGACGCCCTGGCGCCGGGAACCTGGGCGATCTCGATCCCGAGCGGTTGGTTCGCCGCACCGATCGCCGGCCTCCGCTCCGGTGATCGGCTCGACATCCTCGCGCTCCGGCCGGGAGAGAAGGCGACCGCGACCGCGGTGGCGTTCGACCTCCTCGTCGTCTCCGCCGACGACCGCGCGGTGATCGTCGGCACGGGCGCCGACGATGCGACCGCGCTCGGCATCGCCCGCGCCAGCGGCCTGCTTCTGGTCCCGCTGCTCCGCTCGACGCGTTGACCACGGTCGCGATCTGCGGCGGAGCGGAGCTGCGGACCGCGTGCGAAGTTCTCGGTCTCGAGGACACCGGCTCGCGGCCGCGCCTCGTGCTCGTCGATCTCCGCGTCGCGGACGCCGCGCGCGCCGCGGCCGCCTTCGAGGCGCAGATCCCGCGCGTCGTCATCGGCACACCCGACCAGACCGGACCGCTCGCCGCGCTGGGGGACGATCGCGTGCTGATCGCGGGCTCATCGGACCCGGCCGTCCTCGGGCCGCTCGTCGTACGCGCCCTGCCTCGTGCGGCGCGGGACCGGACGCGGGTGATCACGCTGACCACCGCGCGCGGCGGCACCGGCCGTACGCTCTGCGCGGCCAACCTCGCGCGCCGGCTCGCCGCCGATCGGACCGTGCTGGCCGTCGACGCCACGGGCACCGGCGCACTCGGCTGGTGGCTCGCGGTCGAGCCGCGGCCGTGGGCGGACCTTGAAGCGCTGGCCGGTGAGCTTCGGCCGGAGCACGTCGAGCTCGTCGCTACGCCGGCCGCTCCTCGGCTCGCCGTCGTCGGCGGGGCGCCGACGCTGCCGTCCCCCGACCTGCTCGCGATGACGATCGCCGCTGCGCGCGAGCGGGCCGACCTCGTGCTCATCGATGCACCCGCCCTCCCCGACGACCGCTCGCGCACGGCCGTGGCGCGAAGTGATCGCGTCCTCGTCCTTTCCTACGCCGACCCGGCATCGACAGCCGTGCTCCTATCGGCCGACGTGCCGGTCGGAGCGTGGATCATCGGCTCACAGTGTCAATCGGAGCCGATCGCCGACGCGTTCCGCGTGCTGCCGCGCGACGAGCGCGCGGTCGCCGATGCCCTCACGACGCGGGGCCGCGCCGGCGGCGCGCTCGGTCGGGCGTACGACGAGCTCGCCGAGCTGCTGGCGATCGACGCAGCGTGACCGGCGTCCGTGAGCGCCTGGAGCGCGCCCTGTTGCTCCGGCTCCGCGACGCCTCGGATGGGCAGCCTCGAGCCGACCAGCTGGGCACGCTGCTCCGCGATATCGCGGCTTCGGAACGCATCGTTCTCTCCACCGCCGAGCTCCGCGCGCTCGAGCGCTACTTCGACGACCGGTTCTTCGGCCTGGGGGCGATCGCGCCCCTGCTCCGGGATGATCGCGTCAGCGAAGTCATGGTCAATGGCACGCGTGGCGTGTGGATCGAGCGCGACGGCCAGGTCGAGGCCACGCCGATCAGATTCCGTGACGCCGATGAGATCCTCGTGCTCATCGAGCGGCTCGTCGCACCGCTCGGCCGACGTATCGACGTAGCACAGCCGTTGGTCGACGCACGCCTTGCGGACGGGTCACGGGTGCACGCGGTCATCCCACCGATCGCGCTGCAGGGACCGGTACTCACGATCAGGCGGTTCTCGGCGCGACCGTTCGACCCGGACGACCTCGTGCGCACGGGCACCGCATCTTCTGCGGCGGTCGCGTGGCTGGTCGAAGCGGTCCGATCCCGCAGAAGCATCCTCGTGTCCGGCGGCACGTCGAGTGGCAAGACGACGACCCTGAACGCGCTCGCCTACGCCATCGGCGACCACGAGCGCATCGTGACGATCGAGGACGCGGCGGAGCTGCGGCTGCCGCAGCCGAATGTCGTCGGCCTCGAGACACGGCCGCCGAGCGTCGAGGGGCTCGGGGCGGTCGACACTCGGAGCCTCCTCCGCAATGCGCTGCGCATGCGGCCCGACCGCATCGTCGTCGGCGAGGTGCGAGGCGGCGAGGCGCTCGACATGCTGCAGGCCATGAACACCGGACACCGCGGATCTCTCACGACCGCGCACGCGAGCAGCGCCTATCGCGCGTTGCTCCGCCTCGAGACGATGGCGATGATGGCCGGGCTCGACCTGCCGCTCGCCGCGATCCAGGAGCAGATCCGCCGCGGCATCGAGATCGTGGTCCACCAGGAACGCGGTGCCGACGGTCGGCGGCGGATCGTCGAGATCGCCGAGGTCGATCCCGAGGGCGACCCGTACGCGATCCGAGCGATCGCGCCATGACGATCGTGATCGCCCTGCTCGGCGTCGTGCTGCTCGCCGCGGCCGTGCCCGTGCGGCCGCTCGCCGACCGTCTTCGCACGGCGCGCGATCGCCAGAGCCGGCGCGCGGCCCTACCGGCGCTCGTCGATGCGATCGCAGCGGGCCTGGCGGCAGGTCTCTCGCTCGAGCAGGCGTTCGCCGAGGTCGCGTCCACGCTCCCGGCTGCCCTCGCGCGCCCCACCGGGGCCGTCGCGGCGGCTCTCCGGCTGGGCGAGCCGATCGATCGCGCGCTCGGAGCGTACGACGGCGTCATCGCCGCCGCCGAGATCGCGCCATTCGCGATCGTGCTGACCGCCTTCGCGCGAAGCGGTGGCCGCATCGGACGGAGCCTCGTGCGCGTTGCCCGGCTACTGCGTGGCAGGCTCGCGCTCGATGCGGAGCGCGCGGCGCTCACCGCGCAGGGGCGGTTATCGGCGGTCGTGCTGGTCGCGCTCGCGCCCTTGGGAGCCGTCTTCTTCGCGATCCTCACCCCCTCGTACCTGTCCACGCTGGCCGGACCGGGAAAGGGCCTCGCGCTCACCGGTCTCGGGCTCGAGGTGTGCGGCGCCGTTTGGCTATGGCGCCTCGTGCGAGCGCCATCGGACGTGCCCGAGCTCGCGTCCTTGCTCGATGCCGTGATCGTGGGCCTCGACGCCGGCCTGTCGTTCGAGCTGTCCCTCGCCGCGCTCGTGGCTCGGTCGCCGCGCGTCGCCCGCCTTCCCGAGGCGCAGCGGCTGCTCGCTGACCTGCGCCTCGGCCGTCCGCCGCGCGTCGCATTCGAGGCCTTCGCCGCGAGCGGTCCGGACGAGGCGCGGATCGCGGCTCTGGTCGAATCGGCCCGGCGATTCGGCGCACCGCTCGCGGACCTGCTGGTCGCTCAAGCCGACGCGCTGCGCGAGGCCGAGCGGCATCGTGCCGAGGCGAGGGCCAGACGGCTTCCGATCCTGATGACCTTCCCACTCACGTTCTGCGTCCTGCCCGCGCTGCTCGTCGTGTTCCTCGGCCCACCGCTCCTCTCGATGCTCGGGTGACGGGCTCACTCCGGACGCCTCTTTTGGCTAGCTTGCGAGCTCGCGCAGTCGCGCGGCGTTCCGCGGTGCGTAGTCCGGCACGTCGTTGTTGAAGTAGCCGTACACGTCGAGCCCTTGAGCACGCCACCCGCGGATCCGGTCCGCCCACGCGCGCAACATGTCGTCGGTGTAGTTCGAGGCATACAGGCGCTCCGGTCCATGGAACCGGATGTAGACGAATCCCGCGGTCACGGCATCGACGCTTGGCCACTTCGGCGTGTCGATGAGACAGAGCGCGACGCGGAGCTCGCGCAGGACGGCGAGCGCATCGGGCGTGAGCCAGGACGCGTCACGTGGCTCGATCGCGTGCCGCCGCCGGCGCGGGGCGACCTGCGTCACGTACGCCTCGAGCCGGTCCGGCGCGAACTTCCACTTCGGCGGCAGCTGCGCGAGCACGACCGCGAGCTTCGGGCCGAGCCCGGCCATCGTTCCGTACGAGCGCTCAATGCTGTCGGCGCCGACGTTGAGGCGCTTGATGTGCGTGATGAACCGATTGAGCTTGACCGCGAAGCGGAAGTCGTCCGGCACCGCGGCGCGCCACTTCTCGAACGTCGCTCGCTCGGGCTGGCGGTAGAACGGGTTGTTGAGCTCGACCGTGTCGAAGTGCTGCGCGTAGTAGCCGAGCCAGTCGCGCTGCGGAAGCTCGCGCGGATAGAAGCGTCCCTTCCAGTGGGGATACACGTAGCCCGAGGTGCCGATGCGCAGCTCGCTCACGCCTGGCGGGCGAGCACCTGGTGTGCCCGCCCGCGCGCGATTAGGTGGTCTTTACGACGTACGTGCTCGCGATCTTGTCGTGCCAGCCCTGCTTGTTCGCGTCGAACGCGACCCAGATCACGCCGATGAACAGACAGAGGAAGCTGAGGATGAGCCCGACGTACCGGAGGAACGTGTCGGTGAGCGTCAGCTCACTTCCGTCCGTCTTGACGACCCGGAGCTTCATGACGCGGTTCCCGAGGGTCTGGCCGTGCCCGTACGACGACCAGAAATACATGAAGTAGGCGAGGCCGACGAGGGTGTTGAGCCCGTTCCCGCGCACGTTGTCGCCCGCGAACAGGATGCTGTTCAGGATGCCTGAGAGGATGCCGAGGCTGACGGCATCGATGATGAATGCGACGACCCGGATCCCGAATCCAGCCTTCTCGCTCGAGACGGTGGCCGTGCCAGCAACTGTGGCCATCTTTGAGCCACCCCCTTCCGTCCACGGAGTGTACGGATAGCCCCCAAATGGATTAGTACCGCTTTCCTACTTGCGACGGAAACAGCAGGCGCCCACGCTTACGGCGTGAAAGGGGGGTTCCTGTGAGCATTCAAAGCTTTCTCCGCGAAGACGACGGTCAGGGCTTGGTCGAGTATGCCCTCATCATCGCAGTCATCGCCATCGCCGTGATCGTCGCCATGATCTTCCTCCGCGGCCAGATCCAGAACATCTTCAGCAACATCGGCAACAACCTCACCTAGCTTTCGCGACGCGAACACGATGAAACGGGCGGCGTTCGCCAAGTGGCGACCGCCGCCCTTTTCGTCCGTCGAGAGGGGAGCGGACAGAAAGATCGACGCGCTGCTGGCGATCGAAGACCTCGTGCTCGTCCTCTTCGTCGTGACGATCATCGTCACCGACTGGCGGTGGCGTCGCATCCCCAACGCCGTTACGTATCCGACCATGCTCCTCGGCCTCGCACTCGGCGCGATCGAGAGCGCGGGTCCGGCCGGATTTCCGGGGAGCGTGTTCCCGGCGGCCATGCACGGCGGCATCCTCGATCACGTCGTGGGATTGGCCGTCGGCTTCCTGGTGGCGTATCCGTTCTACGCGGGCGGCGGGTTGAAGGCCGGTGACGGGAAATTCCTGATGGCCGTCGGCGCGCTGCTGGGCACCCTGTTCCTTCTGCAAGCCGCGGTCTGGGGCGCGCTCGTCGGTGGCGTCATCGCGATCGGGTTCATCGTCGCGCGTCGCGTCGCGGCGGCTCGGGCGGGCACCGGCGAGACGGTCGGCGGACTGCTGCACACGTGGATCCCGTACGGCGTCGCGCTCGGACTCGGCGCGCTCGTGGCACTTGCGATCCAGTTGAATCAGTTGCGCGGCATATCATGAGTCCCGCCCATGGCTGAGAAGATCCGCATCCTCGTCGTCGATGACATCGCGGAAACGCGGGAAAACCTCGCGAAGCTCATCGGCTTCGAGTCCGACATGACGATCGTGTCCTCGGCCGACGGCGGGCAGCAGGCGGTCGAATTCGCCAAGCGGGACCGCCCCGACGTGATCCTCATGGACATCAACATGCCCGACATGGACGGCATCACGGCGACCGAGATCATCGCGAATACCGTCCCCGAGTCTCCGATCATCATGATGAGCGTCCAGGGCGAGCAGGACTACCTTCGCCGCTCGATGCTCGCGGGCGCTCGCGAGTTCCTCGTGAAGCCGTTCTCCGCCGACGAGCTCGTGAACGCCATCCGTCACGTACACGAGATCGAGAAGGTGAAGCGCTCCCGCTACCAGCAGGCCGCGCCGGCGCCGGTGCTCGCGGGGAGCGGTGGCGGTGCCGGAGGCCAGAACCTCACGGCCGTGCTCCAGCCGCGACGCGGCAAGATCATCACGTTCTTCTCTCCGAAAGGTGGCGTCGGACGTACGACCATCGCCACCAACCTCGCGGTCGCCCTGCATCAGTCCACCGGCCAGCCGGTGTGCCTCGTCGATGGGAGCCTGCCGTTCGGTGACATCGCGGTGATCCTGAATATGAGCCCGAAGGCGAAGACCATCGCCGACCTCGTCGGCGCATTCGACCAGGTCGATGCCGAGGTGCTCGAGTCCGTCCTCGTCGCGCATTCGACCGGGATCAAGGTCCTCCTCGCTCCGCCGACTCCGGAGGCGGCAGAGCTCATCACCGGCGCGAACATCAAGAAGGTCCTCGAGACGCTGCGCGAGTCGTACGCGTACGTCGTCGTGGACACCTGGCCGTCGTTCCAGGAGCAGGTGCTCACGATGCTCGACGTGGCCGACGTGATCCTCACCCTCATGACCCTCGAGATCACGAGCCTCAAGAACGTCCGGGTATTCATGGAGATCGCCGAGAAGCTCGGCTATGACGATCAGAAGGTCCAGCTCGTCGCGAACCGCAATGACAGCTCCGGCGGCATCAAGGCCTCCGACGTCGAGGCGAGCCTGGCCCGCAAGATCCCGCACACGATCGTGTCGGACGGCCGCGCGCTCGTCCTTGCCGTGAACCGGGGCGTCCCGTTCGTCATCAGCCACCGCGACAGCCAGGTCGCGAAGGACATCTTCACGCTCGCCGAGAAGCTCACGGCTGCGGGCGAGGGGGCCGGCGCGGCGGCAGCGACACCGCAAAAGGCCGCACCCAGGCAGGGTTTGCGGTTGTTCGGCGCCCGTTAGGGGCGGCCGTCGGTCAACTTGGTCTAAGCCGGTTCTATAGCCCAAAAGTGCCCCTTCCGGACCATCCCGGTACGCCGTTAGGGTCGTAGCATCGCGACGGACGGAGCGCCCGATTGACGGGCCCCTGAAGGGTTTGGACCGGATATGTCGCTACTGAGGCGGATCGAAGGCCAGCGCCCGGCTGGCACCCCCGAGACCCCGGCCGCGCCCGGACAGGCGAACGGCCCGGAGCAGGGCGCCCTCGGTTCGCAGGCCCCGGCCGCCGGCCCGCTCACCCAGACCCCCGCACCGCTCAGGGACCTCAACCGCGACCTGCGGTCGACCCTCCAGACCAAGATCATCAACAACCTCGACCCCCGCCTCAACCTCTCCGACGTCAAGGCCGTCCGCGCCGAGATCGAGAACATGTTCAACCGGTTCATCGACGAGGATGGCACGGTCATCACGCGCGTCGAGCGTCAGCGGATGCTCGAGCAGATCGTCGACGAGATCCTCGGATTCGGTCCGATCCAGCCGCTCCTCAACGATGACTCCGTCACGGAGGTCATGGTCAACGGCCCGTTCCGCGTCTACGTCGAGCGGAAGGGCAAGCTCCAGCTTTCCGATGTGACGTTCCAGTCCGACGAGCACGTCATGCGGGTCATCGAGCGGATCATCGCTCCGATCGGCCGGCGCGTAGACGAATCGAAGCCGTTCGAGGACGCCCGCCTCCCGGACGGCTCGCGAGTGAACATCATCATCCCGCCGCTCGCCCTGAACGGCCCGGTGGTGACGATCCGGAAGTTCCCGAAGTACCGCATCCAGGTCGCCGACTACGTGAAGTTCGGGACCGCGACGAACGAGATGATGGAGTTCCTCCGGGCTTGCGTCGAGGCGCGGCTCAACATCTTCATCTCGGGCGGCACCGGATCCGGTAAGACGACGCTCCTCAACATCATGTCGGGCTTCATTCCCGAGGACGAGCGGATCATCACCATCGAGGACGCCGCCGAGCTCCGCCTCGTGCAGGACCACGTGGTCCGCCTCGAGTCACGCGCCCCGAACATCGAAGGCAAGGGCGCGGTCACGATCATGGACCTCGTGAAGAACGCCCTCCGGATGCGTCCCGAGCGGATCGTCGTCGGTGAGATCCGAGGCGGCGAGGCGCTTTCGATGCTCCAGGCCATGAACACCGGCCACGATGGCTCGCTGTCCACCGGCCACGCGAACTCGCCGCGCGACATGCTGAGCCGCATCGAGACGATGTGCCTCATGGCCGGCGTGGACCTTCCGGCACGCGCCATCAAGGAGCAGATCGCGAGCGCGCTGGACGTGATCGTCCAGATCTCGCGCCTCAAGGACGGCTCGCGCAAGGTCGTGAACGTCACCGAGGTCCAGGGCATGGAAGGCGAGCAGATCGTGCTGCAGGACGTGTTCGTGTTCGAGCAGACAGCGTTCGTCGACGGCAAGGTCGTGGGCAAGCTGCGGCCGACGGGCATCCGGCCGAAGTTCTCCGAGAAGTTCGAGGCCGCCGGCATCCGGCTGCCGCAGGGCGTCTTCGGCGACATGTCCGTGGGTCTTCGCTAAGTGGAGTACGCGCTCCCGGCCGGTCTCGTCGTGGGGATCATCCTGGTCTTCGGCGCCATCTCGAGCATGATGAGCGGCGGGAGCGAGAGCGTCGAAGCCCGGATGGCGCGGTACGCCGGCCCCGGCTCCGGCCAGATCGCGGCAGATGCCGCGGAGAAGACGAAGAAGAAGGCGAAGCGCAAGCGCGACCGTAAAGAGGTCGACCCGTTCGCCACCCTCTCGGCGGACGTCGAGGACAAGCGCTTCACGACGAAGGTCCAGCGCGATCTCGCGCGCGCCAACCTCAAGCTCCGCGTCGCGGAGTACTACTACATCCGGATCGGCGCGTCGCTCGCGCTCGGCGTGATCCTGTTCGTGTTCCGCGATCCCCTTTCCGGCGTCGTCGGGTTCCTCCTCGGCTACATGCTGCCGCGGTTCTGGGTGGGCCGGCGGATCAGCGGCCGGCTCAACGCCTTCAACAAGCAGCTCCCTGACACGATCACCCTGCTCTCCAACTCGCTGCGGGCCGGCTCGAGCTTCCTCCAGTCGATCGAGCTCGTCTCCCGCGAGGGCGGCCCGCCGATGAGCGAGGAGATGGGCCGCGTCGTGCGTGAGGTCAACCTCGGCCTCGGCATGGAGGAGGCCCTTCACAACCTCGTGCGCCGGATCAAGAGCGATGACCTCGACCTCATGGTCACGGCCATCGGCATCCAGCAGCAGGTCGGTGGGAACCTTGCCGAGATCCTCGACACGATCGCGTTCACCATCCGCGAGCGCGTGCGCATCAAGGGCGACATCAACACCCTCACCGCGCAGGGCCGCGTGTCGGGCTACCTCGTGGCCTTCCTGCCGATCGGACTGGGCGTGGCGCTCAACGCCATCAATCCGGCGTTCATGGCGCCGCTGTTCACCGAGACGATCGGCCGCATCCTCATCGGCGTGGGCGCCGTGATGATGACCATCGGCTTTCTCGCGATCCGCAAGATCACGGACATCAAGGTATGACCCGTGCGGCACGAGCAGCTTCGCTGCGCGGAGCGAACCCCGCCGGTCTTGAGCGTGTCGCGCGGCGTCGCCGCGAGATAGAGAAGGTCTGAACGATGGAGATCGTCCTCCCGATCCTCGTCACCGTCGGGATCATCGTCGCGATCCTCGGCACCCAGATGGGCTCGAGCCTCGATCCGGTCCAGGCCCGGCTGCAGCAGATCGCCGTGCGGCCGCGCAGCCTCGAGGAGCTCGAGCTTCAGCGCCCACTCTCTGACCGCACGCTCAAGCCGATCATCCGCGGGCTCGCCAGCGTCATGGCGCGCTTCTACCCCGCGAACACGATGAAGGCGCTGCCACTGAAGCTGAAACGGGCCGGCATGGAGCAGACCAGCGCCGAGTTCTTCCTGGGGGTGAAGGCGTTCGCCGCGATCGTCGGCGCGATCGCGGTCTCCGCGGTCGTGAACCTCCTGACCAGCGACCCGACGCAGACCCTCGCGGGCACGGCGGGTGGGCTCATCGTCGGATTCATGGCACCTGACTTCTACCTCGGCAACCGCGCCAGTGGCCGCGGCACGCAGATCCTCGAGACGCTCCCGGACGCGCTCGACCTCCTGACCATCTCCGTGGAGGCCGGCCTCGGCTTCGACGCGGCGCTGGTCAAGGTGACCGAGAAGCTGAAGGGCGCGCTCTCCGAGGAGTTCAAGCGCGCTGCCGGCGAGCAGCGTGTCGGGAAGTCGCGGCAAGAGGCGCTGCGCGGCATCACCGATCGGGTCGACCAGAAAGAGCTCACGAACTTCATCTCCGCGATCATCCAGGCCGACCAGCTCGGTGTGTCCATGTCCAAGGTCCTGCGGATCCAGTCGGAGCAGATGCGCCAAGAGCGACGGCAGCGAGCCGAGCAGAAGGCCGCCAAGGCTCCGATCCTGATCATGCTGCCGACCATCGGATGCATTTTCCCGTCGCTGTTCATCGTCATCCTCGCGCCTGCGGCGCTGTCGGCGCTGAGCAGCTGCGGTAGCGTCTAGCACCGCGCGGCTCCGCAATCGCACGCGGGGCACGATCCTCGCGACCGATTGCCGCACCGCCAACAACTTCCTCACCCGGGGTATCGGCCTGCTGCTGCACAGCCGGCTGAGCGACGGGGAGGCCCTGCGGATCACCAAGACGTCGAGCATCACCATGCTGTTCATGCGGTTCCCGATCGACGTCGTATTCCTCGATCGGGCCGGGCGCGTCGTGCGAGTCGTGCCCGACCTGCGGCCGTGGGTGCCCGCCGTCGGCGCGCGCGGCGCGAAGGAGGTCGTCGAGCTGCGCGCCGGGACGATCGCCGAGAGCGGCACGCAAGCCGGCGACGACCTCGTCTTCGAAGATGGCCGCTAGCGGGCTCGCCGCCCTGCGCGACGTGCTCGTTCCGCCACGCTGCGCGGGCTGCGGCAGCTCTGGAAGCTGGTACTGCGTCGGCTGCCGCGACGGATCCGACCCGATCGTCCGGCGCATGGATGCGCTCGTCCTGACCGCTGCTGGCGCGCATGAGGGCCCGCTCCGGGAAGCGATCCACCGGCTGAAGTACGGCAACGAGCCGGGCCTCGCGGCGGAACTCGGGACGCTCATCGCAGGCCGGATCGCCGTGGATCTCGCGCAGGGCATCCGCCTCGACGCCCTCGTGCCCGTGCGAGCTCATCCGCGCCGCGAGCGCGAGCGGGGCTACGACCAGGCCGCCCGGCTCGCGGCGGTCGCCGCCGCCGTCGTCGGC
>Ga0310811_10003919_pt1 | contig 18739 bp, 13 predicted proteins | sample YCmetagenome_FD_207642 | JGI IMG/M metagenome (GOLD analysis project Ga0310811, IMG submission 207642) | Soil microbial communities from experimental microcosm in Duke University, North Carolina, United States - YC | ecosystem: Engineered > Artificial ecosystem > Soil microcosm > Unclassified ...
GGCGAGAATGACCACACGCACGGACGTGTCCGACTTGATGGCGTCAAGTTCGCGGCCGAGCGCCAGCAGCATCGCTTCGGACAGACTGTTGCGCGACTGCGGACGATTCATCGTCAGCGTCGTTACGCCGTCGCGATCCTCGCGCAGAAGCGGGGCGGTATCGGCCTGTACAGGGGAAGCGGCATGGGCGTCAGTGACGGACATCTGGACCCGATCTTTATTCGATTTTTCGCGCAGAGTGTTTTAACGCGTATTCCGCAAAAGTGGGACCCCGGTTTTGCGAAAAGAATACGCGCAAAGATCACGTATTCCGCAAAAGTGGGACCCCGGTTTTGCAAATGGAAATGCGCGATCAGGCAATCCGCAAAAGTTAGGGCGAGGACATGGTGCGAGAGGACACGGTGGGCAAGGATCTCTCAAGCGGAACGGCCGCGCCAACGATGACGATAGCGGAACTCGACGCACGGCTGCGGACTGAATTTCCGGAAGCTTTTGTCGGCGGGCTGGTGATCGAAGAGGTCTGGCATGGCGGGTGTCGTCTGCGGCAGCCGTTCCAGCCGCAAAGCGTGCGCCCGGGCGGCACGATGTCGGGCGCATCGATCATGGCGTTGGGCGACTATGCCGTTTATGTCGCGATTCTGGCGTCGATCGGATGGGTGCCGCTGGCCGTCACCACCAATCTGAATGCCGAATTCCTGCGCAAACCGGGCCGGGACGACCTTCTGGCGACCTGCCGGCTCATCAAGCTGGGACGGCGCCTGGCGGTCGGCGCGGTCGAGATCAGGTCGGGGGTCTCCCCTGACCTTGTCGCGCATCTGACGGCGACATATTCCATCCCACCGGATTGACCTTGTTTGCAGGTAATAAAATACCTTTATTTCAAGCCATTGATATCATGACGCTTTTATCGGTATCATGCTGTTGACGTAAATCGTCCCGCCGTGTACTCACCAGCGTCATCAGGGCGGCGTTGCGCCGCCTGCTGACTTTCATGGACAACACCGATGAAAACCTATTCGGCAAAGGCCGCCGACATCGAGAAGAAGTGGATCATGATCGACGCCAATGGTCTGGTCGTCGGTCGGCTCGCCACCATCGTCGCGATGCGCCTGCGCGGTAAGCACAAGCCGACCTACACGCCGCATGTTGATGATGGCGACAATGTTGTCATCATCAACGCCGCCAAGATCGTGCTCACCGGCCGCAAGGTCGAGAAAAAAGTCTATTACCACCACACCGGCTTTATTGGCGGCATCAAGGAGCGGACAGCGAAGTCCATCCTGGAAAGCCGTTTCCCGCAGCGCGTTCTCGAGAAGGCAATCGAGCGGATGTTGCCGCGCGGTCCGCTGGCCCGCCGCCAACTCGGCAATCTGCGCGTCTATCCGGGCGCCGACCATCCGCACGAGGCGCAGCAGCCGGAAAAGCTCGATGTCGCCGCTCTTAGCCGCAAGAATATGAGGAGCGCGTAACCATGGCTGACTCCATTCAGTCGCTCGACGAATTATCGTCCCTGAAGCCGGCCGCGCCCGAGGCTCCCAAGTATGTCCAGAAGCTGGACAAGCAGGGCCGCGCCTATGCTACCGGCAAGCGCAAAAACGCGGTCGCTCGCGTCTGGATCAAGCCGGGCGCCGGCAAGATCACCGTCAACGCCCGCGAGGTTGAAGTCTTCTTCGCGCGTCCGGTTTTGCGCATGCTGATCCAGCAGCCGCTCGTCGCCACCAGCCGCCAGACCCAATACGATGTGATTTGCACCGTGTCCGGAGGCGGTCTCTCGGGGCAGGCGGGCGCTGTCCGTCACGGCATCTCGAAGGCACTGACCTATTTCGAGCCAGACCTGCGCACGCCGCTCAAGCGCGGTGGCTTCCTCACGCGCGACTCGCGTGTGGTCGAGCGCAAGAAGTACGGCCGGGCCAAGGCGCGTCGTTCGTTCCAGTTCTCGAAACGCTGAACGCGATCGGTCACGTTCGAATCTGTTTTTACGGATTTGCGAAAGGGGTGCTTCGGCACCCTTTTTGTTTTTTGCATATATGCGACGACACGCGCCATCATCCTTTGCCGCTTGCCGGACGGAGAGTGCTGGGACCTGTGCGTGCACGGATGGCCAAGGAATCGCAAAATCCGGCCGAACCCGTTGGAAAGTACAGAAATACACGTTCATACGGCAATTTCGGGCCTGCCGTCTGTGTTCTGTGCATGACGACGCGAGACATCAAAACGGTTTGAGGAAACGCCGTGCGATGAGGGTTTTGTCGCGTAACCGGGCGAAGCCGAAGGTGGACATGTCCACGCGAATATTCATGTCCAGCCAATTGTAAATATTCGTTTCATCATTCCGCAGGGGCTGGTTGCTACGGTCGCAAGTATTCATTCGCGGCGATGTCCGCGTTTGTGCGAGTGGCCGATGCATCTCGATATCCCAACTCTGTTCATCGCTTCGATCTGCGTCGTTGCGCTGCTCGGGCTGTTTCTCTTTTTCGCCTGGATCCAGGAGCGTGACGTGCGCGCGCTCGCCTGGTGGGGCGGCGCCTATATGCTTGGCGGTGTTGCGGTCGCGCTGTGGGTCGTCGAGAGTTCTGTGCCGCGCATGGCGTTGAACGGACTCCCCCATGCGGTGCTGTTCATCGCCTGCGCGATGATCTGGAATGGCGCGCGCCTGTTCCGCGGCAAGGATGTCTTGCCGGTCGGGCTGCTTGCCGGCGCTGTGATCTGGCTTGCTGCCTGCGCGATGCCCAGCTTCGTGGCGTCGAGCCTGGCGCGGGTGACGCTCAGTTCGCTCATCGTCGCCGGCTACACTTTCTGTGCCGCGCACGAATTGTGGAAGGAACGCCGCGCCAGCGCCGGCCCGCGCTGGATGGCTGCCGTCGTTCCGATCCTGCACGGCATGGTATTCCTCACCCCCATTCCGCTCGCGGTCATGGACCTGTCCAATCACGCGCTCGCGTCGGGCACGGACAGGTGGGGGGCACTCTTCGTCCTGCAGGCGCTCCTCTACGCGGTCGGTACGGCGTTTATCGTCCTGCTGATGGTCAAGGAGCGCACGATGCGTGTGCATCGCGCCCAGGCGCTCACCGATCCGCTGACCGGCCTTCACAACCGTCGCGGTTTTTTCTCGGAAGCCGAGGAGCAACTCTCGGTCAGTGCGCCTGACCGTGAGTTTTCTGTTTTGATGTTCGATATCGACCATTTCAAATCGATCAACGACCGTTTCGGTCATGCTTGTGGCGATGAGGCGCTGCGCGTCTTCAGCGCGACCATCCGCGCGTCGATGCGCGCCGACGATCTCATCGGCCGGCTCGGCGGCGAGGAATTCGTCGCCTTCCTGCCGTGCACCGAGGCACAGGCAATGGCGACCGCAGACCGTGTCCGCACGGCGTTCGAATGGGCGGGCATGGAAATCGGCGGCCATGACATGAACGCCACCGTGAGCGTGGGCGTTGCAACCGCTCCGGCCCATGCTTTCGATATGAAAGTGCATCTCGACGCCGCCGATGCGGCGCTCTACTGCGCCAAGCAGAATGGCCGTAACCGTGTCGAATCCGCGCCGGCGGAAGCCCAGCCCCCGTCGCCCACCAACGGCAGCAGCGTGGAGGGCTGGACCGCCGCTCGCCCGTTCCCGCAGGCGCCGACGCCGGAATGTGCCGTCACCCGGGTCCTGCCGGCTCCGATCGGCGCCGCCTGAAGCGACGTCCTTCCCGGACCTTCCGCATAAATATTGCTGGTGCAAATTCTACACGTCTGTCTTCCGTCACAGCCTCGACACGATTGAAGCGAAAATCGATACTGCGGTACCGGTTGTGGGGGAGGCTTTCGATGTTCGCCCTGTTGCGTGTGACCTTTGCCGTGGCGCTTTTCGCGCTGTCCGGTGTTTCGGCCTATTGCGCTGACAAGCCATTTTCCCGCGACGATCTTTCCGATGCGGCGCTGCGTCTCGAGGCCGAGATCAAGCGCGACGCCGCGCCCGTCACCAAATCGCCGGCCGCGTTGCGGCGCGACGCCGATGCCGCCCTGCAGAAAAGGGATTACCGCGCCAGTCTGGTGGCGCTGGGAAAACTGGTGTCGGTCAGTCCCGACAACAGCGCCAACTGGCTGCGTCTGGCGAAAACCGTCCTGCTGCTGCGGCCCGCGAACGATCGCGAGCGCGCGATGTTTCAGGAGCGCGCCGCCACTGCCGCCTATATCGCCTATCAGCGCAGCAACAACGCTGACGAGGAAGCCGACAGCCTGGTCCTGATCGGCCGCAGCTATGCCGACCGCAAAGTCTGGCGTCCGGCGCTCGACGCCTTGCGGGAGTCGCTTGAGCGGCGCGATGTCCCCGCCATCCGCACACTCTATGAAACGTATCGCGACGCGCACGGCTTCCGTCTGCTCGACTATGCCGTGGATTCGGACGCGGCCTCGCCGCGCGTATGTTTCCAGTTCTCGGAAGATCTTTTGGGCAAGCGCGTCGACTTCACGCCATTCGTCAGCATGGCCGGCGTCGATCGCCCCGCGCTGACCGCCGAGGCGCGGCAATTGTGCGTCGAGGGTCTCAAGCACGGCGAACGCTACGAGATCAGCTTGCGTGCGGGTCTGCCGTCTGCGGTGAACGAGACGCTGACAAAGACGGCGAACTACACGATTTATGTGCGTGACAGGAAGCCGTTCGTGCGTTTCTCCACGCGGGCCTATGTGCTGCCGCGCACCGGGCAGCAGGGCATTCCCGTCATCAGCGTCAATACGAAGGCGATCGATGTCGCGGTCTATCGCATCGGCGACCGCAGCCTGATCGATACCGTCCTCGGCTATGATTTCCAGCGCAGCCTCGACCGGTATCAAATCGAACGGCTGGCCGACACGCGCGGCGAAAAGATCTGGAAAGGCCAGCTCAGCGCGGAATCGCCTTTGAATGACGAGGTGACGACGGCGTTCCCCATCGAGAACACGGTCGGCGACCTCCAGCCCGGCGTCTATATCATGACGGCGCAACCCGCGGAGGCGCTCACCGACGACTACGGCGCCGTCGCCACGCAGTGGTTCATCGTCTCCGACCTCGGCCTCACGGCGTATTCCGCGCCCGACGGCATCCACGCCTTCGTGCATTCGCTCGCGTCCGCAAAGCCGTTGCAGAAGGTCGACATCAAGCTGATGTCGCGCAGCAACGAAATCCTTGCCACGCGTCCGACCAACGGCGTGGGGCATGTGCAGTTCGAGTCCGGGCTTGCGCGCGGCGAGAGCGGCATGGCGCCGGCGCTGCTGATCGCGTCCACGGCGGATGGCGATTACGCCTTCCTCAGCCTCAAGAGTCCGGCCTTCGATCTCACCGATCGCGGTGTTGCCGGCCGCAAGGCGCCGGGAGCGCTCGATGCCTTCGTCGTTACCGAACGGGGCGTCTATCGCTCCGACGAGACAGTGCACATCACGACGCTGTTGCGCGATGCCAAAGGCGTGGCGGTCGGCGACACGCCGGTGACGCTGGTCGTCGAGCGACCGGACGGCATGGAATATCGGCGCGCCATCGTCGCCGACGGCGGTATCGGCGGGCGCAGTCTCGACGTTGCTCTCGACGGTGGCGTTGCATCCGGCACATGGCGTGTGCGCGCCTTCACCGATCCGAAACAGCCGGCGATCGGCGAGACGACCTTCATGGTCGAGGACTACGTGCCCGAACGTCTCGAATTCGATCTCACCGCAAAGACGCCGACACTCTCGACGACCTCGCCGGCCGAACTCACGGTCGATGGACGTTATCTCTACGGTGCGCCGGCCGCGAACCTCGATCTTGAAGGCGAACTGGTCATCGCACCGACGAACGAACGGCCGGGATTTTCCGGCTACCAGTTCGGCTTGACCGATGAACAGGTCGAGACCAAACGCGTCACGCTCGACGATCTTCCATCCACCGATGCGGCCGGCAAGGCGACGGTTCTTGTCAGCATCGACGAACTGCCGTCGGATGAAAGACTATTCTCGGCGCAGGCGATCATCCGCTTGGCCGAATCCGGTGGCCGCGCGGTGGAGCGCAAGATCGACCTCGCGGTCACGCCGTCCGGGCCGATGATCGGCGTGAAGCCGCTGTTTACGGGCAGCGCCCTGAGCCAAGGTGCGAACGCGGGGTTCGATGTCGTGCTCGTCGGCGCCGACGGTAAGCCGCTGACGCAGAAGGGCTTGCGTTACGAACTGCTCAAGGTCGACAGCCGTTATCAGTGGTACCGGCAGGACAACGCCTGGCAGTACGAGCCGATCAAGACCACCAAGCGCGTCGCCGACGGCACGCTCGATATGACTGCGGACGCGCCCGCGCATCTTTCGCTCCCGGTTGCATGGGGCCGCTATCGTTTGCAGGTTTCGAGCCCGGAACCGGATGGCCCGGCGACGTCGATCGCTTTCGATGCCGGCTATTACGCCGAAGCCGGTGCCGACACGCCCGACCGGCTCGAGGTCGCTCTCGACAAGCCGGAATACAAGCGCGGCGACACCATGACGGTCGCGGTCACCGCGCGCACCGCTGGTACGCTCACGGTAAATGTCTTCGGCGATGGGCTGCTGCAATCGATATCCCGTGACGTTCGTGAAGGCACGACCAAAATTCCGCTCGGCGTTGGCCGCGACTGGGGCGGTGGCGCTTATGTGGTGGCGACATTGCTGCGGTCGCTCGATGAAAAGCAGAAGCGCATGCCGGGCCGTGCCATCGGCGTGCAATGGTTCGGGATCGAGCACGCCGCGCATACGCTTTCTGTCTCGATGACGCCGCCGGCGCAGATGCGGCCGCAGACGGCGCTGCACGTGCCGATGAAGGTCGCTGGCCTTGCGGCTGACGAAGATGCACGCATTGTGGTCGCCGCCGTCGATGTCGGCATTCTCAATCTGACAAATTACAAGCCACCTGCGCCCGAGGATTACTATCTCGGCCAGCGCAAGCTCGCGACCGATATCCGCGACATCTATGGCCAGCTCATTGACGGCATGCAGGGCACGCGCGGCCAGGTGCGCAGCGGTGGTGACATCGCCTCCGCCGAATTGCAGGGCAGTCCGCCGGCACAAGCGCCGCTGGCGCTTTATTCCGGCGTCGTGCATGTGCAGCCGGACGGCACCGCCGCCGTTGACTTCGACATTCCTGCGTTTGCCGGCACAGTGCGACTGATGGCGATGGCCTGGACCAAGGACAAGGTCGGCCATGGCGTGCAGGACGTGATCGTGCGCGATCCCATCGTCGTCACCGCGACCTTGCCGCGTTTCCTGCGCACGGGCGACCGCGGCACACTGAATCTCGCCATCGACAATGTCGACGGCGCGGCGGGCGACTACCATCTTGCGGTGACCAGCGACGGAATCGTCAAGACAGGCGAGGGGGCGGACAAAAATGTCCATCTCGATGCCAAGCAGCACGATCAGTGGACCGTGCCGGTGTCTGCATCGGAGGCGGGGACATCGACGATCCGCGTTGCACTCAGCGGTCCGGGCGGTCTTGCGCTTGAACGCAGCTACACGCTGGCGACCCTGCCGGCAACGCAGACGTTGACGCGCCGCACGGTGCAGTCCATCGCCAAGGGCGAAAGCATCACCTTGAGTGACGATCTCTTTGCCGATTTTGTGCCGGGGACCGGCGCAGTGTCATTCTCGGCAAACATTTCGACCGCGCTCGACGTGGCATCGCTGCTGCGCGCGCTCGATCGCTATCCCTATGGTTGTTCGGAACAGATCACCAGCCGCGCGCTGCCGCTGCTCTATGTCAACGACATAGCGGATCAGGCGCACATGGCGCTCGATCAGGATGCCGACAAGCGCATCCGCGAGTCGATCGCACGGTTGCTGGCACGGCAGGCGTCGAACGGCTCGTTTGGATTGTGGAATGACGACAGCGGCGACGTGTGGCTTGATTCCTACATCACCGAATTCCTCACCCGCGCGCGCGAGCGCGGCTTCCCGGTGGAGGAGACGGCGTTCAAGCTCGCGCTCGATCGACTGAAGAATTACGTCGGCAATGTCGGCGATCCAAAGAACGGCGGCCGCGATCTTGCCTACGCACTCTATGTTCTGGCGCGCAACGCCACCGCGCCGATTGGCGACCTGCGCTATATCGCCGATACCAAGCTCGACGCCATCGATACGCCGATTGCGAAGGCGCAGATCGCCGCGGCGCTCGGCATGGTCGGCGACCGCACACGCGCCCAGCGGGTGTATGGGGCCGCAATCGCCGCTATCGCCACGAAGAAGGACTCGCTGTCGCGGCCCGACTTCGGCTCCGTCCTCCGCGATTCCGCGGCGGTGGCTGCGCTTGCCGGTGAAGGCAACGCGCCGCAACCGATGCTGATCAACGCGCTTCAACGCGTCGATGCAGCACGTGCGGAGACGCAGGCCACCTCAACACAGGAGAATGCGTGGCTCGTGCTTGCCGCACGCGCGATGGCCAAAGACGCCGACAAGATTTTGCTCGACGTGAATGGCGAGAAACGCCCCGGCGCGGTTTACCGCACGCTGACGGCGTCCGAGGTGAAGGCGACGCCGCTCAAGGTGGCCAATGACGGCGATGGGCCGGTGCAGGCGGTGGTTTCGGTTTCCGGTGCGCCGCTTATTCCAGAGCCCGCGGCTGAGCAGGGGTTCAAGATCGAACGCAAATTCTATTCGCTCGACGGCAAGGAAACCGATCCGTCGCAGGCGAAGCAGAACCAGCGCTTCGTCGTCGTATTGCGGATGACCGAGCCGATCCCGCAATACGGGCGGATCGTCGTCGCCGATAACCTGCCGGCAGGGTTCGAGATCGATAACCCGAAACTCGTGTCGTCGGGCGATACCGGCACGCTGTCATGGATACAGGATGCGGTCGCGCCCATCAGCAGCACCTTCAAGGACGACCGCTTCGTTGCTGCGTTCGACCGCAAGGCGAATGATCGCCCGGTCTTCACGGTGGCTTATGTCGTTCGCGCGGTGACGCGCGGACACTTCGTGCTGCCGCAGGCCAAGGTCGAGGACATGTACCGGCCGGAGCGCTACGGCCGCACCGCGACGGGCACGATTGAGGTCACGGACGGGTCATGATGCGCCGCGCATCACGTCTGCTGCTGCGCGCCGCGGCCGGTGCCAGCTGCGTCGTCGTCGTTGCGGCGCTCACGCTCACGGTGTGGTTCGTCTGGGCCGGGCCGCCGCCTTCGGTGAAGAGCGTCGCCTACGGTACGGTGGTGCTCGATCACGAGGGCCGGTTGCTGCGTCCCTATACGGCGGCCGACGGGCGCTGGCGTCTCAAGACGCGGTTGGCCGATGTCGATCCGCGCTATGTGCGCATGTTGCTTGCCTATGAGGACAAGCGCTTTCGGCAGCATCACGGTGTCGATCCGCTGGCGCTGTCGCGCGCGGCATGGCAACTCGCCACCCATGGGCGCATCGTCTCCGGCGCGTCGACGATCACCATGCAGGTGGTGCGTCTGCTCGCGCATGACAGCGAACGGTCGCTCGGCGCCAAGCTGCGCGAGATGGCCTGGGCCATGCGCCTCGAACGAAGCTTGAGCAAGGATGAGATCCTCGCGCTCTATCTCAATCTTGCGCCCTACGGCGGCAATCTCGAAGGCGTGCGCGCCGCCTCGCTGGCCTATTTCGGGAAGGAGCCGCGCCGGCTGTCGCCAGGAGAGGCGGCGTTGCTGGTTGCGCTTCCGCAATCGCCGGAAGCGCGGCGGCCTGATCGCGCTCCGCTCAGTGCCCGTGCGGCCCGCGCCCGTGTGCTCGACCGCATCGTGCAAGATGGATTGTTGCCGGCCGACGAAGTGCGCCAGGCCAAAGCCGAACGGATGCCCAATGGCCGGCGGCCAATGCCCGCGCTCGCCGCCATTGCTGCGGACGAGGCTGTGGCGGGACACAAGACGCGCGCCGTTCATCGCTTGACCATCGACGCGCCTTTGCAGGCCGCGCTCGAACGGCTCGCGCGAGACCGCGCGCCCGCGTTTGGCACGCAAGCCTCGGTCGCGATCATCGCGATCGACCATGCAACCGGACGTGTTCTCGCCCGCGTTGCCTCGGCTGACTATTTCGATCCGCGCCGTGCCGGGCAGGTGGACATGACGCAGGCGCTGCGCTCGCCAGGGTCGACACTCAAACCATTTATTTATGGCGTCGGCTTCGAGGATGGGCTGATCCATCCGGAGACGCTGATCGAAGATCGGCCGATCCGCTTCGGCAGCTACGCGCCGAAGAATTTTGACCTCTCGTTCCAGGGAACGGTGTCGATCCGCAAGGCGCTGCAACTGTCGCTTAACGTGCCGGCCGTAGCGGTGCTTGACCGCGTCGGCGCGAACCGGCTCGCCGCCCGCGTCAACCAGGCTGGCGGCCGGCTTGTGCTTCCGCCAGGCGAGGCGCCCGGCCTTGCCATGGGCCTTGGCGGTGTCGGCATCCGGCTCGCCGACCTCACGATGCTTTATGCCGGCATCGCGCGCGGCGGCATGGCCATGCCGCTGCTCGAGAGCTTCGACGATACCGCAGATCGCGCACCGCAACGGCTGCTTGATCCGGTCGCGGCCTGGTATGTCGGCAATATCCTCTTGGGCACGCCGCCGCCTGACAATGCGCCGCGCAATCGCATCGCCTACAAGACCGGCACGTCCTATGGCTATCGCGACGCATGGGCCGTGGGTTTCGACGGCGAATATACCATCGGCGTCTGGGTCGGACGGCCCGACGGTGCGCCGATCCCGGGTCTGGTCGGGCGCGGGGCCGCCGCGCCGATCCTGTTTGACGCCTTTGCGCGCTCCGGCAAGGTCATCAAGCCGCTTGCGCCGCCGCCTTCCGGCGCAATCCTCATGGCGTCGAAACTGCCGCCGCCGTTGCAGCACTTCGCATCGGACATGACAGCCACGTCAGGGGTGAGGGGTATCCAGATCATGTTTCCGCCCAACGGTGCCCGGCTCGAACTCTCGGGCGACGCTGACGGCGAAAATTCCGTTCCGCTGAAAGTGACCGGCGGCGCACGTCCGTTCACGCTTTTCGTCAACGGGACGCCGGTCGCGGCGCGGGGCACAGCGCGCGGGCGCAACACGCTGTTCTTCCAGCCGAAGGGGCCCGGATTCGCGCGCCTTACCGTCCTTGATGCCAAGGGAACTTCGGACAGCGTCGTGGTGCGTCTGCAATAGCGCGTCCTTTCCCTGCGAGAGCCTTTTCACTATGGTCCGGCGCGGTTTGAACCCGGCCCGAATCCGGCTCGAGATCCACAACTGGACCTCGAGATCCACAACTGGACCTGATGACAACGACGACGCTGCATAAGCCCGCACGATCCGCGAGCCTGCTCACGCCATTGATCGAGTGGCCGGCGGCGTCAAACGCGCGTGCGGTGATCTTCCTCGTCATCTTCGCGTTCGTCACCTTCCTGCCGGGCTTCTTCCAGATTCCGCCGATCGACCGCGACGAGGCGCGGTTCGCGCAGGCCACGAAGCAAATGCTCGAAACCCATGAATTCGTTGACATTCGCTTCCAGGACGAGGTGCGCTACAAGAAGCCGGTCGGCATCTATTGGCTGCAGGCGGCTGCCGTCGAAGCCGGCGCGATGCTCGGCATCCCGGACGCCCGCGAACGCATCTGGCTCTATCGCATTCCATCCCTGCTCGGCGCGCTCGGGGCTGTGCTGCTGACCTTTTGGGCGGCGCTCGCCTTCGTGCCGCGACGCGCGGCGATCCTCGCAGGCGTGATGATGGCGAGCTGCATCCTGCTCGGTGTCGAGGCGCGGCTGGCGAAGACCGACGCGGTGCTGCTGTTTACCTGCGTGGCAGCGATGGGCGCGATGGCGAGGCTCTATCTTGCCGACAGGTCCGGCATCGGGCCGCCGCAGGCGCGCTGGACCGAGCCTGCGATCTTCTGGACCGCGATGGCCGCCGGCATCCTTATCAAGGGTCCATTGATCGTGATGTTTACGGCACTCACGTCACTGGCGCTGATCGTGGCCGACCGGTCGGCACGGTGGCTGAAACTGTTGCGGCCGATACCGGGCATCGTCTGGATGCTGGCGCTGGTGCTGCCCTGGTTCATCGCGATCCTTATGAAGTCGGGCGGCAGCTTTTTGCAGGACTCTGTCGGCAACGACATGCTGGCCAAGGTCGCGAGTTCGCAGGAGGCGCATGGCGCGCCGCCGGGCACTTATTTCGTTCTGTTCTGGGCGACGTTCTGGCCGTCATCGATCCTCGCGGGACTGGCCGCGCCCTATGTCTGGCGGGCGCGGCGCGAGCCGGAGGTGCGCTTCCTGCTGGCGTGGCTGATTCCTTCATGGCTGGTGTTCGAGATCGTCGTGACCAAGCTGCCGCACTATGTGCTGCCGCTCTATCCGGCGATCGCAATTCTGATCGCGCGCGCGATCGCGCAGGAAGAACTCTCGGTTCGGCCATGGCTCGTGCGTGGTGCGGTGTGGTGGTTCGTCGTTCCGTTACTGCTGACCGGTCTTGGGATCGGTGCGTCTATCGCGATCAGCCGGGAGCCGGGGCTGCTCGTGTGGCCGCTTGCTGCCGCCACCGTCGTCATCGGCTTCTTCGCCTGGCGAAGCTATCGCAGCGAAGGCGCACCGCGGGCACTGCTGCGCGTGGGGATGGCATCGGTCCTGCTTTATGCGACACTTTATGGCGTCGTCATTCCGTCGATGACCAAGGCCTTTCCCGCTCCGATCCTCGCCAGGGTTTTACAAGATTCCGGCTGCAGCAATCCGCAGGCCGCGGCGGTCGGCTACCAGGAGCCAAGCCTCGTTTTCCTCGCGGGGACGAAGACACTGCTGACAGATGCCAACAGTGCCGCCGACTTCCTCGCCCCGGGCGGCTGCCGCTTTGCTTTCGTCGATAGCCGCTTCGAGAGCGACTTCCTCAAGCATGCAGGTGCGATCGGCCTTCAGTACACACTCGGTCCGCGCTTCGACGCCATCAACATCAGCGGCGGCCGCAAGATCACCATCGCGGTCTATCGCGCTGGAAAAACGCCATGACGGTGTTTCCGCACAAACCGACGGGCGTCCCTGTTCAGGTCCGCTCCGGTCTCATGGAACGGATCGTCCGCAACATGACGATCGGGTTGAGCCGCCTCGTCAAAACCCCGCACCGCGAGGCGGCGTATTGGGGTTTGGGACGTCCCGGTCGCGGCGTCATTCTGTGGGCTACGGGCGCGCTGATATTATGCGTTGCGATGATGTACATTATTGACGCTGATTCAATAGTTTGGGCGCGGACGCTTCCGGCGTGGTTTAGGCGTGCGTCCAGTGTCGTGACCGATCTCGGCCTGTCCGGCTGGTTTCTGTATCCACTCGGGCTGGCGCTGGTGGTGATCGCGTTCATCGACACGAACCGTCTTCCGCTTCGAGCCCGCGCGACCGTCGCGACAATGTCTGTGCGCCTCGGGTTTTTGTTTATCGCCATCGGGCTGCCGGGCATTTTTGTGACGATCTTGAAGCACATCATCGGCCGTGCGCGGCCGTTCGTGCCTGGACATGCCGACCCCTTCGCCTATTCACCGTTCAACTGGAGCGCTGCCTACGCCAGCATGCCGTCCGGTCACGCGACGACTGTCTTTGCGGTGGCGGTGGCGTTTGGCGCGGCATTTCCCAAGCTGCGGCTGCCGCTGTTTGCCTATGCCGTCATCATCGGCGTGAGCCGCGTTATCGTCACGGCGCATCACCCGAGCGACGTGGTTGCCGGCGCCTTGCTCGGGATGGGAACGGCGCTGCTCGTGCGGCGCTGGTTCGCGATCCGGCGGCTTGGCTTCGCTGCGGGCCCGGACGGCCGCATCCGTCCCTATGCCGGCCCCTCGTTGCAGCGCATCAAAGCTGTTGCCGCCGACATGTTTGCGAAATAGAAGCACCCGATCCAAGCGGACATCCTGTCATGCCATCTTTCCCCGCGCGCGCGCCTGGCGACAGCCAGACGGAGACCCTGCCGCCCCGCGACGTGCCGCAGGCGTCGGTGGTGGTGCCCGTGCGCAACGAGAGCGGCAACCTCAAGCCGCTCATCGACGAGATCGTGGCGGCGCTCGCAGGCCGCTACACGTTCGAAATCATCTATGTGAACGACGGCTCCACGGACGCCACGGCAGCGGAATTGCAAACGCTCGCGCGCACCGTTCCGGAACTGCGGTTCCTGTCGCATGTCCAATCCTGCGGTCAGTCCTCGGCCGTGCGTACCGGCGTGGCAGCGTCGCGCGCACCGCTCATCGCCACGCTCGACGGCGATGGCCAGAACAATCCGACATTCATTCCGGCGATGATCGAGATTTTACAGAGCCAACCGGCCATCGGCCTCGTCGCCGGCCAGCGTGTCGGCCGCAAGGCCACCGGCTTCAAGAAATTCCAGTCGCGGGTCGCCAACACCGTACGCGGCGCGATCCTGCGCGATGGCACGCGCGATACCGGCTGTGGACTGAAGGCATTCCGCCGCGCCCTATTCCTCGACCTGCCGTATTTCGACGGCCTGCATCGGTTCTTGCCGGCGCTGGTGCGCCGTGAAGGGTTCGGTGTCGGCTATGTCGATGTGGTCGACCGCGAGCGGCTGCACGGCGTCTCCAATTACGGATTCTGGGACCGGTTGTGGGTCGGCATTCTCGACCTCGCCGGCGTCTGGTGGCTGATCCGTCGCCGCAAGCGCGTGCCGCAACTCACGGAGATGAACCGCGATGCTGATTGATCTGTCGCGAGCAGCCGGCAGCTACCTGCAGGACGTGTTCGTCAAGAATCTCGATTGGTGGGTGCTGCTGGGATTCGCGGCGCAGGCTTTGTTCACCGCGCGCTTCTTCGTGCAATGGCTGGCCTCGGAACGCGCCGGTAAAAGCGTGGTGCCGCTCGCGTTCTGGCTGTTCTCCATCGGCGGCGGGCTGCTTCTGCTCGTCTATGCGCTCTACCGGCGCGATCCCGTGTTTATTGCCGGCCAGGCCTTCGGCGTCTTTGTTTACCTGCGCAACCTGCAACTGGTGCTGCGCGAACGGCGCACGGGTTCGACCACGGTTTGACGCTTACATCGCAGCGTGCAGCGCGGCGAAGCCGCGTTCGAGATCGGCGATGAGGTCGCCGACATCTTCAAGTCCGATGTGGAAGCGCAGCGCCGGGCCGCCGGGTTCCCAGGGCGTCGCCGTACGATAGTCCGCGCAATCAAAACGGATGACGAGGCTTTCATAGCCGCCCCATGAGAAGCCCATGCCGAACAGCGTCAGCGCATCGAGGAATGCGTTCACCGCGCGGTCGGGCGCCGGCTTGAGGACAAGGCTGAAAAGACCGCAGGCGCCGGTGAAGTCGCGGCGCCAGATGGCGTGCCCCGGATCATCTTCCAGCGCGGGATGCAGCACGCGCGCGACCTCGGGACGTTGCGCGAGCCAGCGCGCGACGCGTAGTCCCGACCCCTGGTGACGCGCGAGACGGACACCGAGCGTGCGCAGGCCGCGCAGCGTCAGGTAGATGTCGTCGGGACCGGCGCACAGGCCGAGCCCGCGCACGGTCTCGTGCAGCCGCGTCTGTGTCGCCTTGTTCGCCGAGACCGTGCCGATCATCACATCGGAATGGCCGCCGAAATATTTCGTGCCGGCCTGGATCGAGAGATCGACGCCTTTTTCCAGCGCCCGGAAATACAGCGGCGTCGCCCAGGTGTTGTCCATCAGGACAAGAGCGCCGCGCGCGTGTGCGACCTCCGCGATGGCCGGCACGTCCTGCATCTCGAAGGATTGCGAGCCCGGCGCTTCGACGAACACCACCCGCGTGTTGTCGCGGATGAGTTTTGCGATGCCTGCGCCGACGAGCGGATCGTAATAGGTCGTCTCGACGCCGATGCGGCGCAGCAGTCCGTTGCACAGATTCCGCGTCGGCCGATAGACGCTGTCGCTGACCAGGATGTGGTCGCCGCTTTCGACCACGGCCAGGAGAGCGGTGGAGATCGCCGCCAATCCGGACGGGAGGATCTCGACGCCCGCGCACTGGTCGCCCTCGATCAGCGCGACCGCCTCTTCCAGAGCTTCCGACGTCGGGGTGCCTTGCCGACCGTAATGATACCGGCCCGTGCTGTGTGCGAGGTCTTCCGCCGTCGGATACAGCACGGTGGACGCATGATGCACCGGCGGATTGACGAAGCCGTGATAGGCGGAGGGATCGCGGCCGCCGACCACAAGCTGCGTGTCCGCCTTCAGCGTGCTGGCCACCTTGGCGGCTTTCGTCCCGCTGCGTGCGGAATTTTCAGATTGGGAAGATTTTTTCATCTTATGCGGATGCCGCGTGAAGGTGTTTTGGCTAAAAGTCTGGAGCGACCGCATATACCGCGCCATTGCCGCGCGGCGTCAACCCCTTGACCCGTTGGGTTAATCGCATTGAGATAGAGACTGATGCGTCGGGGCCTGCCGTTCATCTCGCCCTTCCGGGCGACGGGCCCCCATTATCAATGGAAAAAATAAAAATGGCCCCCGCATGCATGGCCCGCTCCCTGATGGGGCTCGTCCTGAAAGCGCTTGTCCTTGTGACGATGGCCGGCGCTTTGGCGATCCCCGCAGCCGGGCAGGCGTCCGCGCAGACATTGAAATCCATTCGTGATCGCGGATCGCTGTTATGCGGCGTCAGTCAGGGCCTGCCGGGATTTTCGGCGCCGGACGACCGCGGTCAATGGACCGGATTCGATGTCGATTTCTGCCGCGCGCTCGCTGCGGCCATTCTCAACGATCCCAGGAAGGTGAAGTATTCGCCTTTGTCGGCAAAGGACCGCTTCACCGCGCTGCAGTCCGGCACGATCGATATCCTGTCGCGCAACACCACGTGGACGCTCGCGCGCGATGTCTCGCTCGGCTTCACGTTCTCCGTCATCTCGTATTACGACGGGCAGGGGTTTCTTGTCCGCAAGGCGCTGAACGTCAATTCGGCGCTCGAACTCGGTGGCGCGACGATCTGTACCCAGACCGGCACGACGACAGAACTGAACGTCGCGGACTACTTCCGCTCCAATAAAATGAAATACGAGATCCTGTCGTTCCAGAGCGCGGACGAGACGATCAAGGCTTATGAGAACGAACGCTGCAATGTGTTCACGACCGACGTTTCGCAAATTTATGCGGAACGTCTGAAGCTCAACAATCCCGGCGACCACGCTATCCTGCCGGAGATCATCTCCAAGGAGCCGCTCGGGCCGGTAGTCCGCCAGGGCGACGATCAATGGGCGGACATCGTGAAGTGGGTCTATTTCGCGATGGTGAATGCCGAAGAACTCGGCGTCACCTCCAAGAATATCGACGAGATGATGAAGTCGACGAAGCCGGATGTCCGCCGGCTGCTGGGGCTGGAAGGCAATTACGGCGAGGCGCTCGGGCTGACCAAGGACTGGGTTGTGCGGATCGTCCGCGCCGTCGGCAATTACGGTGAAGTGTTCGACCGCAATGTCGGCAAGGATTCGAAACTCAACATTCCGCGCGGCATGAACAACCTCTACACCAAGGGAGGCCTGCAATACGCGCCGCCGATCCGATGACAGGCCACGTGATTGTGACAGCAATCCGCGATCATGAGGCTGCCACTTGACGGCGCTCCTCCGCCAGAGACGTTTGCGCGCGTTGTTCTATCAGGTGGTCGCGCTCCTGTTCCTGCTTTGGCTTGGCTATGAAATGGTCGTCAATGCCACGACTAATGTGCGCGATCAGGGCATCGCGACGGGCCTTGGATTTCTGTCGCATACCGCCGGCTTCGGCATCAACCAGACGCTGATCCCGTACAAGGAGACGGACAGTTTTGCCCGCGTCTTCGTCGTCGGGCTTCTCAACACACTGCTCGTTTCCATTCTGGGCATCATCTTCGCGACGATCATCGGCTTCATCGTCGGCATCGCGCGGCTGTCGTCGAACTGGCTCGTGTCACGGCTCGCCGGCGCCTATGTCGAAGTCGTGCGCAACCTGCCGCTGCTGTTCCATATCCTGTTCTGGTATCTCGCGGTCCTGCGCGCGCTGCCGACCTATCACGACAGTTACGCTCTCGGCGGCGCGATCTTCCTCAACAACCGCGGGCTTTATATTCCCGGCATGGCGCTGTCCGACGGCTGGGGCTGGGTGGCGGCCGCCGCGCTGTGCGGGATCGTCGCGGGGCTGGCGCTGTGGCGCTGGGCGGTTCGCGCGCCGCGTGAAGCCGGAAGCGTACGGCGCGCCTTCATCGTCTGGATCGTCGTATCGGCGGGCGCACTGATCCTCGCACTCTATGCCACGGGCTTCGCGATCACCTTCACGCTGCCGACGCTTGGCCGCTTCAATATCGTGGACGGCATTCAGCTCTTGCCGGAGCTGGCGGCGCTGCTGATCGCGCTGTCGACATACACGGCCGGATTCATCGCGGAGATCGTGCGCTCCGGCGTGCTCGCCGTTCCACGCGGGCAGACCGAAGCCGCCTATGCGCTCGGCCTGTCGCGCGGCGCGACGCTGCGGCGCATCGTCGTTCCGCAGGCGCTGCGGGTGATCATTCCGCCGCTCGGCAGCCAGTATCTCAACCTGATGAAGAACTCCTCGCTGGCGACGGCGATCGGCTATCCCGATCTGTTCGCGCTGTTCGCCGGCACCACACTCAACCAGACCGGGCAGGCGATCGAGATCATCGGCATCACCATGCTGACCTATCTCGTGCTCTCGCTGGCGATCAGCGGCGCGATGAACCTCTACAATGCGCGCATGCGGCTGAAGGAGCGCTGACATGAGCGATTTCAGCACGCCAAGCAGGCCGTCATCCCTGACCGCGTCCGAGACGGCGCAGCCTTTTGTGCGCCAAAACCTGCTGGAGCCGGTGGCCGCGCCGGCGCGGCGTTCGCCGTTT